>Ga0101944_10008232_pt1 | contig 10040 bp, 12 predicted proteins | sample DewCreD2012metaG_FD_75245 | JGI IMG/M metagenome (GOLD analysis project Ga0101944, IMG submission 75245) | Hot spring sediment bacterial and archeal communities from British Columbia, Canada, to study Microbial Dark Matter (Phase II) - Dewar... ...
ATTGCGAATCCCAGCGCCACCAGCCAGCCGAGCAGCCATCCGACGATGAGAAATATGATGACCCCGACAATGCCGATGGTGGTGTATTGACGTTTCAGATAGGCCTGCGCCCCCTCCCGCACGGCGGCGGCAATTTCCTGCATTTTCTCGCTGCCGGCGTTGGCCTGCATCACCGACCAGATCGCCCAGACCCCATAGACGATGGCGAGCAGGCCGCAAACGATGATCAATCCCAGAGTTGTCATGAATCGAATCCTTACGATTTCGGCAAATGCCCAGGGCCCCCGAGCCGGGCGGAAAGTCGCGCGGATATAGCCAAAAACTTGCAGCCAAAGCAACGCCGTAAGACCAAGCTTTCCGCAGAAGAAAGCCGGAATGCGGTGCCGCCGGCCTATGCCGGCCTAAGCCGGCCGCGGCCGCTCGCGCAGCGCAAGCCAGATCAGAAGCGCCGCCGCCGCCAACACAGGCGGAATTACGATTTGATTGACCGCCGCCCATCCCAGCGTGGCCAATATCTTGCCCGACGCAAACGAGCCCACCGCCATGGAGCCGAAGATCAAGAAGTCATTGAACGCCTGAACCTTGTTGCGTTCCTCCGGCCGGTGGCATTGGGTGACCAGGGTGGTGGCACCGATGAATGCCAAATTCCACCCCAGGCCGAGCAGAATGAGCCCGGCCCAGAAGTGGGCGACGGTAATGCCCGCGATCGAGATCAAGGCGCTGGCCGCGATCAGGGCCAGCCCCGACATGATCACTTGCGTCAAGCCAAACCGGAGAATCAGGCTGCCGGTGAAAAAGCTCGGTGCGAACATGGCGATCATATGCCATTGCAATCCAAGCGTCGCATTGGTGACCGAATGGCCGCAGTCCACCATGGCAAGGGGGGCCGATGTCATCACCAAATTCATCATGGCGTAGGCGGCAACGCCGCAGACCACGGCGACGATGAAACGCCGCGTGCGGGCGATCTCCAGCAATGGCCGGCCGGCCGCGGCCTGCTGCCGCGAGGCCGGGCGCGGAATTTTGAGAAGAAACAGAACCCCGCCGGCCAGCGCGGCAAGAATCGCCTGCCCGATGTAGCTCGCCGCGAACAAGTACGGCGGCCAGAGGTTTTGCGTGAAGATGATCAACTGCGGCCCGAGGATGCTCGCCGCCACCCCGCCGGTCAGCACCCAGGAAATTGCTTTGGGGCGGAAGTGTTCGGACGCCGTATCCGCGGCGGCGAAGCGGTAGGATTGGTGGGCGGCCGCATAAAGCCCGCCGCAGAATGCGCCGAAACAGAACAGGGTGAACGAACTCACCAGGACTGCGGCACAGGAAACAAGCCCCGCCCCATGCCCACGGCGGTTCCGGTTTGCAGCGCGAAACGACGGCCGTATTTGGCCGCGAGCCACCCGACGGGCAGGGTGCCGGCCCACATGCCGAGCACCATCATGGTGATGGACAGGGTGGCCAAGCCCCGGTCGGGCGCCAGCATGGCGCCGACGATCCCGCCGGTGGAGACGATGACGGCATTGTTGCCACCGGAGAGGCCTTGCGCGATCGCCAGCACCAGCGCGTTGCGCCTGGCAAGCCGGTCGTCAACGATGGCGGCCGCGGATTCCGCAACGCTCGTCATGCGAAGGTTCTCCACCCCCGCACAAGGTTTATCGGTTGCGGGAGCAACGTGCCACTATCCCTGGCGCAGATCAGAATTGCAGCGCGCCCGGATGCCGGACCAGGGCCCTGCGCGCGTCCGTTGGGCTGCGCGCACCGATCTGGCCGAGCGCCGCCTGCGTCTCCTCGGCCAAAAGATCGATGACATGGCCGGGCCCCTCGGCTCCCAATGCCCCGATTCCCCACAAAAACGCCTTGCCGGCAAAGACCGCCGCGGCGCCGAGCGCCAATGCCCGCACCACATCCGCACCGCTGCGTATGCCGGAGTCCATGAGCACCGTCGCCCGCGTCCCGACCGCACGCGCAATGCTTGGCAAGCAATCGATTGCCGCCGGCAGCGCCTCGACCTGTCGGCCGCCGTGGTTGGAGACGATGATGCCGTCGATCCCGAGTTTCACCGCCTGTTCCGCATCGGCCGGATGCAACACCCCTTTGACGGCAAGCGGACCCTTCCAGCGGTCGCGATAGCGGGCCACTTCCTCCCACGTGAATGCGCCGCCGACCTCGCGGCGGGCAAAGTCGATCAGTTCGTTGAGGTTGGCCTTGGCTCCCGCATACGGCCGCAAATTTGCAAATCGCGGCCGGCCATGCTGCATGAGCGCCAAAAGCCAAGCCGGCGATCGCACCATGTCCCAGAGCATGCGCGGCCCCAGCCGGAAGCGCGCCGCTCCGCCCAGTCCTACCGCAACCTCTCGCGTGCGCGTGGTGCGCACCGGCACGTCGAGCGTCAGGATCAAAACATGCGCGCCGGCCGCTTCCGCACGCCGCATCACATCGAACCCGATGGCGTGGTCATTTCTGGCGCAACGATAGAGTTGAAACCAAAATACGTCCGGCGCCAGTTCCGCCGCCTGTTCGATCGTGGCGCCGCCCACGAGGCCGAGCACATATGGCACCCGCGCCCGTTGTGCCGCCTTTGCCAGTAAAAGATCGGCCCCCGGCAGCACGATGGAAGGGCCGCCCATGGGCGCAATCCCGAACGGCGCCGCATAACGGCGTCCAAACAGTTCGGTCTCGATGGGAGGCGGAGTTGTGACCACACCGTAGCGGGGCACGATTTCGACCGCATCAAGCGCCGCCCAGTTGCGCGCGATGCCTTGGTCCCTGCCCGCTCCGCCGTCCATGTACTCAAAAGCAAAATGCGGCGCGCGACGGCGGGCATGGTCGCGCAGATACGTCACGGTGGGGAAGCGACGGTGGAGGTCCGCGTAGCGCGGCCCTTTCTTGAATTGCCCTGCGGGCTTGACGACATCGTGCATCTGCCGGTCTCGCGTTCGCCGCCGATCATAGCATCAGAATAGCATCAGAAATGGCTGAAAGCGGCGCGCTTGAAGGTCATAGGCCGGCCGTCCGGTCCGATCACGCGCACGCCGCCACCCTTCACCACCCTGCCGATTTCGGTCAGCGCCACGCCCGCCGCCCGCGCCTTGCTCTGCAAGGCCGAGAGATCGCGGGCGGCCACGGTGGCGATGATTTCGTAGTCATCGCCGCCGGTGAGAATCGGCACCATCAGGCCGCGATCGGAGGCCAGCGCCTGACGCGCGGCCGGTGACAATGGCAGGCACGTTGCATCGATCTCCGCTCCCACGCCGGATGTCCGGCAGAGCTTGGTCAAATCGCCCACCAGACCGTCGGAAATGTCCATCGCCGCGGTGGCATGGCTGCGCAGGGCTGCGGCGATCGCTTGGCGCGGCTGCGGCAACAGATAGCGTGTGAGCAGGTGTTGGCGCATAGGCCGCGTGAGGCGCCATTGTCGCGCCTGTTGCGGTGCCTGGCGCAGCCGGAGACCGAGCGCAGCGTCGCCGATTGTGCCGCTGACCACGATCCGATCGCCGGGCCTTGCACCGCGCCGTCGGACCATGCGGCCCGCAGGCAAAAGGCCGAAGGCGGCCACAGACACGGTGACCGGCCCAAAGGTGCGGTCGGTGTCGCCGCCCATGAGGGGACAGCCGTACCGCTTTGCGTCCGCGGCAAGCCCGCGCGCAAATGCCGCCAGCCATCGCCAGCCGATTTTTTTCGGCAGCGCGATCGAAAGCAAAAAACCCGCGGGTTTGGCGCCTTTTGCCGCCAGATCGGAAAGGTTTACCCGCAAGGCCTTGCGCGCCACCGCCTCCGCGGGATCATTGGAAAAAAAATGGATGCCCTCGACGATGGCATCGGCTTTCAGCACCACCTCGTGCCCGGCTGGTATTTTCAGCACCGCGGCATCGTCTTCCAGCGCGTAGGCGCCGGGATGGGTTGCGAGCGGCTTGAAATGACGGGCGATCAGCCGATCTTCGCCCGACATTTGCTGGAGCGGATGCCGTCCCATGATGTTAGTCCGTTGACCGGCTGAATTCATCCGCGCGCATCTGCCGCGCGAGATGATCGAGCACCGCATTCACCATTCCCGTCTCCTCCTTGTCGAGGAAGGCATTGGCAATATCGACGTATTCAGAAATCACCACGCGCGCCGGCACGTCGCGCCGACGATCGAGCTCGTAAGCACCGGCCCGCAGGATCGCGCGCAGCAGGGCCTCGACGCGCCGGAGCGGCCATCCGCGCGCCAGCGCGGAATCGATCATGGGATCGAGCTTGCGTTGTTCGGCCACCACGCCGCTCACCACGTCGCGGAAGAAGGGCGCCTCGGCGGGGAGATATTGTTCCCCCTCGATTTCACGGCCGAGCCAATGCGCCGGGTATTCGGCCAAAATCCTGTCCAACGTGGTGGCGGCTACGTCCATCTGGTAAAGCGCCTGAACCGCTGCCAGCCGCGCTGCCCCCCGCCGATTGGCGCGGCGCTCAGTTTTTGGTCCGCCCGGCTTGGCCATGGCTCGATTGCGTCACGTACCCGCGCTTGATCGCGACGAGCGTCAGCGCCGCCCGCGCCGCATCGCCGCCCTTGTCGCCTTTGTCGGGCCTGGCACGAACGAGCGCCTGCGCCCGCTTGTCCACCGTGATGATGCCGTTTCCGATCGGGATGCGGCGGGCGACCGAGAGATCGACCAGCGCCCGCGCCGACTGCATGGCTACGATGTCGAAATGAAAGGTCTCGCCGCGGATCACGCAGCCGAGCGCGACCACGCCGTCGTAGGGCCTGCGTCTGCGCTCCGCAGCCTCCAGCGCGATGGCGATCGCAGCCGGTATTTCGAGCGAGCCCGGCACGCTGATGCGATCCCACGCCGACGCTGCGGCGGCCAGCACGCGCGTTGCGCCCTCAAGCAGCAAATCGGCGATGTCTTCATAGAAGCGCGCCTCCACCACAAGAATGCGCGCGCCGTGCGCCAACTTGTTTGTGGTCTTGGCTCGCCGCGGCTGGGCCATGGCCGGTCTCCGTTCCCGACCTGACTAGCAAGCGCGTGCTGGTTCCGGCAATAGGCGGGAGATTACCGCGTCTCCAAAAGACGCGCCGTATAGCGGGCCAGGATGTCCACCTCGAGATTCAAAACGTCGCCCGGCTTCACCGCGCCGAACGTGGTCACCCGCAGCGTATGCGGTATGATCAAGACGGAAAAAGCATCGCCGCCGACCTCATTGACCGTGAGGGAAACGCCGTCGAGCGCGACCGAGCCTTTGGGCGCAATAAAACGCCTCAGCGGCCCCGGAGCCGCAACGACGAAACGCGCCGCCTGATCGCCCTCCACCCTGTCCTTAACCTCCGCCACGGCATCAACATGCCCGAGCACCAAGTGGCCGCCCAGTTCGTCGCCGACCTTCAGCGACCGCTCAAGATTGAGCCGCGTACCGCGCGTCCAGCGTCCTGCGGTGGTGACTCTCAAGGTTTCCGCCGCCGCATCGACGGTAAACCACGCGCGTCCGGCCGTCTCACCCATGTCCACCACTGTCAGACAAACGCCGGAACAGGCGATCGAGGCGCCGCGCGCAAGCGAGTCGCGCGGATAGCCGCATGCGATCTTGACCTGCCGCAAACCATCGCCGCGCGACTCGATGTCAAGCACTTCGCCGATGTCGGTGGTGATCCCGGTGAACATGCCTCAGGCCCGCTCGAAGTGCTCCAGGGTATCTTCGCCGACCTGCTCGACCCCGGTTGATCTCAGCCGCGAGGATTCGGTAAGCGCCGTGAGCGGAAGCCCCTCCAACGCATCGATCCCGTCCGGCAGACTCATCTGCGAGCGGAACAGCGCCGCTTCATCCACAAGGTCGGCCGCGACGAACGAAGCGGCGACTGTCGGGCCGCCCTCGACCATCAGCCGCGTTATCCCGCGTTCAGCGAGGGTCTTGAGGAGATGCCCGAGGTCAAGCCGCCCCTCGGTTGCCGCGACCCGGATCACATCCACGCCCTTGTCGCGCAACACCTCTTCCGCGATGCGCGAGGCTTCTGGCGCACACACGATCCAGGTCGGTGTCTCGCGCGCCGTTGCCACCACGCTGGAGGCGACCGGAACGCGCAATCGTGCATCGAGGACCACGCGCACGGGCGAGTGATCGAGCATTCCGGGCAACCGGCAGGTCAACGAGGGATTGTCCGCAAGCACGGTGCCGATACCGACCAGGATGGCATCGTACCGCGCGCGCAGCAGCCAAACCCGACTGCGCGCGGCCTCGCCGGTGATCGCGACCGGCTTGCGTCCGGCCGCACCCGCCTTGCCGTCGGCGGACAGCGCCAGCTTGAGCAACACATGCGGCCGGCCGTCGCGCATGCGCCGGATATGGCCTGCATGTATGTATCGCGCCCGCGCCTCGCCGACTCCGGTCTCGATCAGAACCCCTTTCGCACGCAAGCGCTCGTGCCCCTGCCCGGCGACCTGAGGGTTCGGATCCTCCATGGCCGAGACCACGCGCGCGATGCCCGCGCGCAGGATGGCATCGACGCACGGCGGCGTCTGGCCCCGATGGCAGCAAGGTTCAAGCGTGACATAGAGGGTGGCGCCCTGAGCTGCCTTGCCCGCGCGTTTGAGCGCCTCGGTCTCCGCATGCGGGCGGCCTCCGGGCTGCGTCCATCCCCGGCCGATGACAATTCCGTCCTTGACCACGACCGCACCCACGGCGGGGTTGGGCCAGGTGCGGCCGAGCGTGCGTTGCCCCAAGGCGAAGGCAAGCTGCATGAAGCGCTCGTCGAGTGCGGGATCGTGCGGCGTGACAACCTGGATCTGGTTCATTTTCGCGCGTCGGCGGGCGGTCGCGACTCGTCCTCGCTCGACAATTCGGCGAGCGCGTGTTCGAAATCCTTCGGTTCGCGGAAGTTGCGGTATACCGAGGCAAAGCGGACATAGGCCACGTCGTCGAGCGCCCGCAGATGCTGCATCACCGTCTCGCCGATGATCTCCGAGGAAATCTCGCTTTCGCCCAGGCTTTCCAGCTCGCGCACGATCTTGGATACGAGCTGCTCGATCTGCTCCGGCGTAACCGGCCGCTTCCGCAGCGCGATTTGCAGCGACCGCATCACCTTGTCGCGGTCGAACGGCACGCGGCGACCGTTGCGTTTGATGACGGTAAGTTCGCGCAACTGCACCCGCTCGAAAGTGGTGAAGCGAAAATTGCAGGTCAGGCACACGCGCCGCCGGCGGATCGCGGCTCCGTCCTCGGTCGGGCGTGAGTCCTTCACCTGGGTATCGAGGCTGCTGCAGCTCGGACAGCGCATCCGATGCCCCGTTCAATCCTGATAAATCGGAAACCGCGAGATCAATTGCTTGACCTTGTGCCGGACGGCGTTCTCCGCCGCCGTATCGGTGTCGGTTCCCTTCCCCGACAGCGCATCGAGCACCTCGGCGATCAGTTCGCCGACTTGCCGGAACTCGGCAATGCCGAAGCCGCGGGTGGTGCAGGCCGGGGTGCCCAGGCGGATGCCCGAAGTCACCGTGGGTTTCTCCGGATCGAACGGAACTCCGTTCTTGTTGCAGGTGATATGGGCGCGCGCGAGCGCAGCTTCCGCCACTTTGCCGGTCAGCCCTTTGGATCTCAGATCCACCAGCATCAGATGCGTATCAGTGCCGCCAGAAACAATCTGAAAGCCTTTGTTTTTAAGGGTTTCCGCCAATGCTTTCGCGTTTTCCACGACATTCTTCGCGTAAATTTTGAAGGAAGGGCGCAAGGCCTCGCCGAAGGCCACGGCCTTGGCCGCGATCACATGCATGAGCGGGCCGCCCTGCAGCCCGGGGAACACCGCGGCGTTGATTTTTTTGGCCAATTCCTCGTCATTGCTGAGGATGAAACCGCCGCGCGGACCGCGCAGGGTCTTATGCGTTGTCGAGGTCACCACGTGCGCATGCGGGAACGGGTTCGGATGCACGCCGCCGGCCACGAGGCCCGCGAAATGTGCCATGTCCACCATGAGATAAGCGCCCACACTGTCCGCGATCTCACGGAAGCGGCGGAAGTCGATGATGCGCGGATAGGCCGAGCCGCCGGCGATGATGAGCTTGGGCCGAGTCTCGCGCGCCAGCCGGGCAATCGCCTCCAGGTCCATGAGGTGGGTGGTTTCGTCGACTCCATATTGCACGGCGTTGAACCACTTGCCGCTCTGCGCCGGCTTGGCGCCGTGGGTCAGGTGGCCGCCGGCCGCCAGCGACAGGCCCATGATCGTGTCGCCCGGCTGCAGGAGGGCGAGGAACACCGCGCCATTGGCCTGGGCGCCCGAGTGCGGCTGGACGTTCGCGAAGCCGCAGCCGAACAGCTTCCTCGCGCGCTCGATCGCAAGGGTTTCGACGACATCGGCGAAATGGCAGCCCTGATAGTAGCGCTTGCCCGGATAGCCCTCGGCATATTTGTTGGTGAAGATCGACCCCTGCGCCTCGAGCACGGCGCGCGAGACATAGTTTTCGGATGCGATCAGCTCGATCTGGTCCTGCTGGCGGGCCAGCTCGCCGGTGATCGCGTGCGCGACCTCGGGATCGCTCATCGCCAGCGGCTCGGTGAAGAAATGGTCGAAGGCGGGTTCGGGCAAGGTACTCATGGCTGTCATCCAAGCTTGGCCACGCGGGCGGCGTGGCGGCCACCGGCGAAGGGGGTGGAGAGGAAGGCGGAAAGCGCGTCGCGCGCGGTCTCGACTCCGGTCAGCCGGGCGCCGAGCGCGATCAGGTTGGCGTCATTGTGTTCGCGCGCGAGGCGCGCCGACAGATGGTCGTGGACGAGCGCGCAGCGCGCACCGGGGACGCGGTTGGCGGCAATCGAGATGCCCACCCCCGAACCGCACACCACCACCCCGAAATCGGCCGCACCGCCGGCGACCTGCTCGGCGCAGCGGCGGCCGAAGTCGGGATAGTCCACGGGCGTGGCCGCGTCGTGCGCGCCGAGGTCGGCGACCGCATGACCGGCAGCCTCGAGGTCGGCCGCCAGCAGCGCCTTCAGCGGAAAGCCGGCATGATCGGAAGCAATCGCGATGCGCACGCGGGACAACCCCCAGGTGGATGACGGCTATGGCTATGCCGCAAAGCCCCGGCCGCGCCAAGGCCGGCGTGCCGACCGGCCGCGCATGGCCCGGCTCAGCGCAGGGGCGCGATCTCGTAGGCCAGGGTGACGACAGCGCGCAGCTCGGTCTCGCCCTGCTCGACGGGAGGCGCCGGCGCACCCTCGGCCGCCATGGTCGCCATGCGCATCATCGGCATGGGGCCGGGCATGTCGCCGCCGCCTTCGGTCAGGCTGAGGACGCGCACCAGCCGCACGCCGGCCGCCCCGGCGAGCAGCTCGGCCCGGGCGCGGGCATTGGCCACGGCCGCGGTCCGCGCCTTGTCCATCAGCGGCTTCGGGTCGGCGACGGTGAAGCTGGGGCCGTCGATGCGGTTGGCGCCCTGGGCGACCAGCGCATCGACCACCGACCCGATCCGAGACAGGTCGCGCAGCTGGACGCTGACCTGGTTCGACGCCTGGTAGCCGGTGATCTGCGGCGCGCGGTTCTCGCCATAGCGATAGAGCGGCTGCACCGAGAGCTGACTGGTGCGGATGTCGCGGCGCTCGACACCTGCCTTGCGCAGGGCGTCGACGACCTTGTCCATCCGCGTCGAATTGGCCGCGAGCGCGGCGCCCGCGTCGGGGGCCTGGGTGACGACCCCGGCGCCGATGGTCGCAAGGTCGGGAACGGCCTGGACGCTGGCATCGGCGGTGACCGTCAGGGTCGGCGTGGGCGGGGACGGCTCGGCCATCAGCGGGGCTGCCGCAAGCAGGGAGGCGCAGAGCAGGACGGCAAGGGGGCGCATGAGGGACTCCTCTCCTCCGGATGGTGGCGGCGGGGCGATGAACCGGGCCTTGCCCGACAGGCGTGCAGGCGGCAATGGCGTTGCCGGAGATGTTCGAACTTTTCCTGCTCGCGATCGGCCTGTCGATGGACGCGGTGGCGGTCGCGCTGGCGCGCGGCGCGGCGGTGGCGGGACGGGCAGGACGCCGGGCCGAAGCGCTGCGCACCGGTCTTGCCTTCGGCGCCGCACAGGGGCTGATGCCGCTCCTCGGCT
>Ga0101944_10005764_pt2 | contig 10039 bp, 10 predicted proteins | sample DewCreD2012metaG_FD_75245 | JGI IMG/M metagenome (GOLD analysis project Ga0101944, IMG submission 75245) | Hot spring sediment bacterial and archeal communities from British Columbia, Canada, to study Microbial Dark Matter (Phase II) - Dewar... ...
TTATAACCCCTATCAAGGAGTGACAGCCATGCAGAAAAAAGTGCTCATCGTGGACGACGACATCGCCAACATCAAGTATCTCTCCACCGTGTTGCGCGAGAACGGCTTCGAACCCATTGACGCGCAGGACGGCGTCGAGGGCCTGCAAAAGGCCGAGGCCGAACGCCCGGATGTCATCGTGCTCGATGTGATGATGCCCCGCAAAACCGGGTTCGGCATGTTCAAGTCCCTCAAGAAGAACGAGTCCTTGAGCGGCATTCCCGTGATCATGCTCACCTCGATCCAGAAAATCATCGAGGACGGGCGCAGCGGCGCGGGCGACGACCCCACCTTCGAGGAAGTGAAGGACCACTTCCTGGACAAGATGGAAAAGGTCGTGGATCATCACCGCGGAAAATCGGATTCGGACAAGGATCGCCCCGAGGTGTTCATGGACAAGCCCATAGATCCCGACGAATTCATCAAGGCCGTAAGCGGCCTGGCGGGCGTGGCCTGAACCGCCCCGCCAAACGGTTTCGCATCGCTCCACTCAATTCATCAAGGAGGCATTCGCCATGCCTGTGACAGTACGCGTGCCAACGGCGCTGCGCAAGTTCACCGGAAACAAAGAGCTTGTCGAGGCGCAGGGCGCAAACATCAAAGAACTGATTGACAACCTCGAAGCCGGATACCCGGGGATGAGAGCGCGTTTGTGCGACGACGGCGGCAACCTGCGGCGCTTCATCAACATTTTCGTGGACGGCGAGGACATCCGCTTTCTGAACGGGGCGGACACCGAACTGGCCGAGGGCCGCGAGGTGTCCATCGTGCCGTCCATCGCCGGAGGATGACATGGACACAGCCGCAGCCCTTTTCGGGGGCTTCACCGAAGAGCAAATCCGGCGCTACGGGCGCCACATCATCCTGCCCGAGATCGGGGGCCAGGGACAGCGCAGGCTGCTCGATTCCCGCGTGCTGCTGATCGGCGCCGGGGGCCTGGGGTCTCCCAACGCCCTGTATCTGGGCGCCGCGGGAATCGGGACCATCGGGATCGTGGACGACGATGTGGTGGAATCCAGCAACCTGCAGCGGCAGGTGGCTCACACCACCGCGGACATCGGCCGTTCCAAAGTCGAGTCCGCGGCCGAGGCCATCCGCGCCATCAACCCGGATGTAAATGTGATTACTTACAAGACCCGCATCACCTCGGCGAACGCGCTGGACATCATACGGGATTACGACCTTGTGGTGGACGGGTGCGACAGCTTCGCCACGCGCTACCTGGTGAACGATGCGTGCGTGATGCTCGGCAGGACGGACATTTACGGCAGCATCTTCAGGTTCGAGGGCCAGGTGAGCGTGTTTGCGCCGCGCCAGGGGCCGTGCTACCGGTGCCTGTTCCCGCAACCGCCCCCGGCGGGCATGGTGCCAACATGCCAGGAGGCGGGCGTGCTCGGCATCCTGCCCGGCATCGTGGGTCTCATGCAGGCCAATGAAGCCGTAAAGCAACTGCTGGGCATCGGCCGCACGCTCGCGGGACGCCTTCTGCTGTTTGACGCGCTCGACATGAGCTTCCGCACCATGACCGTGCGCCGCGACCCGCAGTGCCCCGTGTGCGGCGACAACCCCGAAATTACCGGACTGATAGACTACGAGGAGTTTTGCGATGTCCATTTCTGATTCCTCCGGCCGCACCACATGCGAACTCGCCGGACTCACAGCTTGCGAACGCATCCGCGCGCACCTTGGCATGAAGCACGGCGCCGTGGGCGTGCGTTTCATTTTCGACGAACAGGAACTCGAGAGCCAGACCCTGCCCGCTCGCCCGGACAAGCCCTCGTGGTACTGCCAGATGGTGCTGCAGGCTGCTGGCGGCAAACAGTTCACGGCGCGCATGCAGGACATGTCGTGCCCCAATTCCGAGCTGTCCCTCGGGTTCCGAAAACCACGGTTCGTGAACATCAAGACCGGTTTCGACAAAGTGACGCAGGCCGTGGTCATCGGCCCTCTGGAAAACGCGGATGTGATACTTCTTGTGCTCAACAACCGCCAGGCCATGACCATGTCCATTCTCATGGGCGGCATCTCCGCGGAGTTCCGCGGCGAGGTGGCCGTGTGCGGCGAGGCCACGGCCCAGGTGTACCACGAGGGCCTGCCCAACTTGAGCTTTCTGTGCAACGGCGCGCGCATGTTCGGCGGGTACAAGGACAGCGAAGTCGTGCTGGGCCTGCCGCCCATCGCCGCGGAAAAGGTGGCCGAGCGCATCATGGCCCTGCAAAAAGCCGGAGGCGCGCTGTGCGGCTGCGTGGTCTCGGACCTGCCACGGGAGATCATCGAGAACTTCAAAACCATCGGGTTCGAGAAGGGCTCGGATTACTTCTTCGGCAAACTCTGCGGCTGGAGCGTGCGCATCTATCTGGACAAGGACGACACCGGGCGCATCAAGAACATTACACTGTATGTGCTCGAAAAAGCTCCTCTGGACGGAGTCCTGGTCAAGCCGCCCTTCTCGACCCGCGAGCGCGAGGGCTGGGTGGACATCGTGGCCACCTTCGACACGCAGAGCATCGGCGCGGACCTCTACTCCGGCGGAGACAAGCTGCGCAACACCTTCACTGAACTCATCTGCAATTACATCATCCGCACACAGGAAGGCGCATCCCAAAAGTGAACAACAGGTACCGTGACCACATTATCATCAACGCGCTCATGCGCGGGGGCATCCTGCCGCCCGGAGTCAAAGAGGAGCTTTTCGATCAATGGGGAGAGGTTGGCTACGCCCTGTGCCACGATTGCCTCGAGGGGCGCTCGTCGCTCTGCGGGAGGCCGCCCGTGAAAAAGCACCTCGAGCGCGTGGCCGCATTCTACGGCGGCGACGCGGCCGAGCACACCTTCGGGTGCCGCACCGCCAAGTTCGCGGTCATGCGCGCCGTGCGCGAATGGCTCGACGCAAACCCCGAGCGCACGGACACCATCGTCGTGGACGCCAACAGCCACTACAGCACCAACATCGCCGCAGAACTCAACAGCCTGCGCGTGGCCGAAGCGCCGCACAACGGATATCCCACATACTCCATAAACGCCGCGGGTTACGAGGAAAAAATCCTGGAGATCAAGCGCGAGACCGGGCGCCTGCCCGCGCTGGCCGTGGCCACGCACGCGGACCCTTATTACGGCAACCTGGCGCCCGTGGAGGACATCGGCCGCATCTGCCGCGAACTCGATGTGCCCTTTCTGGTGAACGCGGCCTACACAGGCGGCGTGATCCCCATTGACATGCGCGCCATGAACGCGGATTTCTTGAGCGTGTCCGCGCACAAGTCTATGGCGTCCCTGGCCCCGCTCGGCTATGTGATCACGACCCACGAGTGGAGCGGCCGCGTGTTCGCAACCTCGGCGCAGCGCACCCAGTGGAGCGGCCGCGTGTTCGGCAAAAAGATCCCCAACATATTCGGCTGCAGCATCGGCGGCATCCCGGCCATCTCAAGCATGCTGTCCATGGACCATGTGGAAGAGCGCGTGACGCAGTGGGACCGTGAAATCGAATCCATCAACGCATTCGCGCGCGCCATGGAGGAGATCCCGGACATCATGCTCCTGGGCCAGCGCCCGCACCGCCACCACCTGCTGCACTTCGAGACTCCGGGCCTGTGGGAAGCGCTCAAACAGCAGGGCAAAAATGGATTCTACCTGTCGGAGTTCATGATCAAAAACGGCGTTGTCGGCCTGCACCGGGGCATGAGCAAGCACATCAAATTCAGCGTATACGGACTTTCGCAAGGCGAGCGGGACACGGTTCTGAACCTGTTCCGGGAAATCGCCGGCGCGAAGGTTCCGGCGGGAAAGGAATGATCGCAATGACGCAGGAAAGCAAAACATGGACCGCGGACCGCGTGGTGGAACTCAAAAACGAGGTCTGTCCGTTCACATTCATAAAATCCAAGCTGGCCATCGAGGGAATGGCGCCGGGCCAGGTGCTGCAAGTCGTGGTGAGCCACGCGCCCGCCGCGGAAAATGTGCCGCGCAGTTTCGAAAACGAGGGGCACTCCGTTCTGGGCGTGGACCAGACCGGCGAGCACGAGTGGACCATCACGGTCCGCAAGAAAAGTTGAAGGATATCCAGATCATGAAGGACAAACTGACCGGACTTGTATGCAAGGAATGCGGGGCGCAATCCCCGATTGCGCCGCGGCACTATTGCGAAGAATGCTTCGGCCCGCTCGAAGTGGGATACAACTACGAGCGCATCAGGGAAGTCATGACGCGCGAGCGCATCGAATACGGCCCCCTGTCCCTGTGGCGCTACCGGGATCTGCTGCCCGTGGAAACGGATCGGCCGGACAATATCGTTTCATTGCAGGAAGGGTTCACGCCGCTGATCCGCGCCAGCCGCCTGGGGCGCGAACTGGGGCTGAAAAACCTGTTCGTAAAGAATGACGCGGTCAATCCGACCTATTCGTTCAAGGATCGCGTGGTGGCCGTGGCCGTAAACCGCGCGCTGGAGTTCGGGTTCAGGCATATCGCGTGCCCGAGCACGGGCAACCTGGCGTGCGCCGTGGCCGCGTACGGCCGCCTGGCGGGCATGAAGACGCTCGTGTTCATGCCCGCGGACCTGGAGCAAGGCAAAATCGTGGGCGCGGGCATTTATCAGCCGTTCCTGGTGCGCGTGAACGGCAGCTACGACGATGTCAACCGCCTGTGCAGCGAGATCGCGGAAACCATGAACTGGGCGTTCGTAAACATCAACATCCGGCCCTATTACTCCGAGGGTTCGAAAACGCTCGGCTTTGAAATCGCCGAGCAACTGGGCTGGCGCGCGCCGGACCACATCGTCGCGCCCATGGCCTCCGGCTCGCTGCTCACCAAAATTTACAAGGGGCTGCGCGAGTTCATGCAGATAGGTCTAATCCCGGAAGCGCGCTTGCGCATGTCCGGCGCACAGGGGCAGGGTTGCGCTCCCATCGTGACTGCGGTCCAGGAGAATACGGACATCATCCGGCCCGTGAAGCCGGACACCATAGCCAAGTCCCTGGCCATCGGCAACCCCGCGGACGGGTATTACGCCTGGAAAATCATCAAAGAGACCGGAGGGTGCGCCGAAGCGGTGAGCAACGCGGAAATCATCGAGGGCATCCGCCTGCTGGCGCGCACCGAAGGCATCTTCACCGAGACCGCGGGCGGCGTGACCATCGCCGCGCTCGCCAGGCTCGCGTCTTCGGGCGCCATCGCTCCGGATGAACTCACCGTGGCCTGCGTCACGGGCAACGGACTCAAGACCCAGGAAGCCGTCACAGGCAGCATCGAGATGTGCGATCCCATCGAACCGGACATTGACGCATTTGACGAAGCCTACATCGAGGACTGGATGATCCGCTCCGCAAGCGGCCTGTGCCCCGCCAAAAACGGAACCGAAGTCCTGGCCCGCTGGACCTGATTCGCCCGCGCGGAATCAAATTGCGCAGATATACATTTCTAAATCAGAGCCAAACGACAATACGGGATATATCGTGAATAGAGAACGGCGTGTCTGGAACGCCGTGGACCCGCCATATATAATTAGGGGCGTCATGAGGCACATGCGGACCTTGATCTGGCTTCTCATCACACTGGCGGGCGCGGGGCGAGCGCCGTGTTTCGCCCTGCCCGCGGAGACTCGCGCCATGATTCCCTACAGCGGACAACACGCCATCAAGCAGCACAATTTTGAAAAAGGATTCCGCGGCGGAACGGTCAAAAACCTCACTTACACAGAGGACGGGCTGATGCCGCTGGCCAGGCCCCCGGCTGCGGGGCTTGCGGGCGAGTTTCTGTCGAACGAAATTTTCCTGCTGTTCGAGGCGCGGCAGCTCGTGCTCACCTGGAACGCAACCACGCCGCCGGGCGCCTGGCTGCATGTGCAGTTCCGCGTGCGCGGTCAGGGCGAAGACTGGTCTTCGTGGTACGACATGTCCGAGTGGCGCAGGCCGGACCAGGGCGCGCGCAACACCAAGGACGCCGAATACGGAAAGCTAAAGGTGGACATCCTGGACGCGGCCCGCGATTTTGCCTATGCGCAATACCGCGTTCGGTTTTACACCCACGCTCCGGGCGCCGCAGCCGTGCTGCGCATGGTGACTCTGTGCTACTCGCGCGAAATGGACGACGAAGAGCGCCGCATTCCCGTGACCGCGCCCGCGGCGGGTAAGGGAGTGCTCCTGCCCGTGCCGTGGATCTCGCAGTTGCGCATCGAGGACATCGAAGATGAGGCAATGATCAAGGCCGGTGTGTGCGCTCCCACCTCCATGACCATGGTCATGCAATATCATGGCAGTGCCGTGCGCGTGCGCCAGGTGGCGGCTCACGCGTTCGATCCCGTGTCAAAGCTGTACGGCAACTGGGCCTACCTCGCGGCCACGGCCGGAGACCACGGCCTGCGCGCCTGGGTGCAGAGGTTCAACAACTGGGACGATGTGCGACATCTCGTGGAGCAGGGAACGCCGGTCATCATCAGCATCGCCTATCCCAAAGGAACTTTCAGGGACGATCCGGAAAAGACCTCGGACGGCCATCTGCTCGTGGTGCGCGGCTTCACTGCGGGCGGCAATGTGATTGTGAACGATCCCGGCACCGCATTCCCGGAAAAAGGCAAGGCCGTGGAATACCGCTGGGAGGAAATGGGCGTTGCGTTCTTCGGCCATGGCGGCGTGGGCATTGTGGTTGAAAAATGATTCCTTGTTCACGCCTTTCACGCAGCTTTTTGATTTTTCAACTTACTCGTGCATGGGGCTGTTGAAAACCCCCTTTGCCTATCGAGGTTGTGACTCATACATTCGCATGGCTGCGAAAAAACCGGGGACTGGGTCGCTTTCCGCAAGGAAAACGAAGCCTGTGGGGGTGTTGAAAAACCCAATAAGCTGCACCAAAAGCGCGAACGCAGTAAAAAACAGGGACTGGGAACGCGGCGTTTTTCCGCGTGCCTGTACCTGCTTTTTACGGCCGCCGGGCTTTTTCAACAGCCCCCCTGTCCCCAGCGTTTTTCGCCCCCAGCACTTTTTCAACAACCCCGTACATCCCATAATTCGCATTTCAAGCCTTTATGACAAATTGACACACATTTTCATATTCGTGTCAAAATTTACACGGCTTTGTGTTTAGCTTGACACATAAATTATATTTGATCAGATCATAATAGGCGACTTTACACACGGCGCGGGAGCGCCGCGCGGCACGGACACTGCGCCGGATCTTGTCGTGACACCGCAAAACAGCCACAATATGTTGTGTGCAGTGATCAGGGGCCGGAAACCGCGAAGCAATGTTCCCGATCACGAGATGCAGGATATGCATGATATTTATTATATCCGCGTTAATTCTATAATTTTTTAATTTTAAGTTCAAAAACCATAATCTGGTATGGAAGTTGATATAGATCATCAGCGTTTGATTATGTATTGCTTGCGTTGAGGAGAAGACATGGAGTTCCGAAAAATTCATTTCGTGGGCATCGGCGGAATCGGGATGAGCGGCATCGCCCGCATCCTGATTGAAAAGGGTTACCAGGTCTCGGGATCGGACATCGCCGACACAGCCATGGTCAAGGAACTGCGGTCCCTTGGAGCGAAAATCAAGGTCGGGCACGCGGCCGCCAATCTGAACGGATCGGAAGTCGCGGTGGTGTCGTCGGCCATTTCCATCAGCAACCCGGAAGTCAAATGCGCGATCCGCCGCGGGGTTCCCATCCTGCACCGCTCGGAAATGCTTGCGCACCTCATGAACGAGAAAAAAGGCATCGCCATCGCCGGAACCCACGGCAAAACCACCACCACATCCATGGTTTCCCTGCTTCTGGAGCGCGCGGATCTGGATCCCACGCTGGTGATTGGCGGCGTAGTGGACCAGTTCAAGAGCAACGCCAAAACCGGGCGCGGCGAGTATCTTGTGGCCGAGGCCGACGAAAGCGACGGCTCCCTGGTGCGGCTCAATCCGTACATCTCCGTGGTCACCAACATCGAAGCCGACCACATGGACTATTACACCGATGTCAACGACATCCGCAAAACCTTCGCCAAGTTCCTGCAAAAAACCCATCCGGACGGCCTGGCCGTGCTGTGCACGGACGACCACAATGTCAAGCAGGTGTCCGAGCAGTACCACGGCCGCAAACGCACCTACGGGCTGGTGAACGGCGCGGAACTCAAGGCCTTTGATGTGAAATTTTCCGAGCTTGGCTCCGACTTCCTGGTGGTGAACCGGGGTCTGGAGCTTGGCCGGTTCCAGTTGCGCGTGCCGGGCATGCACAATGTGTACAACGCCCTGGCCGCCATCGCCATCGGCCTGGAACTGAACATAGACAGCGCCACGATTCAGGCTGCGTTCAATGAATTCAAGGGCGCCAAGCGCCGGTTCCAGATCATCAGCAGCTCCGAGTCCATGACCGTTGTGGACGACTATGCGCACCACCCGACCGAGATCATGGCCACCTTGAGCGCGGCGCGCAAGGTGCGCGGCAACGGGCGCATCATCTCCGTGTTCCAGCCGCACCGCTACACCCGCACCAAGTATTTCTATGACCTGTACGGCCGCAGCTTCTTCAATTCCGACCATGTCATCGTGACCGATGTGTACGCGGCCGGCGAGAAGCCGCTGCCGCGCGTGAACGGCGAACTCATCGCCGAGTCCCTGCGCAAATACGGGCATCCCGAAGTCAAGTACATCCCGGACATCAGCGATGTGCCCGCGTACATCGGCCATATCGCCCGGGAGAACGATTTCGTGATCACCTTGGGCGCAGGAGATGTCTGGAAGGTGGCGCAGGCCGTATCCAGCCGCGTCATGTCCGCCTGATGCTTTAGATCCGGAAACTGCTGTTCGTTTTCGGTTCCTCCATTTTTTATCCCCCGTGAATCCTCGCTATTTATAGCGAGGTTTTTTTTATGTTGCGCACGGGCGCCGATTCCCGGAGTTTGTGCCCGCCGGTCTATAGACAACATTTCCCGGTCCTGTGTATAATGAACAGTCAGCCGCGCAAGCGGCTGTTTATGATGTCCGCGACGCTTCCGCGCAGCAGGATGATACCGGTTCTGGAGGCAACACCATGGCGCGTTTTCGGATCACAATCCTTTCTCTACTGCTGATCGCTTTGAGCGGGAGCGCGGCGCGCGCCGTGGGCCAGGCGCCCCAGGTGAATTTGATTCTGGACAACGGCGTGGTGCTGATCTACAAAGGCGCGGACCACGGATTCATGCCCGGCGATTTTCTGGATGTTGTGCGCGGAGGGCAGGTCGTGGGACGGCTGCAAGTGCTCGATGTATTTCCCACTTTCACGCGCGCCAAAATCGTGGGGCAGGAAAAAACCATCGAGGTGTTCGACATCGTGGCCCCGGCCGCGCCCGCCAGCGTGATTGAAAAAACGGAAAAGCCCAAGGAAGAAAAGAAAGAAGAAAAAAAGGAACCCAAAGAAGAGAAAAAACCCAAGGAAGAAAAAAAGGAAGAGAAAAAAGAACCGAAACCCGAGAAAAAGGAAGAACCTAAAAAACAGGAACCGAAAACCGCGGCCGTGGCCGCGCACAACAAGTTCTACAACATCTCCGTGGGCTACTTTTTCCTGAATCAGGATTTTGACTCCAATGTCGTGGAACAGTCCGCGGCCCTTGGCTACGGTGTGGATTACTGGATGCGCCAGGGCAGCAGCGGCTCCTATCTGGTGGCGGGCTATTTCGCCTCCAACCCCGAGATAAAAATCGCCACAACGGGCGCTCCCGCCACGATCAAAAACAAGTTCTGGAGCTTTTCCTTGAGCTATGTCATGGACAGCGGCGCGCCCGCGGGCAAAGGCAAGAGCGCCATGTACTACGGCGCGGGCGCAGCGTACCGCAGCCTGGAACTGGATTCCGACGGCTTGAACGCGCTCCTTTTCCAGGGCACGGAACGGGAAGTCAAGGGCACCGATTACCACTTGTTGCTGGGATACCGGTTCGGCAACGACGCGGAACTCAAGGGCCTGTACAGCCTCGACGAGAAGTATTACTCCCTGTCTCTGGCATTCAGCATAAACTGATTCTTGCGGGAACACACCCCATAA
>Ga0101944_10008234_pt1 | contig 10038 bp, 8 predicted proteins | sample DewCreD2012metaG_FD_75245 | JGI IMG/M metagenome (GOLD analysis project Ga0101944, IMG submission 75245) | Hot spring sediment bacterial and archeal communities from British Columbia, Canada, to study Microbial Dark Matter (Phase II) - Dewar... ...
CAGGATGGTGAAGGAGCTGGCCCATGCGAGTCTGCGTATTTGAAGATGCCGGCGTCGAGACCTTGGAGCCGTTGTCGCTGACCAGGCCGGTGTTCGACCTGTGGTGCGGCACGTCCTCCCTGCTCATCCGCCAGTGCCGCCACGGCGTCCGAGCCGAGTTTGCCGATCCAGAAAAGGTCAATCAGGCTCTGCGCATTCTGGAGCAGGGCGCTGATAAACATCGGACCCGCCAGTCCCAGCAGACCCCGCAGCAGGCTACCGTGTAACAGGGAGTTGTTAGTTGCGTTTTGCATCCGGATATGGGAAAAGCGCAGCAGCGACGCCGCGGCCGCGAATCTGCTGGGCGAGTGGTGAAACTGGCATACACGCAAGACTTAGGATCTTGTCCCGCAAGGGGTGGGGGTTCGAGTCCCCCCTCGCCCACCAGGCCGCAGCGGGCTGCGCGACCGCGTTCATGAGCCCGACAGCCGCGCCACAAACCGCGCGAGGCGGTCCAACCCTTCGGCAATGTTGGCCCGACTGCAGGCGTAGGACAGGCGGACATGGCCATCGGCGCCGAACGGCAATCCCGGCACCACGGCCACCTTTTCCTCTACCAGCAGCCGACGCGTAAACTCCAACGAACCCAGTCCGTATTGGTCCACCCTGGGGAAGACGTAGAAAGCGCCGCCGGGCCGCACGCAGGACAGTCCGGGAATGGCCGCCAGCCGCTGCAACAGAAGGACACGGCGCTGATCAAATTCCGCCGCCATTTGCGCCACACAATCCTGCGGACCGCGCAATGCCGCCACCGCTCCGTACTGGGCAAACGTGTTGGGCGCGGAAGTGCTGTGGCTTTGCAACGCCGCCGCCGCCCTGACCACCGCCTCGGGGCCCGCACAATAGCCGAGCCGCCAGCCGGTCATGGCGTAGGCCTTGCTGAAGCCGTTCACCGTGATCGTCCGTGCCAGGAGCTCCCGGTCGAAACTGCCCACGCTGACATGTTCCGCCCCGTCGTACACCAGCTTCTCGTAGATCTCGTCGGCCACGATGTACAGGTTGTGGCGCAGGGCCACCGTGGCGATGGCCTCCAGCTCCTGCCGCGTGTAAACCACGCCGGTCGGATTGGAGGGCGTGTTCAGAATCAGGACACGCGTGCGCGGCGTCACCGCCGCCTCCAACTGCGCGGCGGTCACCTTCAGTCCCTCGGCTTCCGTGCCGTGCACGAAGACCGGCCGGCCGCCGGCAACCTGCACCATCTCGGGGTAGCTCAGCCAGTAGGGGGCGGGAATGAGCACCTCGTCCCCCTCGCGGCACAGGGCCATGCAGATCTGAAACAGGGACTGCTTGGCCCCGTTGCTGACCAACACCTGAGCAGGTGTGTACGGGAGCCGGTTTTCGCGGGCCAGCTTCTCGGCGATGGCCGCGCGCAATTCCGGCAGGCCCTCGTTCGGCGCGTACTTGGTCTTGCCGTCCCGCAATGCCCGGATGGCGGCTTCCTTGATGTGTTCGGGCGTGTCAAAATCCGGCTCCCCGGCGCCAAAGCCGCAAACGCGCTCACCGGCGGCAACCAGAGCCTTGGCTTGGGCGTCTATGGACAGCGTCAGGGAGGGCGCAATGGCGGCCACGCGCACGCTAAGTTCCATAATACTTCTCCACCCAGGGCCGGATGTCATCCTGCTCCACGCGCACAATGCCCAGCTCGCGGGCTGCGCTTTCGGGGGAGTCCGAGGCGTGCGCGGCGTTGATCATGATGTCACTGCCGTACTCGCGCCGCACGGAGCCGGGCTGGGCCTTGCTCGGATCGGTGGGCCCCAGCAGGTACCGGATTTTTTCCACCGCGCTCATGCCCTTGTACACGAGCGCCAGGCTGTTTTCCGACCCGCAACGCGGCTTGTCCGCCTCGGCCACCTGGGAGGGTAGATAGCCCGTCATAAAACGCACCAGCTCCTCAAACTTGCGCTGACCGACGATCGGCCCCAGGTGCTCTCCCAGCACGGTCTTGAGCTCGTCGGCAATCTCGCAGCCGAACTCCTTGGCCAGCAGCTCGGCCGCATGCTGCGCGGCGGCAGCTGTAATGGTATCCATGGCGCGTACGGCAGCCTTTACCATGGGCAGCAGAACCGGCCATTCCATGTCCGGAACGCCTTCAGCATAACGATCCAGAAACTTATCGAAACTGTAAGCGATTATGGCGTCTTCAGATCGGTTGAAGGTTTCATCAGAAAAACGCAGGGGTTCGTTTGGAATATACTGCAGATACGCCAGGCAGCAGCCCAGCAGATTGGCGGCAAAAGCGTAATCGCTTACATCGGAAGGCGTTCCCCAGGTTCCGGAGATGCTTCCGCCGTCAATTATCAGCAGGCACAGGTTGGGTGTCGGGGTAACCGGGACGCAGAATTGTACCCAATGGTTCCACTGTGTGCGATTGACTTCCGTGGCAGAACGCCAGGTCTGGGATGTCATACGGAGGGTGTAAATGGTTCCCATCGCCGGTCCCCCCCCTCCCAGTCCGTAATAAGGCTGGGTCTGATAAAGGCTCCACGAATAGGATGGGTCCGGTTTTTCGATGTAGTCATCCAGAGCCGTCCGTACGGCATAAACTTGGATCTGGCCCAGTAAAATGATGCAAATTGCGGGTATGACGACCCCTTTTATAACGATTTTCATAATTGCGCTCCTACATTTGGTAAAAACTCTACATTACATTCAACACCGGCCTGTCGGTTCGGTTCCGAAAAGCATTTTTATATCTTTCCCCCAATCGTTTAGACTGAAACCTGCTGTTTCAGTTACAGTCAAGAGTACAGAAAAGCAACCGAGGAGATTAGAAAATGACTATCAGAGTCTTGCTGGCTGCGTCCGTGGCCCTGCTGATTACCCTGACAGGCTATGCCGATGCGGAAAAACCGCTGAAAATTCTGTTTTTGAGCAAATCTTCAGGGTTTGAGCACAGCGTTATCAAAAGGGAGAACGGCCAGCCGAGCCTGGTGGACCGGGTACTGACCGCGCTGGCGCCGAAACTGAATGCGGAAGTGGTCTGCACGAAAGACGCGGACATGTTTACTCCGGATGGGCTTAAAGCGTACGACGTGATTATTTTTTACACCACCGGTGATCTGACCCAGCCGAGTGAGGATGGCGGAAAACCGATGCCGCCGGATGGGCAGCAGGTACTGCTGGACTGGATCAAAGCGGGAGGCGGGTTTGTCGGATATCACTCCGCGAGCGATTCCTTTCACAGCGACGCGTCCGGAGTAACCCCCTATGTGGAGATGATTGGCGGCGAGTTTGAGACTCACGGGAAACAGTTTAAGGGACGCCTCCGGGTGGTCAGTCCGGGACACCCTGCCATCGCCAGCCTTCAGGACGGGTATGAACTGTGGGATGAATGGTATATTAATAAAAACATTAACCGGGATGCCATGCACGTGCTGGCGCTGCTGGAATTGGGAAAAGAACGGCAGCGGCAGCCGGACAAATACAACGTGCCGGATTATCCGATCATCTGGTGCCGGGAATACGGAAAAGGACGGGTCCTGTACAATGGGCTGGGCCATCGCGAAGACGTATGGGAGTCCGAAGTTTTCCAGAGAATTGTAGTGGATAACATTCTCTGGGCTGCGGGTAAAGGCGCCGCTATGGCGGAACCGAACTACCATAAGGTGGTGCCCAAAGAAATCCCGGCCGAGTAAGATAATGTCGCATAATCCGTGGTATAACGCTCCGGCACTGCCGGGGCGTTTTTCACAATAAGGACCGCCATGAAATTTGAGATCGAGTGCAGAGATCCTGCCTGCGCGGCGAGAACCGGCCGCATTCATCTGGCGCACGGCACAGTTGAAACGCCAGTATTCATGCCCGTGGGCACCCAGGCAAGCGTGAAAGCACTTTCTTCCGAGGACCTGCTGGCGCTGGATGTTACCATAATGCTATCCAACGCGTATCACCTCTATTTGCGTCCAGGTCTGGATATCCTCCGAGCAGCGGGTGGAATTCACCGGTTTATGAACTGGTCCCGGCCGGTGCTGACGGATTCGGGTGGGTTTCAGGTGTTCAGCCTGAACAGTTTTATGAAATTGACGGATGACGGCGTAGATTTTCGGAGCCATATAGACGGTTCCAGGCATTTTTTCTCCCCGGAAAAAGCGATCGAAGTCCAGGGAGCAATCGGGGCGGACATCATTATGTGTCTGGATGAGTGTCCACCCTGGCCCGTCGAACGGAAACGGGCGGAACAGGCTGTCGAACGGACCCTGCGCTGGGCCGAACGCTGCCGGAAGTATTGGGAAGAAAAACTGGATGGAGAAAGGCAATCTCTTTTCGGCATTGTGCAGGGTGGGGTTTATGAAGATTTACGCCGCCGGTGCGCCCGTGCTCTCACCGAAATGCAATTTCCGGGATATGCCATTGGAGGGGTCAGTGTTGGGGAAACCAAGGATCTGATGGAACTGGCTGTCGCCTGTACCGCTCCGGAACTGCCGGAAACGGCGCCGCGGTACCTGATGGGAGTCGGTCCGCCGGATGACGTGGTAACCGCAATTGCTTATGGCGTAGACATGTTTGACTGCGTGATGCCGACGCGGAATGCCCGCAATGGAACGCTTTTTACGTCCAGAGGACGGGTCAATATAAAAAACGCCATGCATGCGCGAAATTTCGGGCCTTTGGATCCGGACTGTGAATGCCCCGTGTGTCAACGCTACAGCGCGGCCTACCTGCACCATCTTTTTAAAGCGGGAGAAATTCTGGCGCTGCGGCTGAACACTTTGCATAACATCTATTTTATGGTACAATTGGCAGCCCGGGCGCGTGATGCCATTCGGCGCGGGCAGTTTATCCCGTTTCGGGACAGTATCCTGGAACAGTGGCGCGCATCCGGTGAGGCGGAAGGTTCCCCAATATCGTCTTCCATGGAGTAAATCCAATGTTTGAAAGTACTGTGACCGTTTTGTTTTCCGCGGCTCAGACAGCCGCGCAGGCAGCCCATCCACCCTCTGGAAGTGGAGGTCCCCAATTGAACAGCCTACTGTTCATGATTGTGGCCATGTTCGGAATCATGTATTTCTTCATGATCCGTCCCCAGCAGAAACGTGAACGTGAACGGCGTGAGATGCTGTCCAGCCTGAGCAAGGGCGACAAGGTGGTCACGAGCGGGGGAATCTGCGGCACGGTAGTGGGACTCAGTGAGGATCGGGTTATTCTGAAAGTGGCTGAAAATGTTACAATAGAGTTCCTCCGGGGTGCCGTAGCCCAGGTAATCAGCAAGGAAAAAGAAAGTAAAAAGAACTGAGTATTTTATGAGAAGGTCGCGGCGTGGGCCGGGCCGGGAGCTGGAGTTATATCATGAGCAGGAATATTCAGCGCACAATTATTATTTGGATTGCGTTACTGGTGGCGTTCTATTACGTGTATCCCACCGTAGGGTGGATGCTGTTGTCAGAATCGGCCCGTCAGGAACGCCTGGAACGGTGGAAACAGGAAGACGACCAGTTGGCCCGCCAGCGGCCCGGTTACTGGACCCGCCAGTTCGCGTCGTGGAAACGCTGGCTGGAATTTGATCGCAGCAAGGTGATTAATCTCGGGCTGGACCTTCAGGGCGGCATCCACATGGTAGTCGGATTTGATATCCGGGACCTTCCGGAAGAGAGGCTGAAGGAATATCGGGATGCCGGTTATTCCGATGCGGATATTGAGCGCGAAATTCAGCGGATTGTGCTGGAACGGATCACGACGCGCATCAATGAATTCGAAGCGAAAGAGCCCATTATTCAGACGCTGGGAACCAACCAGATACAGATTCAGCTCCCCGGTGAAAAAGATGTGCAGCGCGCCAAAAGCCTGATTACCCGGATGGCTCAACTGAATTTTCACATCGTTGCCGGACCGGATCAGGCGACGCCGGTGTTCAAGAAAATCCGGGATGCCTTTCCCGAAGATTTTATGCCCTACGTGAAGATGTCGCAGTTGCGCAGCGATACGCTGACGGTTTCGCCGGAAAATTATGAACGCGTGAAAAGCGTCATTGACCGGGCTACGGCAGCCGGCATCATTCCTCCCGAGAAGATGGTGGCCTTCAGCCAGCCCCCCAAACCCTACGAGAAACAGGAATATCAGCTGTACGTGCTGGACCGGCAGCCTATTGCCAGCGGCGACGGCCTGGTGCGGGCCAACGCCTTGCCGGACCAGTCAAATCCCGGGAAGTGGATGATCCTGTTTGAGTTTAACGCGGCATCCAGCGCCCATTTTGCGGAAGTTACCGGCAATAACGTTGGAAATGCCATGGCGATTGTGCTGGACGGCGTGGTGGTTTCAGCGCCCACCATTCAGGAGCGCATTTCGGGCGGCCGCGGGCAGATTACCGGTAATTTTGAAGCGGAGGAAGCCCGGGACCTGGCTACCTGCCTTAATTCGGGCTCCATGGACGTTCCCCTACGGGAAGAGTTCACCCGTACCGTGAGCGCGTCGTTGGGCCAGGAAGCTATCCGCAAGGGAGTTCTCTCCTCCCTTTGCAGCCTGATTATCGTCGCGGTGTTCATGATGGTTTATTACTCGTGGGCTGGCGTGATTGCGGTGCTTGGACTGGCGGTTAACGCGCTGTTCATCATTGCCGCGATGGCCTACTTTAACCTGACGCTGACCCTTCCGGGTATCGCGGGACTGGTGTTGACAATCGGTATGGCGGTGGACGCCAATGTGCTGATCTACGAACGAATCCGGGAAGAGTTGAAACTGGGGCATACCCTGCTTTCCTCGATTGAAAACGGTTTCCGCCGGGCGGCGACCACCATTCTGGACGCCAACATTACCACGCTGATCGCGGCGGCCGTGCTGCTGCAGTTCGGTACAGGCCCCATCAAGGGCTTCGCGGTCACGCTGAGCATAGGCGTGTGCACCACACTGTTTGTCGCTCTCGTGGTGACCAAAGCCGTCTTTGATTTTGTTATGGCAAAACGGATGTTCCGGAGCCTGCCCATGCTGCGCGTGATTCCGGCGAACGCGGGCATTCCTTTCATGCAGTGGAGGCGGCCGGTGATTACCGCCTCAGTCCTGGCTATTCTGATCGGTACAGGATGGTTTGCCTATCGCGGTATGGATAATTTCGGCGTGGACTTTCAACAGGGGACGAACCTGGTCGTTTGGATCGATAATCCGGAACGTGTTTCCGCGGATGATGTACGCCAGGCGCTGAACGCCGCGGGATCTGATGGCCCTGTGGTGCAGGAAACGCAGGATGAGCAGCACGCCATGAACCTGTTCAATATCCGGGTCGGAGATGTTACGCGAACCCGGACTGCGGCGGAATCCGGCGCTGAAAACGCCTCCAAGGAACTGGCTACGGTAGCGGACCGGATCCGGACGGTATTGGCCGGTTTACAGGCGGAAAAATCCGTTGAGAAGGTGGTGGTGGAAGATGAGCAGACTGTAGGTCCAGCTGTAGGCGCGCAATTGCGCTGGGACGCGTTACTCTCCATGTTCTGGTCCTTTGTGTTTGTGATTATCTACCTGTGGGTCCGGTTTGAATTAAGGTTTTCTCTGGGGGCCGTGGTGGCGACACTTCACGATATGGTGTTTACCATGGGGCTCTTCTCCCTGATGGGGCGGGAGATCTCGATGGGAGTGATAGCCGCCCTGTTAACCATTTTGGGTTACTCCCTCAACGATACCATCGTGGTATTTGACAGGATCCGGGAAGAAATGCAGCTGTCCCGCGGCAAGGGCGTGAAGCTGATCGACCTGATGAACAAAGCGATCAATGTCACCCTGAGCCGAACCATTCTGACTTCGCTGACCACCCTTTTCGTCACGGTGGTACTATTGCTTTTCGGGGGAGACTCCCTGTTTGACTTTGCCCTTGTGCTGACCATCGGAATTGTGGTGGGCACTTATTCGTCAATCTTTATTGCGTCGCCTGTGGTGCTGATGATGGAAAATATCCGTATCGCTGCCCGGGAGGCCCGTCAGGAAAAAACGGGCGGACGCCGCGTGAAGGCGGAGGAACCGGGCGCCGGGAAAGCGAGGGCATAATTTTACTGCATGCCGGACATCCCAGACAGATCCGAGTGGATTCGGCCTGGGAAGTAAACACTGTTATTTATTACAGGTATGGAACTGGCTGAACTGTCGCAAGAGGGGCGTAGCATATTTATCGTGCTGTTTTTTATACTCGGCGCGGTTACGGGTAGTTTCTGTAACGTGTGTGTGGCCCGCTGGCCCCATGGGCAGTCTGTTATAAAGCCCCGCTCCCGGTGTCCCAAGTGCCTCAAACCTATCGCCTGGTATGACAATATTCCCCTGATCAGCTGGTTTGCGCTGCGCGCGAGGTGTCGCCACTGCGGTCAGCCTATCAGCTTTGTCTACCCCTTGGTGGAACTGATCACGGCATTACTATTTGTTGCGGTATTTCTCCGTTTTGGACTTGTGCCCGCAACACCGGTTTATCTTTTGTTCTGTGCCGCCATGGTCGTAGTAACTTTTCAGGATCTTGCGGATTGGACCATTCCGGATGAAATTACCCTCCCGGGTATACCACTTGGTTTGCTGGTCGCGTTGCTGGGAACGTTTCTGGGAGCCGAATCGGGTTTTCGGGTTACCAGTGTCCTGGACGCTTTGGGGGGCGTATTGCTGGGCGGGGGAATTATCCTGGCAATGGACCGGATCACGGTCTGGGTGCTGAAAAAACCGGGAATGGGCTTCGGAGACGTCAAACTGCTCGCGATGGTCGGCGCGTTTCTGGGATGGCTGGGTGCCTTTGCCACGCTGATGCTGGCATCTATTTTCGGAAGCGTGTTTGGCCTTCTGTTGATTATGCTGATGCGCAGGGAACAGGATACGGCTTCAGCACAGGAGTCCTCTGCAGGACGGCAGACGTCTGAATCATCAAAAACCCGAAAAGAAAAAACTGACAGGAAATCTTTGGAATCTGGCGAAGAAGAGGAGGAAATTACCATCGAAGGGCATTACCTTCCCTTTGGTCCCTGGCTGGCTTTGGGCGCGCTCGTTTATATGTTTTTCGGTCCGGAACTGATTGCCTGGTATATACACCGGGGCGCTGTTCTTCAAGGGACCACGGTTTATCTGCCATGATAACGCCTCTTTCCTCAGATTGGCTGATTGCGCCGATCGTGCTTCCCACCCCTTTTCCTGTTGGTGATGTGAACGTTTACCTGTATCGGGGGCAAGACCGGCTTACGCTCTTTGACGCCGGGGTTAAGACTGAACAGGCATGGGATGCCCTGGTTGAGCAGATTCGTGAATTGGGATATGAAATCCGGGACATCGGCCGGATTGTACTGACCCATCATCATTTTGATCACATCGGACTGCTGGGACGCCTGGTCCGAGAATCCAGAGCAGAAGTTTGGGCCCATCCTGAAACACTCCTGCAGATTCAGTATCATTACGGATACGACGCGTCCCATACAGCTTATTACCGGGGACTGCTCCGGGAATTCGGCGTCCCCGAGTCCTGGATAGCAACCTTCTTGGAACGAAGAGAGGTGCACAGGCAGTTTTTGGATGTGTGCACGGTAGACCGGGCCTTGTATGAACACGATTTTTTTGAGGGGTTTCGGGTAGTGCATGTCCCCGGACATTCGCCTACCGATACGCTCTATCTGCATGAGTCCGGCGGATTTACGGTAACGGGCGACCACATTATTCAGGGGGTTAATCCCAACCCGATTGTGCGCCGCCCCCTGCCGGGGCAGGAACGCCAGCCCAGCCTTATCCAGTACCAGCAGTCGCTCCTGCGGACGCGATATCTCCCCCTGGGAAAGTGCTATCCAGGACACGGCCAGCCCTTCTCAAACCACGTTGAAGTGGTGGACCACATTCTGGAGAGGCAGGAAAAACGCAACGAGAAGGTTCTAAGCGCTCTGGGACAGGAAGCTCAGACTCCCTGGATGGTGGCTCAGCGTATGTATGGCAACATGTCTGCCGGCGACTTCATTTTCTGTGTTTCTGTGGCTATTGGACACCTGGAACTGCTGGAACATCGGGGGGTACTGCGTTCCTGGCGCGACCACCGCGGCATTTTATGGTATCAGCGGAAAAATA
>Ga0101944_10008236_pt1 | contig 10037 bp, 3 predicted proteins | sample DewCreD2012metaG_FD_75245 | JGI IMG/M metagenome (GOLD analysis project Ga0101944, IMG submission 75245) | Hot spring sediment bacterial and archeal communities from British Columbia, Canada, to study Microbial Dark Matter (Phase II) - Dewar... ...
CGGTGCCCTGCCCGGGGACATCCGTTCGCTGGAGCTGTATGAAAACGGTCTTTTCTGGACGGTGTATGGGGGGCGGTGCAGCGGTGAATTTGCCTCGCTGCCCTCGCTGGCGATTCTGGGCGTTCGGAACCGGCCGTTTTCCCAGACGCATTACGCGGTGCTGGGCTGTCCGCCGACGGCGGTGGGCGGGGCGGCGCGCGACGAGACCTTTGTCTTTTTCACCACGCCACAGGGCGTCTGGCGCAAACCGGTGGGGGCCGACCGCACCGAGGCCGCGCGCACCGTGGGCCCGGCCTGGGGCGACCTAGTGCCGGGAGCGGTGATGGTCTTCAACGGCCGGGTCTACTACGCGTATTCCTCTCCGAACCCGATGAGCGGCCGGGGATATTTCGGGATCGAGTATTTTCAGTTGCCGGGGGGCGGGGGCCAGTTTCAGCCGGTCTTCGAGGTGGCCAACGGGACCGGCCTGCCGAATGTGGGGCGCCTCAAGAAATTGGGCGTGGTTCATCGGCGCTACGTGGGCGGGGGGCCGAATGATCTGGCCCCGTACGGCCTGGCCTTGACTGAATCCGGTCACCTATTGCGTTTCTATCTGGAACAGACCATCCCACTGCTGCGGCCGGCAGTGGTGATTGCCACCGGCGTGACGGACTTCGCGGTCCGGCGCGAGGAGTTTTTCGACCCCGACCCGTTCCGGCTTTCGTATTTCGAGGACCAGCTTTATGTCAGCCTGGGGACCGCGCAGTGCCCGAGCGACCCGGCGGGCCGCATCGTCACGCTGGACCCGATCAGTGGCGCCACCAGCACGGTCTTCACCGCGCCGGACGGTTACATCGCCGCCATCGGGCTGGACCAGGAGTACTTGTTCGCCAGCACCTACGGGCGCCGGCAGTTGGGCGGGCCTTTCGGTGGTTGCGAGTTGGTGCCGCCGGGGGTGATCCGCTCGAAGCGCCGGCCCGCCCGGCTCTTCGCCAGAGGCGGTGGCACGGATCCGAACTGGCAGGCCATCGAGTTGTCCTTTGCCGGCGAGAACCTGCGCAGCGATGGCCAGTGGCTGTACTTCACCCGCGGCAAGGAGGTGCGCCGCATGCGCAACAATTCCCCGCCGGCGCGGCAAAACCTCGCCGCCCTGGGCCTCGAAGCGGTTCAGGTGATCCAGGACCTGAACAACTCGGTGCGTCTGGTCGAGAGCAAGCGCACGATCGTCCGCGCCTATGCGGCGGTGACCGAAAGCTCGAGCATCCAGACCGACTGGTTTCCGTCGGCGCAATTGCGCGGCTGGCGGGACGGCGTCGAACTGCCGGGCCCGCTGTTTCCCCTCGGCAACACGCGGATCAACCGCGAGCGCGACCTGGCGAAACTGCGCCCGTGGACCGAACTGAGTTACCAGTTTGAACTGCCGCCGGAGTGGGTGCGCCGGGGTCGGCTCACACTGCGGTTCACCGTCAATCCCAATCTGGCAACGCCCGAATTCATCGGCGGGGCTGATCCCCTGGCGGACAACTCCGTGACTGCGGCTAACCTCAGCGTGGTCCAGGTGCGCCCGCCCTGCTGGGTTTTCGCCTCGATTCACAGCACGACCGCGCCCAACTACTGGCCCTGGGAACATCCCGCGGCCTTTGCCGAGGCCCTCGAGCGCGCCAAGGCGTTGCTGCCGGTGCCGGACCTGCACCTTCACCCCACCACCGAGCGCATCAGCGATGAGCGCGTTTGCCTGCGGACCTGTTCGGTGCTGGGCGTGCCCGTGCCTTGCGGCTTCATCTGTAACGAGCCCTTTGACCTTTCGCGCAACGAGGATTGGAACGAGGCCCTGGCCGAGCTGGCCGCCTACGATTCGTTCGACCAAAACCGCCCCGGCTGCGGTCGCACGCATTACGTGGGCGCCATCCATCCCGCGGCTCGGGACGTGGCCTGGGGCGGCTTGGGCGAACGCCCCGGTACCCGCTTCATCGCCTTCATGCACCCGGGCAATTTCCGGCCGGAGAACTCCCCCTGGGCCGGACGCACCCTGGCGCACGAGTTCGGCCACAACCTCAATCGCCGGCACGTGGATCAGACCCTCTCGTCGCGCAACTGTGGCGGCGGCAAACCCGACGGGGCCGATCCCTCGTATCCTTACGACCCCTGCACCCTCGGCACCAACAGCTTGGCCCAGGCCGGCACCGCCCTAGGCTTCGACATGGTCACCTTCCGACCCGTCCTGCCCGACCGCGCTGGGGATCTCATGAGCTACGCCCCCAATCGCTGGCCTTCGGTCTGGACCTACAATGCCATGCTCGACGCCCTCGGTCCCGCCGGTCCGGCCCTGGCCGGCCCGTTGCCCCAACCCGGAGCGCCGCCCCCGGGGCCGTATTTGCTGGTCCGTGGCCTGGTCCACCAGAACGCTGTCACCGTGCGGCTCAAGGGTTGTTTCGAGGTGTCCGAAGGCGTGGCGGACCCGGCCAAGGTGCTCGAATCGCTGGCCGCCGCGGCGCTTCCCGCCGGGCATGGTTACGAAATCCACAAGCTGGATGCCGGCGGCAACACCCTCGAGACCGTGCCGGTGGTGCTTCAGGCCGTGGATGACGGGGATGAAACCACGGCGCTGGTCCACCAGTTCATCACCCGCCCGCCGGGCATGACCGCCCTCGAGGGCCGCCGCCGCGGCACGGTGCTGGCCCGGCTCGACGCCTCGGCCCACGCGCCCGAGGTCGTTGACGTGAGCGCGGTCTTCGACCCGCTCGGGCCGGGACTACAAATCCGCTACGCGGCCCGAGACGCGGACACCGACCCGCTGCGGTTTGTCGTGCAGTTCAGCGCGGACGACGGCGCCACCTGACGGACCCTGCGCGTGAACGAGGGCGCCCAATCCTTCACCGCAAACCCGCGTTTCCTGCCGGGCGGCGAGCGTTGTCGCGTCCGGGTCCTCGCCACGGACGGTTTCCTGAGCGGGGTGGGAGTGAGCGAGCCCTTCGCCCTGCCCCGGCGCGCGCCCGAGGTCTTCCTCACCGGCGTGCGTGCCGGGCAACGACTGCCGCTGGGCAGCCTCGACCGCCTCCGGGGCCTCGCGCTGGATGCGGAAGATGGCAGCCTGCCGGCCGATGCGCTCCGCTGGCAACTGGACGGTCCGACCCCGCGCACCGCCACGGGCGCCGCCCTCTCTCTGGCCGACCTTTCCCCCGGCGGATACACCGCCACGTTGACGGCTTCGGACTCCGACGGCCGCGGGGCCACCAACACGGTCGCCTTCGAAATCCTCCCGCTGATCGTACCCGAAACGCCCGCGCCGGTGGTGGACGGCGAAGTGGCCGATGCCGCGTGGGCCGCGGCCCCAACGTTGAACTTCCCCCGGGCGCCGCGAAGTACGGTCCGTCTGGTCCATGCCGGGGGTTCCCTGTTCGTTGCCTTCAGTGACCTGCCCTACGGCACGGCGGGAGCCCCCGCGCGGGTGGGCCTGTTGGTGGACGTGAACGCCTCGGGCGCAGGCACCCCGGGCGCCGGCCATGTGGGGTATCTGGTGGACGAGAACGGCTTGCCCGCGCAACTCGAGGGGAACGGCACGCGCATGCAACGCCGGACGAATCCCGCGGCCGGATTCCAAGCCGTCATCACCCGCGGGCCCGGCGGCTGGAACGCCGAGTTCCGGCTTCCTGACGGCCTGGTCGGGGGCTGGAACCGGGCGGTGCGCCTGGGCCTTTGGCAGGAATTCGCGACTACCGGCGGAACCCAGGCCGCCGGTTGGCCGGTCCTTTTCAACCCGGACCTCCCGGCCACCTGGGCGCCGGCCTGGTTCGGCAACGCGCTGCCGGCCGCCGAGAATCTCTCCCCGGTGGCGGTGGCGGCCGCGCCGCGCAGGCTCGATGCCCATGGCCCCACCCGCGTCGCCCTGGATGGCAGTGCCAGTTTCGATCCCGAGGGCGCGCCCCTGACCTACACCTGGACGCAACTGGCCGGCCCGGCGGTGCTCCTCGATGATGCCACCAGTGCCACAGCCGCGTTCGTGGGCGTGGTGCACACCCCCACGCGATTCCGCTTTCAACTCGTGGTGCAGGACGGCGAGCGGTCCGGGGCGCCCGCCGAGGTCGAGATCGAATTGGTACCGCAGACCGCGCAAGCCGTAAGCCTGCCGCCCCCGGCCACGCGGCACGAAGACGGCTCGGTCACCGTGCGTCTGTCCTGGCCGGGCTCCGCGGGCACTCTGGTCACGGTGCAGGTCTCGACCAACCTGATGGATTGGGAGGACCTGGACACGCGCCTGGTCGGCCCGCTGGAGCAGGTGGTGTACACCGATGCCCGGGCCGGGCTTTACCCGCTGCGGTTTTACCGGCTGACGGCGTCCGCCGTGGAACCGCTCCCGGAGGCCGGCGCTGCCCTGCAGTTCGACGGCGCGGGCAGCCGGGTGGAAGTGCCGCATGACCCGGCCTTCAACGCCTTCCCGCTGACCGTGACGTTTTGGCTGAACACGGCCAACGCCACTCCCGAGGTTCGCGGCCTGGTCTCGAAGTACGCCGATGCCTCGTTGAACGGGTACAGCCTGTTCCTGACCCAGGGACGCCTCCGCGCCTGGTATTTCCGAAATGCGGCCAACTACATCTGGGACGGCGGGCTGGGATTGGACGCCGGATTCGTGGCCGACGGCCAGTGGCATCACATCGCCCTGGTGGTGGACGCGGCGGGCGCACGGCTCTATGTGGACGGCACCCGCCGGGCCGCGCGCGCCTGGCAGGGCACGCCCGGGGCGGGCACTTCCCCGGAACCACTTCAGTTCGGCCGTTATGCCCATTACACCACGGGCCTGGATGGCCAGCTCGACGAAGTCGCCCTCTGGAAGCGCGCCTTGAGCGAGGCCGAGATTCATCAACTGGCGCCCGGCAAATTGCGGGGCGACGAGGCGGGGTTGATCGGCTGCTGGCCGCTGGATGAGGGCACGGGACCGGTGGCCACCGACGCCACCGGTGCGGGCCGCGCGGGCGCGCTGGTTCAGAATCCGGCGTGGGTGACCTCGACGGCGCCCCTCACGCCCAATCGGGCCGCCGGGCAGGCGCTTCGCTTCGACGGGGTGGACGACGCGGTGCGCGTGGCCCACACGCCGGAATTGAACGCCTTTCCCCTCACGGTGGCGGTGTGGGTAAAGACCACCCAGGTGTCGCCGGGCTATGTCGCGCTGGCCAATAAGTATCCCGGCGGCTCCGGCAACGGCTACTCACTCCACCTCCACAAGGGCCGCGTGGCCGCCTTTTACTTCCGCGGTGACGGCGCCAGCCGCGTGTTCGCGGCCGACCCCGGACTGGACGGCGGCTTCATCGCCGACGGCCGCTGGCATCATGTGGCCTTTGTGGTGGATGCCGCGGGCGGGCGGCTCTTCGTGGACGCGGTGCCAACGGCCTCCCTGGGCTGGACCGGCACCGCAGGTCCGTGCACCACCACGGCCCCGTTGCTCCTGGGCACTTATCCGCTGGCCGGGCAAATCTTGAGCCTGGACGGACGCTTGGACGAGGTTGCCCTGTGGCGCCGGGCCCTGGCCCCGGAGGAGATTCGGGCCGCGATGCAGTTCAAAGTCAGCGCCGCGCATCCCGACCTGGTCGGCTACTGGCCCCTCGACGAGGGGGCGGGCAATGTCGCAAGCGACGCCACGGGCCGCGGACACATCGGCGCCCTGCTCCAAGGGCCGGTCTGGGTGACCTCGGACGCGCCGATGTTCCCGTGAGCGGCGCCGCGGCTGCGGGAACCGACCTCCCGCCCGGGCAGTGCTCGCAACAGGCTGGCGGCGGAGGCCGGGTGGCGTACGCTCTCCGCATGATTGTGCGGCGTTTTTTTCTCCCGATTCTTCTGCTGAGCGCGACCGTTGGGGCAACCGGCGCGGCGTTGCAGCGTTCCGACGTGGTCTTCATGTACCAGGCCAACCGCGCCACTTACGAGGCGTACGGCGCCACGATGGTCGCTTGGGGCGGCACCCCCAATCCCGCCGCCCGCGCCGAGGCCGCCGGGCTGCGCTTCTTCGGCAGCGTGGGCATGGTGACCGAGTTCGCCCGGTACCATCGCCGCTTTCCCGACCGGTACGAGGAGGGCTTGTGCCGGGACATCGAGGGCCGCCCGGTGAAGGTGCCCTGGCTCACCGACCACCAGCACGAGGGTATCCCGTACTGGTGGTGTTGCACCGCGCAGCCGGTCTTTCGCCAGTACCTGCGCGAGCGGGTGATCGAGACGGTGCGGGCCGGGGCCGACGGCGTGCACATTGACGATCACCTGGGCACGGCGGGCGGCCTGTGGTTGGGCCTTTGTTTTTGCGATCGCTGCGTGGCGGGCTTTCGCGAATACCTGACCGGGCTGCCGGCGGAAGAGCGCCGCGCCCTGGGCGTCGAACAGCCGGAGGCCTACGACTACCGGGCCGAGGTGCGCCGGTGGCTGGCCGAAGACCCGGCCCGGCGCCGCTCGCCCACGCAACACCCGCTGTGGGCGAGTCACTGGACGATTTACCAGTGCCGCGCTCAGGCGGCCTTCATGCAGGAACTGCGCGACCTGGCCGCGCAAACCGCCGGCCGGCCGGTGCCCATCGCCGCCAACGCCGGCCTATTGTGGCCGCGGCACCTGAGCGATTATCACACCTTGGACCTGTTCAGCGCCGAGACCGATCACGAGGCGGCAGCGCCAGGGTTCAGCGACCGGCCCTTGCTGGCCTATCGCCTGGCCGAGGCGGTGGGCCGCCCCTATGCCGCCACGGCCGGCGGCGGGGATTGGGCCTTCGTGAAGGAACACGGCCGGCACGGCTTGGTGCGCGGCTGGATCGCGCTGGCCTACGCCGCCGGACAACTGTTCATGGCCCCGCACCGGCAGTGGTGTTACACGCCGGAGAAAGGCACCCACTGGTACGAAGGTCCCGCGGACCGGTTCGCGCCGCTCTATCAGTTCGTGCGACGCAACGCCGCGCTGCTTGATGCGTTTGAAACCCATGCCGACCTGACCGTGGTCCTGCCGCACCGCGCGTTTGTGCGCCACCCGGAGCGCTGGTTCCAGATCGCCGACCAGCTCGCCGCCGCCAACGTGTCTTACCGCCTGCTGTTGGCCGGGGATGAAATCGTGACGCGCCCGTTGCGGGCGGAAGACTTCACGGACCCGGCGCCGTGGCTGGTGCCGGACCGGGAAAACCTCCTGCCCACCGACCGCGCGCTTCTCGAAAGGCACCTGGCGGAACGACGCACCTTCAGTGAAGTCCGCGAGGTCCTGGCCCGGGTGGAACCGGCCGTCCGGGTCACGGCCCCGGGGCCGGTGCGCGTGTTGCCGCGACGCCGGCCCGGCGCAGCGGTGGTCCACTTGTTGAACCGGGATTACCGCCCCGCGCGCGACGATGTCGAACCGCAGCGCGCCGTGCGCGTGCAGGTGAATCTGGCCGCCTTGGGCGTGGCCGGGGCGAGCACCTGCCGGCTTTGGTCGCCCGAATCAGCCGAGCCGGCCCGGCTGCCGGTAACCGATGGCGCGGTCACCGTGCCCGTGCTGGGGTTGTGGTGTGTGCTGGAGTTTGACCCGGTCGCACGGGCGCAACCGTGACCCGTGGGGTAGAGGTCGGGACCGCCTCGACCGCCACGGCCGCTCAACCCGGATTAAGGGCCGGTTCGCCGCAAGCTCAGCGCGAGGTCTTCTTCAAAGGCCGGTGTGGCCAGGGGCGTGAGCTCGCCCGCGGCGCGGACCGTGTCGCGCTGGTCCACCTGGCCGGTGCGCGGGTTGACCCATTCGGCCGCGTACTCGCCCGCGGGCAACCGAAGTTGCAGGGTGGGGCTTTGGGGCCCGGCGGGGGCGTTCTTGTCCCGGGGATCGCGCCCCACGTAGATCGCATAGGCGCGGCCCGGCTCAGCCAGCGCGTAAGCGCGGTGTCCCGACGGTACGCCGCCTGCGACCACCGCGGCCTCGGGTTTCATCCGGAGGAAATCGAAGCCGCGCAGGAAATCGCCGAGGATTTTCATCTGCCGCCGGAAGGCCGGGTTGCCGCCTCCGGGCTGGTTCGCCGGGTACACGAAGGTGCCGTCCTCGTGGCCGACGGTGAACGAGTAATCGAGGTGGTTGAACAGCCCGCCCCCGGCCAGGAGGAAGCTCCACGCCTCGACCCGGTAGGGCAGGTCGTTGGTGCCGCGGAAGCCGGTCTCGTTGTCGCCGATGACCTTGTTCAGGCCGTAGTTCATGGCCACGGTGTCCGGCGGGTAGGCGTAGTGGAAGTTGAAGATCGAGACCGCGGGGTGGGGGTTCTCGACCTTGGCCTTGTCGTTGGCGATGTTCATCGAGATCAGGTGCCGCACGCCCAGCGCGCGCTCGGTCTCGACGATCACGTCGGCGATGCGGTGTTGCCAGGCCATCGTGACGCCGCCGAAGTACGGTTCGTTGCAGATTTCGTAGTAGAGGTTGTCGAAGTCCCGGAGCGCGGTGACCAGTTGGCGGACCAGGGTTTCCTGGAAGGGCAGCAGCCCGCCGTGCCGGTCCAGGGTGTACACGTTGGTGCGGGCGACGGCGCCGACCCCGTTGACGTTGTTGCGCGCGTTCATCGGGCTTAGCGCCCACATCGCTTCTTCATAGAAGGGGCAGAACAGGTTCAGTTCCACCACCACGCCCCGCGCCGCGGCGTGCGCCATGAAGTCCTTCAGCCGCGCGAAGTACTCGGGGTCCCAGCGGGTGAGGTCGAACTTGTTGCCGCCGCCGTGGTAGCCGGGCTGGTCGCTGCGGGCCCAGGGACAGATCAATCGCCCCGGCGCGGGCGCCAGGGTGTTGCGGGTGATGTTGAAGGCGCCCGGCGGCTCGCAGTACACGCCGGTGAAGGTGCGGGTCAGGTTCAACCCGTCGCGCGCCAGCGTGTCGAGGTACTTGCGGTAATCGAAGTCGCGGTTGAGCACCGCGCCGTAATGTTCGCCGGAGGTGATCAGGAGCGTCGGCTGCCCGCGCCACAGGAAGTAATGCGGGTTGTCCGGGTGCAGGGCCAGCGGCGGCTGGGCACCGTGCAGGACCAGGGCCGGGAGGAGGGCCAAAGCGGCCGTCAATCGAGTGGCGTTCATGCCGGCACGGTAACGGCACCGGCCCGCGCCCGGCAAGCGGGGGTCGCAGCGGCCCACCCGCGCACAATTCACCGTCCTTTCGACCCACCGGAGCCGCTCCGCCAGGCGCCTTGCACCGCCGACCCGGGTCGCGGGGGAGGTCGGACTTGTCCCCCAGGGTTGGGCCGACGGATGTCCGGTGCCCCGCCGAGGAGCCGCCAGCGGTCGTGGGTGTCCGTTTAATTGACACTGCTGATTTTTGCCTTCAGTTTCTCCTTGACCCTCGGTGGCCGCCCAAGCAGACATGCAGTCGTACTCGGCCCAAACCGTGGCGCCGACGCCCGGCGCGGGCCGGTTTTTATGCGCTGCCCGCATTGCAACGCGGAGGCCCCCGACCAAGCGATGTTCTGCATCGCCTGTGGCGGAGCGCTCGCGCCGCGGTGCCCGGTCTGCGATTTCCCCAATCCGCCCCGCGCCCGGTTCTGCGGCGGCTGCGGCCAGCCTTTGTCCCCACTCCCGGCGGTCCCGGATCGGCCCGCCCCCGGCCTCACCGTTTCGCCCCCGCCCGCGGTACCTGGCGCAGCGGGGGTGGAAAGCGGGACCGACGCTGCCCAGCGCCGTCAACTGACCGTGGTGTTCGCCGACCTGATGGAATCCACTGCATTGTCCGAGCGGTTGGACCCGGAAGTGTTGCGGCGCGTGTTGCGGGCCTATCAGGAAGCGTGCGCGGCCGAGACGCGTCGCTTCGGCGGCCACCTGGCGCAGTACCTGGGCGACGGGGTGGTGATCTTCTTCGGCTACCCGGTGGTCCATGAGGACAGCGCCCGGCGCGCGGTGCAAACGGCCCTGGGCATTCTGGCCCGCGTCGAGGCGCTCAACCGCACCTTCCAGCCCGAACTGGGACGCGAGCTGGGCGTGCGTTTGGGCCTGCACACCGGCACCGTGGTGGTCGAAGACGTCAAAGACGAGGGCTTGCGCACCCCGATGGCCACGGGGGAAACTCCAAACATCGCCGCCCGGGTCCAAGCATTGGCCCCGCGCAAC
>Ga0101944_10008238_pt1 | contig 10035 bp, 7 predicted proteins | sample DewCreD2012metaG_FD_75245 | JGI IMG/M metagenome (GOLD analysis project Ga0101944, IMG submission 75245) | Hot spring sediment bacterial and archeal communities from British Columbia, Canada, to study Microbial Dark Matter (Phase II) - Dewar... ...
GTGATTGCTGCCACAATTGAACGTTCTCCATTCTCATCCCAGCAGTCCGCTAAAAATACTGAAACGTTAGGCGCCCGAGTTAGGGGGCTTTTTTCTCCTATAAAAACATCTAACATATCCTCTTCCGCCAGTTTGGCCTCTATGCGCGCCAGTCGTAAATCAATTTCCTCAAAATCAGAAATAATTTCAGCCAGATCCTGCCGATTCCCCCAATCTACCCGCCGCACCAGTTCCGACAGACCGTCTTTGCGCATGTATTCCTGGGCAATTTGATGAACAACTGCCATCGCGCCTAGCGCTTCCGCAAAAAAAGAAGGAATGCGCTGTAATTCCGGAACTTTAAGCGTCTTTGGCTTAGCAGCCATTAGCGACTCTCTAGCATACCATTCGTACGCTTGGTCGGTTGGGATACGCCCAGCAGAATGATAAGCTTGTTCTAAATATCCATCCTCTTCTAATTCGGCCAACTCCGCCCGAATCATTGCTGGCTTTATGCCAAAATCATAGCGGTCATAAAGCTCCGCCGACGACACCGCCTGGCCGGTCCGGATATATTCGGTCAACAGGGCCTGAAGTATTCTGCTTGCACGTTCGTCTAGCATGGCGTTAATTATTACGCTGACATTATAGAAAAATTGGCAATCTAAGGTCAAGATTGCCAATCCCCAGAAACAATAGGGGCTCAAATCATCTAACTATCGCCCAATTTCTAGTTCAAAAACCAAATCATTAAAGTGAGGTAGGAGGCGAATGTTACCCAGGCCAAATATGGCGCCATTAGCCAGGCGGCTAGTTTGGATATTCTGCTAAATACTCTAATTGTAAGCGCAATAGCCAACCACAAAATAATTATTTCCCCAAAAGCCGCTCCCGGATTTTGAAGCCCAAAAAACAAAAATGACCAGATTGTGTTTAATACTAACTGTAGACCGTATAGTCGCAATGCTTCCTGACGCTGCTTTGTTGCAACTTCATGTTTTCGCCATACCAAAAAAGCAGCCACACCCATAAACACAAATAGCGTTGTCCAAACTGGACCAAAAACCCAAGAGGGAGGGTTAAGCGGTGGTTTTACCAAGGCTGCATACCAGGTTGGAATTTTAGGCATGGTGAATAACGAACCCAATCCGCCAGCCAACTGAGCTAGCACAATACTTATTACCAGGGCCCAAAATTCTTTTAGTTTCATAATATTTACATTATACAAATCTACCCGTCTACGACGAGCTTGCTTTAGACAAGCTTGCTTTAAATAGCGGACTGCTAGACACCGACCTATCCATTGAGCAGGCTCGTGAAAAATTTATTATTAACGAAAAATCCGAACAGGTGGGTGATGTGCCGGAATATTCCGCCCTTATTCGCACTCAATAAATCTCCCTCCAGCACACTCCCCACGCGCTATTTATGTTATGAAAATAAAAACCGCCCGAGAGGAGTAACCCTACTCGAGCGGGATTAAAATTGGCTCTAGGACAGAAGCTCGCATATCTTACGAATGGCCGCCTTCTGAACCTTACTGTCCCAGGGTGCGGCCCAGTAGACCTCCAGAACTTCCTTTGGGGTGGAACAAAACTCAATCCATTTTTTGAGGGCCATCTTCCGGGCTTTGCTGTCCCGGGGCGCAGCCTCGTAGGCCTTCCGAGCTTCCCCAAGGGTGGCAGCCGCCTGGACCTTTTCCAGAGCAAGCTTGTTCCACTTGGCAAAAGCTGCTTCCTGAGCTTTGCTGCCCCGGGGCGCAGCCTCGTAGACCTCCCAAACCTCCTCAAGAGTGGTAACCGAAGAAAGGGGCAGCCCCAGAGCGAGTTTTATTTCCCCCATAGGGATCCCTGTTTGCTGGTGTACTCTCTGCGCTAATTCTAGAGTTGGCTTCATGCGTCCTCCTTCTCTTTCAAAAAATCACGCCAGAACTTTAGTACCAAAAATGTAATACTGTTTCAATTATTGACTGGGTTGGGCTATTTCCGTAGGGTAAATCAGCCAGAAGCGGGCATCGGGACCGCTAGTGGAGTTAAATCCCCCATTCGGGTATGCTTCTGCATTTTGCGTGCCCATAATTACAACCGGATAAGCATTAGGGTCCTCTCTTGGTGGTGTCTCAATGGCAACCCAATACCCTACATTTCCTACCAAATGAATTGGTGAAGTAAAAGTATAAATAGCATCCTCCTCATCACCCCATACTACATGCACATCAGATTCACCCATTAACTCACCATGCGAACCATTACTGTCTGTGTAGATTTTGGCAATTGAAGTTCCATACATCCACCAACGTGAACCAGTTTTTCTAACTCGCATTGAAACTCCAGAGATATCCGCATCCGCAGAGACTGTAAAATATTGTCCCAGGCCATCTGCGCCCCAAGCCATATCTCCATACTGCTCCTGCCTGGGCAAAAACACATACCCATCTGGCGCGCGCCAAACTTGAGAAGATGAAGAGGTTAGCCCAGTTGAATCGGTTGAGATAAATGAAATAGTAAATTGTCGAGAAGACGTTACTGCGATTGAAATATGGGAATTATTTGGATCTGCCGCATGCCAATCTGCGTCGCCGGGCGCGCCTTCCGTAAATGCCCACGACACCGTAAGCTCGTTGTCCGGACTGTCAGAATCTTCCTGAGGCAAAACATTAAATGACAGCACTGCGGTTTGTTTATTAAAAACTAAATTCTTCGGCGTTGGCACTTTAGGCGGACTAAACTCCTCGGGAACACTAGAATGAAACGGGATGTGTTTAAAATCTCTGCCTGTACGCAAGAAGGTGTAATACCCACCTCGTCCATACAACAGATCATAGTAGGCAAGGGTTAAGTAATCGCCCTCCACGGGTTCGCGACCATCCGGTATGGCAACTTTCAGACGAACACGCATATCTTCTTTGGGAAGACAGGGACGGGTTCGCAATCCCGCTCCCCAACCCGGACAGGCACCCTCATCCACCGCGAATATATATGGCTTACCATCACCCAGCACTACAGTACCCGAGGCATCGCCAAGATTATAGCCATCATAATCAGAGATTGCGGAAGGGCCGGTAGTAGGATCGGCGTTTAAATAAGCCAAGATGCCTTCATACACAGAGGCGCCTCCGCTTGAAGGGATAAACGGATAATTAGGATAACTGAACTCTAAGACAGGTCCATCTGACGGGTGCTGATAAAAATATGCCTTCTCCCAAAGTGATGGGATGAATACTCGTAGAGTTGTAGACGCAATAATATTCCTCTCGCCATCCGAAGCCAAAATTTGAAAATTTCTCTCGCGCCCAAAATCAGTATCAAGAATTTCCAAAGAAGTACCTATTATACTAGCTCCGTATTCACCATTTATCTCTGCTATATCGTAGAATTCCGCGCCCTCTATCGGATCCCAGTGCAATGAGAGGGTAAAGGTGGTCTTGTTATAACTACTTGATACTTGCCAAATAGGCAGAGATGAAGTTTGAGGGTTTTCGTTCCCCTGAGTAGTGCTAGTGACCGTAGAAGTTGTTGTGGTTGGATTAATCGAAGGGCTTATAGTTTCTGTAGTTGTAGAAATTAGAACAGAATCTATTGGCGAACCGAGCGACTCAACAACGACCGCAACGCTTCCACCAGAAATTATTGGCGCCGACTGAATATTTGCCGTGTACGTATCTGGTTTTGTAGGCGGCAACTGCATTTGGGGCAATTCTGTAATTCTTGAAACCGATTGCGTCTGTTTGATTACAACGGGCGCCAGATTAGCACCTGTAGTGGCAGCAGTTTGAATAGTTAACGTATTACGCCCGCTACCAGGGATCAAATCAGAAGAAACGTCTGCCTTGGTAGATAATTCTTGGATTACGGGCGGCGGAATGGGATCGGCTAGGGCAAATAGTGCTTTAGAAATTCCGGCAATATCAGAAATCTCCGCAATTTGAGACGTAGGCTGATTGTTGGTTGACGCTGGCGTACCAGCATGTCCAGCTTTCTGTAGCAGTAAGTTAGTTGCAGAACTTACAGCTGCTCCTAACCGTGAAAATGAGTTTCCGATAAACGAGAATGTTGCATCAATTGCCGCTCCGATTGAAATATTGGGCAAAACTGCCTTGCTCGCAATTTTACCTAGAGTGTCTCGCGATGAAACTCGAAACTCACTGTTTATTTTCTCATCCTCCGCCTGTTTTAGAAAAAGACCAATCACCCCGGCTCCGTATTGCACTGCTTTTGGTGCTAAGCGAATAAAATAATCTTGAAATACTAAATTACTATCCCTGTCGAGATAATATTTCTTTTCTAACGTATTATTTATTAACGAAGAAAGGCGCAAACTTTTTCCATTCTCATCCACTCCATAAGTATAATTACTATCTACCCCTACTATTATAGGCTCATAATATTTGGGAATATTAATTGTATCCCGAGAAAAGAAATATTTATTAGAATAAATCGCTAGATTCTTTAAGTAGTCTTCAATGCTCGAATAAGCTGGAATCTCTAAACCTATCTTTTTTAAATAATCTGGAATTTTAAGCTCCTTAATATTAGTCCTATTGAATCCGGCCGCGTAATTTTCATATGGACTGCCAGGATCCCCCGTTAATTCACCGACTGCTCCGGCATGGGTGTCATCTCTTGTGTGGTCTGGCACAGCCATGTCTTGCAACAAATGCAAAATATACCCGAGTGTCTTAAACTCCTCTTGCTCATTACCGTCCGCGACATATTCAAGGCCCCGCTTCCAGCTACGATTACCTCCATACAACGAATAGGCCTGCTGCGACAGATATGACGTTACCCACTCTGGAGCTGAAAGAGGCGCATCGGTTGATATGCCAATGGAACGAGCCGCTTGAATTGTTTGGGGTGATAAATTACCCGCTCCAGCCCCAGTCCAGCCCAAGTTGTGTATTGGATCATAAAAATGGTTTATCCATCGAGGGAAAACATCCTCTTCGGAAGCCCCGCTAATCATCCACTCAATCTGTTGCGCGGAAAGTGAACCGCCCAAACTATTAAAGTATTGGGCGGTTTCCTGAGTTAGGGCGGGATGAGTCGTTTGGTCGTTATAGGCAAAAACAGAACTACTGGGGCTTAAGAGGAGTCCGATAATCGTGAAGATTAGTGCGACTCGATTTTTCATTGGAATCAGTAGTCAATTATTTTCCAATTTCCGAAAGGGTACTTTTCTACGTCGAATGCAACAGTTGAACTGGTACCGCAAATAGTATTTTCGTTATTACAATGCCAACCATTTTTAAAATCATTTTCAATACGACGAAGATAATTAAATAAATCTGGCATATTCTCTTTCTTTAATTCTTCTAAATGTTGAGCGCGATTCTCCCGCACAAAATATGCGGCCGCTCCCTCTAAGTCACCCCTCTCTAAAGCGGCACGATATTCGTAAAATGTTCCCTCTGGAGTAGATGAGCCAACTTTATCAGCCAGCTTCTGCTCATACATATCCTGGCGATTTTTAGATACGAAGTTATTCCAGTCACGCTTCAGCTTGGCTGCCTGAATGTAGGGCCAAGCATAAATTAATAGCACCGCAACGAGCGCCAAAAAAGCCAGGGTCATCCAAAAGATAGTGCGCTTTAGGCGTTCGCGATTCGTGAGGGGCGGTTTGGTGTAGGGGTTGTCCATGGGCCCGATATATATATATATATATTTTGCCCCTCTCTTTCTTGCCCTGCAAATCCCCTGTTCGTGCGTTTACGGTGTATAACTTCTTTCCACCTCGCGACGATAAAAATGCGTTGCCCCCTCTCGATCGGCAAAAACCAAGAACCGAAGCCTGACCCTTAGGGCAAATACTGCTGCTCTATATCCAATAGTATCTGGGTGCCAGAAACAGCTCGAAAATAAAACGGGGACTTATTTAACAACAAATCTGGGTTCTTAAATGCAGCAGTAAAACTAGCGGGAGTACTGCTCACTAAATTAGGCGAGCCGGGATTCTCTAGTAAACGAACCGACGTAGACGAATCAACTACGTAGGAAGTGATTGCTGAGCTAACGTTGCGAATATAGAAGTTATTAGCCATGGTGGATATGCAGTCCTCCACCTTTTCACGTGGGCATTTCTTGTCTTCCATAACCGCCAAAGTTGCCGCTTCGCCATATAGCCAGTCCACCTCATCCACATCTAAATAAAACGGCACCGTACTTGTGATTCGCCAATCCTTTCGTGTGCGACGGATTAAGCCAAAAAATTCACGTTCTTGTTTGGGCTGTTCTACCTGGGGAGCTGGCCTGGCTTGAGGTGGAGTCTTGAGCTGGGATTGCTTGTGATTTTTTGTGTAGAATATTATCCCGCCAACAACCATCACCGCCAGAACCGAAAGGGTGAATTTTATAATTACTGACCGTTGCATACTGCTACTTTATTACTTCCCTCCTTCGTTCACAACCTCCCAGCCCCATGGCACACTGCAGGGCGTGGGGAATTCCTTAACCTGACTACTTAATGAATTGCGAGCAGTGGTTATTACCTGGGCACAAACTATTGCCTCTGACTTCCCCGCCGGTTGCTTAGCCAAAAACTTTAACTCGCCCGCTTCGGTTAATTCGTAATATTCGGAAGAAATTTCAGAAGGCACTTCGGACAGCTCCGCAATTCGAGTAGGTGGATTTACAATTAATAAACGGCTATTAACCCTGTATTCTAGCCCCAGCGCACTACCGATTGCATATTCTACAATCCGACCGCTTTCCAGATCTATGATGGCACTCATCTGACACGAGGTGCCACAACCCCAAGAGGCAACTTTATAGTGACCCGCAAAATCCACCCCCTTGGCAACTGCACCCAATATAGCAGTCTTAAAGGTGCGTGCCTCCGGCCGAGTCGAAAAATCAACCGGAGCGGGGCTCCCATTTAATACCTTTCGCGCGGGATAGTCCTCAAATTTATACAATATACCGGGAGTAGTGGAGGAATTTTGCCCGCCCTCCACTTGTCTAGATTGTTCTATTTTTTGAGACGGCCAAGAATAAAAAATAAAGAATGCGGCTGTTGCTGCCGCCCAAATAGCCAAAATCACCATCCCAATAAGTAATTTTTCCCGTTTCCACATATTTCTATCTTACCAGCAAGCCGTGAATTTTTCTATTGTCGTCAGTACTATCTCTGGATAGTCTTATAAGGCCTCCTCGATAATGCGATTGGCCATGTAGGCTCGGCGCAGATCACCGGCAAAAACCATTTTCTCATTTCTAATGAATGTTTAATTATAACATATATTATTAAATATATCAATATCGCCTGATAAGCGTTCTACAACTGCCCGCCGCACTTCCCTGCCACATTTTGCACAGCATATAAACTGCTTATAAAGAGTAGCGATTTGCGAAATTTGGGCCTTATACGGCACAATACTTCCGTACCCGAACTTAGTTGCTCCCTGTTTTCTATCTTTGCCTTTTACTATTACCTTTTCATGGCGTCCCCTCAAATTAAACTTTTTAATACCCTCAGCGGCAAAAAAGAAAATTTGCCCAGGCCTGAAAACGGAGTGATGCGCCTGTTTGTCTGTGGCCCCACAGTTTATGACATCTCCCACATCGGCCATGCCCGCACCTATATCGTGTTTGACGCGCTCGTCCGCTATCTACGCTCACGCAAAATTAAAACACAATATCTTCAAAACATCACCAATATTGATGACAAAATAATTAATCGGGCCGCAGCCGAAGGCATTGACCCACTCAGCCTCTCAGCAACCTATGAGGCAGAATATCTTGCCGATATGAAAGCTTTGGGGGTAAACCAGGTAGATATCTATGCGCGCGCCACCGATCACCTGAAAGATATTTATTCGCAAATTGCCCGACTCCTAAAAAACGGCTACGCCTATCAAACAGAAAATGGAATATATTTTGAAGTTAAGAAGTTTCGCTCCTATGGCAAGCTTTCTCGTCAGAACTTAAATGCGGTTAGGCCGGGTTGGCGCATAGAGCTTGACCCCCACAAAAAAGATCCGCTTGATTTTGCACTTTGGAAATTTATAAAAACCGATAACGAGTTGTCATTTCCCTCCCCCTGGGGGCCAGGGCGACCAGGATGGCATATTGAAGACACCGCGATTGCTGAAAAGTTTTTCGGTTTAACTTATGAACTACACGGAGGAGGCATGGATCTTAAGTTTCCCCACCACGAAGCAGAAATTGCTCAAGCTCGGGCATTGTCGGGGGCTAGGCATTTCGTTAAAACTTGGATACACACTGGATTTTTAACCGTGAATGGCGAAAAGATGAGCAAATCTCTCAATAACTACATTTCAATTCGCGATGTATTGAAATCGCACACACCAGAGGCATTGCGATTAGTTATTCTAGGACATCATTATCGCACTCCTTTTGATTACTCCGAAAATCTTATGGAAGAGGCCGAGACTTCTTGGGATGGAATCCTGCGGCTTGTGATGAAACTCCAAAAGGTTGCCAAAACTCGCTCCTCCATATCAAAAAAAACGAAGCAGAATACCATACCAAAGTCGTCATTTGATTTATTAGAAAAAGAATTTCAAGCCGCTTTAGCTGATGATTTTAATACTCCCTCTGCCATTGCTTCCCTATTTGAATTCTTAGGTAGAATACGACCAAATATCTGGATGCTATCCGCACCATCTGCCAAACATGCCCTTAGTGCGGTAACAAGCTGTCTAAAAATCTTGGGCCTTGAGGTTAAAGCTCCGCACATCCCCTCAAAAATAGCTGAACTGGTAGAGTCACGAGAGAAATATCGCAAGAAAGGCCATTACAAAGAGTCTGACAGCCTACGAAAGCAAATCTTATCGTTGGGATTTAGCGTTGAAGATACCCCGCGCGGTCCATTCGTTTGGCCGGAAGTACGACAATAACCCCTCCTTATCTCCACTCCATGGCAGCATCTCCTAAACCAACACCCAACATTGTGCCAACTGGCAAGGTAGCCCCTTATAGCGAGGGGGCTGAAGCGGCAGTATTGGGCTCCATTCTTATTGATGGCGGAGCATTGGTTAGGGTGGTAGATCTTTTAACTCCGGATGATTTTTATCTACCTGGCAATGCCATTATTTATGCGGCCTGCGTGCAACTATACTCCAAAGGACAACCGGTTGATTTGGTAACCGTAACCAACCTACTCAGCGAACGGGGCGAATTACAAAAAGCGGGGGGTAGCGGATACTTGGCAGAGCTAACTAATCGTGTTGCGACCGCATCCCATATTGCCCACCATGCCAAAGTGGTAAAAGATATGCACGTTAGACGTCAGCTTATTTCTGCCGCTGGCCGTATTGCCGAGAACGCCTTCCAAACTGCTCGTGATATGGAAACTATGATGGATGATGTGGAGCGAACTATCATCAACATCACCCAACAATCCTTGCCCAAAAATTTCGTATCCGTGGTTGATGAACTTGGCGAAGCCTATAAACGTATTGAACGACTACACGAACACAAAGGCATGCTGCGCGGCGTACCAACCGGATTCACGGGATTAGATAATAAACTTTCCGGTTTACAACGTTCCGACTTGATAATTCTTGGCGCCCGCCCCTCACTTGGTAAGACTACCCTCGCCCTGGATATTGCAAAACATGCATCCCTAAAAGCTGGCGCGTCGGTTGGTATTTTTTCTCTGGAAATGAGTCGCGAACAGGTTGTGGATCGTCTAGTCGCTTCAGAATCCAATGTGCCGTTGTGGAAACTGCGCACCGGTAGAATCGGTGACGATATGGAATTTATGCAAATTCAGCAGGGTTTAGATGCTCTTTCAAAGGCCAAGATTTTTATTGACGACACTCCCTCCCCTAATGTTTTGCAGATGAAAGCCATGGCCCGAAGACTGCAAATGGAACACGGATTAGATCTTATTGTGGTAGACTACCTGCAACTTATAGCTAGCCGTAGAAATTCCGACAACATGGTAGCGCAAGTAACCGAAATATCCCGATCTCTTAAAGGATTAGCGCGTGAATTGAACGTTCCCGTCTTAGCTTTATCTCAGCTTTCCCGCGCGGTTGACCAGCGCGATAACAAGAAACCCCAGTTACATGATCTACGAGAATCCGGCTCTATT
>Ga0101944_10008239_pt1 | contig 10033 bp, 8 predicted proteins | sample DewCreD2012metaG_FD_75245 | JGI IMG/M metagenome (GOLD analysis project Ga0101944, IMG submission 75245) | Hot spring sediment bacterial and archeal communities from British Columbia, Canada, to study Microbial Dark Matter (Phase II) - Dewar... ...
AAGTCCTGGCTGGTGACGCTGTAACTGAGATTGCCGACATACAACTTGTTGCCCATTTCTTGACTCCTATCAGGATCATCGGGCATTCGACCCACTTTCATGTTCTTCCCGGGTCTTGAGGGAAAGGGGCCACAACACGGCCCAGGGCGGTAGGAGCCTCGAACAAGACAAACAAGTTGCGGACAGACTCAGGCAGAGCGTTCGCGAACTGTACTCGATCGTGCAACCAACCGTAACTGCAAGAAGTATACCTCACACTCTGGTCGAAAGCAACGCAAATCCGCAGATCTCGCACGTCTTTGCGACCCAAGCCCTAACCACCGCGCCCCAGTCCGACCTCAGTATGGCATGGTCGGTGCCGCTTCACGCCGTCGGTTCCAGCCGGATCAGCCGAAAGCCCCCCTGGTAGCCCGGTTTCGGGGAGTACTGGTAGCGACCCTCGCGGTAGGCATCGGCATGAGTGATATGTATGTGGCCGCAGAAAATCCCCGCGAGATTTTCCGCAGGCCCGTCGGCGACAAGCGCCTGGAACTCCGTCGTGCTGGGCAAGGTATCTCGAACCATCCACTTGGCTCGCGTCTCGGGGGTCCAGCCGGGCGATCCCATCATGATCGGGGCCTTCCACCGCTGCATGACGTCTTCCATCAGTGTGGGGACGTACATCGGGATGTGCATGAATAGCAGGCAGGGTGAGCGATCCGCCAGGTGCTGCCGTACGAACTCGAGTTGCTCCGGGCTGGTCTGGTACATGCTGTTATCGATGCCGATCAGCTTCACCCCGTGCACGTCGTACGCCTGCTGGGATGGACCGCCGCAGGTCAGCGGGCTCAAACGCTCGTAGTACTCCTGCCGGGTCCGCTCGCTCCACGGTTGTTGTGGGTAGTGCCAGTCGTGATTGCCCGGCGTGTAGAGAAACGGGATACTCACGGCAGACAGGTCGCTGGCCAGCGCCTCCACGTTTGCCCACGTCGGAAAATGGATGATGTCGCCGGTCAGCACCAGGCAGTCCGCCTTCAGCGTCAGGCAGTGATCCAGGATCTCCTGCAGATGCTGCCGGGTCGATGCACCTGTCGGTGAGTGGATCCGGAAGTGGCTGGCAGTCGTCCGCGCCGCCTCCAGCGCGTCGCGATCGCGTTCGTCCGCCTCCGCCAAGTGGCTGTCGGTGATTTGCACCAACGTCACCGGCCGGGACAGCCCTTGAATCTCAATGATCGTCTCATCAACATCGAGCGGGTTCACATGACGTATGACCATGGATCCACGATTCCTGACTACGCAGGTGTGTTCCGTACGCCAGCCGTCGCCGTGGTTCTTGTTGACGCGAGCGTCCACGCTGGTTCATGGCCACCGCTGGTGACGGCGTTGCTGCGACGGACAACTGGTTACGGACCACGGACCGCCGCGTTACCGTCCTATTTCTGCTTTGCCATGGATTCGATCTTGTCGACATCCAGGTCGCCGGCCTGGCCCCACCCTCGCGTACCGCTGGCCACGGCCGGACGGAACTCCGTATACAGATCGTATGCCCTTTGTGCAAGCTCCGCCGGTTCATACGCCGCAGCCAGCTTCTCCATGGCGGCACGAACGCGCTCGAGGTGATCCTTGAACTTGCTTGACAGGTATCGCGCCACGCCCGCAGGGTCGTCTACCTTTCCCTTGCTGACGGCCCGGATGCCGTCCGCCGTATTGCGCACGGGCACCGCCCGGCCCAGCAGCTCGACGAAGAAATCCTCCTCCATCCGGCGAGCCTTTCGCTCCTGCTTGGTCGACTTTTCTGCCGGCTGGAAGATCCCCAGCCGCTGTCCCTTGGCATGCGCGTTCAGGCCCGCCACCGCCCGTCCCAGTGTCAGGGCCTCGTCTCGATCGAACCCCAGCCGCTCGGCCACCACAGCTGCCCAGAGCGTCAATACCGGCGCCCGGTTCACTTTGACCGTATTCTCAGCCACGACGGGTCGCTCCTGTCCGGCACGGGCAGATCGGTATCTTGCCGCGCGGTGTGCGTCGTCCGCGTGATTCTATGGCTGGCCGTCTGCCAGCCGCCCACTATACCTCCCGCCCCGCTGACCGCCACACGCGCCTTGCAGGTGCCATTGCCCAGGCCCATCCGGCTGATCTTTGCCCGGTGCGCACGCAGTCGGCCCCTCTGGCCAAACCCGTTGCTATGACTATGATCGTACGAGCAGCTGTTCGGGAGCGAACCATGGCCAAGCATTTGCAGATCATGTACTGGCGTTGCCGCCGATGCGGCCGGACCAATCGACTGCGTACGGTGGTGGCGGAGTTCGAGCCGGCAGTCTACACCTGTGAGCACTGCGCAGAAGACTCCACTGTCCAGGCCCAGGACCTGGTTGAATCGGCCACGAGGTTCCGCCTGAACCGCCGGCGCCCGAACGAGAGTGATGCGTACGACGCATAGGCGCGCTCGGAGGCGACCCAACTGCCCTGGGTTCGCTGCCGTCTGCGCCGTCGGGCCAAGCAGACGAGGGCCCGGCGAATCAGCGCGCCGGACCCTCGTTCGTGCCTCGGGTCTTGCGTATCTGCAGGTGACGGGCGGCTACGAGGTCGCCTGACTCATTCCGACTTCACTTCGATCTTCTTCGGCCTGACCTCAGGCCGCTTCTCGATGTCAATGTGCAGCAATCCGTCTTTGCAGTACGCCGAGACCTTGGACTCATCGACGGTGCTGGGCAGCTGGAACTGCCGCATGAACTGGCCATAGGAGCGCGACTGCATGTGCCAGCGGACGTTCTTGCGCTGTTCACCTGCCTTGCCCTGTGCCTGCGGCGTCTCGAACGATTCCTTCTTCTCGCCGCGGATGGTCAGCACGCTATTGTCCAGCGTGATATCGATGTCTTCCGCCTTGATGCCGGGCATCTCGGCCACGATGTGGACCTTCTGGTCGTCTTCCCAGATTTCCACGCCCGTCGGCGACCAACCGACGCCGGGTTCCAAGGTCGGCTCAAAAAACTGCTGCATCAACGAATCGAAGTCGCGCTGGAGCTGGTCAAACACTTCCGGCAGACCCGCTCCGCGCGGACCCCTCTGACGTGTGCGAGCTGGAAGCATAATTTGTCCTCCTTTCGCGATTCCGATTCCTGGTTCTTGGGCCCATGTATCTGCCTGTCTCATCTGATGGAATCTTATGCATACAGCGTGCCAGCTGCCGGGTCTGAACGGAGGTCAATGAGGCGCAAGGCCTTGTGGAATGGTGCTCGCAGAAAAGGAATCGCAGACTCCTGCCAACTTGACACGCGCGGCAGGCAGTCATCGGCTCGGCATCACACTTCCGGGGGCGGCTTCTGTTTCGGCGGTTGGCCAGGACCGTGGTCTTTGCGGTTACTACGGACAAGGGGCTACGGACGACGCACGGCCGTTGCGGCTTGCGCCAGCGGGTCCCGCAGCAGCGGCCGGTACCGGCTGACCAGTTCCCGGAACCGTCTGGCCAGCGGCCTGAGCGTTGCCATCGCCGGGGATGATGCGGCCACGGCGGCAGTCAGCCGCACCAGCCCCAGCCAGTCCTGGCGATCGATCGTCTCCGCCTCGATTCTCTTGCGTTTCGCATTGCGGTTGTGGTAATTGCCCAGAGGGATGCACAGACCCGCCGCGCGGTAGCCTGCCGTCTGAAACACCGACGCCTCGCACGTTCCGCCCGGCATCAGCTTCCGTTGCCACAGGAACGACTTGTCGTGCCCGGCGATCTCGGCAGCCAGCCGGCACAGCCAGTCGCCCAGGTCCGGATCAAACTGGCTGGCCCGGTCGCCGACGCGCACGATCGGCCCGGCCTTCTGGGGCGCCTCCGGCTGCATCTGGCTGCACTCGATCGAGACAATGATTGACTCCCTCGGCAGCAGGTGCGCAAACGCCGCAGCCGACGCGCCGATCAGTCCTGCCTCCTCCGCCCTTGTCACGAGCACTGCCGCCTGGTGTCGCACGTTGTGCTCGGCCAGGAGGTCGAACGCCGCCAGGGCGGCGCCCAGCCCTGCGATGTCATCTACCCGCGCAGCGTGGATGATCCGTCCTTTCATCGCGAACAGCGGCAGGTCCCACGTTCCCGGCGATCCGGCCGGCACCTCCTGCCGGACCTCGACAGTCACCCGCTGAACCCGACGCCGGCTGTCCGTCCTGTCAATCTGTACCGCACGGACCGTGCCGACGATGCCGCCGTCCAGTCCGGCATGGAAGCGAACCCGCGTGCCCACAAAGTACTCGGCCTCGACCCCGCCATGCCAATCCGCGCTGAGCAGGTGTTTGTTTAGCATTTCTCGCGCTATGAACCCGGGATGGTCCGCATGCGCCACGATGATTATCGGTCGTTCGGGCAGGGTAGGGGTTCTTGATACAACGAGGTTGCCGAATCGGTCCGCCCGGCAGTGCAGGCTTCGCTGGTGGGCGAACTGCCGCACGAAGTCCAGTACATGCCCCTCGACAAACGGGGCCGTCGGCAGCGACAGGATTCGCTCGAGCAAGTGAAGATGCCGCCGCTGTTGACGCTTGCTGTTGGGTCTCGAAACAGCATCCGGTAGTGGTTGTCTGGCCAGAGGAGCCTCCAGTCTTTGTCAACAATTGCTGTATACTTGCCGCGGCCCCAGGCGGGCCTCAAACACGTGCCTTTCGAACAAGAACCGCCTGATCTCCGCGCAAAGGTGACACTTGGCGGCATAACCGGCCAGCTGCGGCTCGAAGCCCAGCAGCTGGGCATAGCGAAGCAGCAGCCCCGGACCGCCGTTGACCAGTGCGCAGAGCACCGGGTTCGTGAAGTGTTTCTCCGTCGCCTGCTGAAAGATCTCCGCGATTGGTGTCTGCTTTGCATTGCCCAGGATGATCCCGGCACATGTCCCGGGAAACACGTTGCCGTACGGGTCGATGTGAACGTGTCTGGCTGCCAGGATCGAATGCCGGCAGTCCTCCCCGGCCAGTCGGCTCGCAGGGCGCGTTTCCAGCAACCCCGCCAGGGACACTGATGCCCGCCCGGTCAGCCGGTCCTTGTGTGTCTCGTATGCGCGGCGGAAGACCTCGTCGCGCTGCGGGGGCGGTATATCACGCAAGTCCTGCATTCGTCCAAGCCATTCGGCCCATCGCACCTGCACGCGATCCGGCCCAAGCACCCGCCGGGCCGTCTCGACGCACCGCCGCACGCACTGCGGGTCCACGAACTCCTGGTGGTACGGATCTGCGGACACCGCCAGTTTGCCCATCCCCAGCTTGTCCAGCACGCTGAGCCGCTCGGCCACCACATGCTCGTCGCTCGCCCAGAAGCCGTTTGTCTCAACTTTCTGGAACGCGCCGTTTGTGGTGAGACCCTCCGCGTGCGCCCGCTCGGCCACCTCGCGCAACAGGGGCCAGTTGCCGAACGGCTCGCCCCCGGACAGGTGGATCTTCATCGTTTTTCCGCGGCTGCGGGCCAGCTCCCCAAGTTCCCGCCACCATCGCACCGCATCGGCCGGATCGACCCAGTCTTTCTCCTCCGGCGAGCAGGACACGTAGCAGAACCGGCAGCGCGCACTGCACCAGTACGTCAGCATGATGCCCGCGAACTTCCACGGACGGATGATCTGTTGAAATGGAGTCTGCACAGCCCGCCCTCTTTGCTTCTGCGGTCCGTCATCTTGCCACCAACCGCCGCCGTGTCAATGCCTGCCGAGGCCATCACAGGTTCCGGCGTTGGGGTGGGCCCTCTCCCCGCAGACCCCGCTATTTCCACCGACTTGCCCCGGTAACGGCACTCAAATCGCCGCCGGCGCCCCGGGGTCTAGCCCCTTGTCTTCGCCCCCCGGTGGAGATTCGATGGCCCTGTCCGGCCTGCCCAATGTGCGTTCAGCTCATGGCCGGGCGAACGCGTCTGTGCTAATCTAGGGCATTCGCCGCTCTCGGCGAACGACGGATCTTCGTCTGACACGCTGTACAAGCACAATTGGCAAGGAGCCGGATGATGCGTCCTTATGTCCTGCAGGAGACAACTCTGAAGTCCGTTCGTGACAATCCGCCGCAGGCGGTGGTGCTTCCCTGGGGCGCAACCGAGCCGCACAACCTGCATCTGCCCTACGGCACCGACGCCATCACCGTCACCCGGATCGGCGAGATGCTCTGCGAGAAGGCCTGGAGCAGGGGCGCTCGCGCCTATCTTCTGCCGACCATACCCTTTGGCGTCAACACCAATCTGCTCGCCTTCCCGCTGGTGATCAACATGAACCCGAGCACCCAGCTGGCTGTCATCCGCGACATCGTCGGCAGCCTCAAAGCTGGAGGCGTCAAGAAGTTGCTCCTGGTCAACGGCCACGGCGGCAACGACTTCAACCCCGTACAGCGGGAACTCTTCGACTGCGGTGTGTTCATCGCTGTCTGCAACTGGTGGCAGGTGTGCGAGGACGTGTCGCGCAAGATTTTCGACAAGGTCGGCGACCATGCCGACGAGATGGAGACCAGCGTCGGGCTGCACCTGTTCCCGAACCTCATGGCCCCTGTCAGCCAGGCCGATGCCGGCCAGACTCGCCGTACGCGTTTCGAGGCCATAAACAACGGCTGGGTCAAGATCACGCGTCCCTGGGACAAGCTCACCACCAACAGCGGGGTGGGCGACCCCAGCAAAGCTTCGGTCGAGAAGGGCCGCAAGTTCATCGACCTGGCCGTCGAGCGCATATCCGCCTTTCTGGCCGAGTTCGCCATCGCCGAAATGGACCCCTTGTTTCCCTACAAGGAGTGACCGTTGACAGCCCCCCTCAGCTGCGGAGAATGAACCCGCAGTCGGGGATGGGACACCCGGCATCTGATACCTATCCGAGGAGCCTGTCATGGCTGTCGCCGCCAGCAAAGCCGCCAAGGCTGCCATCGTCCGCCTGGCCAACCCTGATGCCTGCTTGGACGTCGATACCAAGACGGGCCTGATTCGTTCGCTGGTCTTCCGGAAGAAAGGTGTTGACCTCTTCGCCCAGCGCCGCCAGAACATCCCGCCCTACGCCTGCGGCCTGCGGATCTTCGACGAACGGGACCAGAAGTGGTACGACGACCTTGAGACGCCCTTTGCCATGCGCAACGTCAAGCAAGGCAGGAACACCCTGGCCTTTACGAAGCAGTACAAGAACGCTCCGTTTGCGATTACCGTCACCATGCGGATGGACAGGGACGCCTTCCACTGGGAAGTCCAGGCAGCCAAGAGGGCGAAGAAGGCGGCTGATCGTTCCCTCCGCGTCTACTTCACCATGCCGCTGATCGCCGGCTGGAAGGTCTGGGGCCCGTGCCAGGCGGGCGAGTTCACGTTTGACGGGATGACACCGTTTGCCTTCACACACCTCCAGGTTTCCTACGTCAGCCCCTATGACATCTGCATGCCCATGGTGAGCCACTTCAGCAAGGACCTCGACGTCGGCTATTCGATCATGGAGCCCATGGATGCGGCCGTGCCGGCTGCCAAGTTCCAGTTCCTCAACGACCGCGTGTTCACCTGGGGCTGCATGGAGAAACCTCAGCGCAAGGTCCCGCTGCTCGAGGCGATGAACTACTACATTGGCCTGGTGGGCAGCCGGCCGATGTCCACGAAGGTCATGATGATGTTCCACGAAGGCGACTGGCGCCCCGGCGTCGGCAAGGTCTTCAAACGCTGGAACGAGTACTTCGTGCCGCCGAATCCGAAGATGTACGAGCACGAAGGCTACTTCGCCGGCTGCCACATGGGTCCGCTGGGTCGGCGTGCCAAGGGCGGCGATTTCGCCCGGTTCGACGTCGGCCCGTGGGTCAAGGGCAAGGTCAAGACCTTCGAGTGCCACGTCCACTTCGAGTACTACTGCGACTACTTCCAGCACGGCAAAGACCGTTGGCTCGACCTGGGCGTCTACGAGGGCCTTTACCGCAAGTGGGGCAGCAAGAACACGGCCCACGAGGTCTACGAGTGGGTCCAGAGCCACACCCCGCAGGAGATCCTGGCCGAACTCGACGGCAAAACCCCCGCCGACTACACCCGCGACCAGGCCGAAAGGGCCCTCTACACCACCCGCGAGATGATCCGCGAGCAGATCAACTGCCTGGCTGACGCGGGCATCTCGCCCTTTTACTATTTCAACTACACCGACGGCTTCCGCCCGATCGTCGAGAAACGCTGGCCCGACGCGATATCGAAGAACGAGGACGGCACCATTACCCCCTCGGGCTGGATGATGTGTCACAACCTCAACAGCGATCCCAAGTACTCCTTCGGCAGGTTCCAGATCGAATCGGCCAAGAGGATCGTCAAGGAATACCCGCGGATCGCCGGCTTCTTCCTGGACTGCTTCCGGCACTTCGAGGTCGAGTTCGGCCACTACGACGGCATCACCGTCTGCAACAACAAGCCCGCCTACAGCATCAATTTCTCCTACGACGCCATCGAGCCGACCATCAAGAAGATCCTTCACAAGCACGACATGTGCACGTTCGCCAACAAGCCGCAGACCATCCGCACGATGCGATGGGTCGACGGCATGATGCTCGAAGGCAACGGCGACATTCCCGAGGAAAAGTACTTCTGGACCGCCATCGCCAAGCCTCTGGTCTTCCTGTGGACCACCAACGAGAACAGCGACGACGAAAACTGCCGCCGGGCCGTGCTGCACGGCTGCTTCCCGAAGTTCGTCCCCGACGAGGCGGGCATGGCCCGCCGCGAGCGCTACCACGCCATGTACGAGGCATTCCGCCGGCGCATCTTCTGCTTTGAGCCCGACCCCATGCGCGTCCCCAAGGGCTGCCGCGGCAAACTCTACACGGTCGGCGACGACTACATCGCCGGCATCGTCAACCTGAATATCGACGAGGGTCAGCACATCCGCTACGACAAGCCGCCGTATGCCATGTTCCGCGTCAAGCGCGGCCATGACATCGGCAAGGTCGGCCTGCTGCTGCCCGGGGACAAGGACTGGCGCGATGTGCCCTTCAAGTTCAACGGCACCTTCATCGCCGTGCCGCTCGAAGGCTTCACCAACTGCGCCACCGTCAAACTCTTCGTCACCGGCAGCAGCAACAAGCCGATCGGCGACGAGAGGTTCAAAGGCCCCGTAGACTCCTGCGGCGACCCGGACAGTTCGTTTGATGTAAAGAACGAGATCTGAGCTGCGGATCAATTACACTTTCCGTCGCTGGCCACTCGCGGGCCCTCCAGGAACAGCAGCTTCCGCTGCTCGACGCAGGCTGCGGCGTACAGGTACATCGCCGCCGACCAAGTCTGCCAGTCCTGGCCGTGCGGCATGCCGTCCTGGGCCTTGATCCATTCGTTGAACCCGAACTCCAGCGCTTGGTCGCGGGCCGGCTTTACCAGTTCGGTGAGGGCCTGCAGCTTCCGGTCGGCCAGGCGCCAGTGCCCCATCGCGGCGATTGCCGCGATGTAAAAGCCGCAGATGAACGGCCAGACGCCCCCGTTGTGGTACTGGCCGGGCTGGTTGAACTGTTCGTACCGCGGTCGCCAGTCCGCATCCCCCGGCTGGATATATGGGAACAGGTTGGGCGGCAGATCCACCGCCAGTTGCCCGGACTCGCGTAGGGCATCGCACTCGGCCTCGATCCACCAGATCATCTTGTCCGCCCGGCGCGCAGAGGCGATGCCCGAGAGAATGGCGAGGCTGTTGCCCAGCAGGTCGAATCGTTCGTCGTTGAGCACCTTGTATGCCCAGAGCGCGTAGTAGGGCTTGTGCCGCACGACCAGGCCCTCGTGCACTTGGGAGTACGGCTGCTTGCGCCGGACGTCGAAGCGGTTCATCATCTTGCGCAGCAGCCGCGCCTCCGCCTTGCGCCCATGGAGCCGCAGGTACATGTAGACCAGCGTGTTGACATACAAGCCGTATCCCAGCACCCACTGCTCGTCGCGCCAGTCGCTCGTCGGCTGCTGGGCAACCATGATGCAGTCGTCGGGGCTCTGGTACTCCATCCACGTCAACGCCTTCTCCGCGGCCTCGGCGAGGAAGCGTTGCTGGCCCGTGTACTGCCGGTACAGAGCCAGTCCCACCAGGAACAGCGGGGTCGTATCACTGGCGCCCAGGTCGTGCGGGTCGTGCGCCAGGGACGGGATGTGCCC
>Ga0101944_10008241_pt1 | contig 10032 bp, 3 predicted proteins | sample DewCreD2012metaG_FD_75245 | JGI IMG/M metagenome (GOLD analysis project Ga0101944, IMG submission 75245) | Hot spring sediment bacterial and archeal communities from British Columbia, Canada, to study Microbial Dark Matter (Phase II) - Dewar... ...
CCCCCAAACACCTGCTGCACAGCGTCTCGGGCATACTGCTGCTCCTGACCGCACTGTCCCTCCAAGCCGACGTGCGCGAGGGCTTGGTGGCCTATTGGCCCCTGGACACCGCGACTGGCGATTATCCCATGACGACGCCGGACCTGGTGGCCGGCAACAACCTGACCGGCTTGAACAAGCCCAGCGTGGATATCGTGACCGGCGGCAAGTACGGCAACTGCGTGCAGTTTTCCGGCACCACGACCGACTACCTGAACTTCGTGTCCCCGCCGGGAGAGGACACCGGATTGCCCGTGGCCAACAACGGCAGTTGGACCTGGGCGCTGTGGGTCAAAGGGCCCAGCGGCTTGCCGAATCAAACGACTTATTTCTGCGAAACCTCCAGCCTCAATTCCAGTGGCAACCCCCGGTTTTCGATGGAGGGCAATGGAGCGGACAAAACCCGCTATTTCATCCGGGACATCAATAACAGCGTGAAAAACCAGGTGGTCGGGAGCAAGCCCACGCTGGATGACACGTGGCACCACGTGGCTTACACATACGACGCCAACACGGGGCGGTTTCTGGTTTACGTGGACGGTCAGCCGGACTGCACCAACACGTTCAAGTACCCCATGAACCTCGCATCGTGGGATCAAGTGGGCATCGGGGCGTTGGTCCGCAACAACGTAGCGGTGCCGTTCGTGGGGTTCGTGGACGCCGTGGCCCTGTGGGGACGGGTGCTCAGCCAGGCCGAGATTCAGGAGGTGATGACCAACAGCATCGCCACGCCCGTGCCGGCATTTGCGCCCGTGGTAACGGTCGAGCCTCGCGGGGTGACCAATTTGTTAGCCGGGGACAGTTACTCGACGACGGCCTCTGTTTACGGCTCGCGCCCCCTTGCCTACCAGTGGCTGAAGAACGGCAGCGCTTACCCCGGCGCCACGACGCGCACGCTGGCGTTCTCGAATGCCACGGCCGAGGACGGCGGCCTGTATCAACTGGTGGTGACCAACGCGGTCGGCAGCGCCACCAGCGCGCCGGTGCAAATCACCGTGACCGCCTTCGGCAGCCCGGACCTCACCAACGGTCTCGTTGCCTACTGGCCGCTGGACACCATTGTGGGCGTGAAGACGCCGGACCTGGTCAGCGCCTACGACCTGACGCTCGCGGGCACGGTGTTGCCGAGCCTGGTCCCGGGCAAGTGGGGCAATGCTTTGAGCTTGAATGCCGCCAACGCCCAGTATGCCCGACGGATTCACAACCCGGGCGATGCCCTTCCGGCCTATTCCCGGTCCAACTTCACGGTCGCGTTCTGGGCGAAGGCCGCTCCGGATGCCCCGTCCGGCTGGGCGTTTGCCGAGGCTTCGACGCTCAACAATTACCCTGCGTTTTGCATGGGCAAGCTCAACGCCTCGTCCGTGAAGCTGGATGGCTTCGTCCGGGATGACGCCGGCCAACCGTCCGGAGACCACAGGTTGTCCAACACGGACTTCTGGGACGATCAGTGGCATCACGTCGCGTGGGTACAGCACGATGTGGGCGGGTCACCCCGGGCGCAGCTCTACATTGACGGAGTTGCCGATACGGCCAATAACCTGAATCCGCGATACCCGGTAACCCCGAACAACACGGCACTGGGGGCTTTTGCGCGGGCCACGCCGGGTCAGTTCTTCACCGGTCTAATTGATGAGGTCGCCATCTGGGAGCGCCCCCTGTCCGCCGAGGAAGTCGCCCTGCTGGCCACCGGTTATATCACCAATCCGCCCAGCCGCCTCACACCGCTGACCATTAACGCCTTCAAGTCGGACTTGCCGGCGGTCGCCAAGGGCGATGCCACGGTCTTGCGCTGGGATGTCCCGGCCAATGCAACCCAGGTGCTGATTGACCCGCTGGGCGATGTCACTGCCGTGACCGTTTCGGGCATCGGTTCGACCAACGTGACCCTGACAGCGAGCACGACCTTCGTGCTGACCGTCAAACGGGGACTCGAAGTGGCCAGGGCCACAAATCGCATCGGCGTGGTGGAGGGGGTGGCCGACAACTGGAGTTTGTTGGACAACTTTGACTTCTACAACCCCGGTTTGCTGGGCGCAAACGGTTTCTGGGTGGACATGCATGGGAACTCCGTGGCCGTCGTCACCAACGGCTGCAATCGCATGGCCGCCACGGTGCTGGCCTCCAGCGGCGCCTACCTCAAGCTCAACAACCTGAGCGTGAATTCCAACCAGAGCTGCACGTTGTTCTTCCGCATGATCCCCCAGGGCAATCCCGCTTCCGCGCTGCGGCATGTGGTGGGCATCACGGACAAAGCCGCGCAGTTCGCCTACCAGCTCGACAACAACTTTGGACCGGCTGTACGCCCCACGATCAACGACGCGAGCCAAAACCCGGGCGACTGGCTGCTGGCCGCGCGGAACATGCCGTATCAGGCCCTCACGTTTGACACAAACGTCCTGCAGGCGGGCGCCGTTTACAACGTGTGGATTGATGTGACCAACGTGTTCCTCAACGATCGAATGCCCGGCAACGAGGACATCTACTCGGTTTACATCCAAAAGCAGGGCGAGCCATTCCGCACCTGCGTCTTTTCGAACTTCGTCAGCGACCGTGATCTGGCGCTCGACGATCCACTCACGGGCGGCCTGCCGACGGACAACCTCGGCCGCCTCTACCTGGGCGGCAACAGCACCACCGACAGCGCGTTGTTTGACGACTTCTACCTGAGCAAGTCCGGCTACAATGCAACCGTGCCCCGGGCGATCGGTTACGCTGGGCCGCCACCGATGCTGCAACTGCAGCGCTCCGGCAATCAGTGGCAGCTCCTCTTCGAGGGCAGACTCTTGCAGGCCGACTCCCTCACCGGCCCGTGGGCTGAGGTGCAGGGTGCCACTTCGCCCTATCCGCTCACAACGGCGGGCGAGAAAAAGTTCTACCGCGCCGTTTGCAACTGAGCGCTGATTGGGGTTGAACCGCGCCGGGGCGGCTGGCGCAACAGCAGCCGCCCCGGCAATCTTTCAGGTCGTCCCCACCCCACAGCGAGGTTATCCGCTGTTTCCCGGCCGAAGGCGCACCTCACTGGCCGAGGCACGCGGCCGCAGCGGCCGCCCCAGCGCTCGCCGGCATCAGCTTTCCGCTGGCTCTGCCCTGGTCGGTAGGCGTAACCTGCGGCACTTGATGTGACTGACTGCTCCATGAAACACGGCAAAGCCTACGTTACTTCCGTCGCCCTCGTCGTCGCTTTCGGCGGCTTTTTGATGGGCTTCGACGCCTCGGTCATCTCCGGGGTTGTCGGCTTCATCGAACCGGAGTTCAGCCTCTCCAAACTGCAGCTCGGCTGGGCGGTCAGTTGCCTGACGCTGACCGCCACCCTGGGCATGATGATTTCCGGGCCGCTGAGCGACGCCATCGGCCGCAAGCGGGTGCTGATTCTGGCCGCGCTGGTCTATACCGCCTCGGCCATCCTGTCCGCTGTGGCCACGTCCTTCTGGTTTCTGGTGCTGGCGCGGATGCTGGGCGGTTTTGGCGTGGGCGCCTCGCTCATCGTCGCGCCCATGTACATTGCCGAAATGGCCCCGGCGCGGTTGCGGGGCCAGATGGTGTCCTTCAACCAGTTGAACATCGTGATCGGGATTTCGGCGGCGTTCTTTTCGAATTACCTGGTGCTGAAACTGGGCCAGTCGGAGGCGGCTTGGGCCAAGGCCCTCCAGTTCGGCCCGCACAACTGGCGTTGGATGCTGGGGTTGGAGACGTTTCCGGCGCTGCTCTACTTCTTCAGTCTGTTACCCGTGCCGGAGAGTCCGCGCTGGCTGGTGATGCGCGGGCGTGTGGCCGAGGCGCTGGCCCTGCTCACGCGCACCAGCGGCGACGAAGCCGAGGCGGGCCGGCAAATCCAGACCATCCAGGCCAGCCTCGCCGCGGAGGCCGGGCGCGAGAAGACGCCGCTGTCGGAGTTGTTCCTGCCGGCGCTGCGGCGGGTGCTGGTCATTGGGTTGGTGATCGCCATCATCCAGCAAATCACCGGCATCAACGCCGTGTTCTTCTACGCGCCGATGATCTTCGAGCAATCGGGCATCGGCAAGGACGCCGCCTTCTCCCAAGCCGTCTTGGTGGGGCTGATCAACCTGGTGTTCACCCTTGTGGCCCTGAGCCTGGTGGACCGGCTGGGGCGCAAGCCGCTGCTGGCCTTTGGCCTGGCGGGCATCACGGTCTCGATGTTGGTGCTGGGGGGCAGCTTCGCCGCGGCCCGGTACGAGCTAACCGCGCAATCCCTGCAAGGATTGCCCAAGGGCCTGGACGCCACGCGGCTGGCCGGCTTGCAGGGGCGCACCTTCGACAGCGAGTTGGACTTCAAGATCGCGCTGGCCCAAACCCTGGGCACGGAGCAGGCCGGGGAGTTCGAGGCCGACCTGCTCAAGCGCGCCATCCGGGCCAATGCCCTGCTGATTCTGTTGGGCATTCTGGGCTTTGTGGCGTCGTTTGCCGTGTCGGTCGGGCCGGTGATGTGGGTGTTGTTTTCGGAGCTGTTCCCCAACCGCGTGCGCGGAGTGGCCGTGTCCTTCGTGGGCTTCGTCAACTCGGCTGTCAGCTTCCTGGTGCAACTGGTCTTCCCGTGGGAACTGGCCAACTGGGGCAGCGCGCCGACATTCTGGATTTACGGGGCGTTTGCGGCGCTGGGCTTTGTCTTCGTGCTGGCCATGCTGCCTGAGACCAAGGGTCGCACGCTGGAGGAACTGGCCGCCGAGTTGGTCCACAAACGCGCGTCCTGATTTGGCCGTCTCCGAAGTCATGAACGTTTCGCTCAAATCTCTGTGCCTGCCCCGGCCGCTGCGGACGGCGCCTGGCCGGTACGCTTGGGCCGCGGCCGGCGTGGTCGGGCTTGCCTGCGCCCTGCCGCTCGTCTGCTCCTGTGCCACCGCTCGGGCAGCCGGCCCGGTTAAGGTCGAACTCCGCCAGGTGGACGGCCGATGGCAGGTGTATCGTGGTGGTCAGCCCTACGTGATCCGGGGGGCGGGCCTGGAATTTGGCAGTCAGGAAAAGCTGGCTGCCCACGGCGGCAACTCGTTCCGCACGTGGCGCGTCGAGAACGGCCGCGAAAGCGGCCAGGCCGTGCTGGACCGCGCGTTGCGCAACGGCCTGACCGTGGCCATGGGCATCGAGGTGGCCGCTGAACGGCACGGGTTCAATTACGACGACCGCGCGGCCGTGGCCCGGCAGTTCGCCCGCATCCGCCAGGAGGTTCTCCAGCACAAGGACCACCCCGCCCTGCTGTTTTGGGTCATCGGCAATGAGCTGAATCTCAACGCCCGCAACCCTGCCGTCTGGGACGCGGTCAACGAGATTTCCCGGATGATTCACCAGCTCGATCCCAACCACCCCACCCTCACCACCCTGGCCGGCATCAACAAGAACCTGATTGCCGACATCAAGCAACGCGCGCCGGACCTGGACCTGATCGGCATCCAGATGTACGCCGACATCGTGAACCTGCCGCGCTACCTGCGGGAATGCGATTGGACCGGGCCGTATCTGGTGACCGAGTGGGGCGCCACCGGCCACTGGGAAGTGCCCAAGACCACCTGGGGCGCGCCCATCGAAAACGACAGCACCACCAAGGCCGAAGCCTATCGCAAACGTTACGAAACCGCCATCCGACCCGACACGCGCCAGTGCGTCGGCTCATATGTGTTTCTCTGGGGGCAAAAACAGGAGCGCACGCCGACCTGGTACGGGATGTTTCTGGAGAGCGGCGAGGCCACCGCCACCGTGGACGTGATGCACGAAATCTGGACCGGCCAACCGCCCCAAAACTGCAGCCCGCGCCTGCTCGGCGCCTGGCTCGACCAGAAAACCGCCCACGACAACGTCCGTCTTGCGGCCGGACGCGCCTATGCCGCCCGCGCCGCCGCCGCCGACCCGGATGGTGACCCGCTCACCTGGTTTTGGGAGGTCTTGGAAGAGAGCACCGATCTGAAGACCGGCGGGGACTTCGAAAACAAACCGCCCGCCGTGCCCGGCGCCATCCCGAACCCGAAGCGGCCCGAGACTCAGCTCATCGCGCCCGCCAGGCCCGGTGCCTACCGGCTGTTCGTTTACGCCTACGACGGCCGGGGCCATGCCGCCCACGCCAACATCCCCTTCTTCGTGGACGGCGCGCCGCCGGCCCGCGCGGGTGGACCTTGACGGCGTGGGCCGGCACAGGCGGCCCGCCTCCGTGGATGCGCCCCCCGCTTGCACGCCGGCGCGCACCGCATTGATCCCTGCAGCCAGAGGCGCGGCCATCGCGCGCAATCGGAGACTCAAGTCTCCCGCCTTCCATTCAGCGAAGCGTGGCAACGGCGCCTGGCCCCCCACCGCCAAGTGCGTCAGAGGCGCCCCCATCTTCGGTTCGGACGGATACAATGCCGCCCGCAACTGCATCCGTCAAACCTCACAGACCGCACCACCCAATCGCCATACGACCGCTCCGCATGGAGCGAATCATGATGCAGCCGCAACCCTGCCGCCCAGCTCAAGTAGCCGGGGGGAAGACGCTGCTGTCGCCCATTCGATACCCCCACACCTGCCTTCTCAAACCCCCAAATCGTCGACTGGGCCTGGACCTCGTCAAACGCCTGCTTGCGCTGCCTTCTCAAACCCCCAAATCGTCCAGCGGACTGGGCAGGCCGTGCCCACCCTGCTGCAGCACATGGGTGTAAATCATGATGGTGGCCACGTCCTTGTGCCCCAACAATGCCTGAATCGTGCGTATATCCGTTCCCCGTTGCAAAAGATGCGTCGCAAACGAATGCCGAAACGTGTGCGCACTGACCGCCTTGGTCAGCCCCGCCCGCCGTGCGGCTGCCTTGATTGCCTTGTTCACCACCCCGGGGTCCACGTGATGCCGCCGCACCACCCCCGTCCGCGGATCGGTGGACAAATCCCGTGCCGGAAATACCCACTGCCAGCCCCAGTCCCGATTCGCGTTGGGATACTTCCGCTCCAGGGCATAGGGCAGATACACCGCCCCGTACCCAGCCGCCAAATCCTGCTCGTGCAGCACCTTCACCTTCTGCAAGTGATTCTCCAACAAAGGCTTCAGCGACTCCGCAAACGTCGTCACCCGGTCCTTGGCCCCCTTGCCGTCCCGCACCGTGATCTGTTTCATCCCCAAATCCACGTCCTTGACCCGCAGCCGCAGCGCCTCCATGATTCGCAACCCGCTGCCGTAAAGCAGTTTCACCACCAGGTGCGCCACCCCTTCCACCAGCGGCAGCATCCGCGCCACCTCTTCCCGGCTCAGCACCACTGGCACGTTCGGCTTCCGATCTGCTCGCACTGCGGCAATCGGCTCATCCAAAGGCAGTTGCAGCACCCGCTTATACAGGAACACCAGCGCGTTCATCGCCTGATTCTGCGTGGCCGGCGCCACCCGCCCGTTCACCGCCAAATCCGTCAGGAACGCCTCGATCTTCGCCTCCCCGCCCGACAGGTCTTCCCGCCGCTGCATCCGGTGGAAACGGATGTAGCGCCGAATCCAGTCCACGTAGGCCCGCTCCGTGTGCAGCGAATAATGGTGCAGGCGCATCACCCGCCGCACCTGCTCCAGCAGCCGGGGCGCGGGCACCGGTGTTTTTTCTGTTTGACTTTCCATGCCGTCGAGGCGATGCTCTGGCCTGATGATGCACCTGATATTGGCCCAGGTCAAGACCGCCGGAAAACCCGGCCAATATCACGTTATCAGGTCAAAATGACATGATAATCAATGGTTCGGCGGCACCGGACATCCGACCATGAACGCAGTGCATCCGGCTTTGGCGGCCGGGCGGTTGGCACCGTTCGTGAGCCAGACCGCAGAGGCGGCAGCTTCGGCCGGGCTGGGGGCGGAGCGGACGAAGAGGGAAAGCACGCCGAACCAAACGCTGGAGGCAACAGCCGCCAGCCCTTCTCTTTTGGATGGGTTGTCTTGCATATTCAGGGTCACTGGTCTTCCGGCGGCTGTGCCTCAGCTTGGTCGTTAGCCCGTGAACGTCGCGGGCGAGTCGAACACGCACAGCAAATCGCAGCGCACCAAATGAAAACAAAAACCATAACAGCAACACGAATCGGAGCAGCAGTCATTGCGTTGGCTCTCGTCGGCGTGAGTTACGCACAACTCAAAGAGCCGCCCAAGCCGGGCACGTATTACTCGGCCAAGGACTTCGAGTGGAGTCCCCCGTGGCCTTTCAATCCGCACCCGGAGCTTGAAGCAGTGGAAGTCGAGCCGGGAATCTTCGTGTTCGACGACACGATGATTCCCGACACGCCAGAGCAAGCCGCAGCCAGAGTCGCGCACCAAGCCACGGTTGAGCACGCCAAACTGCTCACCGCAAATCCAGCACTGGCGGAGGCCGAGCGAGCGGCGCGGCAGGCGGCTCAGGAAGCGGCGTGGAGAGCCAACAAGGAGAGAATCGCCCCGTGGCTGGTCAAGCCCTTGGCCGTGGCGAGTGGCGCTCCTGCCAATCGTCAGACCAGCGAGGTGGAAGCTCGTGCCAAGCTGACCGCGAAGGCGGAACACTTTGCCGCTTACTTCCAAGCATTGAGCAACGAGGTGGCGGCTGCCAAGTCGCCATTCGTCGTCAACGACCCCGCACCCGTTCTCATGCTGCCCAGCGGCGAGCGGTTGCCTTACGCGGGCAGTGTGGGCGGGCATCCGATGTTTCTGGGGCTGGACGATGTTCCGGGCGCGGACACCATCAGCACGGATGAGGTGTGGCCGAGCGGCAGCACGGGCCTCAACCTCACCGGCACGAATGCCGTGGTGGCGATGTGGGATGGTGGGCGGGTTTATCTCGAACACACAGAATTCGATGGGCGTGTGACACAGGTTGATGGAGACACCAACAATCATTTTCACGCGACAGGTGTTGCGACGGTGATTGCCGGGACGGGCAAGAAAGCGTTGGTTCATAACGGGACAAACTTTGCTTACGGAACTCGAGGCATGGCCTATTCTTCGTTGGTGCGCGCAAACAATTTCAGTCGCGACCACCAAGAGATGAGCGAGCAATTCGCGACCAATCAGATTCGGCTCTCAAATCACTCTTACAGCACGACGTGCGGATGGAGTTTTCACAGTTTCTACGGCTGGCTTTGGTGGGGCGATACCAATGTGAGCCAGAACGTGGACTGGAAATTCGGGGCATACACGCTCAACTGCTCGAGCATTGATTCGATTGTGGCCGATTCGGAGACGTATCTGCCCGTCTGGACGCCCGGCAACAGCCGGGGCGAAGGGCCAACATCGCAGCCCTTGTGGCATTACGTCGTCACCACCAACTTGGAATTAATCCCCGTGTTCGGTAGCCGTCCGCTGGACGGAGACGCTGGCGGTTACGACTCGCTGCATCCAGATGGATGTGCAAAGAACAACCTGACGGTCGGCGCAGCCAATGTCGTTTCCAACGGTTATAGCGGGCCGTCCAGTGTGACGTTACCGTATTTCACCCCCTACGGCCCAACCGATGACGGTCGCATCAAGCCGGACGTCGTGGCCGCCGGTGTCAACATCGTGATGGCCACTGTGGGGGCGACCAACAATTATCAGACCAACAGCGGCACGAGCTTCGCCGCGCCATCGGTGACCGGCTCGATTAACCTGCTCCGCCAGTTGCGCGGTCAATTGCATCCGAATGCGCGTCCAATGCGGGCCTCGACGATGAAAGGCATCGTCATCCACACAGCGGACGAGTGCGGGCCGTATCCCGGCCCGGATTACCCACACGGCTGGGGCTTGATGAACACCCGCAAGGGGGCAGAACTGCTCCAACAGAACGCCACCAACGGCTGGAAGAGCTTCATCAAGGAAATCTTTCTACCGGAGGGTGGCACGATCGAAATTCCTGTGCCATTTAGCACTGGGCAGACCGGACGCTTCACGATTGTCTGGTCTGACCCGGCAGGAGCTGCGCAGACGAACGCTGTCCTTGACGACCCCACGCCTCGCTTGGTCAACGACTTGGACTTGCGGGTTATTTCGCCCAGCGGGACGACGAACTTCCCCTACGTCTTGAACCCGGACTTGACCAACCAGAG
>Ga0101944_10008244_pt1 | contig 10030 bp, 8 predicted proteins | sample DewCreD2012metaG_FD_75245 | JGI IMG/M metagenome (GOLD analysis project Ga0101944, IMG submission 75245) | Hot spring sediment bacterial and archeal communities from British Columbia, Canada, to study Microbial Dark Matter (Phase II) - Dewar... ...
TATTTCTATCGCTTCTTCCAGTGGCAAGTTGCTTATCCACCCATATCGGTTCACTAAATCCCTTTTCCCATTTACCTGATATGATATTATAGTTTTGTGTTAAATTTACTATATTCTATCATAGGAGTTATTTTTTTGTCCGAACTAATGTCCGAACCTCAAGAGAATAAACTTGACATAATAGCTGAGTAATGCTATATTACGATCTAATTGACTGATATTTTTCCCACAGCATATTACTCCTTAATATGGAGGACAAAAGGCATGGCATTAAAAATAATGGAATTAGAACCAAAAGATTTGCGAAAAACATGTAATATTGATGACCTTGAGTTTGAATGCACTTCTTGCATTGATCCGCTTGATGAAACAGTTGGACAAGATAGAGCTTTACGCGCTATTGAATTCGGTGTCGGTATTAAGAGTCATGGATATAATATATATGCTCTCGGTCCTATTGGGACAGGCAAAACGACATTTATTAAAAATTATCTAAAAGACAAGGCAAAATTACTACCTACCCCTGACGATTGGTGCTATATATATAATTTTTCAGATGATTATAGACCTATTGCACTCAGATTGCCTGCAGGCAAGGGTATAGAATTTCAATCAGATATGGATAAGCTACTTGGTTATCTAAAAACAGAGATACCAAAAGCCCTTGATACTGAAGATTTTGAAAGAGAAAGAAATGAGATATACCAGCAATATCAGAAAGAAAGAAGCGAAAGAATGTCAAAACTAGATGAAGAGGCAAGTGAGGCAGGTTTTGCCCTTCAGACTGGTCCTACAGGATTAGTGTTGATTCCTGCATATCAAGGACAACCTCTAACGCCTCAACAGCTATCTCAACTACGACCAGAACAAAGACGAGAGCTAGAGAATAAAGCGACAGAATTTCAGGAAAATATCGCTTCTACAATGCGAAAGATCAGAGACCTTGAAAAGGAAGCAAAGGAAAAAGTAAGTAAGTTAGAACAAGAAACCGTAGTATTTGCAGTTGGACACTTTATAAATGATTTAAAAGAGAAATATGGCGAAATTAACGATATTATTACCTATCTTGATAATGTCCAAAAGGATGTTATAGATAATATAGATGATTTTAGACGCTTACAATCGGGAAACGGGAACTCAGCAGAGGTTATGGGAATGAAAATTCCTATGCCACAACCAACTTTTAATAAATACAAAGTAAATCTAATCGTTGATAATTCAAAAACTCAAGGAGCACCTGTTATTATAGAATCAAATCCAACATACTCTAATTTGATAGGAAGAATAGATAGACAAGTTAGATTCGGTGCATTAACTACTGATTTCACTATGATAAAGGGTGGTTCATTACATCATGCCAACGGTGGATTTTTGATAATTCCTGCGGAAAGCCTTTTACGAAATATGTTATCTTGGGAAGCCATAAAAAGAGTTATTGATAACAAAGAAATTAAAATAACCGAAATCATGCAGGAACTTAGCTTTTTCAGCACTGTATCAGTTGAGCCAGAAGCAATACCAATTGATTTAAAGATTATACTCATTGGCGCACCAAATATTTACTATCTATTGCATGATCTTGATAATGATTTTCAAAAATTATTCAAGGTCATGGCTGATTTTGATACCTTGATGGAGAGAAATCAAGAAAATATAATGAAATATGCAAAATTCATCTGTGCAAGATGCTTAGAAGAAAATTTGCTGCATTTCCATAAAAGCGCGGTTGCAAAAGTTGTTGAGTATGGATCAGAAGTGTCAGGAGATCAGCAGAAACTAACAACAAGGTTCATTGATATTGCAGATGTTATCAGAGAAGCAAGTTACTGGGCGCAAAGGGAAAACAAAGATCGTGTATATTCAGAAGACGTAAAAAAGGCAATTGATGAGAAGGTCTATCGCTCAAACAGGATAGAAAAACGTATTCAGGAAGTCATCGATAATGGAACAATTATGGTTGATGTTGACGGTGCTGTTGTTGGTCAAGTAAATGGTCTTGCAGTTATGCAATTAGGGGACAGAATGTTTGGCAAGCCTTCCCGTATAACAGTCAATACTTCATTGGGAAATGAAGGCATTATCAATATCGAAAGAGAAGCCAAAATGAGTGGCAGAATACATGACAAAGGCGTTTTAATCTTGACGGGATTTTTATGTGAAAGATACGCACAGGATAAGCCAATATCCCTTTCTGCAAGCATCTGTTTTGAGCAATCTTATGAAGGAGTTGATGGTGATAGTGCATCTTCTACGGAATTATACGCATTATTATCGAGCATATCAAAGATTCCCATCAAGCAAAATATAGCAGTAACTGGCTCTGTTAATCAAAAAGGTGAAATTCAGCCGATTGGTGGGGCAACTCAAAAAATAGAAGGCTTTTTTGATGTCTGCAATGCAAGAGGACTAACAGGGGATCAAGGCGTCATTATTCCAAAAAAAAATATCAATAATCTGATGCTTCGTGAAGATATTGTAGAAGCAGTAAAAGAAGGAAAATTCCATATTTATCCTGTTAGCACAATAGATCAGGGGATCGAAGTCCTTACTGGAATTGAAGCAGGAAAACTCAAAAGGGATGGCACATATCCAAAAGGGACGATAAATTATCTCGTTGACAAAAACTTAAAAGAAATGGCTGAAAAGCTAAAGCAATATGGACATAGTGATGGCAAATCTGCCTCGAATATAGTGGAGGAATCTGAAGATGAAAAAAATTCTGGGTGATGGTAGTTATCCCGGGCGCGTAGTCGGGGTTGGAAGAACAAAGTCAGGCAAGCCTTTGGCTATATATGCTGTAACTGGGCGATCTGAAATGAGCAAGATGCGAAAGGCGGTAATTGTTGGCAACAACGTGGAAATTACCCCTTTGGGCAAACTAACTCCTGAACAAGAAGCCAATAGAGATTTGATTATCTATAGGGCAATGAGTGTAAATAGAGCAGATCGAACATTAGTGTTAAGCAATGGCAAACAGACCGATCCAATTTTTCATTTAACATGCTATTATAGTCTAGGCTTATATGATTCGATTTATTCAACTATGTATACTATGGGATTTGAGCCGGACAGCCTTAAAACTCCACGTCTTGCGGGTCTTATTCTGCCAAAACCGATTATCAGACGCATATTATCAATCGTAGTGGCTGATGAAACACAACCAGAAGGCAAACAAACGGATGTTGCTTTTCTTGATAGCGGGTCAGCAGGTCAGATTGAGTTTATTGCTACTTATACAGGTAGTTACGATAAGCCACAATCTCCAGTATTGGATTGGCATAAAGATTGGATATATTCAACACAAATTGAGGAAGATTCGGCAGAAGCAATAGCACAGGAAGTATATGATGCCTTAGATGATAAAGTGCGTGTAGCAACAATTGCAGCAGTTCTTGAACATGATGGTTGGATGATTGATGTATGTAATCTTTATTCATAAAACAGGAGTATGATTAATGATTAGAGAGCGGGGAATCATAACAAATTATAATACACGGATGGTGCCACAAACAAGCTTTGAAGGGCGTGTATTGAAATTCGACTTTCCAGAATTGCAAATTGGCATAGCAGAATACAGAGAGGGACCAACTGGTTGTACCGTATTTTATTTTCCTGAAGATGTTATCTCTGTTGTAGATGTACGAGGTGGTTTCCCTGCAACTATAAGAGGGACATCTGCCGAGGATGGAAGAACATCCGCAATATGTTTTACTGGTGGTTCAGCCTATGGACTCGAGGCAGTAACTGGTGTTGCTTCTGAAATATTTTCTATGCGTGGATACTTTGGAGTCTATAATATTAGAGGAGCAGCAATTTACGACTTTTTCAGGAATAACATGATTTATCCTGATAAAGAACTTGGAAAATCAGCAATAAAATCTGCACAAACAGGATTATTCCCATTGGGATTTCATGGAGTTGGATGTTGGCCAGGGTGTGGTCCTGCATTTGATTGCCTTCAACCCGATGGAACTGGTCAAGGTGGGGCATTTCGCCAAATTGACGATATTAAAATTGCTATTTTTACTGTTGTAAATGCTCTTGGTGTGATTGTTGATCGGCAAGGAAATATAGTTAGAGGAAATTATGACCGTAAAACAGGCAAAAGATACTATTATAACGAGTTGTTAGAAAAAAGACTCAAAAATAATGAAAAAGCTGAACCACATTATGCGACAACAACATTGACGCTTGTTGTAACAAACCAAAAATATGATATTGAGTCCTTGCGTCAATTATCAAGACAAATTCATAGTTCAATGGCTAGAGCGATTCAGCCTTTTCATACAAAAGATGATGGCGATGTGCTTTTTATGGCAACTACCAATGGTGTTGATAACGGCATAATAGACATTAATGATTTCGGCGTGATTGCTTCTGAACTTGCTTGGGATGCAATATTAAGCTGTTTTCAGGGATATGATTCATCTGGCGAATCTGTATAATTACCAAGAGCAAATATAGATTGTTTTGAAATAATAAAATTGCTTTAAAAAGGGTGAGTAATGGAAAATATTGATAGCTTTCATAAGTCATTAATCGTGTGTGATACACATTGCGATACCGCTATGAGAATGGTCGAGGGATTTGATATAACTAATCGATCAGACAGCGGACATGTTGACATACCAAGATTAATTGAGGGTGGGCTTGATGTTCAAGTGTTTGCCTGCTGGATCGGCAAACCCGGAGAACCAAAGGGGCATTATTCCACATTGGCAAAAAAGATGATAAATGCCATATATACACAATTTGGCAAGAATTATAATTTTATAGAACCCGTTTTAAAATTCAGTGATATAGAAAAATCGAATAAAAACGGAAAAATAGCTGGTATTATAGCAATTGAGGGCGGACAAGCTATTGAGGATGATCTTTATATGCTTGATGTTTTTTATGGGCTTGGCGTTCGTCTTATGACTATCGTATGGGGAAGCACCAATTGGGCTGACGCATCAAGAGAACCCGAAAAATTCAATGGTTTGACAGATTTTGGCAAGAGTGTCATTAAGGAAATGAATCGTCTGGGTATGATCGTTGATGTCTCCCATTCATCAGATAAAACTACTTGGGATGTTTTGGAAATAAGCACAGAGCCAATAATAGCTTCTCATTCCAGCGCTCAGGCTATTTGCGGTCATCCGAGAAATGTCAATGATGATTTAATAAAAGCCATATCTCAATCAGGCGGTGCTATATTTATCAACTTCTGCCCTGAATTTCTTGATGAGGATTTTTGGAAAGGCACAAAAAAAGAAGCCCCTTTGATAGACAAAGTAATTGAGCATATAGATCACATAGCCAATGTTGGAGGAATAGAGAGTGTTGGCATTGGTTCGGATTATGATGGCATGGGTCCTGCACCAATAGGCTTGGAAGATGTCTCAAAGTTTCCCAATATAACAAAAAAGCTGACAGAAAAAGGCTACAAAGAAGACGAAATTACAAAGGTAATGGGAGGGAATTTTTTAAGAGTATTCGAGAAGGTATGTAACAAATAGGAGGAGGATCAAAAGAAAAACAGTATATAAATAAAACTGATTGTATTGAGATGATAATTTTATAATAATTTAACAAAAAAAGGAGATTATAAAATATGTCTGATCTATTAAAGAGCGCATTAGCAAAGCTAGAAAAAACAGAAGTTCCAAAAGTTGATGTTGCAGCATTAGCATACTCAGGAGGTTTAGATTCATCACTCGCTGTTGAATTATTACGCAGAAAATATAAGGCTGAAAAAATCATACCGATAATGGTTGACGTAGGGCAAGGCGAGGAAGAGATAAAGACTGGCTATGAGAAAGCCGAAGTCTTAAAAGTTGATCCGATATTAATCGATGCCAAAGATGAATTTACAGAGGAATGGATGAAAAAAGCCATCATGGCAAATTCGGATTATCTTGGTTATCCTGTATCAACATCTATGACACGTCAGCTTATTGCTCGTGAAGTTGCTATGAAGGCTGTGGAAATGGGAGCAGATGCCCTAGTTGAAGGCTCAACGGGCAAAGGTAATGATCAATATAGGATGCACAATGTCTTTACTATGTTTGCCCCCGGTAGAAAAGTTATAGCTCCTGTTCGTGATTTTGATTTTATCAGAGCAGAAGAAGAAGCCCTTTGCACAGCTTGGGGGGTTCCTGTCCTTGAAGTTATAACCGGTGGGGACGACAAAACTATGTGGTGTAGGTCAATCGCAAGCGGGGCAATAGACCTCAATATGGAAATTCCTGACAGTGTTTGGATGTGGTATTCTCCACCAGAAAAGGCTCTAAATGAACCAGAGATAGTTGAAATCAGATATGAAAATGGCGTTCCAGTAGCGGTAAATGGCAAAGAGATGCTACTTAAAGATTTAGTTCCTCTGCTAAATGAAAAAGCAGGAGCGCATGGATTAGGTCTAATTGACATATTCGAAGAAGGCATAATGAATTTAAAATCTCGTGAGTTATATGAAGCTCCAGCAGCAGAACTCATTTTAAAAACTCACAGAGACCTTGAACAGATGTGCCTTACAAAGGAAGAGATTTTATTCAAAAAAGGCGTAGAACAAAAATGGGCTTATATGGTATATCATGGCGAATGGTTTCATCCACTAAGAAAAGCCCTTGATGCCTTCATCGAAGAGACACAAAAGATGGTCTCAGGAACAATCAAAGTAAAGCTATATAAAGGCAATGCTGAAATTGTATACCGTGATTCAAAAACCTCATTATTCTCACCAGAGATTAGGTCAATAAAATCAAGCGGATTCAGCCAACCTATGTGCGCCGATGCTGCAAAAATCAGAGGATTACTTTTTGAGATATTGGCAAAAAGAGAACAAATTGCAAAAAGCTAATCCTGATATATTATTTTGATAAGATCAGCCCTTGATTGATACAAGGGTTGATCTATATTATGCCAAAAAACTCTTTAAGTGCATAGGCAATACCATCTTCGTCATTGCTTTTTGTTACATATTTAGCTACACTTTTCACACTATCTCCAGAATTCCCCATCGCTACTGAATGACCGAAAAATGCAAGCATTCCAATATCAGGCATGTCATCACCAAATACTATCACTTCATCTGATGGAATATTGCGCAAAGCTAATAAATCTATAAGAGCATTTTCTTTGCTGGCTTCATTTGACATTATTTGTATCCAGCTTGCTGAGTCTGTTATAAAAACATTTATATCTTCGCCAAATTTTTCATTTAATTTATAATATATGTCTGTCATATTTCCAAATTCTTGCCATGCTACAATCTTTGAACATTCCTCGTTTGATGCAATATCGAATGAGATCAAATCTGATTGAGTTATTCCCCAATTTACTAGATCAGAATCATTAAAGGGCTTTAAGAAACTATGTGTTTCGTCTTTCCTTTGTATTGCAATATATATATCATTGTTTTTATTTATAAGATACTCTATAACAGAATTTACAATGTTTGCTGGCATTGTCCAGTTTTTCGAATAATCCAATGTTTTGTCAATGGCTGACGCTCCGTTATAAAAAGCACCTCTTTCCTTAAGAAAATCCGCTTCTGATAATGCCTCAGATGTCCTAAAAACTAGTCTTTGAGGTCTTGCTGTTGCTATATAAGGCAAAATACCCTTATCAGCGCATATTTTAAGGGATTGCAGTGTATAATCAGTTATTTTTCTTTCAGAATTTAGCAATGTATGGTCTATATCTAATACAACCGCTGAATATTTATCTTTCATTTATATTCCTTTGATAGTTTTGTTAATTCTTTATAAATATTAAAGTTTGGACAAAATGATGAAAACTTATTGGGGTAACTGAACTGCAGCTGCGATATAATGCAATAACGGATTTACAATTGCAGCAAATTGCCGTTTTTTGATTTTACCTTGGCAATTATGCAGGAAATCGCCCGATTTTCGGCTCCAAAATTGAAAATTATGGCGAAAATTTTCCGTTTCTACCTTTTTTGGGAAATTCCAAATTGAGAACACGAAGACGTTTTATAGTTATGAAGCCTTGCCAGCTCTGGATTTAAAGGCTTGTCGCATCATATCGCAGCGTCAGTTCTGTTAGCCCTGAAACTGCCCGGCAGATTTAGTAGCGCGTTGACACCTTGCATCTTGGCTTGTAGGTATGCCATACTGTACTTGCATTATAAGACATCAAGCAAATATGCGCATTAGTCTTTCAGTAACAAAGAATGGTTGACCATGCCCTGGAACCACTATGTCACATTCATTGAGGATTCTTTTGATACTATCTCTTGTAGTTTCAGTGCATAAAAAGTCGCTGTTGAATTTCCAGATATATCCCGACTGAAGCCATGCAAGGTTGATTATTGCATCTCCCGCTATGGCTACCCGAACAGTGCGATTTCTGTCTGACCACAAGATTGAGCTATGTCCTTGCGTATGACCCGGAGTAGCTATAACCAATGTATTATGGAGTATATAATCACCATCATTAATAAGAATGAATTTGCCTTTGATAGGATCATCAAAATTTGCTAATGCTATATTATGGCAATACCATTCTGCATTCTCAAAATATTCTATACAGCCAAAGTGGTCTCTGTGGAAATGTGTGACGAATACTTTAGTTATATCATCAGGATCGATTCCGTTTAATTGCAAGCTCATTTTCAGCTTGTTCCAATTATTCTCTTTGTTTGCTTGTGATACATCCGATTCATGATCGTAGCCGGTATCCACCAACAATAATTCATCATTTTCTCCAATGATGGTAACAGTAGAGCCACCACCAATCCCCAATTGATGTTTTAGCGCAACGTATTCCCGCGAGGCTATATTGCCGGGATCGATAGTGCATGACCCAGCTTCGATTACTCTGACATTCAATTTCCACATATTCCAGATAGAATCCCCTTGGTCCTATTGTATGTTACTCAAAGGAACTAAAATCCCTTCCTATATAAGTTCATCAAAATGACTTATAACGTCGCTTGGTAGATTTCCCTCTCGAATCAATACGCCAAGTTCCATATTTAAAGTGAATGCGTATTCTGTCAGATTAGCTCCTGAAAGAAATACAGTTACTAAGCGAATTGATTTTGTGGCACACGTTAAGCAAATTTCTATCAGGTAAAATTTATTGAGAATTTCAATATCCATCAGTGTTAGAGTGCCGAAAATGTCAGGATAATTGGATTTAACCTTTAGTAAAATTTAGTATAAATAATATATAACAAGATAGCAGATTAATTGTTAAATGACAAGGATTTCTTTGTTAGCTAATAATTTTGATAGACACATCAGCATTGACGAATGATAAATATATATGTTATGATCTAACAAGGATTTTTATATCCAATGACAATATCATAGATAAATGCTTTTGCATAATTGAAAGGAAACAAAAAGATGAAACTAGGATTTTTGACACCATTTTCAAAAGAAATTGTAGAATTTGCAGGCAAAAACGGCTTTGACTGCCTTGAAATAGGTGGCGCCCCAAAAGAATGGCTTGGAAACTCAGATGAAGCCATTAAAGCCCGTAATGAAGCAAAAAAGATATTAAAAGATAATAATGTATTCGTCGCATCGATAATGAGTCCATTACCATCATTAAGAACTCCAAAAGAGGAATTAAAGGGTAAACTTGAGGGCATGGCTTTGATAATGGATGTCTGCAAAGATTTTGGTGGTGCGGTTTATACAAGTGCTGGACCATCTGGATATGACACAAGCAAAAGCCTGCAAGATAATGTCGCTGTTTATAAAGAGGTTTATTCTCCTGTTGCAGAACTCGCAGCAGAAAAAGGTATAAAGATCGGTTTTGAAAACTGGCCCGGTGGAAAGCCTTTCGGTGAAAATGCAAACCTTCCAGTAACTCCTTACGCATGGGAATTGATGTTTAATGCCTTACCCGCTGAATATATCGGTCTTGAATTTGATCCATCTCATCTAATGTGGCAAAGCATTGATCCATACAAGGCAGTTAAAGATTTTGCAAAGCATATCAATATGGTTCATCTTAAAGATACCGAGATATTCTATGATAGACTTGAACGAATAGGAAGATTTGGTAATGG
>Ga0101944_10008245_pt1 | contig 10029 bp, 6 predicted proteins | sample DewCreD2012metaG_FD_75245 | JGI IMG/M metagenome (GOLD analysis project Ga0101944, IMG submission 75245) | Hot spring sediment bacterial and archeal communities from British Columbia, Canada, to study Microbial Dark Matter (Phase II) - Dewar... ...
CTTCACCGAATACGCCGGGTTGCGGCCTTCAATTTTCGCCAGCACCGTGGCGCCCGCGCCGTCGGTGACGCGGTTCAGTTTCACCAGGGGCGTGCGCCCAATGCTGAATGAGTTGTCTTGGTACACCATGGATACCCTCTTTCTCCTTTCTCAGATCTCCCAGTCGGGGACGTAACGGCTCTGTCTTTCCCGCCACGCGCGGGCCAGTTCGGCAAACGACGTCTGATTGACTACGCCCGCCACGGCATCATCCACGCGCCGCCACATCTCGCCGAAGGGGGAGTCCAGCTTGCGGCGTTGGCGGACGCGGCTGGTTCGCGTGCCTTCCACAAAACGCAGCACCTCGCCCACGGTGATGACGTCCGCCGGCCGGGCGAGCATATAGCCGCCCTCGGCGCCGCGCCGCGATTCGACGAATCCGCCTTGCTTGAGACCCGCCAGAATCAACTCCAGAAATTTCTGGGGGATCCTCTGCCGCCGTGCGATGTCGGCGATCTTCACCGGCTTGCCGGGACGCTGGCAAGCCAAGTCAAACAGCGCCTGCAACGCATACTCCCCTTTCACCGAAACGTTCATGCCGCTCAATTCCCCTATCTCTACTATGGATTATACACATCCCCGCAAGGATCCACAAGAAGTTGGAGAGGTGAGGAAACGGTGACTCCGGCGGTGAGGATTCGGTGTATACTTTTCTCGTTCGGGAGAAGCGGTGGGTATCTTCCGGCGAATAAAGGGGAAGAAAGTTTAAAAAATGAGATCCTTTTGCAGTGTGACCGCACTGGCAATGCTCATTACCAGCGCGTTCGCCCAGGATTTCCGGGCGACATTGACCGGCATGGTGACCGACCCCAGCGGCGCGGTCATTCCCGGCGCAAGCATCAAAGCGACCAACGCGAGTACGAATGTGTCGAAAGACGCCAGGTCCACGGAGTTGGGCGTCTTCACCATTCCTTACCTTGAATCCGGGCGTTTACGACGTGGAAGTGAGCGCGCCGGGATTCCAGACGGTGATTCGTCCCAAAATCGTGCTGCGCGTCGCCGACAAGGTGAACCTGACGGTGGAACTGAAGGTGGGCCAAACCACCGAAAGCGTGGTGGTGGCGGCCGAGCAAGAGGTGATCGAAACGGCCTCCGCCGACCGGGGTTTGGTATTCGATCCGATCAAGACTCAGCAGCTTCCGTTGAACGGGCGGCAGACCTACCAATTGATGGCGTTGACTCCGGGCGTGCTGTTCACGCAGGAGGCGTTTGGTCCCGGCGGCCACTCGGGAAGCCGGGGGTGGGACGTCACGAACGTTTATCGCATCAACGGCGCGCGCGCCGGGCAGAACCTGTTCTTGTTGAACGGCGCGCCCATTAGCGATGCCGGCGGAACGTGGCAAATCGCACCCAACGTGGAGGCGGTGCAGGAATTCAAGGTGATGACGAACACTTACGACGCCTCTTTCGGGCGCTTCGGCGGCGGGGTGGTCAACACCACGATTCGCAGCGGCGGCAATGAATGGCGCGGCAACGTGTTCGAGTACTTCCGCAACACGGTGCTCGACGCCAACCGCACCGGAAACAAGCAACCGACTCCCAATATCAAGCGTCCGACTCATAATCAGAATCAGTTCGGCGGCATCATCGGCGGTCCGCTGCGCAAGGATAAAGACTTCATCTTTGGCAGCTTCGAAGGTTGGCGCGAGATTCAGCCGGCGAGCGTGATTTCGAGCGTCCCGCCCACGTTGATTCGGGACGGGCAGCATTTCACCGATTTCGGCTATACGGTCTACGATCCGCTCACCTCGACGGTGTGCGCGCCGCCGGTCAACTGCCGCAACTCGGCTTACGTACGGCAGCCGTTCCCGGGCAACGTGATTCCGGCAAGCCGCATCAGCCCGGTGGGACAGAAAGTGCTGAGCTACTTCCCGAAGGAGAACGGACCCGACCCGAGGGCTCTGGCGAGCAATTATTACGCCAACACCAACGGGCGTTACCGCTATGACCAACCCATGGGGCGTTGGGACCACGTCATCAGCGAGAAGGATAAGCTCTATGCGCTGGTGACCTACCAGCACGGCAAGGAGTACCGCAACACGACCGGATTTCCTCCTCCGGCGGGCAGCGGCGACATCAATTCCCAGCGGACGGACCAGAACTACATCGCCGCCTGGACCCACGTTTTGTCGCCCACCATGGTTTTCGATATCCGGGGTTCCTACGGGCGGTTCACGTCGATGTTCCCCCGCTATACCGACTACGATTTCACGATCGATAAGCTCGGCATGACCAAAATGCCACACGCTCCGACGAATCCGAAAGCGACCGTGCCGCGCTTTGACGTTGGCGGCTTCACGCAATTGTTCGCTTTGTCGAGCGCCGGGGAGTGGAACTCGCACAACCAATGGAACGTGACGCCCAGCTTCAGCCTGACGAAAGGGCGGCACACCGTTCGCACGGGATTCGAGATCAACTATGTGGCGCACGCTATAGGCAACCGGAGCTGGGCTAACGGCACGTTCAGCTTCAACCAGAACTGGACCCGGCAGCTTTCTGACATCAGCGCCTCCGGCGCGGCTGGAACTTTCGACGGATCTTCGGTCGCCAGCATTCTGCTCGGCTACCCCGCCAGCGGACAGGTGGACTGGGCGGACAACCCTTACCGCACCCGGCCGTACTGGGGATTGTACGTTCAGGACGATTGGAAGCTGTCCTCGAGGTTGACTCTGAACCTCGGCCTTCGTTACGAGGTGCAGTATTGGTGGAAGGAACGCTTCAACCGGTACAACCGCGGCTTTGATCTGAGCACCAAGAACCCGGTGAGCGACGCCGTGCTCGCCAACTGGGCCAAGATCAAAGCGGATTTCGACCGGACGAATCCGAGGTATCCCTACCCGGCGCCGCCGCGGCAGTTGAGTGGCGGGTGGATGTTCGCGGGCGTGGGCGGACGTCCGGAGAGAATCTTCGACACGGATTGGACCAATCTCGCTCCGCGCCTCGGCTTGGCGTGGCGCATGAGTAACAAGACCGTTCTGCGGTTAGGCGGCGGCGTGTACTACATGGCCAACACGCAGACCGGCAGGACGAACGGATTCGCCATCACCACCAACTACGAAGCTTCACGCGACGGGCGTCTTCCGTCGGCAGGCGCCAACCTCAGTGGTCCTTATTCCCTGGTGGATCCGTTCCCCAACGGAATTCTGCAGCCGACCGGATCCAAGGAAGGTCTGATGACGCTTATCGGACGCGGCTTCACTTTCGATCCGGACAAGTTCAGAACGCCGCGAACCTACCAGTATTCGCTTGGGTTCCAGAGAGAGTTGCCGAAGGGAATTCTGGCTGAGGCTTCCTTCGCGGGCAATTACCAGACTTATGTCGGGGTCGATTGGGCGCTGAACGAGATCAGCATGGCGGACTTCAACCAGTCGCGTGTCGACAATTCCAATTACAATGCGCTGCAAGTGCCGAACCCGTTCTTCGGAATCCTGCCGCAGAACGGCGGCGTGGGGCAGAACGCGACGATTACGCGGGGCAACCTTTTGAGACCCAACCCACTGTGGGGCGGCTTGACCCAGTCCAACAACCAGTGGGGCTTCTACCGTTCCGACGCGTTGCAGGTGAAGATTGAAAAACGGGTCCTCGGCGGGCGCGAGACCGGCGTCATGACGTGGGTCCTTTCGTATACGTTCTCGAAGGCTTACGAGGCCAACAGCCGGCTGCAAAGCTGGAATCTGGAGGAGCCTCTCGCGTACGTGATCGATGGCCAGGACAAGCCGCAGATGCTGGCGTTCAGCGGCGTCTGGGACCTGCCGATGGGCAAAGGCAAGGCTCTGTTCCATTCCGACAATCCGGTGGTGCAGAAACTCGCCTCGGGGTGGCAATTCAGTTGGATCTACACCTACCGTTCCGGCTATCCGGTCGGCTGGCCGAACCTGATCAACTATTGCGGCGAGTGGCACGCCAATCCCCAGACCCGCTACTCGTGGTTCAACAACAACAAGAGCTGCTACGCCACGTATCCGTCGTTCACTCTGCGGACGTTGCCGGTGCGCTTCCCCGACATCCGGCAGCACTCGGCGCCGCAGTTGAACATCGTGTTTGAGAAGAACACGCGCATCACGGAGAGGTTCCGCTTCATGATCCGCGCGGAGGCGTTCAACCTGACCAACACGCCGATTTACGGCGGCGTGGATACGAGCTTCACCAGCACCCGCTTCGGCATGCTGCCGAACGATCAGCAGAACTGGCCGCGCTTTGTGCAACTGGCGGCGAAGTTCTTCTTCTAGTTCAGCGCGCCGTAAACGGCTTGCGCGTCCGCTAAGGGGGGTCCGCCCCCCTTAGCGCCCCTAACCTGGTGTACACTCTCTGAAAAGCCAGGGAGGTTGAATAGGCATGGATCGTTTTTTTGTGCGCCCGGCGCTGGCTGCGGCGTTGCTGGTTTTCTCCTTGCACGGCGCTGAGAGCGGCAAACCCCGCCGCCCGCCCGATGTCCCTTACGTTCCGACCACCGAGGAAGCCGTGCAAGCCATGCTCAAGCTCGCCGAGGTAAAAAAGACCGACATCGTATATGACCTGGGCTGCGGCGACGGCAGGATTGTGATCGAGGCAGCCAGGCAGCACGGCGCCCGCGGAGTGGGAGTCGACATCAATCCGGAACGCATCAAGGAGGCGCAAGAAAACGCCAAGAAGGCGGGGGTCGAACATCTTGTGCGGTTTGAAGAAAACGATCTGTTCGAAGCCGATTTCAGTGACGCGACGGTGGTCATGCTGTTCATCGGAAGCGAGCTGAATTTGAAGCTCCGCCCGAAGCTGCTGAAGGTGCTCAAACCTGGCACGCGCGTCGTTTCTAACACGTTCGACATGGGAGACTGGAAGCCGCTCAAGGAAGTCGCAGTCGAAGGCTCCGACGAGGAAGCGTTTCTGAGCAACCGCGTCTTTCTGTGGATCATTCCGGAACGCAACGAAAAATAATTCAGCAAGCTGTTGCGCGCCCGCGAGTCAAATGATATTCTCCGAAACGGCCTTGATTCAAAAGGCATGGGAGTCTATATGAAAACGGTTTGCATTCGGATATTGTTGGCGTTGGGAGTCGTTACGGTTGTTTCCGCGCAGGATTTCCGGGCCACGATCACAGGCGTTGTCACGGACCAGACCCGCGCCGCCGTTCCCGACGCACAGGTGCGAGCCATACAGCGAGGCACGAATCAGGTTATTGAGACGAAGTCCAATCGTGAGGGATATTACACGCTCACTTATCTCCAACCGAGCACCTATGACATCGAAGTCACTGCGCCAGGATTCAGCAAGCTGCGGCGCGAGAACATCACGCTGATGGTGGCCGAAAAGCTCGACCTCCCGCTGGTGCTGGAACTGGGCAAAGTCTCCGAACAAGTAACGGTGACAGCCGAAGTGGAGGTGGTCCAGACAGCGGACGCATCGGGCGGGATGAACTTCGACTCCATGATGACCAGCGAGTATCCGCTGAGCGGGCGCCAGGTTTACATGCTGATGGACCTCACGCCGGGCGTGCTGTTCACACAGGAAGAGTTCGGCACCACGGGGCATTCGGGCACCCGCAACTGGGACGTCAACGCCAAGTACGTCATGAACGGCGGCGTGGAGGGCACCAACGCATTCGCCCTGAACGGGGCGCCCATCAGCCTCACGGGCACTTGGCAACTGGCGCCCAACGTGGACGCCGTTCAGGAATTCAAGGTGATGACCAACACGTACGACGCCGCCATCGGACGCACGGGCGGGGGCGCCGTCAACACCACGCTCAAGTCGGGCTCCAACGTGTGGCGGGGAACGGCGGGCAACTCTTACCGCAACACGGTCCTGGACGCCAATTTCACCCAGAACAACCGGGTGGGGGCTCCACGGGGCAAACACATATGGAACCAGTTCAGCGGCACCTTTGGCGGCGCAATCCGCAAGGACAAGGATTTCATCTTCGTCAGCTTTGAAGGACTGCGGGAGCGGATTCCCTTCCCCGCCGTTTCGAACACGCCCCCGCTCGATCTGCGCGACGGGCAGCACTTCACCGATTACAAAATCACGGTCAACGATCCTCTGACTGTCCACACTTGCGTGCCGTCGGTGGACCGGGTGTCGAGTTGCTCGCGCCCGGACATTCGCAATCCCTTCCCCGGCAACGTCATCCCGGCGTCGCGCATGAACCCGATTGGGAAGAAGATCCTTTCGCTTTACCCCGCGCCAAACATGCCGGGGCTGACGCAGAATTTCGTCGCCTCCAACAACGTAGGCGTCTACCGCACGGATCAACCGATCGGGCGCTGGGACCGCGTGATCGGCGACAAGGACCGCTTTTACGCGGTGGTGACGTTCCAAAAAGGCCGCGAGTTCCGCAATCAGACCGGATTCCCCCCGCCGGTTTCGGTGGGCAACATGCACTCCGAGCGCCAGAACATGAACTACATCATCGACTGGACGCGCATTGTTTCTCCCACCGCGGTGCTCGACATCCGGGCGTCGTTCGGGCGTTTCACGTCGATGTTTCCTTACGGACTGATGGATTCCGGATTCACGGCGGACGATCTGGGAATGACCCAGATGATTCAGGCGCCCACCGCCAAGGCCAAGCATCCTCCGCGCATCCAGCTTGACCAGTACAGCGACCTGTTCTCGAACAACGCCAACATGTACAACTGGAACACGGACAACCAGTGGAACCTGGTGCCCACCATCACCGTCACGCGCGGCAGCAAGACCATCAAAACCGGCGCCGATCTCATTTACGCCGCGCGCGGCAATGGCAGCGTGGGGTATTCGAACGGCTGGTTCCAGTTCACGCGCAAGTGGACCCAGAGGTATCCGCTGGTGGGTGGGAATACGTCGGACGGCTCCGGGGTGGCCGACATGCTCCTGGGGCACCCCAACAACGGCCAGTTGGATTGGACGGACACGTACTACCGTAGCTGGCCGTACTTCGGCTTCTTCCTCCAAACCGACTGGAAGGTGCGGCGAAACCTGACGTTGAATTTGGGGCTGCGTTACGACGTCCAGATTCCGTTCGTCGAGCGGTGGGACCGGCAGAACGCCGGCTTCGACTTCAACGCCAAGAATCCGGTGAGCGACGCGGTGCTCGCTCAGTGGCGAAAGTTCAAGGCTCAGTACGACGCCACCAATCCGCGCTTCCCCTATCCGGATCCGCCCATCGAGATCCGCGGCGGCAAGACATTCATCCAGCCGGGAGGTGCGCGCCGGGTGTACGACACGGATTGGACCAACATTCAGCCGCGCTTCGGCCTCGCCTGGCAGTTCCTGCCCCGGACGGTGCTCCGCACCGGCTTCGGCATCTATCACCGCACCGCCACGCAGACCGGTTACACGGACGGATTCAGCCAGTCAACCGATTACATCGAGTCTCTCGATGGCGGGTTGACGCCAAGTTCGGGCTTCACCGGACCGTATTCGTTACAGAATCCGTTTCCCAACGGGATCATCCCGCCCACCGGACGCGAGCTCGGTTTGTTGACCAACATCGGCCGGGCGGTGAGTTTCGACGGGCGGCAGCGTCCCATTCCGCGCACGTTCCAGTATTCGTTCGGCTTCCAGCGGCGGACGATCTTCAACATCTTGATCGACGCTTCCTATGTCGGCAGCATCACGACTAAAGAGACCGTGGTGTACGACATGAACTTTTATCAAAAGGACGCCATTTTGCAGGGCCGGGCGGTCAGCAACTACATGGACCGGACGGTGAATAATCCTTTCTATGGGATTCTGCCGGAGAATGCCACTTTGGGCGCTTCGGCGACCGTCGCAGCGCGGGAGTTGTACCGGCACTTCCCCGGGTTCCAGGGCATCTCCATGCAGACCAACCCCTGGGGCTCCTACCGGTATGACGGATTACAGTTGCGGGTGGAGAAGCGCTTTACGGGCAACCGCTCGACAGCCGGCGCTCTGACAGCGGTGTTTTCCTACACATTCTCCAAGAATTTTCAAAACAAGAACCGCCGCAACAATTGGAACCTGGAAGAACCGGTGCTCCACCAACTGGTGTCCTACGACAAGCCGCAGAACCTCTCGGTCTCCGGTATTTGGGACATTCCGGTGGGCAAGGGCCGCCACTTCTACAACCAGCCGGGCGCCTTTATGGATAAGGTGGTCAGCGGGTGGACCGTGAACTGGATTTTCCGCTACTACTCAGGAAACCCCGTTGCCTGGCCGAACGTGCAGTTCACCTGCTCCAGCTATTTGGTGGAGGATCAGACCCGCGACCGCTGGTTTAACAACGACCGCACTTGCTACCGCGCATGGCCGGCTTACACTTACAGCGACTTCCCGGACCGGTTCCCATGGCTGAGACAGATGGACTACCGCAGCGTTAACCTGTCCATGAATAAGACCTTCCGGCTGAACGAGCGCTGGCGGTTCCAGTTGCGCGGCGAGGCGTTTAACCTGACCAACACGCCGTACTATGGGCCGCCCGACACGGGCTACCAGAACGCCCGGTTCGGCATGCTGCCTCTCGACCAGCGCAACTTCCCGCGCTTCATACAGATTTCCGGGAAGTTCAGCTTCTAACGCCAGCGCCGGAGGGCGGCGGTTCGGAGACGCTAACGGCCCAAACGGCGCTTCATATCCGCCACTGCCTGGCGGATGGCGCCGAGGTCGAGCACGGAGTCGAACTCGTAGCAAGGATGATCCTTGCCCTTGTCCGGACCGGTCTCGATAAGGCAGTACGTCTTGTAAGCCACGCGGTATCCGGACCCCGTCTTCACGGCGTTGGCGATGTATTCGAAGCGGGTGTGCCACGGCTTTTTTTCCGCCTGCATCACCGCGGGGAGCAGCGTACGGTACTCGGAGACGATTTGCTCCTCGCTGCTTGCGGCGGGCTCGGGCGCGGGGGCGCGACGAACCATTGGTTCGGACGGGGGCGCCGCTTCATCATCACGTTCCACTTCGAGCATCCGCATGCGCCACGGCTCTTCGGGGTCCAGCCCCAGCACCTGCCGGGCGTTCCGCAGCCACTGCTTGTGGGCGTTCTTCACCATCACGCTTAGCTTAAGAGCGTCTTCTTCATCCCGCGTCGTGAACATCATGGTTGTGTTGGGCGAGAGCCGGAGGAGGCCGCCAGCGGTCACGTTGAGTTGGCATTTCCCGCTGAAGGTTTTGATCTGGTCGCCGCGGAACAGCGTAGTGCCCAGTTCCGCCTTCTCCGGCGTTTGCGATCCGTAGCGGAGGATCATCACCGGTCCTTCGACATATGCGATCTTGGCGATCTGCCCGGGCTGCCCCAGCAAGGCGGCGCTGGCCGGAAACAACAGGAGCAGGGCGCGAGAGAGCCCTATCCCTCTCATGGCAGGAACCTCCAACTGTTGAAAATGCGCTTGAATGATTCGGTCTGCCGCGCGAACACCTCGTGCGGCGCGACAAAGGCCAGGAGGTAGTAATAGGCCCCATGATTGACGACGTACAAAAGGTGATCAAACGGCGTCATTTTCCCCTGTGTGTCCCGGTCGTCATAGGTGTGGCTGGCATAGACGGCGGTTTGGCCGCCCACCGTAGCCCCGCCAAGCTTCACCAGCGCCGCACCCATGTCAGTCAGCCGCTCGTGCATGCGGAGCAGGATTTGCAAATTGGAGCTGTTCGGAACGCTGGCCTTGGGCGCCACCGTCACCGTAATCACAGCGCCGGCGGTGGGTGCGCCGGGGCGTCCTGTGAGCGTGAGCGTTCCCTTTTCGGGTCCGGAGACCACCCACTCGCCGCAGTAATCCAGCGCGAAGCGCAGCCTGTCGTCGCGGAACGATTCGGGCTTGGCTGCCGCAGGCGCGGGCCGGGAGGCGGCCGGCGGCGGCGTGCCCTCGGCCAGCGCCATGAGCCTGAAACGGATCGGCGGCCTCACCGGGCGGCCTTCGACAGAAGCCGGCGCCGCGCCGGTCCCGTCCCCGCCCCGGAGTCCGCTCCCATGCTCGTGCCGCGCGCCGGTCGTCTCGCTTTCGTCGCCCTGGTCGGTTTGGCCGCGGCGGCCCTCTCGCTGCTGGCCCCAAACCCCTCCCCGCTCATCGCCGCCCTCTCCTC
>Ga0101944_10008246_pt1 | contig 10028 bp, 9 predicted proteins | sample DewCreD2012metaG_FD_75245 | JGI IMG/M metagenome (GOLD analysis project Ga0101944, IMG submission 75245) | Hot spring sediment bacterial and archeal communities from British Columbia, Canada, to study Microbial Dark Matter (Phase II) - Dewar... ...
GACGGACCGCAAAGAGAAAATCCACCACAATACGGTTAAGCCGGTCTATTTCTTCGTTTACCACGGCCAGATATTTTTCTAAAAGGTCAAAGGGGGCAGCTCCGATTGTCACCGGTTCAGGGTGTTCCGGATCATCGGAACAGGCGGCCCGGCTTGCCTGCAGGGCCTTTTGAATAAGCTGGATATGGATAGAAATAGATCCCAGGGGATTCTTAATCTCATGGGCCACTCCAGCCGCCAGGGTGGTGAGGCTTGCAAGGTTTTCTGCCCGTCTCAGCCTGGCTTCCTTTGCACGTTTTTCAGTAATATCTTCCACATGGATAAGAGATCCGGTCACCCTCCTATCCTTAACGAGGGGTAATACACTGATGGCTAAAAGCCGTTGAATTCCCTTAACCTCCACATCAAATTCCCGGTCCAGCACCCGGTCTCCCTCTATGAGGGTTGCATGGAGAAAGTCCGCAATCCGGTCATCGGCAATGCTGGCCCAGAGAGGCCGCTCCAGCTGGTCATGAAAAACGAGGGGCAGGAGCCGTTCTGCGGACTTATTTACCAGGATCAGATTATATTCCGCATCACAGACCAGAAGTCCCTCTGCAAGGGAATCGAGGACTGATTCCAGCCGTTCATTTTCGGCGGCGGTTCGGATGAGCAAATCGGTTATCTGTTCTGCGGTCATCTTGGGCAGCTTTTTCAGCGCCCGTTCAATAAAGGTTCTCATTTATATTGCTTCCAGCATAGAAATAAACAGCCGTTCGAGACTGCTCGCAGGACTTTGATTGTAGGTAGAGACCGCAGTGTCTGCTTCCTTAATCTGGTCCTTCCAGGTAGAAACCAGGGCAATAAGCTCCGGTCCGTTTTGATAGTTCATCAATAAGGAGGTGCAGATGGCTAATAGCTCTTTTAAAAAGTCCGTAAAAAGGAGGGGCATGGAAAAATTATCCAGATCTTTCATCAATATAGTTAAAAAGGACCGAACGATGGCATTCTGAATACCTTTAAAATCAGGCAAGGTCTGGCTGAAGTTTTGCAAAATCACGAGATTATGCTCGTTCCGTACAGACTGGGCTTCCTGCGCCTTTTGGATAAGGGCAGATATAAAAAGTTCGGCGGTTTTTGCGATCTGCTCCGGCGGAATTGGCAGAAAGGATTCCAAATAATGCTGCAGAATAGGACCGCTCCCGGCTTCTATAGGTCTGGTATCCCGAAACACCCGTCGTATAACATCCTGTTCGCTCTGGAGGCTCCGCTGTTCAAAGCTATAGGGCCGCAAACGGGATCGTATGGTTGGTAAAAGGGCCGATTTTTTAGCGGTGCACAGCACAATTTGGGCGGTCTCTGGGGGTTCTTCCAGAATTTTAAGAAGCGCATTCCGGGCCCCATCCTGCATACGGTCCGCATTTTCTATAATCAGCAACTTTCGTTTGCCAGAAGGGGCAAGTCTGGCCCAGTAAGCAGCCCGACGAATTTGAAAAATAGGAATCGTATCGGAAATGCCCTCCCGCTCGAGCTGAAAGGCGTTTTTTACAAGATTGGCGGCGAGCTTTTCCCGCTCAGTTTCATCAATCTGAGAAAGACTGAGTTCATCGATGAGCTCATTGCATTGGGTGATGAGGGGTGCTAGCTTTGCAAGCCGAGCTTCTTCCCCTTCCCAAAGCTGGGGGGTAAAGCGGTTAAGAAGCTTTCGTAATGAACGGAAAAAGAGCAATTTGGCCGCAGACTCAGGCTCTCGCAGGTATGCCGCAGAGGAAGCGGCAATTTCGGCCGAAAAGGTCCTGCTTCCCAGAAGCAAAAGATCAGGATGTTGTAATTGCCGGTGTTTTGCACATTCTGGACAGGTGCAATTCCAGGGAGCCCCTGGGGTAAGGCAGGATAGACCCCTTCCCAGTTCCAGAGCAGCGGTGCCCTTGCCAGATGCTGGCGGGCCTTCGAATAAGATTGAAGGCGGTAAGGAGCCGCTCATAAGGTCCGCCGTAAGCTGGTTCACCGCCGGCTGGCCCAGTACGTTTTCGAACATGCTTTAGGCTCCCAGCTTAACCGGCGGATTCCGTTGCAGTTCTCCGATTAGGGGTAACAAGACTTTGGCAAACCAGCTCTTGTCCAGCAAAAAGCCCGGATTAAACAGGGGTTGATAGGCCAGTACGAGTAGAATCAGGGAAATGATAAGCACCCCCTCTACAAGACCCAGAATTAAACCAAAAATATGATCCAAAGAATCCAGATGGATCCGTTCAATGAGGTCATGTAAAATTGCCTCGAGGATTTTTATAACCACAAAGGTAATTAAAAAGAGGATTACAAAGGCGGCCAATTCGGGGAAAATAGTAAGCTGAAACTGGGTTCGTAAAAAGGCCGCACCATTTTTAAACAATAAAAAACCCACCACAAGTCCCAACACGATGGATGCAACGGACATGAATTCCTCTACAAAGCCCCGCAGGGTGCAACGGAGTACAAAAATGATAAGCAAGGCGCCAAAAATAATGTCTATGGTTGCAATATTCATTGGGAACCTCCTGAAACAAAACGAACAATTTCTTCAGCAATATAGCGGGCAGCGTTGATTTCACCAAGTTTCTTAGAGGCTGCTGCCATGGCAAGCCTTCGGCCTTCGTCCTGAGCAAGGGCTTGCACTAGTTCAATAAGCTTTGCCGGTACAGCCTCCGCTCCAAGGAGGACCTCTGCGGCCCCGGCCTTCTGGAAATACCGGGCATTCACCACCTGGTCGCCCCGGGTACCCGAACCGGCAAGGGGGATGAGTATCATCGGCTTTCCCGCGGTGGCAGATTCCCAGACCGTTCCTGCACCGCTTCGGCCAAGCACAAGTTCCGCCGCCGCAAGCACATGGGGGAGTTCGTCTTTTATATACGGATAAGGTTTGTAACGTTCAGAGGGGGGAAGCCCAATTTCCTGATTCGGTCCAGTTTGATGAACCACCACATAGGTTTTAGCCAGTTCCGGAAAGCTCGCTGCCACGAGCTCGTTTACCTGCCTGGCTCCCTGACTCCCGCCGAGAACCAGGAGTATGCGCTCGTCCTTTGAGACCCCTAAAAACTGTCGGCCCAGAGTAGCATCGGCTTCATAAAATGCAGAACGTACCGGATTTCCCACTGCCTGGGAGCGTTCCCGGTACTTTTCCTTCAGCATAGAAATGGTATCCCCATAGGCGGTAAAAAGGCGTCTGGAAAAAGGCAGATTCAGCTTCGTTGCAAGGCCAGGGGTGTAATCTGATTCATGGGAAAACACCGGAATACCCAGGGAAGCCGCCGCCATACAGGGGGGCACACTCACAAATCCGCCCTTGGAAAACAGAATATCCGGTTTAATTGATGAAAGCATTGAGCGGGCAGTAAAAAAACCTCCGGCAATATTAAAAATATCGGTAATATTTTTTAAAGAAAAATACCGCCGGAATTTTCCCGTGGGGATACCATAAAACTCGATCCCCGCTTCCTCCACAATCTGCCTATCCATGCCATCCTTATTACCAATCCAGATAATTTCGCAGGGAAGCTGTTTTTGCAGTTCCCGGGCAATCGCCAGTCCGGGATAAATATGTCCGCCGGTGCCGCCACCGGTAAAGGCTATTCTATTCATAAAACAAAGCTACACAATAATCGCCTTTTTCGCAACTGAAAAGACAGAGGGATGAGAGAAAAGCGATTTTAAGAAGGCATTAGATTGATGAGGGCTTCGTTATGAAAAAGTTTTGCATATTTTCGAGCGCTGAGGCCCAGTTTGTCTTCGATGTCGGGGTCAGCACCTGCTTCCAGGAGCTTCTTACTCATTTCCACATCCCCCTTTCCAACGGCAATAATGAGGGCGGTCTGACCATCCTTGCTCTGAATATTCACATCGGTTCCCGCTTCGATAAGGTCTTCTGCAATTTGGGCAAAACCGCCGGCTACTGCATCCATCAGGGCGGTGTTACCCCGATCTTCGGACCGAACATTAACATTCGCCCCCGCATCAATAAGAAGATCCACCATGGCCCGATTTTGTTCTCTTGCGGCGATGCACAGAACAGGGACGCCCTTTTTATCCCGGGTATCCGGGGGAAAGCCGGCCCGCAAAAACAGGTCTACCCCATGAGCATTTCCTTCCCGAACGGTATCAGCAAAGGCTTCTCCCCGTATGGAAATACCAAGATCGAGCAGTTCCTTACGGGCTAAACGCCGCTCTGCCACATTGGTCCATTCTTTCTGTTCTGCTTCTAAAAAACTACCCAGATCTTCGAGGGAAAGAACCAGAAAAAAGGGAGCCAGGAAGGGAGCCTGCACCGGCTCACGGGAAGGCCTATAGAGGATCATGGGTTTTTCAGAGCCCAAAGCGAAACCAGCCACAAAAGAAAGCCAGGCACTGGGGGCTGAGTTCATAGAATACACCACAACAAGATGGGTTGCTTTTCCAATAATTTCATCCAGCCGATGCTTATCGGTACGCCAATTTTTTCCAATTTGGAATGCATCGGCAGAAATTTCGATAGTGTGGAGCATCTTTAATATGGATTTTGCCTGTTCTGCATCGACTTTTTCACAAAGTACTAAAACCTTCATAGTAATACCTTAATTGACCTTGGTTTTTAAGCTCGCACTTTCATCATACAATTATCGAGATAAAAGATGGCCGCCCCATCTTCGGGCATGATCTCCAAGACCTTTCTGAATTGATACATGGCGTCGGTAAAATCCTTGCGATAGTAACTGAGCATCCCCTGTTCAAAGAAATTATTGGCCTTCATTTTCCGTTCAAGAAGCTGAGGATCCAGGCCGTCGAATATTTCAAATACTGAAATCGGCTCTTCCTTTCCCTTTACCCGTACCTTTCCAATAAAGCGGTACATATAGGCCCCGGGGTCTTTGAGGCTTTTAAAGGTTTCATCACTGATGGCAATAGAGATATTAAAAACCTTGGTAATGCTTTCGAGACGGCTTGCCAGATTTACCGCATCGGAAACTACTGTGTTTTGCATCCGATCCTCCACACCAACAACGCCAAGCATCAGGGTACCCGTATGCAAACCGATTCCCATAGAGAGGGGACGGTAATTACACTTAGCTCGATGGGTATTGTATTCTAGGATAATTCTCTGCATATCGATGGCAGAACGGACCGCCTCATCGGGCCCCTCTTCGTTGGGGAAAAGGGCCATTATGGCGTCTCCCATGTATTTATCGACAAAACCTCCATGCTTGGTTATGGCTGGCACAATCCGCGCGAGGTATGAATTGATAAACTTAAAACTTTCCTCAGGGGTAAGGTTTTCTGAAAGATTGGTAAATTGCCGTATGTCGGAAAAAAATATGGTCATCTCTTGTTTGACATGATCACCCAGTTGTAAATCCATCACACTGGGTTTTTCCAGGATTTGTAAGAATTCCTTGGGGATAAAACGGGTAAGGGCAATGGACACCTGGTCCACATAATCGGATAAATAGGGTTCCTCAGAAACCGGAGGAGGGTTCCAGAGCAAAATAAAAATAAAAAAACATGAAAGCAGAAGTATTTCGCCGCCCAGAACAATGAGGTGACTTTCATAACTTTGGGGCAGGATCCCTGCAATTTGCAGAATATAAGGAATAGCGGAAAGCAGAATCGAGAGGCCATAGAGCACCAAAACAAGGGACCCTTTCTGCCGATTTTTAAGAACCACCATGCCGTAGATTAGTGAAAAGAGTCCTAGAAAACCAAGTCCTGCAAAAAAGATAAAAACAAAATAGGAGCTTACAAGCCACAGGGAAATAATTATGGCCAATTCTGCAAGACCAATAATGAAAGAAGAGCGCATGGCAGGCTTTGTAGCGCGGCTTGAAAATATAAAAAGCCCTAAGGCCGTCTCCTGGGCAAGCAGTAAGGACAGCAGGCCTCCCATTACCTGTTGCATAGTTGGAGGCTGCCGGTTTAATAACAGCATGAAGAGAGGACTTACTACCATCAGGGCAAAAAGCAGAAAAAGTAAGGACAGCACCAGCAGTAAAATCCGTGAAAAACCTTTTTTCCCCCGGGAAGCAAAAAAGGAACCTAAATAAAAGCCAGAAAAGGCGAGCTCTATGGTGCCCAGAAAACTTATAAGGGCAGAAGAGAAAAGAGTTACTAATACTTCTTTGGATTCAAACAATTCTGTCATACTATTACTTTATACCAAAAAGGACCAATTGGGTAGACTTTTTTATCGGCCGCCTTTGCCAGCTTCGCTGGGCAAACAAAAAAAGGCTGGTTGTGCGTTTCACAACCAGCCTTTCTGCCGCCAAAGGGAATCGAACCCTTGACACAAGGATTTTCAGTCCTTTGCTCTACCAACTGAGCTACAGCGGCGTCACGGTTAGTTTTATACCTAAGATACAAAAAAATGTCAATACAAAATAAACTATTTTTTTAATTATCGAGCAAAGGCTTTGAGAAAACTGTAAAAAAGGGCTATATTGATTATAGCCTGAATACAGGCAAGTTACCCTACAGGAGGTATGTATGACTATTTCTGTAAAGAAAGCTCTGGCTCTTACCATACTGACCGCGGCACTGGCTATGCCAGGCTTCAGCCAGAATATCGAAGATTTGCAAAGCGGCGCGGAGAGCATGGCCAAAGCCCTTTCTGCGGCCCTTCCCTTTAATTCCACCCTTGGATTAAATTGGTCCGATGCGTATATCGGTCAGCTTCTTGGGGTACCGCCCCACTTCGGTGTGGGTGTTTCTGCCGGCGCTACTACCGTTAAGGCCGATGAGATGAAGACCCTGCTCACTACCCTGGGGGTCGACACAGGTGTTTTCCCGGTTCTCATCCCCATACCTGCCGCGGTCGCAGAAGCCCGGATCGGCGGTTTTCTCCTCCCCTTTGATATCGGTGTCAAGGGTGGCTATATTCCCCCTGAACTAGGCAAAACCATAAAAGAAACTACCGGCGGTCTGAACCTGGATTATCTTGCGGCAGGGGCCGATATTCGCTTTGCCCTGCTTAAGGGCGGTCTGCTCCTTCCCCGGGTGAGCCTCGGCGTTGGGGTCAACTACATGAAGGGCGGCCTTGGTACAACTATCAGCGGCGGACAGAGCTTTACCTATACATATGGTTCTGATACTTATGCAATTTCTGCTTCTGATCCTGAACTGGGTATTTCCTGGGAAACCACCACCGTGGACCTTAAGGCCCAAATCTCCAAGGGCTTTTTGATCTTTACTCCCTATGCAGGGCTCGGAGCAAGCTACGGTATGTCCAAGGCGGGTTACTATGTTAAGAGTGATATAACAGCAACAAAAAATAATCAATCCATCAATCCACAGGATCTTATTGATTTGTTAAAAGCCAATAATATCACCCCGCCGGACATTTCCGCCACGGGGATTTCGAGCTACTTTGCAAACAACGGCTGGGCCTTCAGAGCCTTTGGGGGCCTTTCCCTGAATATTCTTGTACTGCGGGTGGATGTAACAGGACTGTACAACCTGAGCGACAATAGCTACGGCGGCTCTGTGGGGGTCCGGTTCCAGCTCTAAGCCCCAAGAAGACTGCCAGGAGCCTGTCGTATTAGACAGAAAGGTTCGACAAACTGCTAGCGTATCTTGTGATGGCGGAGCGGCATAGGCCGCTCCGCCTTTTTTAAAAAAATGAACCAATCACTGTTTTATAAGCATCTTAAAGTGATTTGACTTGATCAGGATCATCTCTTACAATGTAAGGGTAGAGCAGATCCCCAGTCGCTCACGGAGGAACTAGTATGGGTAACAATAATCAATATCTGACTTTCCGACTGGAAGCTGAGCAGTATGCGGTCAGTGTTTATTCGGTCCGCGAAGTTTTGGAGTATGTACCCATCACCCGTCTGCCCCAGACTGCCGCCTATTTAAAGGGTGTTATTAACTTAAGAGGTATGGGAATTCCTGTTATTGACCTGCGGACCAAGTTTGGTATGCCAGAGGTTCCCATCACCAAAGATACGAGTATTATTGTACTAGATATTAAAACCAGGGAAGGGCTCCTTATAATTGGCGCCCTGGCGGACTCGGTCCAGGAAGTTATCGAACTGGAAGCATCAGAAATTGAACCAGCCCCGCGGTTTGGAAACAATGTAGCGGTAGAATACATTCAGGGCATCGGCAAAAAGGACGGAAAATTTATCATCATCCTGAATATGGACAAAATTCTCAGCACCGATGAGGTGATTGATATTTCTCAGGTAGATACCCATGCCGCACAGGAACCTGTAACAGCGAGTTCCGCCTAGGCTCCGTAATTATTCCTGTTTTTTCCCGATACATTGATGGCCAGATCCACCTCTGCGACGGTTACCTTTAACTTGCTTGCTATTAGTTCCGGTGAAAAGCCTGCCTCGTAGAGCTCCAGAACCTGCTCAGAAAAAGACGGAGCCTTTGGCTTAAGTTCCGCCTCGGATCTGACAAAACGGGGTTTCGCGATCGGTTTATCTGCTTCTTTTGTTTCTGGTAATGGCTCAGCCTTGGGTTGGACCTTTTCCTGTTTGAACAGGGGTACATCCTGAGGTAACTCAGACTTTATGACAGGACGGGCCTGCCTTCTCCCCAGTTCTGCATAGGCCTCTTCTTCCATGGCTCTGCGGTTAATCTCTTTTTTGTATGCCAGAATACGCTTGTCCGTATCCTCGAGCAACGCTTTAAGGGTTTTTATCCGGTCTTCTAAAAGGGCGATATCCCTGTCGGTGGCCGCATCGATATCCGCAATAAGGCGATCGACTTCGTCCCTGAACTCTGCAAGAATTCGCTCCTTGCTTGTACGTTTAATAATGAGGGATCGGACATATAAAAAAGTAAAGGCCCATAATATCAGGCTTGCAATGGAAAAAATAATAGATATGTTCATCAACTTAGCCGCTCACATCAATATGCTTACCCAGGTTAGGATCTTTAATGATATCCATTTTTTTTTCATCATCCGCTTCTTTTTTTTCGTCTTTTTTTTCAGCTAATTCTTCCTGGCCCTGTTTCCGTGCATTTTTGTCCTTAATCCGTTCGGCCCCATCCTCCGGTTCCTTGGTTTCGTTTACCGACCGGACTTTTTCTTCGGTTTTTTTTAGATTAAGCGCCCCTTGCAGGGACTGCTGTAACACCAGGCCTTCCTTTTCAGCGGATTTCTGTTTGGCCACCTTATCCATTTGGGTAAAGAGGGTTTGTAAATCAATTGGTTGTATAGCCATCGGGACCTCGCTTTGCTTCCTCATCGGGTTCTTCGTATTTCGTAACCCGGATAAGGTTGTTTTCAAGCACGAAGGTGACAGCACGGTATTCGTTTTTTACATCCTCTTTTGCGTCCCGGATTATTATTTTTACGCCGGGATAGACCTTGCTGGAAGCGGAAACTTTACCGCGAACTTTCAGGGTGTTCAGATAATTTTGTATAGATGTGATTTCCTCAGTTATAGCCTGAATATCCCGGATCATAAACTGGCGCCGTTCCATAAGCTCCTGTAAATAGGCTTCCTTGTCCTCAGGCAAAGACTTCCGCTGTTTTTTTATGCTGATGAGGGTCCGCAGGTTTAGCTCAATATCTTCCAGCTGTTTATCCAGGCCATCCTTTTTAGCTAAGAGCTGATCGAGTTTTTCCTTGCTCTTTGGATCAAAGCCGACTTCACAGATGGTTTCTGTACCGCTTACGGGACTGCCGAGGACCTTGGCATTAATTTCTTCCGCTGCCCTGAGCCGGCCGCCGACTATATTAGCCCGTTTACCCTGGCAGATGATACTCTTATTTGCATTAACCTGGGAGTTGATGATACCATCGGACACCACGACCATATTTCCCGCTTCTACGATGGCATTTTCTATAAATCGAGCCCAGATGGAACGGCCTGCCCGTACAAAACCGCTGCTCTTTCCTGTTATACCCTGGTGCACTATGATATCACCCTCTGCATCCAGTTCTGCCTTCTCGACCGTACCATGAACCTCTATATTACCAGCCGCTTTTACAGAAAAACCATCTTCTACGTTGCCGGTAATAATGACCGTACCAAGGAATATGATATTTCCTGTCCGCAGGTTAACATCCCCTTGTACAGTGTATA
>Ga0101944_10008247_pt1 | contig 10027 bp, 11 predicted proteins | sample DewCreD2012metaG_FD_75245 | JGI IMG/M metagenome (GOLD analysis project Ga0101944, IMG submission 75245) | Hot spring sediment bacterial and archeal communities from British Columbia, Canada, to study Microbial Dark Matter (Phase II) - Dewar... ...
GCTTGGTGCTCCACCGAAGGACCACGGCAATGCGCTCACCGAGTCCGACCTGGGGGAGAGGTCCAGTGCCGGAGGCAGTCACTGGGCTCCCTGCCCGCATCGTCATGGAACGAGTCCCATCCAGCCAGGTCCCAACTGAGTGGGCCAGGATGGCGCGCGACCAACCATTGCTTACACCCTGAAAGCGGAGGGGCAGATGTCGTTCAACACGCACTCGCCGCAGCGCGGGCGCTTGGCATCGCAGACCGCCCGCCCGTGGTCGATCAGTAGGTAGGTGAACTGGAACCAGTCCTCCCGGGGCACCACCTCCATCAGCTCGCGCTCGATCTTCTCGGCGTTATCGGAGGTCGCCAAGCCGAGTCGCTGGCTAAGACGGCTCACGTGGGTGTCGACGGCGATGCCGGCGTCGGGGTCGGTGGCGTATGCCTCGGGATGGGCGTTACCGAGGACGATGTTGGCCGTCTTGCGGGCCACTCCAGGCAGGGTCAGTAACTCAGCCATGGAGGCCGGCACCTCGCCCCCGTAGTCGGCTAGCACTTTCTGCGCGGCAGCGATGATGTGCTTGGTCTTGTTGCGGAAGAAGCCGGTGGGACGGATGTCGTTCTCGAATTCGGCAGGGTCGGCGGCAGCGTATTCGGCCACGGTGCGGTACTTCTTGAAGAGCTTAGCGGTCACCTGGTTGACCATCTTGTCCGTACATTGCGCGGACAAGATGACGGCGACCAGAAGCTCCCAGTCGTTGCCATAGTCGAGGACGATGCGGGCCCCCGGGTATTCGCGGCGCAAGCGAGCGATGATCTCGGCCACGCGGGCCGCTCGTTCGGTCGCGTCCGGTGATGTGTCGGTCGCGGGCTCTTCAGGCCGCTTGCCTGGCGGCTTGTCGGGCTTGCTGTTGTTTTTCGCTCGTCGTGGCATTGTCCGCCTGTTACCCGGGGTGTCTCGGGTGCAGCCTCCCCATGGATAGGCTGAATCATACGGCATCTTTTGTCTACAATGGCGGTGTCGGCTTGTCCAGCGCCTCCGTGCTCGTTCAGACCTCGGTGGCGGTTAGTGGGCGAGCCCGTTCGGGGACCCAACGACCAAGGGGGTTGTCTTGGACTTCTACCAGGGAAAGGTTCTGCGGGTCGATCTCACCTCGCATACGGTGACCACCGAGCCCCTGAACATGGAGTGGGCCGAACGTTATTTCGGTGGCAAGGGGCTGCTCTTCAGGTACTTGTGGGACTGCGTGCCTCACCAGGTCGACCCCCGGTCACCGGAGAACCCGGTGATTCTCATGACCGGGCCTTTCGCGGGCACCAACGTCAGCACCGCGTCGCGGTTGGTGGTGGGAGCGAAAAGTCCGACCACCGGCATCCTTGACGACAGTTACGCGGGCGGCTCCTTCGCTCCGGAGATGAAGTTCGCCGGCTATGACGCCATCATCATCACCGGCAAGGCGCCGCAGCCGGTCGTGCTCTGGGTCAAGGACGACCAGGTGGAGTTCCTGGCTGCGACCGACAAATACTGGGGACTCAAGACCTCCGAGATCGAAGACGCTCTCCGGGAAGACCTCGACGAAGAGGTCAAGGTGCTCTCCATCGGTCCCGCGGGGGAGAACCTCATCCCCTGGGCCTGTCTAAGCACCGACCAGTTCCACAAGGCGGGCCGCGGCGGTCACGGGGCTCTGTTCGGGGCCAAGAACCTGAAGGCGGTGGCCATCCGGGGCACGGGCTCGGTGAGCGTCGGTGACGCTCGGGCCTTCCTGGCCGACATGCGGCGCATCCACAGAGAGTACGTGCTGACCGCTTTCAACCTGTGGGCGAACGAGGAGGGGACACCCATTCTGGTCGACCCTGTGAATGGGGCGGGAGTGCTTCCTACGCGTAACTGGTCAGCGGGGTGGTTCGAGGGCGCGGGCAGCATCAACTCCGAGTCTCTGCTCAAGGTCAAGGTGGGCAACCGCGCCTGCTACCAGTGCGCCATCGGCTGCCGTCAGGTGCACGAAGCGGGCGGGGTCCGGGGAGAGGGGCCGGAGTACGAGACCATCGCCCTCTGCGGGGCCAACTGCGGCGTCGGTGACCTGGAAGCGCTCATGCGCTTCAACCGGGAATGCGACGAGTGGGGGTTGGACACCATCTCTTGCGGGGCGGTGGTTGCGCTGGCGATGGACCTGACCGAAAAGGGCATCGCTGATTTCGGGCTTAAGTTCGGGCCTAGCGAGGCCTATCTCGCCGCGCCGGGTCTAATCGCACGTCGCGAAGGCATCGGGGCGGAACTGGCGCTGGGGGTGCGGGCTTTAGCGGCCAAATACGGAGTCCCCGAGCTGGGTATGGAGGTCAAGAATCTCGAGCTACCCGGCTATGATCCGCGGGGCGCTTTCGGGATGGGGCTGGCCTACGCCACTTCTGACCGGGGCGGTTGTCACATGCGGGCCTACTCCATCGCCGACGAGGTGCTGGAAGGCACCCGACCGCCGGACACCATGGAGGGGAAGGCCGCACAAGTCATAGCTGGGAACGTCAGCAACGGTTTCATCGGCCAGAACTTCAGCTCCATCAAGTTCAGCGGCATCTTCTGCGACTTCTGGGCCGTCACCCCCGAGCAGCTCGCTCAGATGTTCAAGCATGTGTGGAAACGCGACTTCAGCGAAGAAGACATCATGACCATGGGCGAACGCATCTGGAACCTTGGGCGGCTCTTCAACCTGCGGGAAGGCGTGGAACCGGACTCGCTACCGCGGAAGCTCTACGCGCGGGATAGCGCCTTCGTGGATGGTCCCTCGGCCGGGAAAGCGATCGGGGAAGAGACGTTTGAGGCGACCTTGCAAGAGTACTACCGGCTGCGGGGCTGGGATGAACGGGGCGTGCCCACAGAAGAGAAGCTCGCTGAGTTGGGCGTAGACGTGCGGCTCTGAGCCGAGCGAGCAAGACCGAGAGGAAGAGCGATGCCACACATCGTCATCAATAACAGGAAGTGCACGGGTTGCCACATGTGCGAGCTGGCCTGTTCCGCGTGGCATGAAGGCATGTATAGGCCGTCGGTGGCCCGGCTTTCCGTGGAGGTGAATCCCACCACGGCTGCCGTCCGGGGACGGAGCTGCATGCAGACCGCCTGCGCTAAGTGCGAAGAGGTGTGCCCCACGGGGGCCATCGGGCGACACGAGATCACGGTGAAGGCTGAGGGTCTAGAGCCGGTCAGTGGTTGGGTTCTGCGGGTCGACGAGACACTTTGCGACGACTGCGGCCTCTGCTACGAGGTGTGCCCGACCGGCGTCATCCGCCAGCACCCCGACCGCAAGGTCGCCTATAAGTGCGACCTGTGCGACGGTGACCCTCAGTGCGTGGCTTTCTGCCAGAATCCCAACGTCCTTGCGGTGGATGTGCGGCAGAGCAAGGTCGAGAAGGCAGGGGTGCCGGCGTAGCGCCGCTGGGTGGTGGAGCCTCGCAGGCGCGTGCGTCGCGGCTTCATGCAACCAGGTGGCGAACAATCGGCAGGGGGTAGGAGCGAGAATCATCATGGCGCGAGCAGTCATCAAACTCCCTCCGGGGATAGCGGGCGCCGAGGGGCCAGCTGTCATGGAGTGCGAAGGTCGTGACTTAGGGGAAGCTCTGGCCGATTGCGTGCGCCGGGAACCTAGGCTGCGGCCACGGATCTTTCGCGACGACGGCAGTGTCTGGGTGGGCGTCTTTGTGAACGGCCGCAACGTCCGCCAAGGAGAAGGCTTGGCCACCCCGCTGAAGGACGGGGATGAGATCCGCCTGTTGCCGCCTGTAGGGGGTGGCTGACCGCCGAGGCCCTTGACTGTGAGCGGGCCTGGTACAATCGGGGCGCCTCAGCGCCGAACCACGATCCAGGGAGTGGCACCATCAGCGGAACCTCCCACGAAACCTCAGCTACGCCACCAGCAGTAGTCCCCGGCGGACTTTCGGACCAGCCTGCAAGCCTCTCCATCGGACGATTGGTGGTAGGAATCTCCGGGGCTTCGGGGATCATCTACGGAGTGCGCCTGCTCGAGGTGTTACGCGACCTTGGCATGGAGACGCATCTGGTCCTGAGCGAGGCGGCCCGACGCATCGCCGAGTCCGAGACCGGCTGGACGGCGGAGCGCATCGCTTCTCTGGCTGCCGTCACTTACCGGAACGACGACCTGGCCGCTCCCATCTCCTCCGGCTCTTTCCCCACGCTAGGCATGGTGGTGGCCCCTTGCTCGATCAAGAGCCTCTCCGCCATCGCTCACAGCTACAACGACACACTACTCGCGCGGGCCGCTGACGTGACGCTCAAAGAGAGGCGGAGACTCGTGCTAGTGGTGCGGGAGACGCCGCTTCACTTGGGACACCTGCGCCTCATGGCTCAGGCCGCGGAGTATGGGGCGGTGATCCTCCCGCCCATGCCCGCCTTCTATCACGGACCCAAGACCATCGCCGACCTGGTCGATCAGACGGTAGGCAAGATCCTCGATCAGTTCGGCTTGGAGCACAGCCTCTTCAGACGTTGGCAGGGCGGGTGCGGCCTTGGCGACGACGCCGCAGAGTGACCTCCGCGAGCGGGTCGCGGCTTACCTTCGTTCTCACCATACGATGACGGTGGCGACGGTCGGTCCTGCCGCGGGCACCTCGGTCCCGGCTGCGACCTCTCCTGCGGAGTCAAGCCTCACCGCTGCGCCACACGCGGCCACTGTTTTCTACGCCGTGGACGATGAGCTGCGTCTGGTGTTCTTGAGCAAACCCGACAGCACGCACGGGCTTCATATCGGGGAAGCGGCGCCGGTGGCCGTGACGGTCGCTGCGCATTATGACGACTGGCAGCTGATCCAAGGCGTCCAATTGTGGGGGACTGCTCGCCGTCTGCGGGGTGCTAGCAAAGCGGCGGCCCTGGCCGTCTATCTGCGTCGTTTTCCCTTCGTCCGCGACCTCATGAGGCAGCCTCGTCTGGGCGGCCTGTTCCGGGAGATCGGGGTCTATCGGGTTGAGCCTAGGCGGGTCGCTTTCACCGACAACACTACGGGTGTTTTCGGCCGCGAGGTCCTCGAACTGATGGTAGAGTAAAGCGCGTGGAGAGCAGACGTCTGCAACGAGCGGCCTACGAGCGACGGCGGCGCGAGCGCCGCCGTCGCCTCACGTTGCGGTGGTTCGTCCTGGTCGGCTGCCTGGTGGTGATCGTGTTCCTCTTTCTCATCCTGACCGACAGCTGTCAAGGGTCGACGCGTGCCGGCTTCGCCGAGGAGCAGGTGGCCAGCCTCTCCCCGTCGATGGGCTGTTCGGCGGGTTGGCCAGAGGGCTGGCCAGCGGGTTGGTCGGCGGGTGAGCCAGCTGGGTGTTCATTGGGCGGGGAGGTCGCCCTATGAGCTTTGCCGGTGGGCCTTCCCCGGGGCCCGCGAGCTCCCGCTACTGGCCTGGCCCGCCACCCGTGCCGCGCTCCGAGGGCTGGCCTCCGGTACCTGCTGCCGAGATCGAGGCACGCATCCGGCGCTTCCAGGCCGCCTTAGCTGCTGCGGGCATCGATGTCGCCGTCCTCGTCCAGAACTCGGATCTCTTCTACTTCACCGGTACCATCCAGCAAGGCCAGCTGCTTGTCCCGGCGGTAGGCGAACCCGTGTACCTGGTACGCAAGGATCTGGACCGGGCTCGTCGCGAGTCCCCGCTTCCCGACATCCGCCCCATAGACAGTCTGCGCGAACTGCCCGGGGTGCTGGCCGGGATGGGTGTCGCCGGCGAGACAGTGGTGGGCATGGAGCTGGACGTACTCCCGGTCGCGCTTTTCCGCCGCTACGAGTCTCTCTTCCGGCAGGGGGATATAAGGGACTGCTCTTCGGTCATACGCCAGCTCCGCGCGGTGAAGTCTGCGTACGAGCTCGGCCTCATCGCCGAGGCTGCGCAGATCGTCGACCTGGGGGTGCGGGCTGCCGCGGAGGCCCTGCAGGAGGGGATGACCGAACTGGAACTCAGCACCCGGGTGGAGACCGCCATGCGCCTGGCCGGTCAGGGGATCGTTCGCTTCCGGGCCTTCAACGAGGAACTGCCTTTCGGGAACGTGTCCGCCGGACCCAATGCCGCTATGCCCGGCTTCTCTGGGATGCCACTGACGGCCGCCGGTCCTTCGGCGGCGACCGGGCAGAGCGCAGGCTGGCACCGCATCCGCCGGGGCGAGCCAGTGGTGGTCGACATGGTGGGCTGCGCGGGCGGCTATCTGGCCGACCAGACTCGCATCCTGTCGCTCGGTCAGCTGCCGGACGATATGGCCGAAGGCTACCGGTTGTGCACGGAGGTGCAGGAACTGGTCGCGGCTGCGGCCAAACCCGGGGTCGCCTGCGGCGAGCTATACAGACTCGCCCTCGAGCACGTGGGCGAGCGTCTGGCTACCACGGGTCTCAAGGCTACCTTCATGGGCGCCCCGAATAATGAGGTCCCTTATATCGGCCACGGGGTGGGCGTCGAGCTGGACGAGTTACCGGTCTTGGCCCGGGGATTCAAGTCGGTGCTGGAGAAGGAGCAGGTCATCGCCTGCGAGCCCAAACTGATCTTCCCGGAGCGGGGAGCCGTGGGCATCGAGAATACTTGGCGAGTGACCGACGACGGGCTTGAGCGCATCACGGTGAGTCCGCAAGAAGTCTTGGAATTGTGACGCGGCTGCGGTAGCGGACAGTGCCTCAAGTGGCCCTCGGGGCCGCTGCTCGCCGCCCAGGCCGCCGACCGTCCCCTCTAAGCGCGACCGCCTTCGTGCCATGTTCAGACGCTTTGTGCGGCAAAAATCTGTCGCTAGCATCTCATGGTGAGCGAGCTCTCGGCCGATACTTCTTACAGACACCATGGACACCTCGAGACTAAGAAAATGCCCTGCTTGTGGAACGCTCGTAGTGCTCCCACTGGGGGACAGAGCGGAAGGCGATGTTCCCGACGAACGTCGTCTGGATCAACTTGCCCAGTCGCTCTGCGGCTGCTGGGTTAGGGACCTTTCAGACAGCGGGCTCCTTGGTCTGGTGGAAGCCATAATGTCATCCAACGGCCATGAGACTCACTCTCGAGCCGCCGCGGGAGGAGAGCGCTAGCGGACTTGGATGGCCGGGTCGGCGACACCGACCGTGTCCGATGGATTCCACTGGAACATCAAAGACAGACAAACCGACTATAGCACTTGGGTCCTTCAGCAGCAGTACTCTACGTTGAGTAGCCGGCTCAAGAATCAGGAGACCGGCGGATGGAGCAACGACTCTGCCTATCCCACTTCGCACTGGAGCGTTACCCAGTGGTACGACTGGAGTGCTAAGCCCTAAGAAGTCAAGGGTCAGAACTGGCCGGTCGCGAAGGCTGCGAGAGACCTCAGGCGCTTGGGAACCCGGCGACGTGAGCGCGGACGATCGTATGATGGGACCGTCCTTGGAGGAGCGTGGTGTTCCTCCAAGGACCGGCTCCGCGAGCTGAGGTAGCACCTAGACCAGGGGGGAGGCGTGATGGCTATTCCCTGTGGCACGAAGGCTCGGCAAGGGCCAATGACAGGGTGGGTCAAGAGAACAGACGGCTGGCGTTCTCCGGGACGCCCGGCGGGCGTAATTCTACGAATGTGCCTGGCAGGCGTCGCGGCCCTCGTACTGTGTGGAGGTCTTGTCGGATGTTCCCTCGCCAGAACGACAGAGGCGACTAACGAGGGTGCATTTCCCCAGTTGATGAGGGATATCCAGGCGGCGGGAGTCACGATACTGGAGGCTGCGGAAGGGCCAAGCGACGTCGCTGAGAAGGGCGAGCTCTACCTGAGAGTGCTTGCGGATGAGGGGCAAGACGCAAGTGCGATCGCGGACAGACTGCTTTCTCTCACTGAGAAGTACAAGGAGCAGCTTGATCTGCGTTCGCTGCGTGTGGTCGTCGTATCTACTGAAGGCGCCTACGATCATACCTTCGACTTGACCAGCATCGGGACGTCCACTGGCGGTGGACCCCAGACCTTGGAGAGGTCGGCGGCAAGATGTAGCTGGAGTCGGCAGGTGCATGTTCATGCCGCCTTGGGAAGCCCGATGAAGTATGCGTCATCAGGGGTGCGGCCAGCAAGAGCGCTGTGACCACGCGTTGTGTTGTAGAAGCTGAACCTGTGGGTGACGCCCCGGAGAAGCTCACGGGCATCGGCATACTCGTGCAGGTAGACGCATTCGTATTTGAGCGACCACCAGAGCCGCTCGATGAAGACGTTGTCCAAGTACCGGCCGCGGCCATCCGTGGAGATGCGGATGCTGTGCTCTATAAGGATCGATGTGAACTGGGCCGAGGTGAACTGCGAACCCTGGTCTGTGTTGAAGATCTCCGGGGCTCCATGGCGATCAAGAGCCTCGCGCAGAGCCTCGGTGCAGAAGTCGGCATCCAAGGTGTTAGATAGGCGATAGGAGAGCACCCATCGCGAATGCCAATCCATGATGGCCACGAGATATATAAACGCCCGCCGCAGGGGGATGTAGGTCATATCCACCGCCCAGGCCTGGCCCGGACGATCAATGGTGAGATCCCTGAGGAGGTAGGGGTAGACACGATGTTCAGGATGGGGCCTTGAGGTGCGGGGCCGTGGGTAGACGGCCGAGATGCCCATCTGGGCCATGAGTCGGCGTACGCGCTTGCGATTGACGGGAAAGCCCTTCTTGCGCGCCTCCCGCGTCATGCGGCGGCTTCCGTAAAACGGGGTGGCCAGATACTGCTCGTCTATGAAGCGCATGAGCCTCTCATCGGCGGCGGATGTCTCCGCCGGGCGGTAGTAGAAGCTGGAACGGGGTACGTCCCGAAGGCGGCACTGGGCGCTTATGCTGAGCTTGGTGTCTTGGGTGTCGATGATGCCCTTCCTCCGCTCGCGGCTCAGCGACCGAAGGCCTTGTGCAAAGAATCCTTCTCCACCGTGAGCTGGCCGATCTTGGCATGGAGCTCCTTGACCTAGGCGGCGTAGGGAGTGTCCTAGTCATGGCGGCCACCGGCATCGAAGACCTACACAAGCCTTCTGAGGCCTGCTTCTTCCGCCTGGTCACCAGCGTGGGGTGAATCTCGTACTTCGCTGCCAGTTCAGAGACGGTGCGCTCACCCCGCAGGGCTTCGAGAGCCACTTTGGCCTTGAACGCGGGGTTTGGTTGGTGCGTTTGGGCATTTTTATCCTGCAGGTGTGACGGCCGGCTCAAGCTAACACACCTGTCCAGGAATCGGGGCCCAGCGCTCCAATATTGGTCCTTTGGGCCAGTTGGTGTCAGCGGGCCGTGTTCCTCGTCAGCCCTGCCCACGGCCCCGTGTTAGCCACTTCGCTGGCCGTCAGCCAGCCCCGCCGTGCCTCCCCGATGGCCCACCGCAGGTTCTCGAAGTCGGCCGGTGAGTGAGCGTCGCTCGAGATGACCAGGCGAGCGCCCAGGGCCGCCGCGCGGCGGGCGGCCGAGGCGGTCAGGTCGAGCCGGTCGGGGGAGCCGTTGATCTCAAGGAAGGTGCCGGTCTCCACGGCTGTGCGGGCCAAGACTTCTACCTCCACGTTGTAAGGGTCGCGGCGCCCGATCAACCGGCCGCTAGGGTGGGCTACGGCGCGGACAAAGGGGTTACGCATGGCTCGGGTGAGCCGCTGCATGATCTGCTCGCCCGACTGGCCGAAGCCGGAATGGATGCTCGCGGTCACGAAATCAAGCTTCGCTAGCACGTCGTCCGGGAGGTCCAGGCGTCCATCGGCCAGAATGTCGACCTCGATGCCACAAAGCAGCTGAATCCCCTCCATACTGGCGTCAAGTGCCCGGATGGCCTCCATCTGGGCCCGCAAGCGTTCAGGACCCAGGCCCCCGGTCATAGCGAGCGACTGGGAATGGTCACAGAAGCACAGATACTCGAGACCCCGCTCGCGGGCAGCGAGAGCCATCTGTTCCAGGGTGGCGCGACCGTCCGTCCAGTCGGAGTGCACGTGAAGGTCTCCACGCAGGTCGGCCAGAGTGATGAGGTCCGGAAGCTCCCCCCTTTCCGCGGCCTCGATCTCCCCCTGATCCTCGCGCCACTCGGACGGTATGTAACTCAAGACGACCGTATTGTAGACCTCGGTCTCGGTCGCG
>Ga0101944_10008248_pt1 | contig 10027 bp, 10 predicted proteins | sample DewCreD2012metaG_FD_75245 | JGI IMG/M metagenome (GOLD analysis project Ga0101944, IMG submission 75245) | Hot spring sediment bacterial and archeal communities from British Columbia, Canada, to study Microbial Dark Matter (Phase II) - Dewar... ...
CCGCGGCGGCGAGTTTCGCCAGCAGATCGGGCGTGAAGTGCAGGCCCGCGGTCGGCGCGGCGACCGAGCCCTCCTCTCGGGCATAGACCGTCTGGTAGCGTTCGCGATCCATGTCGTCGAGCGGGTCGTGGCGCTTGCGCCGCCTGATATAGGGGGGCAGGGGCATACGGCCAAGCCGGGCCAGAAGAACCGCCGCGGGGATCGGCGGCGAGAGCTCAAGACCGCACTCGCCGCCCCCGCCGCGGTGGATGATCCGCACCGTGATCGAGGACTCCTCCGCGAAGTGGAGCGGGTCGGACCCGTGTCGGCCGACGCCCTTGAGCAGGCTGATCCATCGCCCGGGCGACTCCTCGCGAAGAAACAGGCCCTCGATCAGTCCGCCGCTGGACTTGCGGAGCGTGAACCGGGCGGGCAGAACCCGCGAATCGTTGAAGACCAGCAGGTCGCCCGGGCGCAGCAGGACCGGCAGGTCGGCGAACGAGCGGTGGGAGATGCCGCGGCTGTCGCGGCGATAGTGGAGTAGCCGCGCGGCGGACCGCTCGGGGCAGGGGCTCTGGGCGATGAGGTCGGGCGGCAGCGTGAAATCGAGGTCGTCGGTTCTCACTCGCGTCATGGTAACGCGGGCCGAGCATGCTACGATCCCGCGTCCCATACTGGAGCCGGGGTCATGAAACATGCGCTGGTGAACGAGGAACGCGGCGTGACGATCGTCGAGGTGTCGGTCAATGCCTTGATGGACCCCCTCGACATGGAACGATTCAAGAGCGATCTGAACCAACTGGTGGAGACGCAGGACAAACGCCGGCTGATCCTCGACCTGGCGCGGGTGCAGTTCCTGGCCAGCCAGGCGATCGGCACGCTGGTGACCATGCACCGCGCCACCGCCGCCCGGCCGAAGGGGGGAATGGTGATCGTCGGCGTCGGTCCGCGGATCGCCGAGCTGCTGCGGATCACCCGGCTGGACAAGGTCTTCACCGTCAGGGCGAGCCGGCAGGAGGCGATGAAGCACTTCGAGCGGCACGGAATGGTCTCGTAGCCGCAGGCGCCGCCGCAGGGGGGCTTACTCGTTCTTATAAGTCTTGTGGAACAGCGTGGAGATCCGCGAGGCCAGCTCGGCCGTCGGGTCGGCGTTCATCGCCTGCGCCAGCGGCGTCGAGTCGGCGTTTGAGGAGACCGGCCGGTCGGCGGTGGCGTAGGTTACCGTCCGCCCGGAGGCCTGGGGCGCCCAGCGGACGGCGCCGGTCTCGCCGTCGAGCACGAGCACGGATGCGACGACCCGTACGCTTTCGTCGCCGCCGATGATGGGCGTGCGGTCCCACTGGATGAGCCGGATGAGCAGGACCTGCCGGGCCCCGCAGGCCGCGGCCTTCTCGGCGATGGTCATTTGGCGATAGGCCTGCGGGTCGGTTCCCCGAATGTCCATGAGGGGAACCGCGGAGACGACCGTGGCGGCCTTGGCGGCGCTGAGGTTGCTTGCGACGAGCCGTCCAAGCCGATCCGCCTCCGTTTCGGGAATGTTCCGCATCGGCGCCGGCTCGACGACCACGACCAACGGCTGTTCGGGGTCCAGGGTGTGTTCCGCCGGCACGTCGTTGTAGAGCGCACAGCCGCCGAGCCAAGCAAGCAGGGCGGGCCATGCGGGAAAGACTTTCATCGCCAGCTCCATCGCGGCAACGGGGGCCGCGTTCGCTAGTCCATCACACGCGGGTAGAACCGCTTGGCGATCTCGATGCCGAGCATGCCGATCGTCTCGCGATAGATCATTGCGTCGTCCACGTTGTCGGCGCCCATCAGGCCGATGGGGGAGCCGTGCGGAAAGGCCGCGGTGATGGCGTCCTCGTAGGCCACCTTCGCCGAGTCGCCGGCGATCTCGATCACGCGCAGCTTCACCGACGCCGTGCCCTTGAACAGGTCGGGCGACTCGTCGGACCGGGTGGCGAAGTCCTGTATCTCGATATGGATGACGCGGGTCAAGCCGTCGATCCCAAGCCGGAGGGCTACGTCCGTCGCGGGCTGGAACTGGGAATCGGGGTAGTCGAGGTAGAAGCGGCTGACGCGGCGGCCCGTCTCGGGAAAGACCGCGCCCGCCACCGTGGGGCTCTTGAGCCGCATCTGCCCCTCGTCGATGATCCGGTTCTGGACCTCGTTGGCCAGGTCGTAGGCCAGCAGGGGCAGATCGATCCGCGTCTTCTCGTCCGACCAGACCATGACGGCGCAGATCTGGCCCTTCAGCCCTTCGTATCGAACCGCGACGTCGTGCTGCGTCGGGTCGCGGAACGAACTGGTCATGACCGTCTGGGAGCAGGTCGAGCCCAGGCACAACGCCAGAAGGACCGCTCCCGCGGCCACCCGCAGGGGCAACGCCAGACTCGGCAGCGATCGAATGCGCATGGCAGTCCTAGAAAGACAGGCAATGATTCCGGTCAACCGGCTTGCCGGAGGTGGACAAGAATCTTCCACACCCACGCGGCGGTGGCAAGCACGATCAACGACCAGGCGACCCGGCCGAACGGCGCCATCGCGTGCATTCGGCCCAGCCTGACGCCGGTCGCCGCGACATAGAGGCACAACCAGAAGCCCAGCACGGTCATCGCCGCGAGAATCGTCCCCATGGGCTGGGTTCGGAGGCTGCGGAGGATCTCCCCGCGGACAAACCAGGAAAAACTTGTGGTCATGCCGCAGGTGGCGCAGGGCAGGCCGGTTCGCGCCTCGAACTGGCAGGCCGGCATGCCAAGTTGGGTGTGCGTGCCCATCCCCCGCCCGGCCGGCTCGATGCGAAGCGCGGTCAGCAGAATCGCGAGGCAGGATGCGGCGGCGACGAACGACCCCGCGCGAACCAGCGGACCATACCGCTGTCGGCCCGGAGGCCTGGAAAAGACCCGTGGCGGCGGTCCGGCCACAGGCGGGTTCGCCACAACGTCCTCTGTCTGGATGGCGATCGACACGATGCCAATCTAATGGTCGGCCGGTGGAAGGACAATCGCGATTCGCTCAGGAAGCGGGCGGGGGCCCGATTCGGCCGGAGGCCCCGCCGGGGTCGGCCACGCCTTCCACAAGTTTCTTCAGCGTGGGCACTTGCGGTCTGAATTGCCGCGCGACGCCAGGGGGTATTGCATTTGCAACCCGATGCGGTGGTTGCCCTTCGTGCGGTGCTGCCGAAGCGCGCGGCTGGGCTAGTCTGGCACCGGGTTGATGCCGATTGACAAGGCAACCGGCAAGGGTTACAACGCGATTTAGCGCGTCGGACACGTGGGCAAGCGGTTTTGAGAAAGGAAAGTCGAAGCGGGCGGCCATCGGTCTGGCCCGTGGCGTGTGTTCGGCGGCGCGGGGCCGGGAAGGCCCGCCGAGTCGGGCTCGGGAAGGCCTGGCGTGGTTCGGATAGGCGTTACTCCAGCGGCGGCGATTGCGATCGGACGTTCCGGGCACGGCTCAGGGCGGTTGCCCGGCGTGAGCGCCCGGCGGTCGTACCCACGCCCGTGCAGTCAGAAAGAGCGGTTGCACCGATGCGCGTCCTAATGCTCGGATGGGAGTTCCCGCCGTTCATCAGCGGCGGCCTGGGCACGGCCTGCTACGGTCTGACCAAGGCGATGAGCAGCCTCGGCACGGACATCATGTTCGTGCTGCCGCGTCCTGTCTCGACTCCTTTCTCGACGCATGTCAAGCTGGTGAGCCCGAGGCCCGGCTCGCCGCTGGAAGGGCCGAGCACCGAGTTCCGTCTCGATGAGTTCGAGAACGTTACGTTCCGGGCGGTCAGCGCGCAGATGGTCCCTTATCAGTCGCCCGCGACCTACCAGAGGGAGCTCGAGGCCCTCAAGCAGAAGCAGCAGCGTCGGGTCGCGTACACCAAGACCGAGGCGGGCGAAAGCGTCGCCACGGCCGCGGCCGCTCCGCCGCCGGCCGCGGCCAATCCCTACGCCGGCGACCTGTTCGCGGAGATCCAGCGCTACGCCCAACTGGCCGGCGAGATCGCCCGGTCCGAGTCGTTCGACGTGGTCCACGCCCACGACTGGATGACTTTCCCGGCGGGGCTGGTCGTGGCGGGCATCAAGAACGTCCCGCTGGTGGTTCACGTCCACTCGACGGAGTTCGACCGCAGCGGCGTCAACGTGAACCAGGCCATCTATGACATCGAGCGGCGGGGCATGCACGGCGCCATGCGGATCATCGCCGTCTCCAGCCTCACCAAGAGCATCATCACCCAGCAGTACGGCATCAGCCCCGACCGGGTGGACGTGGTCTATAACGCCATCGACATCAACGGCGATCAGTTCGACCCGGAGAAGTACAAGATCCACAAGGACGAGAAGATCGTGCTGTTCCTTGGTCGGATCACGATGCAGAAGGGCCCGGAGTACTTCCTGGCCGCGGCGCGGAAGGTGCTGGAGGTGATGGACAACGTCAAGTTCGTCATGGCCGGCAGCGGGGACATGATCCGCCGCACGATCGAGATGGCCGCGGCGATGGGTATCGGGCACAAGGTCCTGTTCACCGGCTTCCTCCGGGGGGCGGACGTGGACCGCGTGTTCAAGATGGCCGACCTTTACGTCATGCCTTCGGTGAGCGAGCCCTTCGGGATCGCGCCGCTGGAGGCGATGAGCCACGACGTGCCGGTCCTGATCAGCAAGCAGTCGGGCGTGAGCGAGCTGCTCCAGCACGTGCTCAAGTGCGACTTCTGGGACATCAACGAGATGGCCAACAAGATCATCGCCGTGCTCAAGCACCCGCCGCTGGCCAGCACGCTTCGTCAGCACGGCGCCTTCGAGGTCCGGCGGCGGACCTGGCTGGACGCCGCCCGCCAGTGCGTCCAGACCTACGAGGCGGCCCTCGGGGCGATGAACGGGCGGGCCTGAACGCCATCCGCTGTTTGATTGCCGCGCCGCCGAGTCGTCCGGGCGAAGATCGCATCGGCGTCGAGGATCGGCGCCGGCGGATTCTCCGGATACCGGCGGATTCTCCGGATACCGGCGGTCTCGCCGCCTACACTATGGCCGCCTTCGCCGCGGATCATCACATGTCCAAACCCGTTCTCATCATCAGCGGAACCAACCGGCCCGACGCCAACGCTCTGCGGATCGCCAACGTGCTGCTGGGCCACTACCGGGCGGCTGGAGTCGCGGCGGACCTGTTCAGCCTGGCCGACATGCCCCGCGAGTGTTTCGACCCCGGCGCCTACGCCCACAAGTCGCCGGCCATCGTCGCCATGCAGGACCGGGTCGTCGCGTCGGTCGGCCTGCACCTGGTCGTGCCGGAATACAACGGCTCGTTTCCGGGCGTGCTCAAGTACTTCATCGACATGCTCCGTTTTCCCGAGAGTTTCGAGCGAAAGCCCGTGGCGTTCGTGGGCGAGGCCGCCGGGGCTTGGGGGGCTTTGCGCAGCGTCGAGCAACTGCAACTGATTTTCGGCTATCGCAACGCCCACATCTTCCCCGAACGGGTTTTCATTCCGCGGGTCCGCGAGGCCCTCGACGCGGAGGGCCGGCTCGTCTCAAATGAACTCGACCAGCGGCTGGCGGCCCAGGCGAAGGGTTTCGCGGAGTTCGCGGTTTCGCTGGCGTCCTAGCGACGGAGGTATCGAGCGTGTCGCAGCAGGTCTTGGCGGTCGTGAGCGTCCTGGGCAAGGACCAGAAGGGCGTGGTGGCCCAGTTCGCCACGTTCCTGGCGGCCCGCGGCGTGAACATCGAGGACATGGAACAGCGGGTCGTCCGCGGCTTTTTCGTCATGGACATGCTCGTGGACATCCGCGACATCACCTGCGACCTCTCGGAACTGGTGACGGGCCTGCTGGACCTGGGCCGGCAGATCGACATGGAGGTCCGCGTCCACCTCCAGCGCGAGCGCAAACGCCGGCGCATGGCGGTTCTGGTCAGCAAGGAGCCGCACTGCCTTCGGCAACTCATGACGGATGTGGCCTCGGGCAAGCTCTACGCCGAGATCTGCGCCGTCATCGCCAACCATCCCGACCTGGAGGAGACCTGCCGCGACGCCCAGATTCCCTTTTACTACATGCCCACCGACGCCGGCGTCGAGAAGCACTTCGACTGGGTGCTGCGGATGCTCCGCGAGAAGCAGGCCGAACTGGTCGTGCTCGCACGGTACATGCGGATCCTGCCCCCGCGGATCGTGTCCGAGTACCGCAACCGGATCATCAACATCCACCCGTCGCTGCTGCCGTACTTTCCTGGCGCCATGCCTTACAAGCAGGCCTTCGAGAGCGGCGTCCGCGTGCACGGGTGCACCGCCCACTTCGTTACCGAGGCGCTGGACGAGGGGCCGGTCATCCTCCAGGACGTGTTCCACATCAACGTGGGGGTGGACACCATGGAGGATGTCCGCCGCAACGGCCTCATGCTGGAGGCCCGCGTCCTGAGCCGCGCGGTCCAGCTCTACCTCGACGAGGAACTGGTCGTCGTGGACGGCAAGGTCATCTTCAAGCCGGGCATCAGCCGGTTTCTCACGACCACTCAGCACGGCCAGCCGGCGCCAAGGCCGGGATGAGATGCCCGCCGAGCGCGATCACGTCGATCCCGCGTGGGTTGAAACGCTGCGGAGGGCCGGGCTGGATTCGCATACGGTCTGGACCCACCCCCGGCTGCGGGTCTGGCGGAGCATCCGCGAGCGGGACAACGCCGTGCTCGACGGCTTCGGGCCGCGACTGCACGTGAAGCGCCACCGGCCGGCCCGCGGCGTTGCCCCGGCCGAACTGGAGGCAGCCGGACACCGCCTGCTTGTCGAGGCGGGGATTCCCACGTTCGAGCTGGCGGCCTGGGGCGTCATGGCCGACGGGCGGAGTTATTCCGTCGCCGTGGATCTGAGCGGGTTCCAACCGGCCGACCGGCTGATCTCCCGAGGGCGGGTTGACTTCGCGGCCATCGCCGAACCCACCGCCCGCATCGCCCGCGCCCTGCACGCCGCCGGCCTGCACCACCGCGACCTTTACCTCTGCCACTTCCTGGTCAATCCGGCCGACCTGGACGTGCGGCTGATCGACGTGGGTCGCGTGCGTCGCCTGCCGATCTGGTTCGCCCGGCGATGGATCGTCAAGGATCTGGCCCAGTTCTGGTTCAGCGCCGTCCGTGTCGGCGTTCCCGAGCCGATGCTGGTCGGATGGCTCGAACGCGCGGGCGGGGCGACCCGGCTGCGAGCCGTTCGCCGCAAGGCCGCATCGATCGCCCGCCGAGACCGGCGACTGGCCCGCACCAGCCCCGAGCGGGATGTCTCGCTCGATCCGCTAGACTAGCACGACCGTGCGGATCGCGCTGGTCATCTTCCGCTCCGACCCGGCCCGAGGCGGGGCCGAGCGGTACACCACCGACCTGGCCGCCGCTCTGGCGGCGCGCGGTCTTCAGCCGACGATCGTATCGAGCGCGTTCGACGATTCGCCGGCCGAGGGCGTTGCGCGGGCGAGGATGGACTGCTCAGCGCCGACGCGGGCGGCGGCCTACTTCCGCTTCCTCAACGGCGTGGAACGCTGGGTCGAAGCGGCGAGGCCCGACCTGGTCCACGCCATGCTGCCGATTCGCCGCTGCGACCTGTACCATCCCCACGCCGGCATCGCGGCGGAGGAAGTCGCCGCGGGCCATCGGCTCCAGGCCAACCCCATCGCCCGCGCCCTGACGTGGCTGGGCAACCGGCTCAACCGCAAGCGCAACGCCTTCGCCCGCGTGGAGCGGGCCATGCTCGAGGCCGACCCGCCGCCGCTGGTCCTGTGTCTGTCCGAATACATCCGATCCGCGCTCGACCGGCACTATCACCTGCCCGACTCGAGCAAGGTCGCCCTCGTGAACGGCGTGGACCTGGCACGGTTCGACCCGGCCGCCGAGAATCCCGATCCGCTGGCCCGCTTCGGCATCGGCGAAGAGTGCGTCGTGGCGCTGCTCGTAGCCCAGGACTTTTCCCGCAAGGGCGTGGCGGAGGCGATCGCGGCGGTCGCGGCGGCGGGCGATCCGCGGCTTCGGCTCGTGGTGGTCGGCGGCGACGATTCACGCCCGCTGCGCGATGCCATCCGCGCGGCAAGGATGGGCGGGCGGGTGGTGTTCACCGGCCCGGCCGACCCCAGGCCGTTCTATCAGTACGCCGACTTCTTCATCCTGCCCACGCGGCACGACCCGTGCAGCCTCGTTCTGCTGGAGGCGCTGGCGATGGGCATGCCCTGCATCACCACCCGCCAGAACGGGGCCGCTCAGGTCATGACACACGGCGTCCACGGCTTCGTGGTCGATTCGCAGCAGGATGCGGCCGGTTTGGCCGCGGCCGTGAAGGGCATGCTCGACGAGCCAGTCCGCGAGCGGATGCGACAGGCCTGCCGCGAGCTTCGGCCGTCGCTCCGCTTCGAGTCGCACGTGGAGAAACTGCTGGAGGCGTATCGGCTCGCCGTCGCCCGGCGCCAAGGCGGCGCCCGCGGCGCTAGAGGCGACGCCAGCGGCTCTAGAGGCGATGCAGGTGAAACCCGCCATCGACATTGATGACTTCGCCCGTGCTGAAGGGCAGCAGGTCGCGGGCGATGGCCGCCACGCAGCGGGCGATGTCGTCGGGCTGGCCCCAGCGGCGGATGGGCGTCAGTCCATCCTCGAGGATCAGCTTGTCGTACTTGGCCTTCACCGGCCCGGTCATGTCGGTGGCGATCACGCCCGGTCGGATTTCATAGACGTTGATTCCGAACTCGGCCAGCCGCACCGCGAAGAGCTTGGTCAGCATGCCCAGGGCGGCCTTGGAGATGCAGTAGTCGCCGCGGTTGACGCTGGCGGTGTAGGCGCTGATGGAGGAGATGGTGATGATCTTCGGGGCCTCGACGGTTCCGGCCTTGACCAGTTCGATCATCCGTTTGGCCACCAGTTGGGTCAGGAAATAGGGGCCTTTGAGATTGATCGAGATAAGCCGGTCGAAACTGGCCTCGGTGGCCTCGAGGATGTCGGCACGGACCTCGGGGGCCACGCCGGCGTTGTTCACCAGCAGGTCGATCCGGCCGAAGGCGTCGAGCGTGCGGTCCACGAGCCGACGTCGGCCGTCGGCGTCGCCCACGTCGGCCTGGACGAGGGTCGCCTGTCCGCCGGCCTCGCGGACGGCCTGGGCCGTTTCTTCCGCGGCCTTCGCGTTGCTCGCGTAGTTGACGCTGACGCCGAACCCTTCGCGGCCCAGGGCGATGGCGATGCCTCGCCCGATGCCCCGACTGCCGCCCGTAACGATCGCCGCCTTGGCCATGGATGAACCTCTAGGTCGCGTGCCACAACCGGACCGAACCGTCGATGAGAATATACCAGCCCAGCAGGAACGTCGCGGCATAGACGAAGCGGGCGAACGCCGCGTCGCTGACCCGACGCAGGATGGCCAGGCCGACGGCCGCTCCGGCCATGACCAGGGGCAGCCAGCGGAGCGAATCGAGCGGGGCCATCATCTCGAACAGGCCGCTGTGCCAGTAGGCGGGCAGTTTGGCGGTGTTGAGCAGGAAGAAGTAGAGGGCGCAGGTGCCGACGAACAGCCGCCGTTCCAGCCGCTGGGGCAGGAGATAGACGGCGATGATCGGGCCGGCCATGTGGGCGAGGGTGCTGCTGACGCCGGCGAACAGGCCGATGCCGTGCGAGTGCCAGGCCTTCGGCCGATAGACGTCGCGGGGGATGCCCTGCCAGTTCCGCCACCATTGCAGGCCCACCAGCAGGACCGACTCGAAGCCGATCTCCATGCGGATGAGGGCGGCGGCGACGTCGGCGGGCTGGCCCTTGAACCAGCGCAGCAGCAGCGACCCGACGACGACCCCCGCGGCGGTTCCCGGCAGCAGCCGCGACACGATGCGCATGCCCAGCGATCGTCGGTGCTGCCAGAGGGCGATCAGGTCTCCGGCGATGAGCAGCGGCAGGAGCATGGCCAGGGCCGCGGCCGCCCCGTCGTCGCGGATGCGGGCCAGGGAAATCGTGCAGATGGGCACGATGATCAGGCCCATTCCGCTGCCGAAGCCGCTCTTGGTGATGCCGATGAGCAGGATGGAGAACGCCACCGGCGCCCACCACCAGGAGAAGGCCATCGCTTCGGCGAG
>Ga0101944_10008253_pt1 | contig 10021 bp, 7 predicted proteins | sample DewCreD2012metaG_FD_75245 | JGI IMG/M metagenome (GOLD analysis project Ga0101944, IMG submission 75245) | Hot spring sediment bacterial and archeal communities from British Columbia, Canada, to study Microbial Dark Matter (Phase II) - Dewar... ...
AAACACGTGGGTGCACTTGGGCACGTCGATCTGGCCGTCGAAGCCGGGGATCTGGCGCAGCGGTGCGATGGCCCGGCCGTTGGGGGTCAGGGTATTGTCGGAGTAGTCGATGGCGCCGGCGGCATTGAACCAAACGTTTTCGAGGATGGCGTCCTCGTGGTTGACGGCGTGCCAGAGGCCGGGACGGTCGTGGGGGTTGAGGCCGGCGGTTCGGACGTAAAGGCCTTGACCTTCGGTGCCCTGTACGAGGCCGGAGGGATGGAGGATGACGCGGTCGTCCTGGCGGACGCTGAAGCGCTGGCATGGGGATTTTCGGCCCGCGGCGGACCCGGCGGCGTAGTCCCAGGTGGCGAGGGTGGTCTTGCCGGCCCCGCCGGTTCCGATAATCAGCAGGCCGCAACGGTTGAGAACGTCGTTTTTGGCACTGCGGACCCAGAGTTCGGCGCTGGCAGCGTGAAGGGTGAGCAACCGCCGCCGGGATGCGAGGCCGGCCAGGATGCGCAGCGAGCTGTTGTGGATATCGCCGTAGTAATCGCTGCCGAGGACGTAGCTGGTGGCGTGGTCGGTGTCGATGAGGGTGCAGCGGTCGGACCATTCGGGCAGGACGATGGCGGTGATGTCGGCGCGGTGGCGGGCGGACCAGTCGGGCGGGGCGGGCAGCATGGCCCGACTGGCCATAAAGCCGAGGTCGGCGTGGTGCAGGGGCACGTAGAGCCGCAGGTGCCAGGTCGGCTCGGTGGCGCAGATCCGCAGGTCCACCTGGAGCAGGCGGTGCGAGACGAGCAGGCGGTGGACGTTCTCGACGGCCATGCGGTCGGCGTCGGTCCACTGGCCGGCACTGCTGAGCCGGGTGACGGCCGCCAAGCGGGAGCGAACGCGATGGACGTAGGCCGCCGCCATGAAGCTGGTGGTGATCTCACGTTTCTGGGCGAGGTTGCGGAGGTCGGGAGGCTGGAGGTCCTTGAGGACCTCGCGGGCCACGACACTGCGGGCGGCTGCTTGCATGATCATCGCCACTGCTCCTGTCTGGTACCCCGGCCAAAGCCGGTGGGGCATGAACGCGTGCAAGGTGGGATATTGTTTGGGGGCGGCGGGCTTTTGGCAATGGCCGTCAGCGGATCGAGCCGTCGTGGTCGAAGGGGTTCAAGGGGCAATTCTCACAGAGGGCTCGGGGGCGGCAGTAGTCCTTGCCGCAGGCGACAAGCAGGGCGTGGTATTCGTTGTAGAGCGGGACGTCGGCGGGCAGGGCGGATTCGAACAGCTCCTTGATCTGCTCGTAATCGGCGGTCTCGTCGATCAGGAAGTGCCGCCGGAGAATGCGGGCGGTGTAGGCGTCCACAACGAAAGTGGGTTTGCCGGCGGCGTAGAGGGCGATGGAGTCGGCGGTCTCGGGGCCGATACCGGTGATGGAAAGCAACTCCTCCCGCAGCGCGTGGAGGGACTTGCCGAAGAAGGCGTCGAGATCGCAGTCGTAACGGCTGCAGATGTGATCGACGAGGTTCATCAGCCGGCGGGCCTTGATGTTGTAGTAGCCGGCCGGGCGGATCAGTTCGGCCAGCACGTCGACGGGGGTCTCGTGCAGACGGGCCAGGTCGAGCAGGCCGCGGGCGCGGAGGTTGGCGATGGCCCGTTCGACGTTGCGCCAGTTGGTGTTCTGGGTGAGGATGGCACCGATCATGATCTCGGCGGGCGTCTGTCCGGGCCACCAGTGCTGGGGGCCGAAGCGGCTGAGCAGGGCGTCGTACATTTCGCGGATTGCGGCGGCGCTGCGCGACACGTGATTCTCCCAGATAATGATGATAACAGCACACCCGCAAACAAGTTTGCGGGATGGCACCGGCACGCATACCTGGCGGAGCAAGACCCTATTGCTCCGGCGGCGGTCTTCCAGTAAATACAGCAGCGATGAGCCGTGCAAGCAAGAGCAAGGGAAAAAGCCGGCCTCGGACGGAGCCTGGGGCCGGATACTTCCAACAGACCCACCGGCCAATCCACTGCCTGGTGTTCCTGCTGCCGCTACTGGTCGCCTACGAGGCAGGGCTGGCGGTCGCGCACGCGACCCTGCCGTTTGCGGAGCCGCCGAAGCTGGTGGCGGTGGACCTGCTCCTGCGTTTCCTGGCGGTGTTCGGGGCGACGGGGTATCACCTGCCGGCCCTGGCGATCGTGGCGATCCTGGTCAGCTGGCAGGTGGCCAGCAAGCAGCCGTGGCAGGTACAGTGGCCGGTGCTGCTGGGCATGACGGGCGAGAGCCTGCTGCTGGCGCTGGGTCTGCACGCAGTGAAGCTGGGGATGGATCGGGCGGCCAGCGCGGCAAGCGCGCTGTCGGCCGGCGTCCGGTCGGAGGTGTGGTTCGAGCAGTTGATCCTGAGCCTTGGCGCGGGGATCTACGAGGAGCTGGTGTTCCGGCTGATCCTGATCAGCGTTCTGAGCCTGGTACTGGTCGATGCGCTGCGGATTCCGAAGGAGATCGCGCTGTCGGCGATCATCGTGCTGAGCAGCGTGGGCTTTGCGGCGATGCACTACCCGCCGTTCGGCAGCGATGCGTTCGTGGCGGGCCAGTTCGCTTTTCGCATGCTGGCGGGGGGCTTTTTGGCGAGCGTGTTCGTGCTGCGGGGCTTTGCCGTGGCGGTGGGCACGCACGCCTTCTACGATATAGTGGTGTTCACGGCTACTGCGGTGATGGCGGAGTAACATGGCAGATAGACACGGACTGACACCGTCGCTGAAGAAGAGGCTCAAGGGCGAATCGCACCGACTCCGACCGCTGGTGGTGGTGGGACATGCAGGGCTGACGGACGCGGTGGTGAGCCAGGTCCGGCGGGTGCTCAAGACGAACGAACTGATCAAGGTGCGGATCGAAGGGGACGACCGGGATGCGGTGCAGGCGCTGGCGGAAGAGTTGGCGGTCAAGACGGATGCGGCGCTGGTGACCAGGATCGGCAAGGTGGCCGTGCTGTACCGGGAGAAGGAAGAGGAGGGCGGCAACGGCCACGGCCGGGGGCAGTGAGCGCCACATACGAGTACGGCCCTGAGGACGGCAAGACCCCGCGCTGACGCTGGGGCTGAGACAATGGCAGGAACCCTCGCCAACGCTGGGGACTGACAACGGGGAGGGCCCTGCAACGGCACAGGGGGACGGCAGGCGGGTGGTCACCCGGCGCGGGCCTGGCACCTACTGGCGGGACCGGCTGCCTGCTACTTCGGCTCGGGGATCTTGGGCAGTTCGGCCAGGGCCCGCTCGAGAACCTCCTGCGGCAGATCGCTTTCGCTGAGGTTGCCGTCGAAGTACTTCTCGTACGACGTCATGTCGAAGTGGCCGTGGCCGGAGAAGTTGAACAGGATGACCTCCTCCTTGCCGGAGGCCTTGCAGCGATTGGCCTCATCGACGACGGCCTTGATGGCGTGGGCCGTTTCGGGCGCGGGGATGGTTCCCTGCGTACGCGCGAACAGCACCGCGGCCTCAAAGACCTCGCGCTGGCGGTAGGCCTTGGCCTCGAGCATGCCGATGTGGCGCAAGTAGGAGACCAGCGGCGCCATGCCGTGATAGCGGAGCCCGCCGGCGTGGATCGGGCTGGGCATGAAGGTATGGCCCAAGGTGTACATGGCCAGCAGCGGCGTCGTGCAGGCGGTGTCGCCGAAGTCATAGCGGTACGGCCCGCGCGTCAGCGACGGGCAGGCAGAGGGCTCGACGCCCAGCAGTCGCATCTTGTCGTTCTTGCGCTTGTCGGGCACGAACGGGAAGATCAGGCCCGCCAGGTTGCTGCCGCCGCCGGCGCAACCGATGACCACGTCGGGCAGTCTCTCGCCGGCCAGGGCGAGCTGCTTCTTGGCCTCCAGGCCGATGACGGTCTGGTGGAGCAGGACGTGGTTGAGCACGCTGCCCAGGGAGTAGTTGGTGTCGTCGTGCGTTGCGGCGTCCTCGACGGCTTCGCTGATGGCGATGCCGAGCGAGCCGCTGCAGTTCGGATCCTTGTCGAGGATGGCCCGGCCGGTGTTGGTGTCGCACGAGGGCGAGGCGACGATGTCGGCGCCCCAGGTGCGCATGAGGAGTTTGCGGTAGGGCTTCTGCTCGTAGCTGACCTTGACCATGTAGACCTTGCACTTGAGGCCGAACCGGTTGCACGCGAACGACAGGGCGCTGCCCCACTGGCCGGCGCCGGTCTCGGTGGCCAGGCGCTCGACACCGGCAATCTTATTGTAGAACGCCTGGGCGACGGCGGTGTTGGGCTTGTGCGAGCCGGCGGGGCTGACAGCCTCGTTCTTGAAGTAGATGCGAGCCGGGGTGCCGAGGGCCCGCTCCAAGCCGCGGGCGCGGACGAGCGGACTGGGCCGCCAGAGCATGTAGGCCTCGAGAACCTCCGGGGGCACGTCGACCCAACGCTGCTGGCAGACTTCCTGCTCGATGAGCTTGGGCGGGAAGATTGGCGAAAGGGCGGACGGGTCGATCGGGCCGCCGGTGCCCGGGTTGAGCGGCGGGGGGATCTGGCCGGGCAGGTCGGCGGCGACGTTGTACCACGCCTGCGGGATTTCACTCTGCGACAGGTTGATGATCAGATCGCTCATCGAACACACTCCCTGGTTCGGGCTGCATTGGATACGGCAGGACAGGTTTATCCGGCCGGCACACATACCGGTAAGAGGTAGTCTAGCGGAAACCAGGGGGTTGTGCCAGAGGGCAAGACAAGAGATCACCGCAATGACGCAGCGGACGCAGAGACAACGGCAGGCCATGCCGAAGCCTATTTTGCCATCGGGTTTCCGGAAAACGTTCTCCAGGCCTCAGGGCCGGTTCAGGGGGCATCCCATTCGTCAGCCGGCTGGGCCGCTACGGCGGGTGGCGCAGCCAGGGGTTGGTGCGAGGTGGCGGCGACGACGGAGCGAGAGGCCTGGCCGGCTGCGCCGGCCAGTCGGCTGGGACGCAGGCCGATCACAAGGACCAGGATGGCACAGGCGGCCAGGCCGATGGCGACCGGGGTAGACGGCCTGGGGAAGGTGATGTGCTCCTCCGGCGCACGCATGTAGGCGGTGCCCACGATCCGCAGGTAATAGCCGGCACTGACGGCCGTATTCAGCAGGGCGAGGATGACCAGGGCGACGGCGGCCATGTTATACGGGTAGACCAGGGCCTGCGACTGCGAGAAGGTGGACCCGAACAGCAGGACCTTGCCGAAAAAGCCGATGGTCGGCGGCATGCCCAGCAGGCTGAACACACAGATCGACAGGGCCACGGCCGCGCCCGGGCGCAAACGCCCCAACCCGGCCAGATCCTGGAGCAGTTGCGGTTCGCGACCCTTGTCGGCCAGGTAGCCGATCACCGCGAAGGCGCCGATGTTCATGATGCCGTAGGCGACGATGTAGAAGAGGAGACCGGCCAAGCCGTCCTGCAACGCGCCACCCTGCGTGCCGGGGCCGACCAGCAGTCCCATGAGCATGTAGCCCGAGTGGGCGACGCTGGAGTAGGCCAGCATCCGCTTGACGTTGTCCTGCATCAGGGCCAGGGCGTTGCCGACGGTCATCGTGACCGCGGCCATCAGCCAGACGAGCCAGAAGAAGCTGCCGTGCAGCGGCCAGCCGATCAGGGCGAGGACCTTGGCCATCGCGATCAGGCCGGCGAACTTCGGCACATAGGAGAGCATGCCGGAGATCGGGGCGGCAGCGCCCTGGTAGACATCGGCGATATAGAAGTGCATCGGCACGGCCGAGACCTTGTACGCCAGGCCGAGCAGGGCCAGGAGGATGCCGATCCAGGCAGCCGGGTTGTCGGGGAGGCTGGGCGGCAGGGCCTGGGAGATGCCGCGGCTGACGGCGGCGCCTTCGGCTGCAAAGCCAAAGAACATGCGGGTGTTGCCGGCAGCGCCGTAGATGAAGCTGAAGCCGTAGACCATGATGGCGGAACTGAGCGCGCCGAGGAAGAAGTACTTCAGGCCGGCCTCCTGGCTGATGGCGGTATTGGTGCCGGCGGCGACCATGGCGTAAGTGGGCACGCTGACCAGTTCGAGCGCGAAGAACAGCAGGACCAGGTCGTCGGCCGAGGCGGTCAGCATGCCGCCGACGATCGAGAACAGCATGAGGCTGAACATCTCGGGGATCCGGCCGGTCGCCGGCAGGGTCCACGCCGAGAGCACGACGATGGTGCCCACGGCACAGAGGGCCAGACGGATGTACCAGGAAAAGGAGTCGATGTAGATCTCTTCGACATGGCCGGTGATGCGGCCTTGCCAGAGCGTGACGGCCATGCCCGCCAGAAGGCCGGCGAAGGCCAGGGGCTTGGCCAGATCCGCCCAGCCGCGCTGGCGGAAGATTCCGGCGACCAGGCAAAGGACGCCGAAAGCGGCCACGACGATCTCGGGGGCCAAGGCTTGCACGTAACCGATTTCTATATCTGGCACGGATCAACCCTCAATCGAGAACAACGGGGTAAAGGCAGTCCTGGGTCCTGCGTGCTGCGTGTTGAGTCCCTCGCTCAGGCTTCGGGTATGCCTCTGGTCTTCCTGCCGGGCCACGGCACTGGGGCGGGTGTAGACGACATTAAGCACCGAGGAACGAAGCGCCGGTTCCATGCTGGTAAGCAGGGGCTTGGGATAGACGCCGAGGAAGAGGCAGGCGGCCGCGATGACCGCGAGGATCGAGGTCTCGCGGGCATTGATGTCGGGCGGCAGGAAGCTGTGCCCGTGTTCCGGGTCGTGGTTGTTCCTCGGCTCGACGAGCGGGCCGAAGAGAACCCGGCGCAACCACCAGAACATGTAGACTGCGCCCAGGATGATGCCCAGGGCGGCCACCACGGCATAGCGATAATCGAGCGGGCCGAGCGGGTAGCCGTCGTAGGTGCTGTTCGAGACGAACGTGCCCAGCAGTACGAGAAATTCGCTGACAAAGCCGTTCAAGCCGGGCAGGGCGACGCTGGCCAGGGCGAAGAACACCATGAAGAACGCCAATCGCGGCATGCGCTGCGCCAGGCCGCCGATGTCCTTCATGCTGCGGGTGTGGTAGCGCTCGTAGATCATGCCGATCACAAGGAACAAGGCGCCGGTCGACAGGCCGTGGTTGACCATGTAGAGCAGCGAGCCGTTCAGGCCGGCGACCTTCAGACTGAACAGGCCCAGCATGCAGAAGCCCAGGTGGCTGACGCTGCTGTAGGCGATGAGCTTCTTGAAATCATCCTGCACCCAGGCGACCAGGGCGGTGTAGATGATACCGACGATCGCCAGGCCGGCCAGCAGCGGCGCGAAGAACCATGTGGCCTCGGGGAACAGCGGTACGGCAAAGCGAAGGAAGCCGTAGGTACCGAGTTTGAGCAGCAGGCCGGCCAGGATGACCGAGCCGGCGGTGGGGGCTTCGGTGTGGGCCAGCGGAAGCCACGTATGGAAGGGGAAGAGCGGCACCTTGATGGCAAAGGCGGCGAACATGGCCAGGAAAAGCCACTTCTGCTCCTCGGCCGAGAGCGACGGCGCCAGACCGTAGAGCATGTCGAGGTCGAAGCCGAATACGTGGTTGACCTGGTAGCTGCGCCAGGCGAGGTAGAGGATGCCGCCCAGAAACAGCACGCTGCCGGTCATCGTGTAGATGAAGAACTTGAAGGCGGCGTAGCGGCGGTCGGGGCCGCCCCAGATGCCGATCAGCAGAAACAGCGGGATGAGCGTCAGGTCGAAGAAGACGTAGAACAGCAGCAGGTCGCGGGCACAGAAGACGCCCATGATGGCCGTCTGCAACAGGAGCATCAGGCTGTAGTAGCCCTTCTGTCGCTCCTGGATGTAGCTGTAGCTGCCCCAGATCGACAGCGGGCTGATCAGGGCCGTCAGCGCGATCAGCCAGACGCTGATGCCGTCGACCGAGACGTGGTAGAGGGCCTGGAAGGCCGGCCCGGCCGCGCCGCTGTTGTCGCTCAGCGCCATCAGGGCCAGTCGCTGCTCGAGGGCCTGCTCGCCGGTACCCCAGGCGCGGCAGGCGAACAGCACGATGACGTAGCAGGTCACCGCCAGGCTCAGCAGCGAGACGGCCAGGGCGATGTGCCTGGCCTTGCCGGCGTGGCGATCGTCCAGCGCGACGATCTGCGGGATGCCCGCCAGGGGCAAGAAGATCATGATTGTCAGAAGCCAGGATTCCATTGTTTGCACCTATCAAAAATCACGCCGTCAGCAGGACCGCCAACACCACCAGGACGCTCAGCCCCACCATGAACAGGGCATATCCCTGCAGCGCGCCCAGTTGTGCGCGCCGGGTGAAGAAGCCGACCGTCCGCGGGACCAGCGTGGCCGTGAAGACCAGCCCGTCGATCACGTAGCGGTCGAAGAAGTACAGGAACAGCCCCAACAGCCAGGCCACGCCCACGACCAGCAAGTCGTACACCTCGTCGACGTAGTACTTGCGATAGACCAGCCGGTAGACCGGCCCGCTGGAACGAGCCGCTGCCTCGGCGATCGCCGGCTTGCGGAGGTAGACGAACCACGCCGCCAGGATGCCGACGATCGACAGGCCGGCCGCCAGGTACGGCAGGACGGTGCTGTGCTCGGCGTGGCGACCCGACGCCTCCAGGGCCAGGCGGTAGGAATCCAGCGGTCCGGCCAGGAATGCCTGGAACCGCCCGCCCGGGGTGAACAGGCCCGCGAACGGATGCGCGCCGCCGAAGGTCACGCCGAGGTAGCCCGCGAACACGGCCCCGACGGCGAGCAAGACGAGCGGGAAGGTCATCCAGCGGCCGGACTCCGCCGGGTGCTCGGCCTCTGGCGGCGTGCGCTCGGCGCCGAAGAAGGCGATGAAGATCATGCGGAAGGTGTAGAAGGCGGTCAGCAGCGCCGTCAGCATCGCCAGCCAGCCCAGCACGGGGTTGAAGGCCATCGCGGCGACGACGATCTCATCCTTGCTCCAGAAGCCCGACAAGGGCGCCACGCCCGCCAGCGCAAGCACCAGCCTTCCCACCGGCGCAGCCGAGCGGCGGCAATAGTCCAGCAATGCCTCCCTGGTCTCGTAACGCGCCACCTGCTGATCCTGGCGAAAGGCCGACAGCAAGGCCTCGAAATGTCGCCGCTCCAGGCCAAATCGCTCGATCGTCTCAGCCAAGGCCACGAGCACGGGATGCCGCACTCGTCCCTCATAACAGGCCGCCAGCTCTGCCTGCCACCAGTCTAAGAGTGCCAACGCCTCGCTCGGTTCCGCCTCGTCCGCCAGATCGTCCGCCCAGCGGCACCAGGCGTACACGTTATACATGTGCTGGCGCAGCCCCGCAGGCACCAGCAAACTGGCCACGATAAAGTTCTCATAATGGCTGCATGCCAGCCGCCGGCAGTAGGCACGTCCCTCGGCCAGCGTGGCCGGGCGCGCCACACCTCGGGGTCCGTACAAACCAAGCTCTGTTACAACGCCAGGCATCTCAATCGGCTGTGCAGGGTGCGACCGTAGGATTATGATGGGTGAGACGCCGCGAGACAAACCTATGCAGATCCTGCTTGCTGCCCCGCGTGGCTTCTGCGCGGGCGTAAACATGGCGATTGAGAGCCTCGATCTGGCCATCCGCCTGTTTGGTACGCCAGTGTACGTCTACCACGAGATCGTGCACAACAAGTACGTGGTGGATACCTTCCGGGCCAAGGGGGCCATCTTCGTGGACGATCTGGAGCAGGTGCCGGAGGGCGCACACCTGCTGTATTCGGCTCACGGCGTCTCGCCCGCCGTACGTGAACAGGCTCGCCGCCGCCGACTCGCCACCATCGACGCCACCTGCCCGCTGGTGACCAAGGTGCATCTGGAGGCCCTGCGCTTTGCCCGACTCGGCTACACCATCGTGCTCATCGGCCACCAGGGGCATGATGAAGTGGTAGGCACCATGGGAGAGGCGCCGCACGCCATCCGGCTGGTGGAAACGCCCGAGGATGTGGATCGCTTGCAAATCCCCGATGAAAGCAAGGTGGCCTACCTGACGCAGACAACTCTGTCGATCGACGACGCCAACCGCATCATCGAACGCCTGCGGCAACGCTTCCCCCAGATTGTCGGCCCCCCAAAGGATGACATCTGCTATGCAACT
>Ga0101944_10008255_pt1 | contig 10017 bp, 11 predicted proteins | sample DewCreD2012metaG_FD_75245 | JGI IMG/M metagenome (GOLD analysis project Ga0101944, IMG submission 75245) | Hot spring sediment bacterial and archeal communities from British Columbia, Canada, to study Microbial Dark Matter (Phase II) - Dewar... ...
TCAACTACTTGACATTACAGAAAAAATGCAATTAACAACATAACCCGCATTTTTGATCTGATTATCTTTAACTTATGGTTTTTTTTAACTTTTTTTTGCACATTTGGATTTCTGTATTACATTTGTAAAAAATGGGGGGAGCTGAAAACCATCTTCAAAAGAGTAAGCCGGAGAAGCCGAAAACCGTAAGAGTAGGCACGTTCAAATACTATTATTTATGGAAAATGCTACTAACGAAGTTGTAAAAGCAAAAAGACCCGGTCTTGTTACTGTTCTTTGTATTCTCACATTCATTGGAAGTGGTCTGGGAACACTCGCTTATCTTCTGCTTTTAATTGCTGCCGGTTCACTTGGTGCAATGCTGGCTGACATCCCCGGATTAGGTTCAATGATCGCCGGTGGCGGAATGGCAATTTTCGGTGTAAGTTTTGTTCTTTCTTTTGCTTCACTTTTCGGAGCTATCAAGATGTGGGGCATGAAAAAAATGGGATTCTACATTTATGCAGTAGCTCAGGTTCTGATGCTGATTTTACCCTTATTCCTGGGTGTTCCTTTCACCATCATGCCTTTAGTTTTCACCGCTCTTTTCATTGTACTTTACGGTATCAACCTGAAGCACATGTCATAATTGAGCATTCAAAAAATTTAAAAAAAAGGACTGTCTGCGGACGGTCTTTTTTTTTTACATGACTTTTCTATAAATCCGTTTTTTTTACCTTAGCATTATTAACCATTAAAACCTTTAATTATGGCAATGTTTGGCGCTCAGCTTATTGCATTGGTAGTAATTGCGGCTGCCATAGGCATTTTGATGATTATTTCCACCTGGATCATCATTTCAAAGTCAGGGCAACCCGGAGTAGCGGCGATAGTTCCGATATGGAATCAGATCGCACTTCTGCAGGCCGCAGGAAAACCCTGGTGGTGGATCTTTCTTTTCATGATCCCCATCGTTAACATTATCCTGATGGTCATGATGTATCACGGACTTTCGCTGAATTTCGGCAAGGGAGCCGGCTTTACGGTCGGACTGGTTTTCCTGCCCGTTGTCTTCTTTCCCATTCTGGCCTTTGGCGGAACCTACCAACCCGTAAACCCTGCTTAATTACCTCCGTCCTTTCCGTTCCGGCTGTATATCAGCGTTCAGCAAAAACCCGTTCGAAAATTCATTTCCACCGTTAGGAAAGAAAAGTAACCGCTTGGCGCCGGAAAACCACCGTTGAGCATCCGGCATCTGTTTTTACCTGATTTATGGAATTCTTTTTGTTCCGCATCGTAATAAAAACTTACGATTATGGAAACAAAGAAAAACGACAGGGCCAATCTCGAGAAATTGAGGACACTTTTTCTCCAGACAGGATTTATTATCACCCTCTCACTGGTTCTTCTGGCCTTTGAATGGTCGGACACCGCTGAAAAAAGTACAGCCGGAATCCTGACTACGGTTGCGTATCTTCCGGATGAGCTGCCGCCGGTTACAAGGACAAAGGAGATTCCCATTCCCCTAAAACCCAAAATCTCTCCTGAACTTAAAATCATTCCCGACACTAAAGAACCGGAAACACAATTCAATCCGTTTGATTCGGAAAGCAGTGATTCTGCCATGATACTGCCGCGAGTAGAACCGGATCCGGAACCTGAAACAGATGAGATATATGAATTTAACGGAGTAGAAGCCCATGCTGAATTTCCCGGGGGTAATGAGTATATGCAAAGCTGGCTTCAGTCACATACCGTTTACCCGAAAGATGCAGTGATAATGGGAATACAGGGGAAAGTATTTGTAAAATTCCTGATTGACAAATCAGGAAACATCTGCGATGTAACCATTGAGCGGTCTGTAGATCCTATGCTTGACAAAGAAGCATTACGTGTAGTAAAAAGCATGCCGCAATGGAAGCCGGCAAGGCAGAATACCAAACCTGTAAAAGTGTATCTTGTGGTTCCGATTAACTTCGTGTTGAAATAATTTTGGAACTATTTTTGCACTTATCTTTGAAAAATAAACATTGTTTGCTAATTTTAACCCGTAAATAATTGCCCTATGGAAATCAAGAAAAATCCAAAAGCAGACCTCGAAAAATACAGAACTATTTTTCTGCAGACCGGTTTGATTATTACCCTTGCCATTATCCTTGCTGCCTTTGAGTGGCAGGCATCAGGAGAAAGTGAAAATGTTCTAGGCAACATGGAAACCGTGATCGTTGAAGAAGAAATAATTCCTATAACCAAGCAGGAAGAAATCAAGAACCTTCCCCCTCCTCCTCAAATTATCGAAACACTCGAAATTGTGGAAGACGATAAAGAAATCGAAAATGAAGTGAAGATTGAAGATTCAGAAGCGGATCAGCATACCGAAATCCAAAAGGTTGAAGTACAGCAGGAAGAAGAAGTGGATGAAGTCATCGGCTTTTACGTTATCGAAAAGAAACCCGAATTCCCCGGCGGTGGTGAAGCTGCACTGATGAAGTGGATTGTTCAGAACATCCAGTATCCCCAGATCGCTAAGGACATGGGTATAAAAGGAAAGGTCTACGTTCAGTTTATCATTGACAAAGACGGAAGTGTGACCAATGTGGAAATTATGAGAGGCGTTGACCCTTCACTGGACAAGGAAGCTTTGCGTGTGGTAAAAAGCATGCCTAAATGGAAACCCGGAGAACAAAGAGGCAAGCCCGTAAAGGTCTCGTTCCAGATCCCCATTAACTTCACGCTTTATTAAAAATCAAAAAAGCCCTGCGGGGCTTTTTTTAATACATAACGTGGTGAAAAGAACATTTATTTACTTCCTCTCAATACTGCTTTGTTGCATTGCAGTTACTCAAACCTCCTGTGTTTCATCAAAGAAATACTATCAGCGGGGCGAGTACGATGCCGCTATACGTAAAGCCGTAAAAAAGGTCAAGGCAAACCCCGATAACAAAAAGGAAGTCACCATTATCGAAAAGTCCTTTCAGATGGCGAACTCCATTGATAACGACAGGATCATGTTTCTGCGTAAGGAAGGAATGCCCAACTCCTGGGACGAAATATTCCGCCTGTACACCAACATGAAATACCGACAGGAAGCGATACGGCCGGTTATGCCACTGAAAAAGGATGGCATTGTAGTTCCGATAACCTTCATTAATTATGACAACGAAATTATAGAAGCCAAGAAAAGGGCTGCCGAATTCTTTTATGTCAACGCAAAAAAGCTGCTTGAAACCAACGACCGCTTTAAGGCAAGGGATGCCTACCAGCAATTGCAGAAGGTAAAAGAGTACTACCCCGTTTATCAGGATACCGAAGAATTGCTGAACAAGGCCTTCGAAATGGGTCAGAGCCGCGTATATATCTCGCTCGAAAACAATACCATGTATAAACTTCCTGCAAGCTATTACGACGAAATGCTGGCCATTCCCCTGGGAAGTCTTAACAGCACCTGGATCAAATATTTCACCACACAGCACGAAAAAGGATTTCATTACAAGGCCGTACTGAATCTTAAGATTATTGACATCTCTCCTGAAAAACTCCTGCAGAAAGAAACCCTTTTTGAAAAAGAAGTTCAGGATGGCACCGAAGTATTGCTTGACGCCAATAACAACACGGTAAAAGATTCGCTGGGCAACCCCATCCGCGTTCCCCGAATGGTTAAAGTAAGCTGTAAACTGATTGAAGTGATACAGCAGAAAGCGGCCCACACTGAAGGTACGGTTGAATACACCGACCTGTATACCCAGCAGACACTGAAAATTGTTCCGATTGCAAGCGATTATTTTTTCGAAAACACTTCTGCCAGTGTGATGGGTGATATGCGTGCCCTGCCTGACGAAAAGAAAAAACTGGTGGGCATTCCGCCTGTTCCCTTTCCTCTCGATGTTGAAATGATTGCCGGCAGCAGCAGTATTCTCAAGAAGGTTTTTCATGATGTATTGATTGACAATAAATACCAGTTCAAATAGTCCATGTCCGACGCCCAGGATTCTCTTTCTCACTTACCTACCGCCGTTTTAATTGGTGCTGTTTTACCCGACCAGAGCCCGGAATCGGTTAATGAATATCTGGACGAGCTTGAATTTCTGGCCGAGACCTACGGGATAAAGACGCTGAAACAATTCCGGCAAAAAATCAGACAGGCCGATCCTGCAACTTACATCGGACGCGGAAAACTAGATGAAATCGCGTCATTCATTCATTCCTCTCATATTAAATACGCTATTTTCGACGACGAACTCAGCGGATCGCAGGCGCGTAACCTCGAAAAGATTCTGAAATGCGAGATTCTTGACCGTACCGGACTTATACTGAATATTTTTGCAAAAAGAGCATTGACCTCGTACGCAAAAGTACAGGTTGAGCTGGCACAATATCAGTACCTTCTTCCCCGGCTGACGCGCATGTGGACCCACCTGGAAAGACAGAAGGGGGGGGTTAACCTGAGAGGACCGGGAGAAACCGAACTGGAAACCGACAGACGCATTATCCGGCAGCGGATATCCCGGTTAAAGGAAGAACTTGCCCAGATTGACAAACAAATGGTTACCCAGCGTAAAAACAGGGGAAAACTGGTGCGAGTGTCGCTGGTGGGATATACCAATGTGGGAAAATCAACCATTATGAACCTCTTAAGCAAGTCGGATGTTTTTGCAGAAGACAAGCTTTTTGCCACACTCGATACAACCGTAAGAAAGGTAACCATAGGCAATCTGCCTTTTCTTTTATCAGATACTGTTGGGTTTATTCGCAAACTTCCGCATGCACTCATCGAATCCTTTAAGTCAACCCTTGACGAAGTAAGAGAATCGGACGTTTTGATTCACGTTATTGACATTTCGCATCCCGCATTTGAGGAACAGATAGACACAGTGAATAAAATACTTAGTGAACTGAATGTGACCCGCATACCCATTATTCATGTCTTTAACAAAACCGATAAGGTTCCTGTTGTTTTCGACGACAGTTCCGGATATGCTGAATCTGAGTCAAAAACGATCAACGGATCCTGGCTGCAAAGCACATACCACCCGTCGGTTTTCATTTCGGCCACCCGTAAAGACCGGATACCCGAACTGAAGGATCTTCTGTATGGCATTGTAAAAGAAATCCATGCCGTTCGCTACCCCTACAACAATTTTCTTTACTGATTTTGTCAACTGCTTTTTTTTAATTATATTTACAGATATTCTGTAACAAAAAATGCTAAAGGTATTAATTATTGACGACGAGCCGGATGCGATTCAGGCCATATCTTTAATAATCAGCGAATACTGCAGCTTTGTGAAAGTGATTGGAACTGCCGGTTCTGTCACCGAAGGAAGAGAGAAAATCATAGGTCTTAAACCCGACATTGTTATGCTGGACATTGAGATGCCACGGGGTAACGGTTTTGATCTTCTGGAATCGCTTCCGAACCGGAATTTCGAAGTTATTTTTGTTACTGCCTATAATCACTTTGCCATTAAGGCCTTTAAGTACAGCGCCATTGACTACATTCTGAAACCCATTGACATTGATGAGTTTGTAACCGCACTTGAAAAAGCCCGCAACCGGTTAGCCGTCCCGGGCAGTTTCGAAAACCGTTTCAGTTCTCTGCGCAGTAATCTCAGGGAAGCATATCCGACAAAAATTGCGCTTACCACCATGGACAACATGGAATTCATAGAAGTCTCCGACATCATCCGTATAGAGGCCAGCGGCAGCTATTGTAATGTATTTCTGAACGGCAACAACAGCATCATGGTTTCAAAAAGCATGAAGGAATTTCAGGATATACTGGAGCCCGACACTTTTTTTCGCTCACACAACAGCCACATAATCAACGTAAATCACGTAAAGCGGTTCTGGTTTAAAGATGGTGGATATCTTGAACTGGACGACAATTCCAACGTCCCCATTTCAAGGCGCAAAAAGGATGAATTTATGAAAATTGTAAACCGGATTACCGGCAAATCCAATTAAGCTATTCGGCTGAATCTTCGGCAGCAGAAAAGAATTTCTTTTCTCTGATTCTTGCTTTTTTACCGGTTAATCCACGCAGATAGTAAATTCTTGAACGACGTACTTTTCCGCGTTTATTCACTTCGATCTTGTCAATAAAGGGCGAAAACATGGGGAATATACGTTCAACACCCACGCTGTTGGAAATTTTGCGTACGGTAAAAGTTGCACGGACATTTTCTCCTTTTTTCTGTATCACAACACCACGGTATGCCTGAATACGTTCCTTGTTGCCTTCTTTAATTTTATAGTGGACGGTAACAGTGTCACCTGCCTTAAAGTCAGGAATTTCAGTTTTCTGTACCAGTTCGTTTTCGACTTTCGTAAGCAGATTCATAGTATGACTTTTTTAAAATAGTCCGCAAAATTACAAAAAAATATCACATGAAAAAATAATTCGCCCGGATTTTCATTCTAAAAATCCATATCCTACGATTTTCCGGGGAGTATTTATTCTTTTTACCTGCTCCCGGAACAGACAATCCTGTTTTTTTAAATGTATAACCCATCCTTACTGTTAAGAGACAGCTGTTAATAATTTTCGCCGGGAATCTTAATACATCCTGTCAGACTCCATTACCTTTAGGTATTGCAAAACTTAGACCCATGGTTCTGAATTACATCTGGATTGCCTTTTTTCTGATTGCCTTTGTTGCGGGACTGGTGAAGCTGTTTGTTCTGGGTGATTATCAGATATTTCCCAACATGATGCTGGCCGCATTTGATGCTGCAAAAACAGGTTTTGAACTGTCGTTAGGTCTTACCGGGCTTATGACCCTGTGGATGGGAATAATGAAAATCGGAGAAAAGGGAGGCGTAGTAAACCTTCTTGCCCGTGCTGTAGGACCCTTTTTCAGCCGGCTGATGCCCGAGGTGCCCAGAAAGCATCCTGTACATGGCTCCATTATGATGAACCTGACATCGAACATGCTGGGTCTTGACAATGCGGCGACCCCTCTGGGACTTAAAGCCATGAGCGAACTGCAGGAACTCAATCCCAAAAAAGATACTGCCAGTAATGCCCAGATTATGTTCATGGTTCTGAATGCGACCGGACTGATGCTGATTCCCATGACCATTATGATGTACCGGGCACAACTTCATGCAGCCAATCCCGCCGATGTATTTATACCTATTCTTTTGTGCACCTCCACTGCAGCCGTAACCGGAGTCATAGCGGTCAGCATTATCCAGAAAATTAACCTTTTTAACCGCGTGGTACTGCTCTATCTCGGTTCGTTTGCCACCATTGTTGGACTGGCCACCTGGTATTTCAGTACCCTGTCGCCGGAAAAGCTGAGCATAGTATCGAGTCTTGCTGCCTATTTTCTGATCTTCAGTATTATTATCGCATTTATTCTGATGGCGCTGCTTAAAAAGGTCCATGTTTATGATGCTTTTATTGAAGGTGCCAAAGAGGGCTTCAACATTGCCATCCGTATCATTCCTTATCTGGTTGCCATGCTGGTGGGTATTGCCGTTTTCCGTGCATCGGGCGCTATGGATGTCGTACTGGGAGGGCTGGCATGGACGGCACAGATTATGGGAATGAATACCGACTTTATACCCGCCATGCCCACAGCATTTATGAAACCGCTTTCGGGAAGCGGCGCCAGGGGACTGATGCTTGACGCTATGAATACCTACGGTGCCGATTCATTTGTGGGACGACTTGCCTGCATTTTTCAGGGCACAACCGACACCACATTTTACGTTATAGCCGTGTACTTCGGTTCTATCGGAGTCAAATACACAAGGCATGCCGTTGCCTGCGCCCTGCTCGCTGATCTCGCCGGAATTATTGCAGCCATCGCGGTGGCCTATATTTTCTTCGGATAGTTAATCCTCAGCCAGAACAATAATCAGGTCATCACTGCTGAATGTAATCCGATCTGATTTTTTCGGATTGATTTTCACCCCGTATTTCAGCAAAGCATCTCTTTTATGTTTCATCAGCCGGTATCCAAACGCGGTTTCATTTCGGCGACGGGCAGCTTCCACCACAGTATAAAAATCCACTTCTACACCGGGTTTCACATAATTGGTAACGGGTTTCAGATAGATTTCGGATCCGTCGGGATTAAAAATATCATTATAAACATTACTCAGTTCTTTCTTTTCGCTTATCTGCGTCAGAAGCAAACTGACCAGTTTTTCGCTTACAATGAAGTCGTCGGCATTGGTTACTTCGGCCAGAGCCCTGTTTTCATCCACCAGTATTTCGCTGACAACAGAAAGATGAATGTTCCTCTTCTCGCTTATATCGCGTAAATGCAGCAGGGTAATAAGAGTAACCGAATCGGCTTCTTCGGGATTCATCCGTCCTGAATAACTCAGAATGATAATATGATTGAACGTTTCAAGCCCGATGGTTTCGAGCAAATCCCTGCTTGTTGTATCGTCACAAATCACTTTCAGACGGTTGTTTTTAAGGCCCTTCAATTCGTTAACCGCAATTTCTTCAATATGGTCTATGCTGGCAATCAGGGTAATTTCTGATCCCTGTGCAACATAAGCATCCAGTTCGCCGGCAATAATAGGCCCCCTTTTATTCCATCCGAGAATAAGAGTTTTTTCGGTTTGTTTCTCCGTTTCGCTCTCGGATGAAATGGCGCTTTCATTTATTACATATTTCTTACCATTCAGTTTAATGGTATCATCATCTTCTGAAATGCAGATTACTTCATCACCCTTTTCAATCAATGTATCGGGCGCAGGGTTGATTAATGTTGCACCATCCGCTTTCTGTATCCCAAAAAGAGAAGAGTCATCGTATGCAAACAGCGCCTCGCCGTATGTTTTTCCGATAAGTTCGGGCTGCGGCTGAAAATACAGTTCATCTCCCTCATACACGAGCATATCCAGATACACCAGCGAAAGTCCCGACTGACGGCAGGTCTGCGCTGTAATCTTTGATATTATTTCGGAGCTGAGCACCACCTCTATTTCGTCTTTTCCCACCATTTTGCAGACTCCGGCATTTTTCTGATCATTGATTTCGGCTACAATATGATAGCGGTCTTTTTTTCTTTTTGCATTATTGGTAATAGCCAGTACTGTTTTTATTACATCTGCATCCGGATCTTCCCTTTCGGGTGCCAGCACAATAATGGATTTTGCCTGTTCGAGATTCACCATTTTCAGATCGTTCATATATACGGGTTTCCCGCTGCGGCATACCACACGTGTGTTTTTCAGATCTGCCACATTTTCTCTGACTGCTTCTTCCATTTCCACTTTATCCTTATCGCCCAGTATCACCACACAGGGGTTTTTCTGGTTGGAATTGGCCTCCGCCAGTTCACTCAAAATGGTAAAAACCTTGTTCGACCAGCCCAGTATGACTGTATGCCCCGACTCAATAACGACAGACCTTCCTTTTCTCAACGACTCCAGTTTCGACTCCAGCCCGCTGTTCAGAACACCTATTAAGGCACTCAGAATAAAAACCCCGCCCAATGTTACAAAAAACATCACCATACGAAACGACCATCCCTCGTCACCGCCCAAAGTTCCTGCATCAAGTGTTCGCATCAGACTTTGCCACAAGGCCTCAACAAACCCCATGCTCTCTGCCTCGGGTGCCGAAATATTAAAAACTGAGATGACCACAGCGGCAACCAGAACCACAACCAGCGAAACCACAAACAGTCCCAGAATAAGGGCTCCGGTTCCTTTCGACATAAAATTGTCGAACCAGTAATTAAATCTTTTTCTGAACGTCACTTTCATAAGAATAAATTTTCGGATAAATGTAGGGAAAAAAGTAATGATACAGAGAATATAAATGTGAAAATAATTTGGGGTTTACAATCCCTAATAATCCCTGAACAGCGCCGGGTTTAAACCCGGCGCTGTTCAGGGATTATTTTGTGGCCAGCATCAAAGCACTTCGTTACATCTTTTCATTTCACCTTCTTTTCTTCCACCTGAATAATTTCCTCGCTACTTTCCTTATAGACGTACACAACAACATAACAGTGGGATTCATTCCAGGCGGTATTCAGCGTCATTGCCCCGGTTACCGTAACCGAA
>Ga0101944_10008256_pt1 | contig 10016 bp, 9 predicted proteins | sample DewCreD2012metaG_FD_75245 | JGI IMG/M metagenome (GOLD analysis project Ga0101944, IMG submission 75245) | Hot spring sediment bacterial and archeal communities from British Columbia, Canada, to study Microbial Dark Matter (Phase II) - Dewar... ...
GACGAACTGCTGCCGCCGACGGTGCGCGGCTACGCCACCGCCGCCGAACCGGCACCGCCGCCGCCGCCGGCCGCCAACGATCTGCGCAGCGCCCTGGAGCGCTGGGCCGAACGCGAGAGCCCCGACCTCAACCGCTTCACCCAGGTCGCCGAGCGCATCCTGATCGGCTGGTCGCTCGACCGCTTCAAGGGCGTGAAGCTGCGCGCCGCCAAGGCGCTGGGCATCAACCGCGTGACGCTCGACCGCAAGATCGTCGAGCACGGCCTAACCGTGCAGCGCGGCAAAGGCCTGGTCGAAGCGGTCGCCGCCGGCCGCTTCGCGGTGACCGCCGAGTGCGGGCCGCCCAAGAGCGCGGATGGCACCGTCATCGCGGAGAAGACGAAACTCCTTAGAGGTTTCGTCGACGCCGTCAACATAACCGACAACCAGACAGCGGTGGTCCGGGTCTGTTCGCTGGCTTCGGCGGTGACTGCCCAACAACATGGCGTCGAAGCCATCATGCAGATGACCTGCCGCGACCGCAACCGCCTAGCCATGCAGGCCGATATCCTGGGCGCCGCCACTCTGGGCATCAAGAACGTGCTCTGCCTCACTGGTGACCACATCAGCTTCGGCAACCACCCCCAGGCCAGAGGGGTACACGACCTCGACTCCCTTAACCTCCTCAAGATGTACAAAGACATGAGGGACGAGAAGAAGTTCCAGTGCGGCGAGGAGATGGCCGTCGCCCCCGCTCTCTACATCGGCTGCGCGGAGAATCCCTTCGGCGACCCCTTCGAGCTGCGAGCCCTCCGGCTCAAACGCAAGATCGAGGCCGGTGCTGACTTCGTCCAGACCCAGTGCATCTTCAACCTGCCTAAGTTCAAGCGGTGGATGGAAGAGGTGCGAGCCCTCGGTCTGCACCAGGAGGTAAAGATCCTGGCCGGCCTCACCCCCATCAAGAGCGCCGGGATGGCCAACTACATGAAGAAGTCAGTGCCCGGAATGGATGTGCCCCAGGAGATCGTGGATCGCATAGCCGCTCAGGAGAAGGGCCCTCCCCAGCAGGCAGAGGGCAAGCGGCTGGCCGTGGAGATGATCAAGGAGCTGGCCGAGATCGAGGGCGTGGCCGGCGTCCACATCATGGCGGTGGAGTGGGAGCCGGCAGTCCCGGAGATCGTGGAGGCGGCTGGTCTTCTGCCCCGGCCGGCCACCGCCTGAGAGGGAGGGAGTGCGTCATGGCCTACAACGAAACCGTCGACTGCCTCGCCCCCTCCTCCGCGCCGAGTCTCGCCGAGACCGTCGGCCGAGGCTGTGGCGCCAACGTTTGCAGGTGCTACCAGTGCAAGCGCTGCAGCAACGGTTGCCCGGTGGCCACCTATGCCGACATGCATCCGGCGCAGATAATGCGGGCCATCCAGCTGGGGCAGGTAGACTTGGCGGTCGAGGCCCGCTTCATCTGGCTGTGCACCGGCTGTCAGACCTGCACCACGCGCTGTCCGCAAGGAATTGACGTGGCAGCGGTGATGGACGAACTACGCATGATCGCCCGCCGTGAGAACCGAATCCCCTCGAAAGCCCCCCTGGCCGAGGTACTGCGGCTGAACGCCGACAGCATCCAGAGGTGGGGCCGTCTCTACGAAATCGAACTGGTGACCAGAGCCCTGCTTCGCAATCGCCAAAGCATGCGGGCCTACCTCCCGATAGGTCGGCAAGTCATGGCCAAGCGAAAAGTCCATCTCCTTCCGGAGCGCGGGGACCGCAAAAGGGTGAGACGGATGCTGCAAGCCAGCCTAGAGGTCATGAGAGACAATCCCACGCCGCTCGAGCGCGTCAGGAACGGCGCAGGGAACGCGGCCTCCACCGAAGAGCAGGCTTGTGGCTATTCGAGGCACGCGACGGGCGACTCAGGGGGAGGCTCTACGCGATGAGTAAGGCCGTAGCTTATTACCCCGGCTGTTCGCTCCACGGTTCGGCCACTGAGCTGGATTCGAGCTTCACCGCCACCGCCGCCGCCCTAGGCATCCGGTTGGAGGAGGTCCCCGACTGGAGTTGCTGCGGGAACACCGCCATCCACTCTAGCAACCGCCTCCTAGCCGCCGCACTGCCGGCCAACGAACTGGTCAAGATCGAGCAGGACATGAAGCTAGACACGGTTACCATCCCCTGTGCCGGTTGCTTCAACCGCTTCGCAGTTGGCCACCTCGAAGCCCAAGAGCCCGATACCGCTCCCCAGATCGCCGCAGTGGTCGGCCGTCGCTACCACGGCGGAGTCGCGGTCCACAATCTCGTGGATTTCTACTATGATGACGTCGGTCTGGACACTCTCGCCGCCAGCATCGTCCGACCGTTCGCGGGGCTGAAGATAGCCTGCTACTACGGTTGCCTGCTCACCCGCCCCCCGCGCGCCACCTTGGCCGAAGATCCTGAATACCCCACGCATATGGATGAGATGGTCGAGGTTCTGGGTTGCGACCCAGTAGACTGGAACGCAAAGACCGACTGCTGTGGTTCAAGCCTCGCCCTCTGCGAGGTGCCAATGGTCTTGGAGATGGTCCACGGGATCCTGCAGGATGCGCGCTCCTGCGGGGCGGACGCGGTGGTCGTGGCCTGTCCGCTCTGCCAAATGAATCTCGACGCGCCTCAGTTCGAGATAGCCAAGCTGCACCCGGGGTGGGAGCCGCTCCCCGTCATCTACCTCAGCCAGCTGGTCGGCCGCGCGCTCGGACTGCCGGAATCGAGACTCGCCCTAAAGAAGTTGATAGTCGACCCCCGCCCGGTATTGGGCTGAGGCGCGCCAGCCGCGGCGAAACACGAGCTCCGGTGGCACGCTTGCCGCGACCGCTACTCCTCGCGCCAATGCCAGTCTCGTCCGCCGAAGAAGACGGCCGCGTTCATCTCGTTGCTCAAATGGATGAGATTGGCCTGCGGGAAGCGCTCGGCCATGGCGAAGTAGAAACCCGCCACCGTGCTCTGCCTCGCCAACTCTTCTTCGGTCGCCACCAGGTAGTCGCGCGTGAAGACGCAAGAGCTGCGGTCAAAGGGCATGCCTGGCTTCTGGTGGCCGGGGATGATGACTTCCGCTCCCATCTGCTCGATCTTGTCGATCTCGCGTATCCACTGCGCACGCTCTTCGGCCGTGAGCTCACATGTGAAGGGATGGGCCTGGTTGAAGAGCACGTCGCTGGCATACAGGGTCTTGATACAGGGGATCCACACCATGGTGTTGTAGCGCATGTCACCGATGACCTCGGTGATGATCTCAAGACGCTCGCCCTCGAGCTCCAAGAACTCCTCAGCCAACGGCTCCACGGCCACCGAGGTGCGACAGATGTTGTGGGGGCCGATGACCTTCTCCCAGATCTCCATCTTTCCGAAGAACTGCTCGTTCATGAGCTTGGCCTCCGAGGGCACTGCCACCACGCGCGCCTGCGGAAAGGCCGCCGCCACCGTACCTGCCCCGAAGTAGTGGTCAGGGTGGGCATGGGTGAGGTAGATGGTAGTGAGATTCTTGCCGGTCTCCAGGATCTCGGCTATGAGCCGGTGAGCGTTGGACAGCGTCCACTGCGCATCGATCAAGACGGCGTCGGACTTGCCCATCACGATGACCGAAGCGACTTCGAAACCCTCCTCATCGCAGAAGAACACTTTGGTCGAGAGCGGCCCCGTCGCGCTAGCGTTGATCCTGATCTCCATGAGACATCCCCCTGATTCGGCTGGTCTGCTCAGCCAGTCGGTCCGGCTGGTTCGCTGCCGAGTCTAGCACTCTACAGCCATCTCGATGCTCGGCTCGACCCGGTGGCGCTTCAGCCAGTCGACCACTATGCGGGGAACCTCAGGAGCGATGGGGCTCTTGAGCTGCTTGCGATAGCCAGCAAGCCCGGGAGCGCCCGACTCCTCCCTGAACAGATGGGTCACGTCGGGAAGCGCGTGAGTCTCCAGCGGGGCCGTGACCAGCTTCCTCATGCGGTCAAGATTCTCCACATCTACCTGGATGTCTTTCATGCCCGTCAGGGCCAGCACGGGAACACGCAAAGCCTGTAGGTCCTCTGCGGGGTCGTACGCCAACAGTTCGCGGGCCCACTTCGCATTGACTTTGCTGACCAGGAATCGGCGGAAGCTGTCTCGAGTCGAACGCTTGACCTCTTGGATCTGCCTATCCTGCCTTTCCAGGAGGCCGGCGCCTGGAAGTCGATTGAGCCAGGCACTCAAGCCGGTAAGGGTCTCGGACACGCGGCGCCCTTGCCAGCGAAGCTCCTCTTCTACCAGCCGCGCGCCCCCGGCCAACAACACCACGCCCGCTACTCCGGCCACCCGTGCTCCCAGCCGCACCGCCACATATGCACCTTCGCTGTGTCCCAAAACGAACACACTTGAAGGTCCGGCCTCGGGATGGGTAGCGAGAAAACTCACGGCCGCCCGGGCGTCCACCACCAGGTCATAGAATCCTGCCGTCCAGTAGTCGCCTTCACTGGCCCCCACCCCTCGCTTGTCATACCTGAGAGAGGCAACACCTGCTTTCGCTAGATACCTAGCTAGGTCGGCCATCAGCCGCAGGGGGAAGAACCTCGTGTTTTCATCGCGATCGACGCGCCCGGAACCGCCCAACAAGAGCACGGAAGCACATGGAGGAATCCCCTTAGGCAGCGCCAGGGTCCCGCGGAGAGTCAACCCCCCCGAAGTGAACGAGACCTCTTTCTCCAGCACTCCGCTTCCGCGTTCCTCAGTCTCCTCGCTCTGCGGTCTCGATAGCATCCTCCACCTCGAATGGACCTAGGGGCCCCACCGGCAGTCCCCAAGCCTTGAGGCCCTTGACGATGGCCCGCTTGTCTTTGGCGACGAGCGCCGCCTTCCAGGCATCATAGTCTTCCCCGCCCAGAAGGGCAGGCACCGACTCGTCTAACTCTTGGTCGGTCCGCGGAGTATTGCCCGCCGCCCAGTCCCACTCATGCATGATGTCGTACGCGTTCATCCCCAGCCTCCTAGTACCCACTGCCACTGCGGATCTCTTGCCGGTCTTGCCGGTACCTTTGGCGAAGTACCCGGTCGAGCCTCGCTCCGAAACCGCACCCGACACCCCCCGCTGAACCGTGACCGAGTCAGGGGTCGTCGCCGCCCTGTTCCTGTGCCCCGCGCCGATGCGTTTTCGCCCTGCGGAGTTTCCCACCCAGAGAAGGAGGCCCAAGCCGGCCAAGATGCCCACCATCCCGAAGACCTCCGTGACCACCGGCTGCTCCCCCAACTGCCCCCAAGAACTGAGCACCCCCACCACCGGGGTGCCCAACGTACCGAGGCCGGCGATACCGGCGGGCAGTTCTCTAAGTACGTAGAGCCAAAGGAAAGATGCTATGCACGTGGTCATGAGCAGAGCCCAAAGGTAAGACATCACGAAAGCCGCGGACCAGTCGATGTCCGCCCGCTCCCAGGCTAGTGCCGCCACCAACAGGGGGAACGAGCCAAGGAAGGACTGCCATCCGGTGAGGGGGATAAGGCTGAGTTCGTGCCGCCGTCTCATCAACTTCACAACGATGGAACCTGCAGCGAAGCTGAGGGCTCCCCCCAGAGCAAGCAAGCTAGGTAACACCCCATGCAGACTCCAAGGTTCGATGATGAGGACGAGGCCCCCTAGGGCGAGGCACACTGACAGCCACTGGAGTCCGCGCACTCGTTCGCCCAGGATGGGCCAGGCCAACAGCAGGATCCAGAACTGCCAGGTGTTGGCCAAAATGGCCGTCCGGCCCACCCCGCCCGTCACTAAAGCCGCCTGAGTGAGCCCCAAGAATCCGGCTGTCTGCAGAAGGCCGAGAAGCGCTGTCAGGCCTGGCGCCTGGGGGCGGACGGGATACCCAAGCAATGCGGCGAGCACAAGGAGGAGTAACCCACCAGGGAGTGCTCGCGCTGCTGCGAAGATGAACGGTGCACTGTCTTCGATGCCGATCTTCATGGCTACCCACGAGTAGCCCCAAATCAGCGCGAGCGCCAATAGCGCCAAGACCGGCAAGTATCGCCGCCACCCTCCTGCCATCCGGCCCAGACTCCCCTCTCGAGCTCCCCGCCACCCGCCCGCGGGCCTCGCCTACGGACTATCATGTCAGCATACGCGAAACAGCAAGAGACCGGCGAGGGGAGACCGCATGCAAACGCGCAAGTTGGGGGCGGAGCTGGAAGTTTCGGCCATCGGGCTGGGCTGCATGGGTATGACTGAGTGCTACGGCGCCTGTGACGAGGCAGAGGCCGTCGCCGTCATAAACCACGCTCTTGATCTGGGGGTGACCCTCATCGACACTTCTGACATGTACGCCCTCGGCCACAACGAGGAACTGGTGGGACGAGCCATTCGTGGTCGCCGCTCGGAAGTGGTGTTGGCTACCAAGTTCGGCAATGTGCGAGCACCCGACGGTAGCTTCTTGAAGCCCGACGGGCGAGCGGACTTCGTCAAGCGCTCGTGTGAGGCCAGCCTGCGCCGCCTGGGAGTGGAGGTCATCGACCTCTACTACCAACATCGGGTCGACCCCGACACCCCCATCGAGGAGACGGTAGGCGCCATGGCCGAGCTGGTGAAGGAAGGCAAGGTGCGCTATCTAGGACTGTCCGAGGCCGCCCCTGCCACCATCAGGCGCGCCTGCGCCGTGCACCCCATCGCGGCGCTGCAATCGGAGTACTCCCTTTGGACCCGAGATGTCGAGAGCGAGATCCTCCCCACCTGTAGGGAACTGGGGGTGGGCTTCGTCGCCTACGCTCCTTTGGGCCGCGGCTTTCTGGCAGGACGGTTCTCCAGTCCGGACGAACTAGCCCCCGACGACTGGCGCCGGCAGCAGCCCCGTTTCGAGGAAGCGAACCTCGCTCGTAATCGGCGGCTGGCCAAGGCCGTCAGAGAGATCGCCGAGAGCCATGGTCGGACTCCGGCTCAAGTGTGTATAGCGTGGCTTCTGGCCCAGGGCGCGGACATCGTCCCCATCCCAGGGACTAAGCACCGGAGCTACTTGGAGCAGAACGTGGCTGCGGTCGACATCCGGTTGAGCCCCGAGGAGCTGGACCGCCTGCAGGAGGAGTTCCCGCCCGGCGTGGCAGCCGGTGCCCGTTACCCCGAGCGCGCGATGAAAGCCGTCGGGCTGTGAGGCCGGGGGCCCCAACGGCAGTCGCAGCCGCGCCGGTGCAGACGCCTTAGCACACTCAGTAGAGCCAGGGGATGATGCGCCGCGGCACCCGGCGCTTGTACTCGCTCCACAGCTCTCCATACTTGGCAGCGCACCTTCGCTCGTCCGCCCGCTCACGCGGGAAGAGGAGGAAGACGTAGTACAGGGGGTAGAGCCACACCAGCCATTTCCCGGGATACCCCAGAACGAGGGTCAGCCCGGTAGCCATGAGTATCTCGCCGAGGTAGTTGATGTGACGGGCTACCCCCCAATACCCGTTGACCAACAGGGAGTTCGCCCCATCGCTCAGCACCTCGGGCCTGAGGCGCCCCAAGAAAGCGGCCTCGGGGCGGGTCTTGAAGTAGAACTTCTGCATATTGGCTCCTCGAGCGAGACTCCACCCGGCGAAGAACACCAGGGAGAACAGTACTAGAGCCCACCAGGGCGTCCCCGGGTCGGGTAAGTCGGCCACCACCCACAGCCCCACCAGGTAGAAGTAGGGGTAGAAGGTGAGGCAGCCCCAACCCAGCTTGAAGCCTACCCTCTCAGCGAAGATGTCGTACGTGTAGAGATGGACCCGCTCGAACACCAGGTAGTCCACCACGAACCACATAAACAGTGCGCAGTAAAGGATCACCCCCGGAGAGGCCGCCTCCCCGTAGGAAAGCAGGTGATGGGCAGTGAACGAGAGCAGGTTGAGGGCCAGCATGACCGCTCCCACCAGGTACAGAAACATCTTCGCATCGACCCGGCCGCCCCAGAACTGGGGGTTAAGCGGCCTACCGAAATAGAAGTCAGCCACGCGGCTTCGACCGGTGGGCGCCGAGGTCACCATCATGCCGACACTGAAGAGAAACCCGATGACAGCCGCCCCGATCAGGCCTGACCAGCGATGCGTGTAGAGCCAGTCCCACGCTAGCACCCCGCCTGCACCCAAGCCCGCCCACGCCGCGACCAGCACCGTCAAGACCAGCAGGCCGTTCAGCCGATAGCGTAGGAGCTGACCACTGATCTCGTCCCGCACATATCCCACGATATTGCGGGCAGGCAAAACCAGGTGCAGACTCAACATCACCAGGTAGATGATCCAGGGGGCGAAGAAGCCCTGAGCGAACTCGGTCACTTTGCTTCCTCCGGCTCGTTGTCGGTGATGGTGAATGGCGCTAGCGCCATGGTGGACGCTGCCATCATAGCGATGGCCCGGCGCCGAGGAAGGACTCGGGTCATCAAGAAGTTCGCCAGCCGGTTGACCGCTCCCGGTATTACCACCGGCCCGCGACCGAGGGACCGCAGCGTCGCTTCTGCCACCTCTACCGGCTCAAGCGTGCCCGGCGCGTCTTTCTGGCTAGCCGCTCGGTACCCGGGAGTGCGGACCGCCCCGGCGCAACAGGCAACCACATCGACTCCCCTAGCCCGCGCTTCGTACCAGAGGCTTTCCGCCAGCTCTCGATTGAACGCCTTGCTGGCCGCATAAGCGGCGAGATAGGGCGAACCCTGGTTCCCAGACAGGGAACTCATCAGCACGACCGCTCCCCGACCACGCTCCAGCATGGGTGGCAGGAACATACGCACGAGCGCCAAGGGCGCCCGCACGTTCACCTGGACCACCCTGTCTAATTGGTCCGGGGGCAGCGAGACGAACTCGCCAGCAGGAGCGAAGGCCGCGTTGTAAACGAGGATGCCCACCTCGATATCTGCGCATGACCGGGGAAGCGAGGCGACGAACTCCGGCTCCCCCAGATCACCGGGAAGAATACGCACATGGCTGCCCCACTCCGCATGCAATCGACGGGCCAGGTCATCCAACGGGCCCACCCGTCGGGCCACCAACACTATGTCAAGACCGCGCGCCGCCAGCGCTTGTGCGTAAGCCGCTCCTATGCCTTCCGAGGCGCCAGCCACCAGGGCCCACGGCCCGTATCTTTCGGCGAACCGGCGGTTATGCCCAGATGCACGCCCCGCCTTCTGCCTACGCCGCGGCGGGGATGCAGACTCTGGCGTGGGCAAAGACTCCTGAAGCGAGAGCCCCCCTGCAGCCATCAAGCGCCTGTGGTCAGTCCCGTTCAGGTCCCCAGCCGCTCCCCGAAGGTCCTACCGTAGTCATGGCAGGCCCGCATTCCCTCGTCGGTCCCGACCAGGGCCTCCTTCAGATTGAACGAACCCAAGTGGAAAGGCTCCATACCGAACACGTGTTCCATAGTATCGAGAATCATGGCCGGTGCGTCGCCGCTGTGTGTGTAAGAGCCGAAAGCTCCTGCCAGCTTGCCCTTGAGGTCGGCCTTGCTGGCAATGAATAAGAAGTTCTTCATTGGGCCGGCCAAATCACGGTGATAGGTGGGGGAACCGAAGATGTAGCCATCGTAGCCGTTGATCTCTTCCGGGGTCTGAAGTTCCGAGGTTCTCTTGACGACCGCCTGGTGGGCAGCGAAGCGGACGCCCTCCGCGATGTACTCGGCCATCCGCTGTGTCCTACCTGTAAGTGACACATAGGCGATAAGTACCTTCTTCATCTCAGCCTCCTTGGGACTGCAGACCTGTGCCGTGGCCTCGAGCGCTGGCTTTCGTGTTTCTATTCCCCGGCCTAGGACGTTGCATGCTTGAAGCAGGTCTGCGCCAAGCGGCCGCGAGGAGGCACCGCCCCGGTGCTACCGTACAGCCTATCTGGCGCAGCCCCGTCAGGGTGGCAGACTATCGCCCTTGGCCGCGTAGACGCCGCTCCTGGGACACTCTCCGCCGCGCACGCATGCTGACCCTCACGAAACCTGCAAAGTGCGACCAAGGCCTGATGTCGCTCTTCTCCTCACCGTATATGGTGGCGATGGGAACCCAGGCCAGCCCCCAGCCTCTTCCGACACAGATGGCGATCTCCTCTACCTCAAAGGCGAAACCTTCCTCGCTGCT
>Ga0101944_10008257_pt1 | contig 10016 bp, 8 predicted proteins | sample DewCreD2012metaG_FD_75245 | JGI IMG/M metagenome (GOLD analysis project Ga0101944, IMG submission 75245) | Hot spring sediment bacterial and archeal communities from British Columbia, Canada, to study Microbial Dark Matter (Phase II) - Dewar... ...
CGCAGGTGATCGAGGGTTACCGGCAGATGGGTTTTTATGTCATCAAGCACACCGACGGCAACATCATGCCGATCATCGACCAGCTGGTCGAGGCGAACCCGCATGCCCTGCATTCGCTCGATCCGCAGGGCGGGGTGGATATCGCCGAGGTCAAGCGGCTTTACGGCGACCGCGTGGCGCTGATCGGCAATGTCAACTGCGGTTTGCTGGATACCGGCACGGATGAGGAAGTGGCGGCGTCGGTGCGCTATGCTTTACAACATGGCATGCCCGGTTATGGGTATATTTTCTCCACCAGCAACTGTATTTATACCGGTATGCGCCTGTCGCGCTATGAGATGATGCTGGATATTTGGCGGAAAGAGGGAAATTACCCGGCATAAGGGGACGGGAAACAGGGGGCGGAAATGCTGCCGCTGTTAAGCGTTATAATAGGGGTATGAGCATACCTCAGCCGCTTAGACGTTTCTTTTGGGACTGCGATCCCGATCATTTGGATTGGGAAATCTATCGGGATTTTATCACCCGCCGGCTTTTGCAAAGAGGCGATGAACAAGCCCTGCGCTGGCTGCGTCAACAATGGGGCGATGAAGGCTTGAAAGAATGGTTGATCCGGCAAGGGGGGGACCATTTAAGCCCGCGCCAACTGCGCTACTTCGGGTTGATATTGGATATCGAAGAAGCGCTGGTGGATGAATGGGTGGAATCGGCTAGAAACAGCCTATGGGAGCGCCGGGTTTGAAGGATAAAAAGGCAGTGGTCCATCCTGCGGGTCGATGGCGGTGATCTCATCCCCGCGCCAGGTGAAGCGGTAGATTCTGCCGGAGGGCATGGGTTCTACGGTTTCTCTGGTCGGCAGGTCGTACATCAGATCAACGCGGCTGCCAATGGTCAGCCGATCGCGCCCGACCCAGGCTGTTGTTCCCATGTGCCGGATTTCCGCCCGTTTGCCATCGATCTCGAGGCGCAGGGAAGATTCGGGCGCCCACTGGGGGATGCGCAGGAACAGATCGCCGGGCTGTTTGACCCAGACCGATACGCAGGCGGAAGTCCCGCGCCGGCTTTCGATTTTGACGCGCTCATCCTCGTAATCGAGGTGCAGGTTCACCCGCAGACCGGCTGGGGTGGAGGTGCAGATGTGGGTGTAGATATCGCACAAGGAGTGGGTTACCGCCGCCAGCACGTCCGGGGTGCAGCCTTTGCCGGCATGGGTGGGGGCATGGATACCCCAGGCGCCGATCTCGCGGGCGGACGGGGTGAAACCGGGGTTGCGTTCCACATCCGCCGGGGTCAGCTGCGCCGGCAGCAGGCGCGCCCGCACCAGCCGTTCGACATCGTCCAGTAAGTCCATACAGCTGGCGCGCAGCGCCAGCCACAGGGCAAGCTGAGCCGAATCGCCGGTGCTGGCGGGATCGCTGACCGGGTCGCCATACGGATTGGGGAAGCGTGTTTTGCCCAGGTCGTGCGGTGCCCAGCCGGACTCTTTGACAATCTTGCCGCGCACGCCGTTGCGATAGGTGCGCTCGACAACCTCGATCATGTCTTTTTGTCCGGTCAGCAGCCCGAAGAGGAGCAAGCCGCGCAGGGTGCCGTGGAAGGAATGATCGTGCCCGCTGTTTTGGGGGGAGAGGATCTCCGGGCGGATACTGCCATCGGGGGAGGTGGAGAGGCGCAGATGATGCCCGGCGATTTGGCGGGCGAGCTCCAGAACGGCAGGTTCGCCGGTGGCTTCATAGAACCAGACCAGCGCTTCCAGGCACCTGCCGGATGTGGCGGTGCCGTCGAACCAGCTGTTTTGTACTTCCTCCCAGTGCGATTGATCGGCGGTGTACGGCACGGAACCCCAGCACGCCAGGCGGGTGAGGTCGAGCCTGCCGTTCGGCTGAAGACAGCGCGCCATACTGCGCACCAGCTGCAGCCCCGCCTGGCGCGCCCAAAGGTTACGGCGGCGGCGCACCAACCCGCCGTAGGTCAGCAGGGCTTCGCGGAAGTTGTGCGGGTTGATCACGGCTCGATCGCTCAGCCACGGTATGCGGGGGTTGTTCATCAAGAGACGGTCGGGGTTATCGGTCAGGCGCGCCAGGTTGCGCAGGGAGGCGGCTTCCAATTCGGCGGGGATGACAAAGCCGATGGCTTCTTCCAGGCGCAGAATGGCATCCCACCATCTGCCCATATCGTGGGCAACCTCCCAGCCGCCGGTCGGCAGCCATTCTTGTTCGGGGTCGAGGATCGCCAGCAGGGCGCTGCCTGCCAGCTGGAGATGTTGGCGGATATTCATCTCAGCTCCTGCCTTTGCCGCCGAAGGTCATGCCGTACCTGCTGGCGTTTTTCGAGGTAGAGTTCTGCCAGGTCGAAGCTGTTGTGGAGGGCAGTGCGCACCATTTTTTTCACCAGTTCAACATCAATCATAAAGGGCTCCTTCTTGCTGTCATTTTGCCGCAGGGGATAGGATAGATTGTACCTTAATTTGGGCAGGGAGAAGCTTGTACTTCGAGCGCAGCAGGATGATCTCTCGCAAAGACGCAAAGACCGCAAAGGTTTTGTTATCTCCTGCAGTTGACGAGTTCTATGAGCGGGGTATATAATCCTTTCGAGTATGATCGAATAAGGGGAATTTAATGGATGTTAGAGGAATTATCTCAGTATTATCGCAAGCACGGCATATCTGCGGTCGGTTTTAGATGTAAATATTTCGCACAATGCTCCAGAAAAAGTCCATCGACGTTTACCACCGCCAAAGAATCATTTATCAGCACCGGTTATGTCAGCCATGATTTGCCTCGGATATTGTTTATCTCATTGGACTCGGGAAGTGCGGAGAAAGGCCCAGTTAAGGTATAAACCTGAAACTCCTCCCCAAAAAGCTCCTACACGGCAGGAATGTGAAGGGTATGAGTATATGTTCATGACTCAAATGTGTAACATTACAGAGAAGTATGGTAGAGGACGAAGTTCTGCTTGCAATGCATTCGGTGGAGATAAAGGTAAAAAGCAAGTGATCAGCGTGCGAAAAGCCAGGGTCTATGGCAACCGTAAATACGTATTGGTCAGTGCCGTGATCGATTACTTCAAAGAATTGGGGTTAGATTGGTAATCATCAAAACCGGATGAACTGTGCTCATGCACTTGCAAGTCCAACTTGCATTGGATCGTGCGAGATAGATTTAAACGCATCGATAAGGAGAAACTTCTATCTTACAGGTGGAAGTTAAATTATTTCCCTGGGCGCATCAGGCAAGGGACATTTCTTCGTTTCATCCTTTCGACACATTCAAGTTCATTTAATCTTGAAAATTCGGAGTTTAATTCCGGATTTTCAAGATATAATTAATGCATGATCGAACGTACTGGGGAGTGGCTAAACATTGGCCTAGACAAACTGAAAGACATGAGCTGAGTAGTTCGGGAAACGCTGCTTATGTAACTGGCGCTGATGGAAGATTGTTCGGTAACATTTTTATTTGCGCCAACGTATTCAAAAAGTAACATTTTCTTTTGAGGCATTACGCACTCCCAGAACTTGACCGACCAGCAACTGTACCGCAGTATTTATCTTAGATTAAATTCATCTTGATAAATGAGCATCCGGTGATATGGTTCGACGCGGGATGGATTCTAAAGCATTGAAAAAGGCAGAGCGATTGTCCCTTCCCCTAACGGTAGAACAATATTGCCGGGGTGAATCACATAGCCTTCCTTAACCTGTGCGGGGAAAAGCCTGCGAAAGCGGTTCACCGAGTGTGCCATTTCCGGCCGCGGTGTAGCCGATAATTTGACTTCAATCGGGATGAGCCGGTTTTCCCACTCGATGATAAAGTCCACTTCGTCGCCGGATGCTGTCCGCCAGAAATAAAACACAGTCTCTTCGCCGCGGTGCAAGAAGGATTTATAAATTTCTGAAGCTGCCAGGTTTTCGAAGAGCGCTCCCCCCATTGGACCGCTGGCGGCATGGCGGGCATCCTGCAGCCCAACCAAATAACAGAGCAAGCCGGTATCCACGAAATATACCTTAGGTGATTTGACCAAGCGTTTGCCGAGATTGGCATAATACGGACGGAGAAGAAATACCTGAAAGGATGCTTCCAGTATCAAAAGCCAATCTTTGGCAGTGCTGACCGAAATACCCACATCCCGTGCTAGTTCACTCAGGTTAAGCAATTGGGAACAGCGGTTAGCCAAGGCGCGCAGGAATATTTGAAACTGGGTCAGATCGCCGATATTGCGCAGGTTACGCACATCCCTTTCTAAATAGGTTTGGATGAAGCTGGATTGCCACAAGCGCGCATCCCACTCCGGATAGGCAATCAGTTCAGGGTAGGACCCGCGCAGGATCGCCTGCCATAATTCGGTAATAGGAACGACCTCTGCTGAGGGGCGGATGGGGAGGTTTTCCCAGGGGAAGGGTTTATCTGGTTGGCGATGAATCTCCCGCTGGGACATTGGCAGTAACTTGAGGACTGCCGCCCTTCCTGCCAGGCTCTCGGTTACCTGCTGCATCAGGAACAGGTTTTGGGAACCCGTGAGGATGAATTGCCCGGTCTGACTGCGCCGGGCATCGATTAACGCTTTGATGTACGGAAGCAGGTCGGGCGTGTATTGAATTTCATCGAAGATGACCGGCGGCGGATAGAGGGCGAGAAATCCGCGCCCATCCTGGATTACAGCCGCGCGGACATCGGGCGCCTCGAGAGAGACCAGCGAAAAGCGCGAGCCGAATACTTGTTTCAACAATGTGGTTTTGCCGGATTGCCACGTACCGATCAATATCGTTGCCGGAAATTGATCCACCGCTTTTGCAAGAACCGGTTCCAAGCTGCGGGGAATATAATTGTTTATCAACCTAACCTCGTTCTTTTCAACGCGAGGTTGCGCTGAAGTAGCCCTTGGCAATCGTTACCGGCTCCGGCTGGAAGTAACGCTCCAGAAAGGCGTTGGCATCCCGTTCCAGCAGCGACAGCGCCTCACCGACCGGCTCATCCTGCCCCTGATTTTCCCGATCCTGCTGCAGCAGCGTCCGCATTTCCTCTATATAGCGCGGGGGGATAGACTCGCCTAGTTCAATCACTTTGCGCATCAGGGTAGCCACATTGGTTTCGCGCAGGTGCAGCGCATACGCCCGCGCCGCCCGCCGGAATCCGTCCAGTTCTTTCAGGTTTTCGGCGAAGATGCCTTGAATGTGCGGCGGGATCACCGCGATCAGCGCTTGGCCAAGGCGGATGGCTTCCGCCATGCGCTCGGCTGTCATCTCGCAGCGCAGCTGCACATCCTCCAGCATCCAGGGGTGATCCTCGCGGTTGTCGGTCTTCATGAAGATGGCGGCGCGGGTGGAGAGCCAGCTGGGCGTCTCGGCGCAATAGCCGCGCAATAACGCCGCACTGAGGCTGTGTGAGATGTCCGAACGACCGACCTCGCGCATGAACCATGAGGTATCCCAGGGGAAAAGTTCGACGGCTACGCTGGTGATGCGCCAGAAGCGCTGGATGCCCTCGGCTGCTCTGCCGTACGGTTCTGCCAGCTTCGCCAGAGCGTCTTCATCGGTAATGGCTGGATTCTGCAGGAAAAGAGCAGTGGCGCGCAGATTGGGGTCTTCTTTGTCCGGATTCAGCCCGTAATATTCTTTGATCCCGCACACCCCCGGCACCTGGGAAATCGCCCGCACCATGCGCAGGGTAACCAGCGGATGGGAGAGGTGGGTGAAGGGTTCAACCTCTTCGCTGGGAGCGCCAAGAAAACCTTCTACGATGACCGGGATGCCCCGCTGCTGCGCCAGGGAGGCGGTGTTCTTCAGCCAGCGATCCACCGGCAGGGCGACCATGGCTTCGGCGATGTTGGTATGCACCGCCAATCCAACGCAAGCCGGGTTGAGCTGTTCGACACAGCGCAGCACCTGCCCGGCGGAGAGTTCCCAGGGTTCCCACCACAGCCTGCCGCCCGGGCTGAGGGAAGCCCAGGTTTCTGCCATACGGTTGACGAAGGGCGTTACCCGCTGGTGCAGTGGAATGCCGCGGCAGTTGGGACAGGTGCCGAATTCGTTGCACAGCCAGGCATCCTGATCATAGGTGTACATGAGCAGGTCATCTACCCCCGGATAACAACGGGCGAACGCCTCCAGCAGGCGGATGTAGTATTCTTCGGTCTTGCCGTCGCGCAGGCAGCGAGCCAGTTGACCGCCGAAGGTCGCTGCCACATCCGGGTCGTAGAAGTTGTTGTTCGGCGCGCCGAAATGAAAGATCGACCGCATCCCCGCCTCGCGGCAGACGCGCACGCGGTTCGCCAGGTCGGCGCGGCGTTCGGCGGTGCGGGCGGGATCGGAGCGCGTCCACAGAAGGCGACCTTCCGGATGATTGGCAGTATAAACATAGGCGCGCAGGTGATGATACGGTTCGGGCAGGTCAATCACATCCTCCAGGTTCAGCGGTTCATCGGCGGGACGCCAGCCCCAGGCAATGTTCAACTGCATGGTGTTGAAGCCCAGGTCTTTGAGCAACTGGAGGTTTTCGAGTGTCCACGGCAGGGTGATCCTGACCGGACTGTTGAGGATGCCGACTCGGTATTGAAAGGGGGTGGGGGTCATCGTTTCTCCTAATACATATTATTTGTTATGAATTTATCGATGGGCTGCTTTCTCCTGTAGATTGCCAGGACAGACCATGATTTTTTTATGGAGACCATCGCTTATCGAATCGATATGGATGAAGCCGAAATCATCCCATCGAAAGATAAGCACATCATTCAGCAAAAGCGTCCGCACCAATGCCCCATCTTGAACGCGGCGAATTGTCAACTTTGTTGATTTATCTATTAATTCATCCGTCACAAGATACTCTCCCTGGGGCGAGAATTCGAAAGACCTTACCCCCTCGATCTCATAGAGGGGGCTTTTATCGGCGAACCGCCACATCTGAAGCCATTCTTCTTGATATGCCATCAAGGCGAAGTACCTTCCATCGGAGGAGAATTCAACCCTTTTAAAAAGCCCGCCTCCTTTCTCCAATGCAACGGTATCGATCAGCTTACCGTTTTCCACCTGCCAAAACCGGACCTCACCCGTAGCCAGGGATGCCAATATCCGGCTGTCCGGTGAGAACGCTACCGATCGGAATAATCCTTCATTGAATTCTCGCAGGAGTATTCTTTTCCCATCCGAAACCAGCCACAAGATCAGGTGGTGGTCCGATACCGCAGCCAGATATTGACCGTCCGGCGAAAAAGCCATGTCAACTGTTGTGGAAACCGGCTGCAGGGTCTGCAACAGGGTTTGATCCGCTAACTGCCAGATTTTAATCTGACCGATTTGATTTTCCACTGCCAGCAGCCGGCTGTCGGGGGAGAAGATCAGATAATCATTGTCAAGAGAGAGCTGGGTTTTTTTATCCGACATCCGCCAAATGATCGTTTTTCTTTCTTCAGTAATGGCTGCCAAGTATTGACCATCCTCAGAAAACATAAACCAATCGATGGCGGCGGTATGCTTTAATTCGCCCAGTTGTACCTTCTCGAGCGGATGCCAAAGCTGGATTACGGTATGATCGTTCTGGGGTTGCAAAGCCACAATGCTTCCATCCGGCGATGGAACGACAAAGAACCATGGGACCTCATTCTCGATCACGGGATACAAGGAGGGACATTGGGTAGGTGCCGTACAGAGTGTCTCCCGTAAATAATGAGAAACCTCGAGAAAAGTTGTTTCGCTTCCTTCGAGCCGTTTTTGTTCTTTAGGAGCGACATCCGGGAAAGGAGGCGGTTCACTACCCTGAATCGTCGTCTTCCATAAAACCTCACCGGTTCCCGCCTGGCGGATCTCAACATCTCTTTCGAATCGGACGCGAGTGATGGGTGGTCCTCCGAGGTAACTCTGTTTGTCAAGCTCAACTTCCCGCTGCGGGCTGACCACTACCACCAATTCGACCTCGCTCACCGAAGAAGGCTGCCATTCGTAGGGAAAACAGACGTGATCATTCCATTCATGCGGCTCACCATCTGGGTTCAGAATCACCAGGCGGTGGGGTGCGGCTCGGCTGGGATCGAAGGTGGCTGCCTCCGGAACACCCTGCCCTTGGACCACGCCGCGCATGCTCTGGTAGATGGCGGGCAAAGCCGGCGTTGGCAGGGGAGCTAAAGTCGGCTCGGGCAGGGCGGGCGTGTTCGATTGTAAAAAGGAACACGCTGGAATAAGCAACGAAATACCTATTAAAAACCAAAAAGAGAAAACCTTCTTTTGCATCCTGACAACCTCCTTTCAACAATGGATGATCGAATTATTTATCCAACACGATGATCGCAACAACTTCGCCTTGGAAATATGCTGTCTGAATATTTCCAAAACTCTCGAACCACAGCGATCCGTGCCTATGTATAAACGGTTGTTGTGGTTTTGACAAATTTGGTGTTCAGTCTATTTTGAAATTTTTGCCTTTGTGCCGCTGTTGATTTATTTTATTCGATGATCTTGGATCAGGTGATAATAAATCTTGAGATTCTGGATTTTTTTGCGGAATTTTCTCGATAAAGAAAACCGGTTTGGTGATAAACTTGTGGTTTTATGTCTTTTTGGGGATGAAATCTCTTGCTTTATCCTTCGAAGAGGCTGACCGCTTGGCGCATATTGGCGATGACATCTACCTCGAACGGGCAGCGCTCCATGCAGTCGCCGCATTCAATGCACACCGAAGGTTTCACCTCCAGCCGGTTGAACTGCCGGCGGAGGGCGGGCGTAACCGCCGTGCGGGCAGCAGCCAGGAACTGGTTCACCAGGCTGATGTCGATCCCTTGGGTGCAGGGCTGGCAGTGGTTACAGTAGATACAGACACCTTTTTCGGCGGTCTGCAGGGCGGCGAGGGCGCCGGAGAAATCGCGGTCAGCTTCAGCCGCTTCGAGGTAGCCAAGATTCAGCTCCAATTCCTCCACGTTTTTCACGCCCATTGCCACCGTTGCCACTGCCGGCTGGGCGAGTGAATAGGCGAGGCATTGGAAGACCGGAACAGGCGCGCTCCCTTGGAAGTTTTGCCCGCCGGAAAAGGTCTTCATCGCCACCACACCCACGCCGGCGCGGGCGCAGCGGTGGAGCAAATCGGTGGTATGCGGCTGATTGCCGTGGATGCGGACCGGATACATCAGCACATCCAGGATGCCATCTTTGATCACTTTTTTCATCGTATCGTAGTTGTGCCCGCTCATACCGATGAACCGCGCCTTGCCCTCCTGCTGCAGCTTCAACGCCAGATCATACACACCGCCGGGTTTGCGGATGTTGCGGTAATCCTGCCGGGTGTTGAGGTTGCTGATGTGGAGGATATCGCAGAAGGATGTACCCAGCCGTTCCAGCAGGGCATTGATAAGATCGGCGCATTCTTGCGGGTCGCGTGTGCGGCGGTACTGCCCGTTACGCTCACCGGTGCTGAGATGGCACGCCAGGATGACCTTCTCACGCCTGCCGCTCAGCGCTTCTCCCAGCGCGGTTTGCAGTAACGGCTGCCAGATCATGACGTCTATATAATTCACGCCGGCGGTCAGGGCGCGGTCGATCACGGCTTGGATGTCGTTGGGTGTTTTGATATGCTCCATCCCCAAGCCGATTTCACTCACCTGAAGACCGGTTTTCCCCAGGGTGCGGGATTTCATCATGAGTTGCCTGCCTTTCTTTTTTTTAGAATATGGGAAGTAAGATGAATTATATATGGATTGTACCGTAAAACAGCAATTCTTTATATGGAAAAATTTGATCGAAAAAACGCAGCTTTGACCCCCTCCCTGCCTCCCCCAAATCCTTAAAAGCGGGGAATTTGGGGGAGGAAGAGTACTCGATGATTGAGAATATACGTTTTTACGCCTAGCTTAGCCAAGGCTCAGCCTCTTCCCCCATTTTCGGTTTGTGAAAATGGGGGAAGACGGGAGATGGGGGTCGGTTTGGCAAGTTGAGAAAATCTAAATAAAGAATTGCTGACTGTAAAAAGACAGTTTGGCGATTTCTAAAAGTATAATATGGAAGACATTTGACCGATGATTGAGGGAGAAAA
>Ga0101944_10008258_pt1 | contig 10016 bp, 8 predicted proteins | sample DewCreD2012metaG_FD_75245 | JGI IMG/M metagenome (GOLD analysis project Ga0101944, IMG submission 75245) | Hot spring sediment bacterial and archeal communities from British Columbia, Canada, to study Microbial Dark Matter (Phase II) - Dewar... ...
AAGGGCGAGCCGATTATTGATATTGAAAAGTGCATTGGATGCCGTAAATGCGTTAAGGTATGCCCTGCCGATGCTTTGGAAATGGTTTTCACGCCGGAAGAAGAAAAAATGCTGACCGAGATGGCAGTGCAGAGTGTAATTGAAGAAACAGAAGAAGAATTGCGCAAGACCGAAGATGATATTTCTTCATGGCGCGGCGTTTGGGTTTTTGTTGAGCAGAGCGACGGCAAAGCGCATCCGGTCTCGTGGGAATTATTAGGCGTTGGCAGAACACTGGCGCAGGATCTTAACGTTGAGCTGGCAGCCTTTATCTTAGGATCAAACGTAAGCACTCTGGCGGAGGAGGCATTCGCCTATCAGGCTGATAAGGTATATATTATAGACGATCCGCTGCTTGCCCAGTATCGCACTGAAACCTACCTGTGCGGCACGCTGTCGCTAATAAGACGATACAAACCGGAAATTGTCCTGATGGGCGCAACCGGACTTGGCCGCGACCTGGCAGGGGCGGTTGCTACAGAGCTTAAAACGGGCCTCACCGCCGACTGTACGGGCTTAAGCATAGATAAGAAAAGGCGCCTTCTGGAACAGACAAGACCTGCCTTTGGTGGCAATATCATGGCGACCATCCTGACGGAAACCAGACGGCCGCAAATGGCATCCGTGCGGCCACATGTTATGCCCAAACCCGAGATGCAGCCGGGCAGAAGCGGCCAAGTCATTGTTGAACCGTTTTCCATGCCTGCCGATCAAATTAAAAGCGCTATTCTGGAAGTGACTCCTTTGCTCACGGAGGGTTCCGTCAACATTGCCGCTGCGCAGGTCATCGTCAGCGGTGGCCGCGGAATGCTTAATGCGGATAATTTTAAGATGCTGTTTGAGCTTTCAGAGCTGCTGGGAGGAATAGTGGGGTGTTCCCGCAGCGTGGTTGATGCCGGATGGATGCCCCATGAGCGCCAAGTCGGGCAAACCGGCAAGACCGTGCACCCCAAATTATATATTGCCTGCGGCATCTCCGGCGCCATCCAGCATCTGGTGGGGATGCAGAGTTCTGATTACATTATCGCCATCAATAAAGATAAAAATGCCCCTATTTTTGAGGCTGCCCATCTGGGCATTGTGGGAGATGTATTTGAAATTATACCGTTGCTGATTGAAAAGCTCCGCTCCAGCGGAGCACGGTCAGTAAGCTGAGATTCATTTTAAACATCAAAGCCTTGTTGAAGAAAGGAGTCCCTCTTGAGTGGTGTAGAAAGAACGCTGTTTTACCTGGTATTCATCTTTGCCATTCTGTTTTTTCTCAGAAATATATTCCGGTTGTTTGCCATTATATGCCTCGGAAGGTTTGAAAACAGGTTTGACAGACTCGGAAAGCGTTTTAAGGAAATGCTCATTTATGCCTTTGCCCAAGTGCGGGTGGTAAGCGAAAAATTCGGCATAAACCATTTTCTGTTGTTCTGGGGGTTTATGGTATTGCTGATGAGCAACCTTGAATTCATACTGGCAGGCTTGTTTCCACGTTTTTCCCTTGAGTTTTTGGGTGACACCCCCTACGGAATACTGTTGGTTCTCTGTGATGTCATGTCGCTGGTGGTCCTGGGCGCAGTAATTGTTGCCGTCATCCGGAGAATTTTTTTCCGACCGCCGCATATTGAAGCAAGTTTTGAGGCATTTTTTATTCTTACCTTAGTGGCGTCGCTTATGATTGCCTATTTTGGCATGCGCGCCTGTGAAATCCGGTTCAGTGAGGAAGACCGGATGGTCTGGTTGCCGGTTTCATATGCAGTGTTCACATTCATGAGCGGGATTCCTGCCGATACGTTGCATGTGCTTGAACGCATCTTCTGGTGGATACATGCACTGGTGCTGCTGTTCTTTTTAAATTATCTTCCCTACAGCAAACATCTGCATATTTTAACTGCTATTCCCAATTGCTTTTTCAAAAGTTTTTCATTTATTAAAACCATGCCGCCCATGACCTTTAAGAAGGGGGGACGCTTCGGCATTTCAAAAATAATTCAGTTTTCATGGAAAGACCTTTTTGATTTTCTATCCTGTACGGAATGCGGCAGATGTGCGCGCGCCTGTCCTGCCACCTGCACGGGCAAACCGCTCAATCCCATGAAACTTATCCATCAGGGCAAACTTAATCTGTTAGCCAACGGGAGAGAAATTCTTGCCTCCCGTCCTGCCGATACTATTGCGTCGGCCCCTGACGATACACCCATGGCTGTGCCGCTCATCAACGGCGGTGAGGCAAATATTTCAACTGATGCGATCTGGGCATGCACCACCTGCGGCGCCTGCATGCAGAAATGTCCCGTCTTTATTGAACACGTGCCAAAGTTGTTGTGGCTGAGGCGACATCTGGTTATGGAGAAAGCTTCGTTTCCGCAGGAGCTGATTGGTTTTTTTGAGAACTCAGAGCAGCGGTTCAACCCCTGGGGCATCGCCCCCTCGGAACGGGACAAATGGGTTCAGGATCGAACGACAAAAATACTGTCTCACGGTGCCCGCGTTGATTACCTTTTTTTTGTGGGCTGCTCGGGTTCTTTTGATTCCAGAAACCGCCAGGTTACGCTCGCCCTGACTAAAATTTTTAATGCCGCGCATCTATCATGGGGCATACTGGGAACTGAAGAAAAGTGCTGTGGCGATTCGCTCAGGCGACTGGGCAATGAATATGTCTTTGACCAGTTTGCTCGGGAAAACGTCAAACTTTTTAAAAGCTACGGCATCAAAAAAATTATCACATATTGTCCCCACTGCTATAGCACCCTCAAGAATGATTACCAACAGTTTGGCGGCGATTTTGAGGTTATTCATCATACCCAATTAATTCATATGCTTCTGCAGCGCGGCGTTATTAGGCTCAGAAAACAGCAACCGTGTGCAACGGTTTTTCATGATTCCTGTTATCTGGGACGGTATAATGATATTTACCAGGAACCCCGGGAGATTCTTACTAAAGTTTGCGGCGGAACACCGCCCCTTGAAATGAAGCGCCATGGGCCCACCAGCTTCTGTTGCGGTGCCGGCGGGGGAAGAATGTGGATGGAGGAAGACATTGGCAAGCGCATCTATCTTGAGAGAACCCAGGAAGCCCTTGCCACCAATCCGTCAACCATCTGTGTTGCCTGCCCGTATTGCATGACCATGTTTGAAGATGGCGTGAAGGATGAAAAGGCACAGGAAAGAGTCAGGGTAAAAGATATTGCGGAAATTGTGGCAGATGCAATCGTAGGTGATGATATGCTCGCTTAAAATGAAAATCCTAAACCAAAGAAACGGGCAGAAGCAAGATTATAGCTTCTGCCTGTTTTTCTTTCAATCATATTCAATCATACTTTGCTTGAACACGTCGAGAAAAAAGGTTGTAAGCTGAGCCCGAATTCTACCCTGAAATGTCATTAATTCATGTCTGCTTCAAATTGTCTTCAGATTTAGTTTCTTGCCATTAGTTGCCAGTAATCTAAGAAAATTATATGTTTATAAAAAAACAAATCAATTTATTAAAATTATTCGAAAATATGATTGCTGACTGCAGCTTGGCTCTTGTGATTTTTTACTTGACGGGTTTTGAATCTAAGGCTATATAGTTATATAGCTATTTGGCTAATTAACCTAAGAACTGGGAACTTCATAGTAACTCGTGGCCAGTGAAAAAAAATAAGGCAGGCAACAGATAAAGGAATACTCGAGGTTCATTATTCATCGCTCGGCACTCAGAACTGATTATAACGCTGATAGATGATAATTAAGCATTTCCAGGGAGCTTTCATGAAAGAACTGGTCAAGGTATTTAAGGCGGTCGCTGATCCGAACCGCATCAGAATATTAAAGATGCTGCAGCAGAAAAAGATGTGCGTCTGCGAGCTTTCTGCGGCGCTCGGGATCACCCAACCCAGCGTATCCCGCCATTTAGCAATGATGAAAGACGCCGGTCTGGTGAGCGATGAGCGCGAAGGCCAGTGGATTAATTATCAACTCAGCGAGGAAAAAGTTAATCAATATGCTCCGGTCATTATGGAGCATATCAAGTCATGGATAAATGACCACCCCAGAATAAAAGAAGATGCGGCAAAGATAAAGCACCTCAACCGGGAAACGCTGTGTAAAAAAATATAAATTTTTTTGTCCAGTTAATTAGCCTTTTAGCTAATTTACATAATAGCTATTTAATAAAGAGATTTAAGCAGAAGGTGAACAAGTTAACAGGAGGTAATGACTATGCCTGAATCAGTTGCAAAAAAGCTGTCGTTTCTTGACCGTTTTTTAACGCTGTGGATTTTTCTCGCCATGTTTATAGGGGTGGGCTGGGGTTACATATTCCCCGGCATTGTGAAATTCTGGGACCGGTTTCAGGTTGACACCACCAACATACCTATTGCCATTGGCCTTATTCTTATGATGTATCCGCCCCTGGCAAAAGTTAAATACGAGGAATTGGGGGAAGTGTTCAGAAACTATAAGGTTCTGGGATTGTCGTTAGTCCAGAACTGGGTCGTTGGACCGATTTTAATGTTCATTCTGGCGATTTTGTTTTTGAGCGGCTATCCCGCCTATATGCAGGGTCTGATTATGATTGGACTTGCTCGTTGCATTGCCATGGTTATTGTCTGGAACGACCTTGCCAAAGGCGATACCGAGTATTGCGCCGGTCTGGTGGCATTTAACTCGGTATTTCAAGTGCTCTTCTTCTCCGTGTATGCCTGGATATTTATAACGATACTGCCTCCTCTTCTTGGTCTTAAAGGCACAGAAGTTAACGTCACTATTGGTCAAATTGCGCAAAGCGTTTTTATCTATCTTGGCATTCCGTTTATCGCTGGCATCATTACCCGTTTCACCCTAATAAATATCAAAGACAAGAAATGGTATCATGAGAAGTTTATTCCCAAAATCAGCCCGATTACCTTGCTCGCACTGCTTTTTACCATTTTAGTGATGTTTTCGCTAAAGGGTGAATACATCGTTAAAATCCCCCTTGATGTTGTCCGGATTGCAATACCGCTGCTTGTTTATTTTGTGGTCATGTTTCTGGTAACGTTCTACATGAGCAAAAAAGCCGGGGCAAGCTATGCCCAGACGGCAACGCTCTCCTTCACCGCGGCAAGCAACAATTTTGAGCTGGCGATAGCAGTGGCGGTGGCAGTCTTTGGCATTAGTTCCGGCCAGGCATTTGCAGCAGTTATTGGCCCGCTGGTAGAGGTGCCGGTGCTCATAGGTTTGGTGAACGTAGCTTTAAAGTTTAAAGAAAAATATTTTTGACGGCAACAGAAACACCAATTGATGTGTGTAAGATAAGCTGCACGGATTGAACAACATTGCACCGCAGGGGATTAAAGAGTTTACCGTTCACCTGCGATAGGGGAGTATTATCATTTAGCAGTTTTTACAATGTGTGATCAGCGCTCATAAGTATGATGTAGTTTTTGTGGGAGGCAATAAAATTTTCGACCGCCGTTTTAATCTGATCCCGCACAATTCTTGTTTTGTTTTTTATTTCTTCTGCAGTGCCGTTAAAGCAAGCGGGGTCTTCAAAGCTCCAGTGTAATCGCTGGGTTATGCCTGGAAATAGAGGACATCGTTCTGAGGCGCTCTGTTCGCATACCGTTATGACAAAATTATATTTTCTTCCCTGTTTAAAAAAATCAAATACGCTGTTTGTTTCGTTGTGGGAGATATCAAGCCCGACCTCTTTCATAACTTCAATTGCAGCAGGGTTAAGCTGTCCGGGGGACAGTCCGGCACTTTCCGCTTCAAATCTGTCTCCTGCCAAATGATTGAGAAAAGCTTCTGCCATCTGGCTGCGAGCGGAATTATGAACACAGACAAAGAGAACACGTATTTTTTTCATTATATTTGGCCTCCTTTGGTTTTTTACATCACACATAGTTAATGATTGTTAAGATTTGATAAAGATTTGAAAAAAAATTGATAGATGTCAAATATTAAAAAGAAAAAAGTCCTTTTTCTCTGCACCGGCAATTCCGCCCGCAGCCAAATGGCGGAAGGTCTGATGCGCCATTTTCGCGGCGATGAATTTGAGGTCTTCTCCGCAGGGGTGGAGCCCAAAGGAATGCACCCGCAGGCAATCGAGGCCATGCGGGAGATCGGCGTGGATATCTCCGGGCAGCAGTCAAAGCACGTAAACGATCTGCCAATAAAAGAATTTGACTGCATTATAACCCTCTGTGACCACGCTGCACAGAATTGCCCGCTGTTCCCCGGCACGGGAAAACGCATGCATCAGGGGTTTTCCGATCCGGCGGCAGTTCATGGCAGCAATCACGAGGTGTTAGAAGCCTTCCGAAAAGTGCGTGACGAACTGAAACAGTTTATTCTCGCATTCGAAGCCACTTAGGTGCGTAGACGACTCGGGAGTCATTGCGAACGAAGTGAAGCAATGTATTGAGATTGCCATGTCGCTCTTGCTTCTTGCAATGACTACTTTCTTTAGTCTTACGCTATAAAAAAAGGACCCTTCTGATGAACTGGAAAGAGGAATGGAAGCCGCTGGCATTAATTGCCGGTACTTTTCTTGTTTGTTTTTATTTGCCGGTAGGCTCGCAGCGATTTGACAATGCCGTGATGGAAGCCTTGCAACTGGTAAAATGGTATGCACGAGAGCATGTGCTGTTATGCCTTGTGCCGGCATTTTTTATTGCCGGCGCCATCTCAGTTTTCGTCAGCCAGGCATCAGTCATGAAATATCTGGGAGCGCGTGCCAATAAAGTGCTGGCTTACGGCGTGGCTTCAGTTTCAGGCAGCGTGCTTGCCGTGTGCTCTTGCACAGTGCTGCCGCTGTTTGCCGGCATTTATAAAATGGGCGCCGGGCTTGGTCCTGCCTCGGCGTTTCTTTATTCCGGCCCGGCAATTAATGTGCTGGCGATTATTCTTACGGCACGAATCTTGGGTATGGAAATCGGCATTGCCCGGGCAGTTGGCGCCGTGGTTTTCAGCGTAATAATCGGGCTGTTAATGCATCTCATATTTCGCAATGAAGAGATCGCAAAAGTTAATGCGCAAATGGCAATACCCGAGCCTGAGGTTAAGCGTCCGCTCTGGCAAACCACAGTCTATTTTGCCCTGATGGTAGCAATTCTGGTCTTTGCCAACTGGGGAAAGCCTGACACGCAGGAAGGTTTTTTTTACGCAGTCCATTCCATAAAATGGTATCTGACCGGGATTTCAGCGATAGCTTTTGCCATAACACTGGTTCTCTGGTTTAACCTTGCATGGGTCAAAATAGTATATGCTGCTGTGCCGACCATAGTGCTTGCATTTCTGTTTCCCGGTCAGCCGCTCATAGCCTTTGGTGCTGCGGTAATAGGTCTTTCCGCAATCACCAGCAAAGATAGCGGTGAGTGCGGAGAATGGTTCAGTGCAAGCTGGGGTTTTACAAAGCAAATTACCCCGCTGCTTTTGGGCGGTGTTCTGGTCTCGGGGTTGCTACTTGGCAGACCTGGCAATGAAGGCATTATTCCCAATGCATGGGTAACCATGCTGGTCGGTGGCAATTCTTTGTGGGCAAACCTGTTTGCCTCAGTTGTCGGCGCCTTGATGTACTTTGCCACACTCACTGAAGTGCCTATCCTGCAGGGGCTTATCGGCAGCGGCATGGGCAAAGGCCCTGCTCTTTCGTTACTGCTTGCCGGCCCAGCATTGTCATTGCCCAACATGATTGTCCTTAACAGCATCATGGGAACTAAAAAGACGGTGGTGTATTGCTCACTCGTGGTCGTCATGGCGACGGTTACCGGCATGCTTTTCGGCGCCCTGCCATAGCCAATCAGAGGGAGGCTTATTGATGTTAGATATAACCAAAAAGACACTCACACTTGAACCCCAGGAAGTTATGGAACTTGAGCGGATTATTATTGATGATGACCGGGAAGGTGCTTTTAAGTTTTTAAAAAAGAACATTTACCAGAGATTTATTGCTTCGCAGCAAGATCATCTTAAATCACACCTTGATGGGTGCAGCGATCCCGCCGGTTCATTTTCCCAAGGGCAAACAATAAAAAAATGATCTGCTCCGCGAGCGCAATATCACTAACACCCGGCGATTATTCATGGTATACAAGGCAATACTCAAATCCTGCTGTTTCGCGCCGTTATGCACAGCAGTCTCATGTGGAGACAATGATATAATTTTTAGTGCGCACTAAAGAAAACCTGATTAACTATGCAGATAAAAAGACTTAGAATGTTTGTAACTACAAATTGGTCGGTCTGCATCCTTCTGATGCTGATCTGCATGCCTTGTAGCGCTGCGTCGCAGGAAAGCGCCACCGGGAGCTTCACCCTTGAAGAGTGCTTAACCGTAGCCCGCAAAAATAATCCGCGCGTTATTGCAGCGCAGGAGAAGATTGCTGAACTCACGGCAGACTATAATGCAGCTCGTTCCCGGTTTTTTCCAACGCTTACTGCTATCTCTTATTTAAATAAAATAGGGCCTTCAGACCGCCTTTCGGGTGGTGGGATCACAAATCAAAGGCTTTATGGCCGCGAATCTTTGAATAGTGTAATGGGCAAACAGCTACTTTTTGACGGGTTTAAAACCTATTTTTCTACCAAGGCGGCTGCCATCGGGAAAGAAGCCCAAAAGGAGGAAACCGAGCGCGTACTCCAGGATGTTGAGTTCTCTGTTGCCGAAGCGTTTTATCGGCTCCTGGAGGCACAAGAAAATAAAAAAGTTGCACAAAAGGCTCTTGAACAGCGTCGGGATTTTGAACGGCTGACCAATGCGTTTTATACTGCGGGCAAGGTTACCCGACTTGACTTTTTCAGAGCCGAGTCACAAGTGTATGAAGCAGAGCAGGCAGTTATTGAAGCGGAAAACGCACAGCAGCTCGCCCGGCTGATTTTAGTTAAGACCATGGGTATTGAACGTGCCGCGCCGATTACCATTGCCGGAAATGTCCCGGAAGATTTTCCAGCAGTTTCAGATTTTAACACCTTATGGCAGCAGGCGCAAAAAAACAACCCGGAGATCAAAAGGCTTGATCTGGATATAGAACAAAGCAAAAAACTTATTCAAGCCGCAAAATCAGACTATTTCCCTGAAATAAGCCTGCAGGGTGAAATCGGAAATCGGCATCGTGACATAGGCGGCACAAAAGATGAATGGACGAGCGGCGTTTTTATGGAATTCCCTTTTTTTGAAGGCGGGCTTACGCGGGCGCGAGTGGCTAAAGCAACATCGCAAAACCTACAGCTTGTGGAGCTAAAGCGGAACCGTATTGATGAAATACGAGTTGAGCTGATGGATGCAGTAAAAGGTCTGGAAAATGCCCGGCACGGCGTTGAAACCGCACGGCAGACGATCAAGGCAAACACTGAGGGATATAACAGTTCTTTCACCTTATATAAATATGGAAAAGCAATCGGGCTGGATGTCCTGCAGGCCCAGGTTGAACTCACACGATCACAATTTTATTTTATCAGCAGCGCGGTAGCATATGAAATCAATTATTCCCGCATAAAACAGATTGTGGGGGGCGAGCTTAAGGGTCCCCCATCTATAAGCAGGATGAAAGAATGCCCATGAAGATAGCGGCAACTAAAAACATAGTGTGGATCGGCATAAGTATTATCATCCTATTGTTTATCAGTTACAGGATTTTTTGGTATAAACCGGCTGTTGCCGTGATAGAGGTTAAAAAGCAATTGGTTCAGGGGAAAATTCACGGCCCGGGCACCGTCCAGTCAAAAGTCCCTGTTTCAGTAAGCGCAAAAATCACCGGCATCGTGCAAAAACTTAATGCTGACCAGGGCGCAGTGGTCAAGACCTCAGAGGTGCTCGCGGTGCTTGATACAGCAGAATTAAACGCGCGGTTGTCAGCGGCACGCGCTGCAACCCTGCGGGCGAAACAGGATGTGGAAAAAGCCCGTGCAAGCCTTGCAAAGGCTCATGCCAATTTAGTGCTTATGCAAAGCAACTATAAGCGTGACCGCGAAGTATTTAACGCGCATTATATTTCCCAGGCAGCCTTTGATTTAACACAGGC
>Ga0101944_10008259_pt1 | contig 10016 bp, 12 predicted proteins | sample DewCreD2012metaG_FD_75245 | JGI IMG/M metagenome (GOLD analysis project Ga0101944, IMG submission 75245) | Hot spring sediment bacterial and archeal communities from British Columbia, Canada, to study Microbial Dark Matter (Phase II) - Dewar... ...
TGATAGTGAAAACATAGCTAATTTAACTTAATAATAACCTTACCCGAAATGTCAGGAGGTATAAATGACAAGCGAAAAACAAATAAAAGCAAACCGAGAAAATGCTCAAAAAGGAGGGATTAAAAGTGCGGAGGGGAAAGCAATCGTAAGATTTAATTCCCTAAAGCACGGTTTAACCAGTGTTATTCTATCGGATTATGACAATGGGATTGATTTTGATGAAATAAGCAATAAACTGATCGAAGAATTAGATCCCTCAAACCTAATTGAAAGAATGCTTGTTGAGCGAATAGCAATAAACTATTTAAGAATGGTTCGGGCAATAAAAATAGAAAAGAATTTGTTTAACAGCTCAACAAATCCTTACCGAATAACCAAGAAGTATAAAAATGAAAAAGCAGGAGAAGAATTTGAGGAGCAATATGAAATTTATGAGAAAAGATTGAAGAATTGGGAAAATGATGTTTATCCCCTTACTCCTCTCGCATTAAAAGATATTCCAAAACCAGTTGAACCAATTGAACCCGAACACAAATGGATAATTAAGGGTGTAAATAGAGAGTTTAGCGAGAATGAATTAGAAGTAATAGCAAATACACTCAACCGGTATTATGTAAGTGCCGAGAATAGGTTTTACAAAGCATTAAGAGAATTTAGGGGGTATAAAAAGCAAAACAAAGATTGATTGGGTTTGTTTCGCAAAAATAGTTTTTATCTGTAAAAGTAAGAAAAGGGCAATCTATCCTTAATGATTTCGGCAGATTTTTCAGAAAAAAATTTTATAAAAAATATGAAAACCGAATTAGATGATTTATTAAAAATTGATATGAGTTGGTTGAGAAAAGAAGGGTTGCTTACCGGATTACGATATTCGCATATTTCTTGGGAGAATAATGTAATGGGGAGTAAAAGCAGTATTGCGATATACATCTCAGTTATGGAAGCAAGTAGATTTGCCCGCTTAAAATATACTCAAACCGATTTGTGTGGGAATAAAAATGATTTCGATTACAAAATAGATATAATCGCAACAGAATGTAATTTCGGAGGAGAAAGATATTGGTTTATTTGCCCCCTTGATGGTTGTGGCAGAAAAACGAGGATTTTATATAAAAATGGCGATTACTTCGGATGTAGATATTGCCAAAAGCTAACCTATAAATCCCGAAACAAAAATAGAAGGGGTAAAATTTTCAGCTTAACTCATTTTATTGATTTAACACAAAAGATAGAAGAATTAAGCGAAGGAGTGAAAAAACATCATTATCAGGGCAAAACAACAAGAAAACAGAAGCGAATAAATAATCTTTATCGGAAAATTTCCACACCAAATATGAATATTTAACAAAGTATTTTACAAAAAATATAAAAGGTATAGAATAGTAACTGGACACCGTATTTTTTTATTCTCTCTAACACAAGAAGGGGTAGTTTCTGTGCTGTGTTCGAGAGAATGCGGTGTCCAACAGAACTGCCCCTTTTTGTTATAAAAAAGCACATTCTGTTAAATATAAATAGGAGGTAAAATGAACCCAGAAGAAAAACTTGCTAAGGACATCGTAAAGCTTCTTTCTGATTATTACAGATCGGTTCTTAATGAAAGAATAAAAATGGCATAAGGAGGAAGAAAGATGCAAGAAAGCGAAAATAACAATAAATCAGTAATTTTCCCGAGAGTTTCTTCAAAAGAGCAGGAGGAAGGAAGCTATTCCTTGCCCGCCCAAGAAAAGCTCCTCCGGAGTTATTGCGAAAGAAAAGAGTTCAAGGTAACAAAAGTTTTCTCTATATCTGAGTCGGCAAGCGGAAGAAAGCAAAGAAAGATTTTTGATGAAATGATGGGTTGTGTTACCAAAAATAAAATAAATAAAATTATTTTTGAAAAAATCGATCGCTGCACAAGAAATTTTAACGATATGATCAAGGTAGAAAAATGGTTGAATGAGGATGAGCAAAGAGAAATCCATTTTGTCAAAAACTCGCTTGTTCTAACTAAAAATTCCCGATCTCAAGATAAATTAAACTGGTCAATCAATGTAGTATTGGCAAAAAACTATATTGATAATCTCTCGGAGGAAGTTAAAAAAGGGCAGAAAGAAAAATTAGAGCAAGGGTGGTTGCCCTTTCGCCCTCCGATAGGATATAAAACAGTAACGGTAAATAAAGAAAAAATTCATATTGTTGATGAAGAAAAAGCACCTTATATCCGGAGGTTGTTTGAATTATATGCTACCGGTAACTATTCAATAAAATCTGTAAATAATCTTTTATATGATGAAGGTTTGCGAACTAAATCCGGCAAACAGTTATCAAAAAGCAGGATAAATAATACCTTAATTTATCCCTTTTATTATGGAATGATAAGGTGGGATGGCAAACTATATCAGGGCAAGCACGAACCGCTAATTAGCAAGGAATTGTTTGATAAGGTTCAAGATATACTTAAAAGGAAAACTACACCCAAATATAACAAACATCATTATACTTTTAAGGGTTTGATCAGATGTAAAGAATGCGGAGGGATGATCACTTGGGAAAAACAAAAAGGGATTATGTATGGTCATTGTAATCATTACCGGAATTGCACTCAAAAGAAATGGGCGAGGGAAAAAGATTTGGAAAATCAAATTGATGAATTATTTGAAAACTTGATGATAAAGCATTCCCGAATTGTCGAGTGGATACGGGAAGCTGTCAAAGAATCACATCAAAATGAGATAGAATACCACAGTAATGCCCTAAACGAGCTTAATGGGCAGTATAAGCTTATTCAACACCGCTTGGGTCAACTATATGATGACAAGCTTGATGGCAGGATAGCAAAGGATTTTTACGAAAGAAAGTTTCAGCAATACACAGAGGAAAAAGATAATGTTGTTGAATCAATAAAAAAGCACTCTCTCGCAAACAATAAATATCTTGAACTTGGAATGGGCATCTATGATGTATCTCAAAAAGCACACGAATTATATTATGAAGGAAGTGCGGAAAGAAAAAGAGAGCTTATCAATATGGTATTTGAAAACCTTACCTTAATTGATGGCGTTATCGGTTATAATCACACGGAGGAATTCAAAGTAATAGCAGAATTAGCAAAACAAGTGAATAGTTCGAAAATAGAAATTATAGCTATAAACCCATCAGAAAATTTCGAACCGGCAGAAATTCGCTGTATTAACGAAAAAAACAACGATAAAATCGCTGTTTGTTCTCGAAAATGGGCGATGAGGGGCTCGAACCCCCGACCTTCTCGGTGTAAACGAGACGCTCTAGCCAACTGAGCTAATCGCCCGAATATTTTTAAATTGTTTTGTTATGAATTTTTTCTTTATCTTTTTATTTATAAAAATAGCTTCTTAATTTATCTTCAGGGATATATTTGGATGCCTGCCGAAAGATAGCTTTAAGTGTTCCCTTATCCAATTTTCTACATGGTTGGGAATAGTTAATGTTTGTTTTGTATCATCTTCCAAAAATCGCGCCAACTTAACATGGCTACCTCTATGGGCAATTTTATTAAAATTAAAGGTAATAAATATTTTTATTACTTCTTGACCAGAAAGAGACTTAAGCTTTGGCATAAACCATTGGTTCTAATTCTATACTTGCCAAAATAGAAGGTTTTTGAATTAAATCAAAATCTTCTAATTTTTCATCTTCCAATTGCAATTCAATTGCTTCATTAAGGTTTTTTGCTAATTCATCCAAAGTTTTACCTTGAGTAACAACAGGTAAATCGATACACTCTGCAATGTAATATTTTTCACCTTTGTAAATATGAGCTTGAATTATCTTTTTCATAATAACCTTATTTTATCACAATGATTATACATAAGTCAACCAATTATTCCACGCTCAAAACCCAAATTTAACAAATATAAAACGGTTCGTTTCCGAACCGTTTGTTTATTTGTTTTCCCACTCCCAGTTTAGAACTGGTTGTAGGAAAAAGGCATGCCGTCGGTGTTTCCGACTTTTACGCCATTGACTTGCGCGTAAACGGTCGTGCCAGCCGGTTCCTTGGTTTTGAAAATCACCAAGGCTTTTCCGCCCCGAGCATGGACATTGATTTTGTCCACATTCGGGATCCAGCCATTGGACGGAGCCCAGTTGTTTCGGCTGGTGCCGAAATTCATCTGCTCGAGTGAGCAAAGGACTTCGCCGGCTTCGTCCTTGGCGACCACGGTCATGATCGCCCGCGAAGAATTCGGGTCCAGAGCGATCTTGACTTCGGTCTTTTCGGCCGAAATCTGTCCGCTGGAGCAGGCCATGGCGGAAATGGAGGCGAAAGAAATGGCGATCAGAAAGAGTGTTGCGGTGACGAGCTTCTTCATTTTGTCCTCCTTGGACAGTCCCCATTAGGGGGAGATTTAAAAGCTTTTTAACACATTAAGTATATCATAAAAAAACCGTTTTGTCAACGGTTTTTTTATTTGATTTTTTATAATTTAAAAACTAATTTACTACAATGCTTTGTAATATTAATTTATCATTTGTTGAAATTGATAAATCACCATCCATATCTCCACGAACAATATTGATTATAGTCATAGAATATTGTCCTGCTATCATTTGAGAAAGAATGTTTAGATCAGATTGATTAACAGTACCATCTTTATTAATATCACCCTGTTTATATTCCGGTTGAGATTTGTATATACGCACCATCTCTTTCAAATCACCAATTTTTGCCTTTTGTCCGTCACCATCAAGATCAGATTTGTCTGTTGCAATCATAGAGCCGTTATACATTGAATACATAGTTGTCAAATCAGAATCATCAATAATAGTATCACCATTAAAATCACCTTTTATATTTTTTTCGTAATACATACATCTAAAATTTAAACTCCCACCATTAATTAAATTACTTTTTTCAGTTTGATCATCCGATTCAGGTATTACAGTCGAATAAAAATAACTATCTTCTCGAGCTAAAACAAAATAACCAAAAATTAGTGGGCAAGTAATAGTATATTCACCTGCTGGAGCTTTGGTTGTAACCGTATCAACTGAATTATTATATTGAATTTTACCAGAAAAAGAAGCTGGTCCCGTAATAATATAGTTTGAATTCATGGCTTTATTTGAATAAACCTTAATCGTACCCGTCCCAGAAATAGAATTGGTAATAGCACTTACTACAGATGAATAAGGACCGTAACGCAATACTCCTCCTGAATTCACAACCCCTCTAATTTTATAGTAGTACTTTGTACCCGGTAAAAGACCTGAGTGAGTATAAGAGTTTAATCCATTAAATATCATTTGGCTAAATGATCCATTTGGATTTGTATCAAAATATAATTCTTCATTATTGCCATTGGAGCTTTGCCAGTTTAAAGTTATAGAATTTGCTGTTATATTGGAAATACTTAATACAGGAGTAGTCATAACAACTTCTGCTGATTTTTCTTCTGGTGTTTTTATATACCCAGAAACGACATTGGAATAATTACTGTAACCATTTCCATCATTATAAGTTCTTCTAACTTTGTAATAATAAGTAGTGCCTTCTACGACATTTGAATCTTGGTAACTGCCGGAAGATCCAGAATAAATTAAACTGAATCCTGAGTTTGAATTAGTAGAACGATAAAGTTCATCTGTTGCATACACAACACCACTAGAAATATATTTTACAGATGTAGTCCAAGAAATGCAAAACATTCTAGATAAACACTGCTCTACCTTTAAAGATGTTGGAGAACCTACTGTTGTAGAGGTTAATTGACCCGAAACAACGCTGGAATAATCACTATAACCAGAATTTGCAAACTTTGATCTAACCTTATAATAATAAGTTACTCCTTGAGAAATATTTGCGTCTCTATAACCACCAGTATTTACTGTAGCTATAAGATTGAAACCGGTATTTGGACTAGTAGAACGATAAATCTCATCAGTCGATGCCACACCATCTCTCACCTCACTACTCCACACAATACAAAAAACAGATGGTTGATCAGCGCATTTTTCTACTTTTAGATTTGAAGGGGTCATTGGCGATCTATTTGAACTATTAACATTTATAACCCAATGAATACCTATATCTTTGAATGGTTGTGGAGAAATTCCTTGAACCAACGGGGTAAAATAAAACTTATACATTCCAGCAGTATTTGGTGCTTTTATTTGAAATTTGAATTCTCCTATCTCGCCCGGTTTTACTTCATTTTGTAAAAGATTAGCCTCAACTCCCGAAGCAAAACCTTTGATTTGGTTGATAGTATCATATTTTGATCCCCAACCAAGCACTACTTTGTCTTCACCTTCTTTAAACCAACTAGCCGAACCAGTGTTTTTTATTTTTATTGAAACTTCTTTTGTCTCTCCTGGAATCATACTTATTGGACTAGAAGGTATCTGGGAATTCAATTCATATACAAAAGCGTTTGGCACAATAACCTCTGGTGGTGTATCGCGCAAAACCTTTATTGGCCAATATATCCCCACATCCTTCATCCACTTTATCCCCTCGACAACAGGTGTAAAATAAGCCTTGTAGTCTCCTGAGTTAAAAAATTCAGGAACCTTGAGTTTAAAAGAAAATCTAGCTGTTTCGCCTGGTTTTACCTCAGATCCCTGAAAAGTAGCTGATCTATTCATTGCCATCCAATAGGTGGGAGCAAAAAAATCACTAGGAGCATCTACAGGGGATTGACTATATTTTGAACCAGCACCCAATCTTACTGGGTTTGGCCCATTGTTTTTCCAAGTTGCAGTTCCTGTATTTTTTAAATCAATCCAGACATCAGCTTCACCGCCTTGTTTTAGAGTTCCGGGAATAGCAGATTGATTAACTATTTCATAATCATATATTTCACCAATCACAGTTTCTTGTTTTGTCGGTGCTGTTATTGCTGGGTTACTACCACCAACTTTTATTTCCCAATAAATACCAATATCTTTCATCCAATCAACACCATCCACCACTGGTCTAAAATATTCTTTGTAAACCCCGGCTGGTTGATTTGCAGGAACTTTTATATAAAAACCAAAACCGACAGTTTCGCCAACCTCAGCTTTTTCTTTTTCCATTACTATTCTATTTTCTGCAATCCAATTTGTTTTTTTATTAGCTAACTCGGGTGCATTAGTTGTACTTGGCATAAAGACTGAATTTCTATCGCGAGGTCCGGAAGTACCAAGTCTAACTGATTTTTGAGTCCAAGCAACATTACCAGTGTTTTTTAATTTTATCCACAAAATAGCAGAATCACCTGGATTTAGCGTGGGATTCGGTGATTGATCTACATATTGATAACCAAAATCACTCATCGCCGCCTCTGTTTTTACTGATGGCAAGAGAACCGAAAAAGTAAAAAAAGCACACAAAACCAGTTTGATTTTTTTCATTTTTGTTTTTGTTAATTTATAAATATATATTTGGTTTTATTTTATACTTTTTATTTTAAATTGAAATACTTATTTTTTAAAAAAACCTCAAAATCTCGAAATTCTTTTTGATATATTCTTAATAAACCACCACCGTCTCCTGCCACAGTTTACTATTTTGCATATCATTTGGGTCTAACATGATTCCATATTGCCCAATACTAAAAAAGAAAAATCTATCTGGATGATTTTTATCCATCATAAAATACCTAGCTCCATTTGCCAAACTATAACCAACTGGACAATATTTATTTTCCGGCAAACCAACACTTTCGTTTTCAAACATAATTGGTTTTGCAAATATTATGATCAGGATTTTTATAAAGGCTTGGACTTAGGACCCCAGGCTCAGCCATCTCAACCCAACAAATATCTTTTGAAATATTTGTCAAAAATTCTTTTTCAATTGCTGTTTTGAGATCATCTTCTGGTTTTTTTTCAAAAACTTCTACATGTTGTCCACCCTTACCATCCTTACTATCAATATATACTATATTCCCCTCTTCAAAAACAGAAATTTTTCTATCCCATAAATACTCAGGATAGCAAAACGCTACTCCCATTTTTTCAGATGTGTATTGCTTTGCCACACCACAATCGAGAGTCGGAGTTTTCTCAGTAACTTTTTCTTCGGTTTTCTGCTTAGACAAATCGTATTTTAAATCCTCTATTTCTTTTTCTAATTTTGATCTTTCCTTATTCCATTCACCTTTTTGCCAATACCAAACACCACCGCCAGACAAACCTGCAACTAACACAAAACCGATAATGATTAAAATTGTTTTTTTCATTTTTATATTTTCTTGTCTCGAGCCTGTCGAGAGATTATTTTTATTTTACCTCCTCCTCAAAATCCATTTAGCGATTTTTATACCGAAAATAGCATAGATTAAACCAAAAATAAATCCAAATAAGACATCTGAAGGAAAATGCATCCCCATGTGCATTCTAGCAAACGCCATAAACAATGTAAATAGTATAGCAGGTAGCCAGTATTTTTTATAGTAAAAAACAAAAACTGCCAAAACCGCGGTAGTACTGGAAACATGGCCAGAAGGAAAGGAGGAATCCACAAATTTAAATCCTAAGGGTTTTATTGATTCCGGATCAACTAGGTAAGGTCTCAATTTAATACCAAAAAACTCAACAATAAAAGTCTTCAAAATAAAGTCGCTAACTATAAAATAAATCAAAGTAGCTACTATAATAGATAGAAAAACCAATCTTCCTTTTTTCTTATCAAAACGAAGCGAGATCACACCCAATACAAACCAAAGAATAATTAAAAGCGGTATATAATTAATTATAATAGTAATAGCGTCTATTATCGTTCCTTGGCCCAATTGATTAAAAAACTGAACTATTTGTAATTCCATTTTCGATGTGTCATCCTCGAGCACTGTCCGTACTCGGACAGTAAATCGGGGATCCATTTCCTATAAATTATTATATAAATCTTCCCAATTTGGATTTTGTCTTTCAATTAAAATGATCTTCTATTGCCTATTCCATTTTTTTAATTGTTTTTACCTATTAATTGCTTCGTTTATATCATTAAATATTTCGTAATAAATCAATTTATTTGTTTTGTATTTTGAAGAAAAACCTTTACAACCGCTTTCTTTATGTTCCCATATTCTTCCCTGAAGATCACTCGTTACACCAATATAAAGAGTGCCTCCTTTTCTATTTGAAAGTATATAAACACAATACTCTTTATCATTAAAATGCATTTATTTTTATTTTATATATATTTTGATGAACTGGATCCCCGACTTACTGATGATTACATCAGTGCTCGGGGATGACATTTTAAAGTATTATCAACGCAAAAATCACCGCTACCACTATCCTATAAACCCCAAACCAAGTAAAATTATTTTTTTGAACAAAACCAATTAAAAACTTAATTGAGGGAATTGCTACCAAGAAGGAAACTACAAAACCAATAGCCAAAAGATGGAATTGTGACGGGTCAAGTGTTTGATAATTTCTAAGCAAATCATACCCAGTAGCAGCCAACATTGTAGGAATCGCCAAAAGAAATGAAAATTCAACGATTGTGCTGCGTTCAACCCCCATAAAAAGACCACCCAAAATAGTCGCACCAGAGCGAGATACACCCGGAATCATACCAAAAGATTGGATAACCCCGATCAAAAAAGATTGCTTGTATGAAATTTTGAGAACCTCATTGGGACGCGAACAATATTTTACTTTATTGGCAGAGCAAGAGGGGTGGCCATACCAGATTTCAAAAACAATCAATATAATACCTACTACAAAAAGTGATCCAACCACCACCCACTCATTTCCAAGTAAAAAAGTTTTTACCAATTTATACAAAATAAATCCAATAATGCCAGTTGGGATAAAAGCGGTAAAAACCTTTTTCCAAACTTCTTTTTTTACCAAAAATCTTTTCCAATATAAAACTACAACAGCCAATATCGCACCAAGCTGGATAGCTACGGTAAAAGTCTTAATAAAACTAGTTTGAATAATACCCAATAGGTCTGAAACCAAAATAAGATGACCAGTTGATGAAACCGGCAAAAACTCTGTGATACCTTCGATAATACCAAGTATTATTGATTGAATTATGGTCATGTAATCATTTA
>Ga0101944_10008260_pt1 | contig 10014 bp, 8 predicted proteins | sample DewCreD2012metaG_FD_75245 | JGI IMG/M metagenome (GOLD analysis project Ga0101944, IMG submission 75245) | Hot spring sediment bacterial and archeal communities from British Columbia, Canada, to study Microbial Dark Matter (Phase II) - Dewar... ...
GTCGAATGCGTGGAAGCGGGGCGCGCCGATGCCCCTGAGGCCGAGCAGCTGTTGCAGCATTACGTAGATCCTATGCTCAAGGCAGGGGTTGATTGCCTGGTCCTCGGTTGTACGCACTATTCCTTTCTGATCCCGGCGCTGCAACGTATGCTGCCCGGCACCGTGACGGTGGTGGATGCGGCCGAAGCTGTGGCACGCCAGGTCGAGCGACGGCTGCTGGAGGTCACGGCAGCGCAACCACCTCTGGTCCGGTCTGGCGAGCCGGACGAGCCGGCCATCACCGCCCGGCATCGTTTCTTCACCACCGGCACGCCTGATGTCCTGACAACCCTCCTGCGTACCGATCTCGATCCCTTGCCTGAGGTGCAACGCCTGGCGTGGCGAAACGGCCGGCTGCATCTGATCGAGGGATCCTCGGAGGATGGTTAGACATTTTGAGGGGTTGTCCATTGCGGCGAGCCACTACCACGACGTATGAGCATAGTGCACGGTGAGGTATCGGACGTAGGAGTGAGCAGCTGTCATTCTGAGCGCAGCGAAGAATCTGAGGGTGGTGGCGAGACCCTTCGCTGCGCTCGGGGTGACAGTCTCAGCGGGTATTCTCTGGGAGCTCTCATGAGCTGGTGCTCACCGACAATGCATGCAAAAGGCGCGAGCATACCTCACCCCCTAACCCCCTCTCCACGGAGTGGAGAGGGGGTTAGGGGGTGAGGTGAGTGACGCGCATTTATTATCACAGGGAGTACCGAATGTTACTGCTGATTGACAACTACGACAGCTTCACCTACAACCTGGCCCAGTATCTGGGCGAACTGGGCGCCGAAGTGCGGGTGGTGCGCAATGATGCCATCGCGGTAGAAGATATCGCGGCCATGAAACCGTCACACATCGTCATCTCACCGGGACCGGGCACACCCGAACACGCCGGGATTTCGGTCGAGGTCATCCAGCGGTTCGCGCCCGAGACACCCATTCTGGGAGTGTGTCTGGGGCATCAGGCCATTGCCCACGCCTACGGCGGCCAGGTGGTGCGTGCCGAACGTCTCATGCACGGCAAGGTATCGCCCATCAAGCACGATGGCAAGGGCATCTTTGGCGGCCTGCCGTCGCCGTTCAGTGCCACGCGCTATCACTCGCTCATCGTAGCCGAGCCACTGCCCGACTGTCTGGAGGCAAGCGCTCACACGCCGGAGGGCGAGCTGATGGCGCTGCGTCACCGCGATTATCCCACCGTGGGGGTGCAATTCCACCCCGAGTCCTTTCTGACGGAGCACGGTCACTATCTGTTGCGCAACTTCCTGGAGGGAGCTGCGAACGGCTCAGTGACAGGGCGTGGCACAGCGGACGGAGCCATCACGGGCCTCCAATCGGCGATCGCGACGCTGCTTCAACCCGCTGATCTTGGCGAACAGGATGCCGAGGCGGTGATGACGCTGATCATGCACGGCCAGGCGACGCCGGCCCAGATCGGGGCCTTCTTGACGGCATTGCGCATGAAGGGTGAGACGGTGGCCGAGATCACCGGTTGCGCACGCGCGATGCGCCGCAGCGCCGTCGCTGTTCGACCCAGGCGGCCCGATCTGTTGGTGGACACCTGCGGCACCGGTGGCGATGGCGCGGCGAGTTTCAACATCAGCACCGCGGCTGCGTTTGTGGTGGCCGGAGCGGGCCAGCCGGTCGCCAAGCACGGCAACCGATCGGTGTCGAGTCGCTGCGGCTCGGCGGACGTGATGGAGGCCCTCGGAGTGCGCATTGATCTTCCGGCTGATCTGGTTGCCGCCTGTATAGATGAGGTGGGGATCGGATTCTTGTTTGCGCCCCTGTTGCATCCGGCGATGAAGCACGCCATCGGGCCGCGCCGCGAGCTGGGTGTGCGCACGATCTTCAATCTGCTCGGCCCGCTGACCAACCCCGCCGGTGCCAGCGCGCAGGTGCTGGGCGTCTATGACCCGAAGCTGACGGAACCGCTGGCTCACGTGTTGGCCGCGCTGGGCAGCCAATCGGCATTTGTGGTGCACGGTGCGGGTGGTCTGGATGAGTTGACCACTCTGGGTGCCAACAGGGTCAGCCGGTTGCACAATGGCCAGGTCGAGACCAGCACGCTTGATCCTGGCGAGCTGGGACTCGCGCGGGCGAGGGCGGCCGACCTCGCGGGTGGCGATGCAGCCGAAAATGCTGGCATCATCCGCGGCATTCTGTCGGGTGAGGTGCGCGGTGCCCCGCGTGACGTGGTCGCCCTGAACGCGGCGGCGGCACTGGTTGCCGCCGACCGTGCCAGTTCATTTTCCGAGGGTCTGCGCCTGGCTGCCCATAGCATTGACAGCGGTGCTGCCGCCCGCGTCCTGGCGCAGCTGGTGCAATTCAGTCGTATGGCCTGAACGTGTAGATTGAGCGCGTAGGGTGCAGTGATATGGACAACATTCTGCGAGAGATAATCGCCTACAAACGAACGGTCGAGTTGCCGCAAATGATTCAGGGGGTTCCGCTGGCGTTGATGGAGGAGTGTGCTGCGGCCGGTCCTCCGCCACGGGACTTCATAGCCGCTCTGCGAGCCGTGCCGGGGGTAGCCCTGATTGCGGAAGTGAAGCAGGCGTCACCGAGTCGCGGGCTCTTGCTCAAGGATTTCGACCCCGTGCGGCTGGCCAGCATTTATGCGGACCACGGCGCGGCGGCGATCAGTGTGCTGACCGACTCGCGCTTCTTTCTTGGCGAGATGGCGCATCTGGCGGCCATCCGTGACCATCTGGATGAACGGTATGATTCCTCGCACCAGACCGAGGGAACAGCAACTGGCGACAACGATCCATCGCGGCAGCCTCGCCGTTCCCCGCCACCGCTTCTGCGCAAGGACTTCGTCGTCCATCCCTACCAGGTGTACGAGGCGCGGGCAGCCGGCGCCGATGCGGTGCTGTTGATTGCCGCGGTGCTCGACACCGCTGAATTGGCCGAGCTGATGGCGTTGGCGGAGCAACTGGGCATGGCAGCGCTCATCGAGGTACATACGGCGACCGAGCTGGAGCACGTGTTGCCGCTGTCGCCAAGGCTGGTCGGCATTAACAATCGTGACCTGCGAGATTTTAGCGTGCGACTGGAGACGTGCCTGGAATTGCGGGCGGCCATACCGCCGGATGTGTGCTGTGTGGCGGAAAGCGGCATTCACACGGTGGAGGACGTCGCGCGCCTGCGCGATGGTGGGTTCGACGCGATGCTTGTGGGCGAGGCGTTATTGACGGCACCGGACATAGCGGCGCGGGTGCGGGAGCTGACCGGTGGTCAAAGTTAAGGTGTGCGGCATCACCAACATGGCCGACGCGTTGGCGGCCGTGCAAGCCGGTGCCGATCTGCTCGGCTTCATCTTCTACCCGGCGAGTCAGCGCTACGTGACACCGCCACAGGTGCGTGCGATTGTGACGGCAGTTCGCCAGGAACGGCCGGAGACTGTCGCTGTGGGTGTGTTCGTCAACGAGACGGCGGCAACGGTGGCCCGGGTGCTGGACGACTGTGGGCTCGACGCCGCCCAGCTGCACGGTGACGAACCCCCTTACTTGCTGGGCCTTGAGCCGGGACGATCCTCGCCTTTGAGCGGACGCGCTTACCGCGCCGTGCGTCCTCGCACGCTCGACGAGGCGGTTCAACAGGGACAAGCGTTCGCGTTGCCATCCACCCTGCGCGACGAGCGCCTGCCAGCGTTGCTGATGGACACCTACCACACGAGCCGCATGGGTGGCACCGGTCAGGTGGCGGACTGGTCGGTGGCAGCCTATCTAGCAGCGCACTATCCGCTGCTGCTGGCAGGTGGTCTCACACCCCACAATGTTGCCGCGGCGGTGCAGGCAGTGCGGCCGTGGGGCGTTGATGTCGCCAGCGGAGTCGAAAGGTCGCCCGGCCAGAAAGACCATGCGGCTCTCCGTGCGTTTGTCGCGGCCGCCCGGACGGCAGCGAATGAGCCAGCACCGCCCAGGCCAGCTGTCTCAGGCTGGATCATTTGACGAGGAGACTATGGTATCACATCCTGCGCCTTCAACCACATCCCGCGGTCGTTTTGGGCCGTACGGCGGCCAGTTTGTGCCTGAGGTGCTGATGGCGCCCCTGCAGGCACTCGAGGCAGCGTACGCTGAGGCCACGGCCGATCCCGACTTTACGGCACGCCTTGATCACCTGCTTCGCACTTACGTCGGGCGGCCGACGCCGTTGACATTCGCAGCGCGCCTCACCGAACATCTGGGTGGGGCGCGCATCTACCTCAAACGCGAGGACCTGGCGCATTCGGGTGCACACAAGATCAACAACGCGCTGGGCCAGGCGCTGCTTGCCCAGCGCATGGGCAAGATGCGCGTGGTCGCCGAGACGGGCGCCGGTCAACACGGGGTGGGCAGTGCCACGGCGTGCGCGTTGCTCGGCCTGAAATGTATTGTGTACATGGGTAGCGTTGACATGGCGCGTCAGAGGCCGAACGTCTTCCGCATGCAGCTGCTAGGCGCCGAGGTGCGCGCGGTCGAGAGCGGCAGTCGCACGCTCAAGGACGCTGTCAACGAGGCCATTCGCGACTGGGTCACTCACGTGGCCGATACCTACTATCTCCTGGGTTCGGCGCTGGGTCCGCATCCCTATCCCACCATCGTGCGCGACTTCCAGACGGTAATCGGTCGCGAAGCGCGTGCCCAGGTGCTGGCGGCCGAGGGCCGGCTGCCGGATGTTCTCATTGCGTGTGTAGGTGGTGGCTCAAATGCGATTGGCCTGTTCCACCCCTTCCTGGCGGATGACGTGCAAATGGTCGGCGTCGAGGCGGGTGGTCAGGGCATCGAGAGCGGTCTTCACGCCGCGCGCTTCGCGGATCCGGCGCGGGGTCGCGTCGGGGTGCTGCACGGCACGCGCTCGTTTGTTCTCCAGACCGCCGATGGCCAGATTGCTGAGACACACTCCGTCAGCGCCGGTCTCGATTATCCGGCGGTCGGACCGGAACACGCGCTGTTGCACGATCAGGGTCGGGTGACGTACACGGTGGCGACAGACGAAGAAGCACTGGCCGCGTTCCACCTGGTGGCGCGATTGGAGGGCATCCTGCCGGCGCTCGAGTCGGCGCACGCCCTGGCGGAGGCGATTCGGCGCGCTCCCACGTTGCCCCGGGATGCCGTGATCGTGGTCAATCTGTCCGGTCGCGGTGACAAGGACCTGGACACGGTGATGGCCGTTTCTGAGTCGGTCAGGGAGGCGGGGTTGCCCGGTCGAGCCAATGGGCGGCCGGTGAGTGGTGAGCATCGCGTGAGCGATGTCGCCACGCCAGCCAGGCGCTCGCCATCCATGTCGAGACCGGCTGTTACACGGACTCACGTGGGCCGTGCGCCGGCCGTGTACGGCTACGCGCCCTTCGACAGCTAGACTCATACAAGGATGAGAACCACCTGTTAGCTGCAGATAGCGATGACAGGAGTAGAATCGTGGGCCTTGCACACATCACCGCAGCCTTTCAATTCGGCCGTCCGGCCTTCATCCCCTATGCCGTGGCCGGCTATCCTGACCGTTGTACATCGTTCGAGGTTTTCGAACGGCTGGCGACCTGTGGCGCCGACCTGATCGAGGTGGGTGTGCCCTTTTCGGACCCTCTGGCGGATGGGCCAGTGATCCAGGCGGCGACGCATCAAGCCCTGGTTGGCGGCACGACGCTCGCGGAGTGTGTCGCCACGGTGGCCGAGTTGCGCAGGCGAGGCGTGCGCACGCCAACCGTATTGATGGGCTACCTCAATCCGATCCTGGCCTATGGATTGGAGCGATTCGTGAATGACAGTGCGGCCGCCGGTGCCGACGGCTTCATTGTGCCTGACTTGCCTCCGGAGGAATCCGGTGATCTGGAAGCGGCCTGCCAGCGTCACGACCTGGCACTGATCCATCTTCTGGCGCCGACCAGTCCCCCGGAGCGCGTCGCACTCGTGTCGGAACGGGCGCGCGGATTCATCTATCTGGTCTCAGTGACCGGTATCACGGGGGCACGGGCTACTCTGCCTCCCGACCTGGCCGCCTTCGTCGCACGGGTGCGGGCAGTGACCGCTCTGCCCCTGGCGGTGGGTTTCGGCATCCAGTCGCCCGAGCAGGCGCGGGTTGTCGGGCAGATCGCTGATGGTGTCATCGTCGGCAGTGCGCTGGTTGAGCGCGTTGGGCGGTCGCTTGCCGAAGCGGAGAGTCTCGCGCGCAGCATCCGGTCGGCGCTGAATCTGGGCTGAGGATCGGAGGAAAGGCCTGTCGGGCAGCCAGTTCGGTTTGACCGAACGCACCTTGTGTGCTACACTCGCGCACATTCTGTAGCCCACAGCCTGTCCCGCCGCGACGAGTAGGGGGCTCACTCTGCCCTCACGTTGAGAGGCGAGGCGCGCCCGGGAAGTGGCGACATCTCGAGCCGCCAGGTCCCTTGCGGTGTGGCTGTGGCTGCAGGCCACGCTCGGAAGGGGGGTGATAGACGAAGTCACAACCGTGTCTCTGGGTCACCCACGGCAGTTCCAGGAAACACGTTGAGAAGATCCTGCGTCAGGCATGGAGAGGAGGATCCTGATGAAAACGAGAGTTCTTGCACTGCTTGTCATTCTGGCGCTTCTGGTGACCGTGGCCGCTCAGTGCAGCGCGCCAGCCACGGAGGCGCCGAAGGCTACTGAAGCACCCAAGGCAACTGAGGCTCCGAAGGCGACTGAGGCGCCGGCCGCGACGGAAGCGCCGAAGGCGACCGAGGCACCGAAGGCCACCGAGGCGCCAGCTGCGACTGAAGCACCCAAGGCGACTGAAGCGCCGAAGGCCACCGAGGCGCCAGCGGCTACCGAAGCACCCAAGGCAACTGAAGCGCCGAAGGCGACCGAGGCACCGGCAGCAACCGAGGCTGCGAAGGCCGACAAGCCGGCGGTGTACAAGGTGGGCTTTGTGAATCACCTGACCGGCGACGGTGCTGTCTACGGGCAGAGCATGAAGAACGGCACCGAGCTGGCGGTTGACATAATTAATGCGACCGGTGGCATTGGTGGCGTCCCGGTTGAGGTGATCTACGAGGACGACCGTCTTGTCGCGGCCGACGCTCAGACGGCGTTCCTGAAGCTGGTCGAGTCGGACAAGGTGCCTGTCATCCTCGGCTCGTCGTCCAGCACTGTCAGCCTCAGCATCTGTCCCAAGGCTCAGGAGAAGAAGGTCGTGCAGGTCTCGCAGGTCTCGACGGCCCCGTCGCTCAAGGACTGCGGGAAGTACTTCTTCTCGGTGATGGCCTCCGACACAGCCCAGGGACCGGAGTGGGTCAAGGTGGCCGAGGCGCTCGGTGTCAAGGAAGCCGCGGTCATGTATATCAACAATGACTATGGCATCGGCGTGAAGGATACCTTTGTGGCCGCCTTCGAGAAGGCGGGTGGCAAGCTGCTCATCGTGCAGCCCTTCGAGCTCGGCGCCAAGGATTTCCGCACCGAGATCCTGAAGGTCAAAGACACCAATCCCAAAGTGACCTTCATTGTTGACCACGTGCCGGAAGCCAGCATCATCTTCAAGCAATCGGCCGAGCTGGGCTTCAAGACCCAGTGGGTGACCGATGTCTCCATTGTCGCTGCTGAGGTGCCGGAACTGGCTGGCAAGGAAGCGGTGGAGGGTATCATTGGCCTGCGCGCTGGCTCGAGCCAGACTCCGGAGTACAAGGCCTTCCGGGATGCCTTCATGAAGAAATTCAACAAGGAGCCCACCATCTGGGCCGACTTTGCCTACGACGCGATGATGCTCGTGGCCAAGGCAATCGAGAAGGGCGGTTATACCTCGGACGGCATTCAGAAGGCACTGTTCGAGGTCGCCGAGACTTACGTGGGACCGTCGGGTGCCAAGAAGTTCGACGAGTACGGCATCTCGCAGGGCTCCTACGAGTGGATGACGATCAAGGACGGTCAGTGGGTACTCTACGAGAAGTAGTGGGGTATCGCTGATTGATAGGTTGACGCTCCCTGTTCCTGCCGTAGGGGACAGGGAGCGTCGGTCATGTTACGGTATGCGGTTTCGGGGAGAACGTCTGTGAGCATCTTTGCGCAGCTGCTCGTCAATGGTTTGATCGCCGGTGGCACCTATGCGTTGGCCGCAGTGGGCTACAGCATGGTGTACGGCGCACTGAAGTTCATCAATTTTGCTCACGGCTCGGTGGCGATGGTGGGAGCGTACACGGCGTTTGTGCTGGTGGCGTTCTTGAAGCTGCCGGTGATCGTGGCATTCCTCGCCGCAATGGCCTTGACCGCTGTTCTGGGCGTGTTTGTTGAGCGGGTCGCCTATCGCCCTCTGCGGCGGGCGCCAAAACTGGCGTCTCTGACGACCGCGATCGCCGTCTCGTTCGTCCTGGATGCGTCGGTTATGATCCTGATGGGCGCCGACATTCGTACCTTCAGTCTGACCGGCATGAGCAGCTTTCAGCTCGGTCCGGTGTTCGTGACACCGGTTCAGGCAGCCATTGTCGCCACCAGTCTGGTGTTTATGGTCGCGCTTTACTGGCTTCTTACCCGCACCAAACTGGGCAAGGCGATTCGGGCGGTGGCTGACGGTGTGAATCTCGCCGAGATATCCGGCATCAACACCAATCTGGTCATCTCATCGGTGTTCGCCATTGGTTCGGCATTGGCGGCTGCCGCCGGCGCCCTGATCGGGATGGACACCAACCTGCAGCCGACCATGGGTTTCATCATCACCGTCAAGGCCTTCGCTGCGGTCGTGCTGGGTGGTCTGGGCAACGTATGGGGGGCGGTGGTGGGTGCCTTTGTCATCGGCATTGCAGAGAACCTGGGTGTCTGGTATATACCGCCGGTGTGGAAGGACTCGATCGCTTATGGCATTCTCATCCTGGTTCTCTTTTTCCGACCGGCGGGCATTTTCGGCAAGAAGGAAGAGGGTCAGGCTACCGTCCTGTGAGCCGCAGTTTGCCGACTGGAGGGCAGTCGGCGCGGTTTACGGTGGGAACGCCCTCTGAGGGGTGAATCGCATGCAACTGGCGCTGATAGTCCATCTTCTGGTCATTATGACCATCTACGGCATTCTGGCCATCTCGCTGAACCTCGTGGTGGGTGCCACGGGTCTGTTCAACCTGGGTCACGCGGCCTTTTACGGCATTGGTGCCTATGCGTCGGCGTTGCTGATGATGGCCGGAGTCCCATGGCCGATCGCGGCGGTCGGTGCCATGGTGGTGGCCGGCTTCGTGGCTTTCATCATCGGCATTCCCACATTGCGCCTGGTGGGAGACTACCTGGCGGTTGTGACGATGGGCCTGGGTGAGATCACGCGCGCCATTTTCAAGAACTGGATCTCTCTGACACGTGGTCCGATGGGCCTGCCCGGTATTCCTCACGCCTCCCTGTTTGGTGTGCTTGAGTTTGACACAGCCGAGAAGTTCCTGGGACTCGGTGTTGTCTGCCTGGTGTTGGTTTACCTGGTTGCCCAGCGGTTGCTGTATTCCCCGTTTGGCCGTGTCCTGAAAGGCATCCGTGAGGATGAAACGGCGGTTCAGGCATTGGGCAAGAATGTGTACCGCTTCAAGATGGCGATCCTGATCATTGGCTCAGCGATGAGCGGCCTGGCCGGCAGCCTGTTTGCGCACTACATCACCTTCATAGACCCGAGCAGTTTTGTGATGTGGCTTACCTTCTTTATCTTCCTCATCATCGTGTTGGGTGGTCTGGGCAATAACCTGGGTGCTGTCGCGGTGACGGTCATCTTCGTGGGTCTGCGGGAAGGATTGCGCTTTGTCGGCCTGCCCGGCTGGCTCAATCCGGCTGCGTTGCAGCAGCTCATATTCGGGGTCTTGCTGATCGTGGCGACCATCTTCGTGCCACGCGGCCTGATCCCCGAGCGCAAGGTGGTGTACAAATAGGATGGGCATTTCCTGCCACGGCTGAGCAGCGGCGCAGGGCGTGATCTGACATTGACCAGTCTCAATCGGGGAAGGAAAGGATGGCGCAGTGCTGAGGACCGAACAACTGACCAAGGATTTTGGCGGCCTGCGGGCGGTTGACCATTGCTCGTTTGAGG
>Ga0101944_10008261_pt1 | contig 10012 bp, 8 predicted proteins | sample DewCreD2012metaG_FD_75245 | JGI IMG/M metagenome (GOLD analysis project Ga0101944, IMG submission 75245) | Hot spring sediment bacterial and archeal communities from British Columbia, Canada, to study Microbial Dark Matter (Phase II) - Dewar... ...
GTAATTGCATCCATTCAGACTCAAGTCGCGCGCCTGGACCTGGCTCACATGATCGGCGTGGAAGCCGACGTTGCAGTTGAGCGCGGAACAGCCCTGGTAGACGACCGTCCCAAACGAACCCGAGACATTGCGATGGCAATAGAAGCCGGTGGCGTGGGCGTCAAAACCGCTGCTAATCGCCTGGCAGTTGACGAAGGTAAGACCTTCGTTATTGGGGCTGTTGTCGTTGCCCACGAAGAGGGTCAGGTTGGTCGTCCCGCAATAGCCGTCCTGGGCGATGCAGTCCACCAGCCGGGCGCCGCTGCGCACCCCGCGCAGGTTGACTCCCATCCAGAAGCCGAGCAGTGCCGTCAACACCGCCACCCGCGGCCCGGCCTGGCCGGCTCCCGCCCAGAATTCCGTCAGATAGATGACGAACAGGTTGGCGTTGGCCGCTGCCGAAGTCAGCCGCACCAGCCAGGCCAGCCATGCCGTCTGCAATCCGAGGAACTGACCAAAAGCGGCACGTGCATACAGGTACGGCCCGCCGGCTTCGCGAAACTGGGAAGCCACCTCGGCAAAGCAGGCCATGATGACGCCGATGCCAGCCGCGGCCAGTAGATAAAAAAACGGACTGGCGGGCCCGACCATGCGGATGACTTCCGACGGCAGTCCGAAGATGCCGCTGCCGATGATGCTGTTGATGACCAGGGCGACCAGGGTCCACCGGCCCATCACACGGACGAGTTTTTCCTCGGGCGAAGCCGACACGGTGGGCTAGCATAGCGCAAAAGCTGTGTGCCGGGTGAGTGCCCCACACGCTGCGCATCGGGTAGAAGAGTTTTGCCTGCAGCGCAGCGGAGCGCGCAGACTTCCGGCGCCCCGCTGGCTGCAGAGAAGGGAAGGATTCGCCGCGTCCGCTATTGAGCCGTGGCAGTCGCTTTCGCCCCGGTGAAGCCGGCTGCCAGACCGAGCACCCCGATCAACAGGTGGATGACGTTGTAGGTCGTATTCAGCTTCAGCGGGATGCCGAACAGGTCTTCGCTGCCGGTGGCGAATCCCGCGATCGCCACCAGGGTGTAGATCGCGCCGAAGATCAGCGCATACATCCGTGCCGCACCCACATTTTTGCTCGAGCCGGCCCAGAGGCCAATCGCACCGCTCAGCACGTGGATCACGTTGTGGTGCATGGTGAAGCCAAGGCCGAACAAGGTCGAATCCCCGACGAAGAATCCCACAATCCCAACCAACAGAAGGACTACACCGACCACCAGGGCATAGGTCTTAGCCATCGTGTGCCTCCTTGGTTCTTCAGGTTCTGGTAGGACACTCTCCAAAACGGCCCGGGGTGCGGGCCTCTGGCTGGGGAGCTTAGCCTTGCCGGCTGCCGGCGTCAAGCGGAGTCACACACGCCGCCCCGGAGCCATCAGACGCGGCGGCGGCGCAGGTCGCGCAGGATTTCCCGCGCCGCGTTGTATCCCGGCGCGCCCATCACGCCCCCGCCCGGGTGCGTCCCGGAACCGCACAGATAGAGTCCCCGCAGCGGCGTGCGATACTGCGCCCACCCCGGTACCGGCCGCAGAAAGAACAGTTGATCCACAGCCATTTCTCCGTGAAAGATGTTGCCGCCCGTCAGCCCGTAGGTTTCTTCTAGGTCGAGCGGAGAGATCACCTGGCGGTGGAGAACGAGGTTCCGAAACCCGGGCGCATACTCTTCCACCAGAGCGAGCACGCGGTCGGCGTAGCTTTCCTTGAGCTGGTGCCAGTTGCCTTCACGCAGCCGGTATGGGGTGTATTGCAGAAAGATGTTCATGATGTGCTTGCCGGGCGGAGCCAGCGAGTCGTCGTAGGACGTAGGAATGGTGATCTCCAGCATGGGCTGCGTCGAAGGGTGCCCGTACTTCGCTTCGTCCCAGGCACGCTCGATATAGTCGATGGAAGGGCAGAGGTGAATCGTGGTGCGGTGGTGGGGCAGCAGCGTTGAGCCGGGCAGCGCGCGGAAGCTGGGCAGGCCGTCTAGGGCCAGATTGATTTTCATCGAGCAGCCTTCCATGCGGATGTTGCGCACCGCGGTGAGGAATTCCTCGGGCAGGTGGCTGGCCTCGACCAGGTGCAGAAAGGTGCGCTTCGGATCGGCGCCGGAGACCACGATGCGACCGCGGATTTCTTCTCCATTGCCGAGCACCACCCCGCTGGCGCGCCCCTGCGTGACGAGCACGCGGGCAACGGGCGCCTCGGTGCGAAGGGTGGCGCCGGCGGCTTGCGCCGCGCCGGCCAGTGCCGCGGCCACTCCACCCATACCGCCGCGAACGAATCCCCACAGTCCGCGGTGGCCGTTCACTTTCCCCATCACATGATGCAGCAGCACGTAGGCGGTGCCGGGCGTGCGCGGACCGCCATTGGTGCCGATGACCCCGTCGGTCGCCAGCGTCACTTTCACTTCCTCGGATTCGAACCAGGGGGCCAGGAAATCCGCCACGCTCTGCGTGAAGATGCGCAGGTGGCCGATGCGCTCGGCGTCGTCCATGTGCAGGAAATCCAGTCCGAGCCGGCCCAGTTCGAGATAGTCGCGCAGGCCGCTGCGCGCCAGATCGGGCGGAGTGCGCAGCAGCATCCGTTCGGCGAACCGTGCCAGCCGCTCCAGAAACGCTTCGTAGCGGGGATAAGCCTCGGCATCCCGCCGAGAGAAGCGCGCGATTTCTTCGCAGGTGCGCCGCTGGTCCTGCCAGAACAGCAGATGCCGGCCGTCGGGAAACGGCGTGAAAAACGCCGGGTCTTTCGCGTAGACGTGATAGCCGAAGCGGGCCAGTTCCAGTTCGCGAATGATGCGCTCCTGCAGCAGGCTGCAGAGATACGCCAGCGTCGAAACGCGGTAGCCGGGCCAGGGCTCTTCGGTGACGCTGGCACCGCCCAGCACCCCGCGCCGTTCCAGTACGAGCACGTCCAGGCCGGCGCGGGCCAGATAAGCGGCACAGACCAAACCATTGTGCCCGCCGCCGATCACAATCGCATCCCATGCTCGGGCCATAGCGGCTCAGCCTAACGCAACTGCGGCGCACAAGGGAAGTCGCAGGCGCGGCCGGCTGAATTCGCTTGTTGGGTCGCGGCGGGGCCGGTACAATGGAACGTTGTTCGGGCTGCCCGCTGGAGTCACCCTGAGGCAGCGCAAAGCCGCAGCAACGAACCTGCGCACCGAAGCCGCCCCGGCAAAAGAAAAAAAGGAGGACCGCATCCGATGGCCACCCTGGAAGTGAGCATTGCCCGCGGGGAATTCCGCAACGAACCGCCGACTGATTTTTCCAAGCCGGAAAACCGCAGCCGGATGGAAGCCGCGCTCAAGAAAGTCGCCGCGGAGCTGGGTCGCGAATATCCCCTGCTGATTGGGGGCAGGGAAGTCCGCACGGAAGACAAATTGCGCTCGATCAATCCATCCCGACCTTCGCAGGTGGTGGGCATTTTCAGCAAGGCGTCCAAAGAGCTGGCGGCACGAGCCGTGGAAGAAGCCGACAAGGCGTTCCAGCACTGGAAGCGCACCTCGCCGGAGCATCGCGCCGAGATCCTGTTTCGCACCGCCGAGCTGCTGCGCGAAAAGCGGCTGGAGATGAACGCCTGGCTGGTCTACGAAACGGGCAAGACCTGGCCCGAGGCCGATGCCGATATCGCCGAGCTGATCGACTTCTGCGAATTCTACGGGCGCGAGGCCCTGCGGTACTTCGGTCCCCAGCCGGTCACCCCCGTCCCGGGTGAGCGAAATCGTCTGGTGTATATCCCGCTGGGGGTGGGCGCGGTCATCCCGCCGTGGAATTTCGCCGGTGCCATCATGGGCGGCATGACCACGGCCTCGCTGGTGACGGGCAACACCGTCGTGCTGAAGCCTTCGAGCGATTCCCCTACGATTGCCTGGAAATTTGTCGAACTGCTCCATCAGGCCGGCCTGCCCAGAGATGTGCTCCAGTTCTGCCCGGGTTCCGGCAGCGCGATGGGCGACACGGTGGTGGCCCACCCGCGTACGCGGTTCATCGCCTTCACGGGTTCGAAAGAGGTTGGCCTGCGCATCTGCGAGCTGGCCGCCAAGGTGCAGCCCGGCCAGATCTGGATCAAACGCACCGTGCTCGAAATGGGCGGCAAAGATGCGATCATCGTGGATGAGGAAGCGGACCTGGATGCCGCCGTCGAGGGCGTGACGATTTCCGCCTTCGGCTACCAGGGTCAGAAATGTTCGGCCTGCTCGCGCGCCATCGTCAGCGAAAAAATCTATGACGCTTTCCTGGAGCGGCTGGTCGAGCGCTGCCGGAAAATCACCGTCGGGCCGGCCGAAGACCCGGCAAACTTCATGGGCCCGGTCATCAACGAATCGGCCATGAAGTCCATTCTGGAATACATCGAAATCGGCAAACGGGAAGGCCGGCTGGTGCTGGGCGGCGGCCGCGTGCCCGGAGAAGGCTATTTCCTGGAACCGACCATTTTTGCCGACGTACCGCCCCGGGCGCGCATCGAGCAGGAAGAAATCTTCGGTCCCGTGCTGGCCGTAATCAAGGCGAAGGACTTCGACCAGGCCCTGGAGATCGCCAACGACACCGAATACGGTTTGACCGGTGCCGTCTATTCCCGCAACCGCAGCAAGCTGGATCGCGCTGCCGAGGAATTCCACGTCGGCAACCTGTATTTCAACCGCAAATGCACCGGCGCGCTGGTGGGCGGGCATCCCTTCGGGGGCTTCAACATGTCCGGAACGGATTCCAAAGCGGGCGGCCGGGACTACCTGCTGCTGTTCCTGCAGGCCAAGTCCATCAGCGAAAAGATTCTCAGCTAGCCCCGCCGGTGTCCGTCACAACGCGCAGCCGGCGCTTCGCTGAGTCAGCAGTTCCAGTGCGCGACGATACTTCCGGTACACGTAGCGCGCTTCTTCGCGGGCGATGATCCATCCGGCGCGCCCGTCGAGAAAACCGGCGTGCACCAGATAGACGTGCATCCAGCGCCACGCGGGCGCCAGGTACCGCAAACCCAACCCGGGCCGCTTTCCCTGTTGCGCCAGGTGGTCCCCGATGCGCTCGACATAGCGGTCGAGCTGCTGCCGGTATTCTTCCAGTGTTTCCACCGGAAAGTGCAGGATGTGCCCGGGCAGGGTTTCTACCCGCCCGGCCACGCGCACCGAATCATGCACCGGTGCGGGCTGGAATTCCCCGCGTCGGCGGTCATAGAGCCGCAGCTTGTAATCGGGATACCAGCCGGAATGGCGAATCCAGCGACCCAGGAAAAACGCCCGGCGCCGGAACCGGTAGCCTGCCGCGCGCGGTTCGCTGGATTTCCACTGCAGAACGGCCTGCTGGGCTTCGCGGTCGAGTTCTTCATCGGCGTCGAGACTGAGAATCCAGTCGTGCCGAGCCAGTTGCGCGGCCAGATTCTTTTGCGCGGCCGGGCCCGGCCAGGGCTGGTTGACCACCACGCGAGCACCGAGCGCAGCAGCAATTTCGCGGGTGTTGTCCGTCGAACCGTCGTCCACCAGGACAATTTCGTCGGCGCAGGCCAGTGAGCTGATGGCCCGGCCAATCCGGTGCCCCTCGTTGTGGGCCACAATGGTTGCAGAAATGCGTGGCATCGGCGGCCGGCCATCTTAGGCCAGCCTTCCCAGCGATGCAATGCAACACAGGAAAACGTGGGGTGAGCGAAGGGATTCGAATTGCTGAATCAATCTCTAAGTCCCGTTGATTGTGTTGCCCTTCTCACCCTTCCACCCGCAAAAAATGGGGTCTCTGGGCCCGGTTTTGTGACCCAGATGTGACCAGCGACGGGCACGCACGCAAAGCAGCCGGGCCCGGTTTGGATGAACCTGGCGGTTCTCGGAAGCCCGCGCGGCACCGCCCCGCCACGTGCAGGTGGCGAGATTTGCGGAGGGGCACCACCACCGTCGACAACCGCACAGCTCGCACAGCCACGTGCAGGCGCAGGGTTGGCGGAGTGTCACCACCACTCAGCAGCCCCGCAGCATCGCCCATCAACCTGCGAGGTAACGTGTCACCCCACCTCCCGCCGCCGCAGGCGGCGCTCCCGGTTCACCTGCGGTAACCGCCCAGCTCAGTTGGGTTTGGGTTCTGTCCTGTCGCTGTCTGTGACCACTCCCAAAAGCCGAACCTCGGGTGGACTATAAGAGGCTACGTCTATGAGATGGTTCTGACAGACCAACTTGTAATGCAGGATTGGTTCATTGTGGCCCCCGGTGTCGCGAGTAAGGTGGTCGAGAAAATGCGATTTCGTGTACACCCGAAACACGTTGCCGGTGTATACCTCGTCCTGACCGCTGCCCGCCGAACCCACCACCTCTTCAGTGACGAGATACGCAACGTAGCGGGTCCACCGGAGTTCAAAGGTCCTGCACCCTTCCACGGATTTTATGGGCGAAGCGCCTTTTCGAATTTCAGCGAACGGATTAGCCGCGTCTGGCATGGATACCGTCTCGGTGGGATCCGCTATCGCCTCTTCAACAAGAAGGCGCAATGAGTTTTCCTCGGGCTCTGAGAGATGACGCAGGTAGAGATACTTCGCTTGATCCAGCAGCGAGATTATCTCGTCCTGTCCCAGCGCAGTTCGAGATGGATCGGCACCCATAGCTCAGGACCTGATTTTCGTTACGGTCCGGCCCCCGGCGTCCTGCAAGGCAATGGTAGGGCCACCGCCGGACGTACTGTTGTAGAGTACTGCCTTCGTGCCATCTGATAGCGTTCTCACCTTCGTCGCGCCGTACACTTTCTCAGCACCCCCTAAGCTTGCAAAATCCTTAGCGGCCTGAGCGATCCCACCGCTCTTCTGCAGGATTTCTGCGCCCTTTCCCGCCGCCGCTCCTGCTTTAAGCAGCGTCGCCCCCTCCCGCAGCTTACCCACTGCTGGGAGCATTGCCAGCGCAACATTGCCTGGAGTGCAGGAAGGTGCACCTGCAACACACTCCGCAGCCGCCATTAGAGGCGGAGCTACGATGTAGCCGAACGTTCGCAACCCGTTTGCCGCGAGATTCACACCGGGTTCTGCCATGGCACCAGCTAGAGCTAGCGTCTCGGCTGCACCCGCAGGCAGGTCGACGTCCGTCTGCCAGTAGGTGCCGACCTTGACTTGGTTGCCGTTTGCGTCGGTCCCGTAGATGTCGCCGTTCCTCAGAGAAATCCCCGCCCCAGGATCTTTCTGAAGCTGGGCGAACTCTTCATCGGAGACATCCGTGCATTGCTGCTTGTTGTCGTCGCCTTGGACACAGACGCGGTAGACATCACCGTCTGGATCGGTGTACTTCAGCGGGTTGTTCCTCGCGTAGGCGTAGCCGTTCCAGCTTTGCGGATCGTTCTGATACAAAAAGCCACTGATATTGCCTGGGTCAGGGGACATGAAGCGTCCGAGGCTGGACGAGTTGTACCTAAGCCCAAAATTATCGAGGCCGCTCTCAGCGTCGCGTTCCTTGCCGGTGAATTTGTAGGCGTTGCCGCTGCCCGAGGCAACGACGCGTTCGCCGCCGAACGGATAGTAGTCGGAGTCATCGAGAATCTGGCCGGCGGCGTTGGTCACCACAGGCGAGCCGCCGAGGACGAAATGCGGATGGCGGAGCGGTGGCGGGTGGTGGGCGAGCATGGTCATCGTGCCTGCGCTGCGATGATTGTCGTGTAGTTTACACCCACCGGAGCCACACTGCATCGCCCAGCCAACTGCAAGGGGTGACGGGTCACTACCTCTGCGGCCACTGAAAGTGGCGCTCCCGGTTAACCAGCGGTAACCCGGTTCGCGGTTCCCGCGTACCTACCGGGCAGATGATGACTGGATGGCTTTTCTGGTAGCCACCAACAACGATGCGAGTACCAGAGCAACAGAGCCTGCCCCCAGGAGAGTCCACAGAGGCTGATTCCGCATGCCCGCTGCGTAATCGGGTAGGTTCGTCATGAACGCTGGAAAAAAGTAGATAGCGAGCACCCCACTTCCTGTCAACGGCAGCCACCGCGTCCAACAGCGCTTTGTGGTCCACCAGAGAAGTCCTCCCAGCGTGAGAACCAGAGAACCGGTGTACAGAATCACGTTCCACCAAGTAAAAGGAGCCCCGTATAGTCCCATGGCGTGCACGTACCAGGCCCATGCGAGACCGACAAGGCCAGTAACGACGTAAAGCGCACCAATGAGATGCTTCATTGCGAACACACCTTCTCTCCCTTGTCGTCCTTGGAGCATTGCGGGGTTGGCTTTTGAACGTCGACCTTCTTGTCTGGTGGAAAGAGGGAAAGTGGCGTCGCATCCGGCGGCGGCTGGTACTGAATTACAGGAGTTGTGTTGCCGTCTGCCCGCGTGACGTTTAGCTCTGCGGCTGGGAAATCATCGATGGTTCCTTTGACGTTGACACTCGAAGCGTCCGGGGGAACAATCACGGTCAAATTTGCATCTATTGCTGCCGTAAGTGCCTGTGGGGTCAGCGGATTCTTGACAGCTTGCTTGATATTGAGAACAACGTTTCCGCTTGCGTCTCGGGTGGCCGTGACTGTGGGCAGGCCCGTAGTTGCGATGCCCGTTTTCACCACATTCCCCTTCGCGTCCAACTGATAGGTTGCTCCGGCTCCGCTTGTCACGCTAATGATAGGGTTCGCTCTTTTTGAGGCATCCGTTTCAAGTCTCACTGTGATGAAGGTCCTTGAGGATGCGTTTGGTGACGTTGAGAAGCCTCGGTTATCCCCTGCGAAAATAAGGCCCGCAATGGTTACCGACTTCTGCGGAATGAACGTCCGGAAGGTAATGGTCACCTCCTCCATCCCGTTCGGGTCGAAGAGGTTCAAGGGGTTATTCAAAACGTACGAGTACTTGTTCAGCTTTTGGGGATTCAGCAGGTGGCGGAGTGCGATGCCCTTTGGGTCCGTACTCGTGAACCGGCCGTAGGCGGAGGCGTAGTAGCGAGCAATGAAGTAATCGAGGCCCGTTTCGGAGTCACGTTCCTTGCCGGTGAATTTGTAGGCGTTGCCGCTGCCCGCGGCAACGACGCGTTCCCCGCCAAACGGATAGTAGTCCGACTCGTCCTGGATCGCGCCGGTCGCGTTCATCACAACACACGCGCGGCCAAGGGGGTAGTGGTCGGAGTCATCGAAAATCTGGCCGGTGGCGTTGGTCACCACGCGCGAGCTGCCGAGGACGAAATGCGGATGGCGGAGCGGTGGCGGGCGGTGGGTGAGCATGGTCATCGTGCCTGCGCTGCGATGGTTGTCGAGTAGTTTACACTACCCAGGGCTGCGCGGCATCCCCCGCTACCTGTTATTGATGCCATGTTTTCTTCTTGCCCCCGCTCTTGGCGACGTCTCCGGTCGCGCAGGATTGGTGTGGAGGAACCGACGCACCTCTCCTGCTAAAAAGCCGTTGGAAAAACAGCGCGATCAAAGACCACTGGCCGAAAGACAAGCCCATGACTATCAGCAAGAGATAACCCCCCCGGCGAGATTCCTAAGAAGGTTTTATCCCAAAGCTCAGGGTTCTGATTGACTGCCCAAACATATGGACGCACAGCCCACCAGCTTGGCGCATGAACCCACGTGACTAGCTTCAGAGAGAATGCCAACATTTCCTGTTGCCAAGGTAATGCCCTACCCCAGAACACGTAGTGAGGAACTGGTTCATCAAAAACGGGCGGGCGGGGCGTGTACGGGTAACTTTTCATTCCGAAGTCTATCCAAAAGTAAATCCAGAAAAGAAGGTTCGCGGTGAGGACTAACGGCAGTACTTTTCCGTGTCGAAAGACGGGAAGCGAAGGCGTAGCAAGAGCGCTCATTGCTCATCTTTTGGAGGGGCCTGCTTCCTAATAACTTGGCCGAAGGCTCCATGTGTGATTTTCAACCCTCTGGAAGGATCGGTTTTTCGAACTTCGTTCTCGGCAATCACGGCTGCCCTCGCATTGCCGATGGTGCCAGCGGATTGTCCTCCAAAAAGTTCGGCCCACATGTGTCCCAACAGCTCATGCGCGGTCGCTTCTGGGAGATTCGCTCCTGGAATTCCCCCTATCTGTCCCCCAATGAGGCCCCTTGTATCT
>Ga0101944_10008262_pt1 | contig 10011 bp, 9 predicted proteins | sample DewCreD2012metaG_FD_75245 | JGI IMG/M metagenome (GOLD analysis project Ga0101944, IMG submission 75245) | Hot spring sediment bacterial and archeal communities from British Columbia, Canada, to study Microbial Dark Matter (Phase II) - Dewar... ...
CCGGAGATCCGTTCATCGGCTATCGCTTCACGCTCGACACGCCCAACAACGTCGAGGGGTTGCGGTTCCTCACGTCGCTGGCGCGCAACGGCTACGGGCCGCTGCCGACCACCCGCCCGCGCGACTACGAAGACCCGCGCAAGCTCTTCCTGGCCGGCCAGGTCGCTATGTTCTTCGGGACGCCCAGTGACATCCACTACATTCTGAGCCGGGCGCCGGATTTCCCCGTCGGCGTGACGGAGCTGCCCGAGACACCGGCCGGCGCGGGCGCCGCCTCGGCGCTCGGTTCAACCGGCCTGCTGGTGCCGCGGGGCTCCCCCCACCGTCAGGCGGCGTTCGAGTTCATGAAATGGGCCACCGCCGATCGCTACGGCCTGGCGATGGCGCGGCGGCTGGGTCGCTATCCCGCCCGCACCTGGTTGCTGACGACGCCACACTTCGCCGGTGATCCCTTGCTCAAGCCCTTCCTGTCGCAGCTGACGGCAGCGCGGCCGTATCTGCTCGACGCCTTTCCCGAGGTCGAACGTGCCTACACCGATGCCATCAAAGCGGCATTCTATGGCGCCGACCCCGCCGAAGCGTTGCGAGCGGCGCAGGAAGAGGCCAATCGTTATCTCGAAGAGACATCCCGCAAGTCGCCATAGATGGACGGTCCGAATCCCATGCGCTACCGGCTGCTCCGACGTCTCGCCCGTGTGCGGTCCAGGCTTGACAGCCTCCCGTTTCTCGCGCTCGTCTTCACGGCCGTGCCACTCGCGATCCTGCTGGCGTTGTCGGTGGCCGCTGTCTTCTACGCCTACCAGCAGGTGGCGGAGCAACTGGCCCTCAGTCGCGATGAGGAACTGGCGCGCATCTCCGCCGATCGCCTCTCGGAGAACATGGCCGACTTCGTCCGCATCCTCTCGACGATCGCACGGCTCGACATCGTCAGCAGCGACAATCCCACCCTGCAGAAGAATGCCCTCACCCAGGCGCGCGACCTGCTGATTGACTTCGATGGTGGTGTGATCATCATCAACTCCCAGGGTGTCTGCACCGTCACCGAGCCATTTCGACCCGACCTGCTCGGCCAGGATTTCTCGGAGCGAGCCTATTTTCAGACCGTGCGCCAGCTGCGTGCGTTCACCTTTTCCGATGTGATCCAGGAGGAGGGCTCGGGCGAAGACATCATCGTGGTCGCCGTCCCGATCCTGTCGCGCGACGGCGAGTTTCGGGGTGTGGTGGCCGGGCGCTTCTACGTGCAGTTCCAGCGCATCGGCGAGGAGATTCGTAAGCTGAGCAGTGGCGGCACGAGCGAAGCCTACCTTATTGATCGCAACGGACGGGTGATCTACCATCCCAGCTATGCACTGATCGGCGCTGACTTCAGCCAGCGCGTGTCGGTCGCCAACCTGATGCGCGGTGAGCGCCAGGGCGCCGTCATCGTGGAGGGTCCGGACGGCGTGCGCCAGGTGGTCGGCTATGCCGCCGTCGGCGTCACCGGCTGGGGACTGGTGGTGCAGGAGCCGTGGGCGGTCGTGGTGGCGCCAGCCATCCTGTCGCTGCAGCCGGTCATCGCGGCGCTCCTTGTTGGCGTGGTTCTGCTGATGCTGATCCTGTCTATGGGCGTCCAGCGCATCGTCGGCCCGATCACCGAGATGGCCGCCTATGCCCGCCTGGTCGCGGCGGGCGATTATGCCGTCCACGTGCCATCTCACCCGGTGCGCGAGCTGCGCGACATGGCGGCCGCCTTCAACGAGATGGTGGAGCAGATTTCGCGCTTCCAGGCCGGCATGCGCCAGTATGTCGCCGCCATTACCAGGTCGCAGGAGGAAGAACGCCGCCGCATTGCGCGCGACCTGCACGACGACACGACCCAGGCGCTGATCGCGATCGGTCAGCGCGTCGAGCTGGCGCGCGACCTCATCGGCGAATCGCCGACCGAGGCGGTCGAACAGCTGCGCGACCTGCGCAAGATGGTTACCCGCACCATCGAGTCGGTGCGCCAGTTCAGCCGCGATCTGCGTCCCACCGCGCTCGAGGATTTGGGACTCATTCCGGCACTCCAGTATCTGGTCAACAACCTGTCGCAGAAGGGCGGCGTCAACGCGTCACTCGAGGTCGAAGGCTCACCCGACGGGCTGCCGCCGGACCTGGAGGTGACACTCTACCGCATACTCCAGGAATGTCTGATGAATGTGCACAAGCATGCCCAAGCCAGGACGGTGACGGTGCGTGCCGAGTTTCTGCCGCAGCTGGCTGTGCTCACGGTCACCGACGACGGTGACGGCTTCAGCGTGCCGGTGGAGATGGCCGATCTGGCGCGTGAGGGGCACTACGGCCTGCTGGGACTGCGCGAACGGGCACAACTGTTCGGAGGACAGATCATCATCACCTCGCAGCCAGGCGAGGGCACCCAGGTGCAGGCCATCCTGCCGCGCCATTTGTCGCTGCCTCACACCGATGTGGCGACGGCTGCATCCCCCCGTCGCACCCCGAATGTCATCTGAGGCGGGCGCCGGGCACTGCGTAGGCGTAATCGCTTAGGCCGAAACGCGAGAGTTACGCCACATGACCGATGATGCCAACCGCTGAGCACGGTATAATGAGAAGTGGTGTGTTGCAAGCCGCAACCGTTGCGGCTCGACACGATCACGCGGTTCAGAAACGGCTCAGTATGGAAATCATCCTTGTGATAGTGCTGGTGCTCATGCTCGGCGGTGTCGCATATGCGCAGTGGCAGCGCGGGGTGGTGCGCACCACCGGCCCCTATGCCCTTGACGAAGACGACACAAACCGCAGCGCCACCTGAGTCCAGTCTTCGCGGCCTCATCAAGATCCACACCCACTGATCCCCACTCGCTGTCAGCACCGTCTGCGGCTGGCCGACGGTCGTGCTGGCGTCTGTCCGTGCCAGCACGCATGAACTACTTGACATATCTCAGAAGTTGGGTTATAATAAACTCAACATAAGAGGTTTCTGTCAAGGATGCTGCGCGACCAGGAGGTGCTGGAAATGTCACTTCGAGTGAGGATCCTGCTCACGTTGGCGGCGCTGCTGCTGTTGCCGGTCTATTCGGCGGTAGCCAGCGGCGAGGTGGGTGTGTTTCAGTTCACGATCAACCCGGCGAGCGGTCCCCAGAGCACAGCCATCACGGTGACGGGCCAGGGGGCGCTGGCGGGATTGCCGGTGCAGGTGATGCTGGCCGTCAACGGCGAGACCGGCGACGGGGCGCTGACGGTGGTCCAGGTGGATCCCGACGCCGCCGGCAACTTCTCCGCGGTGGTCGTGGTGCCCGCCAATACATCGGACGGTCGCTACGCCGTGCGCGCCGAGCAGCGCGACATTCAGGGCACGCTGCTGCGCTACTACTGGGCCAGTTTCACGGTCGGCCCGATCCTGAACCCGACCACCGGTGGCCTGCGCGAGACGTCCCTGGCGCTGGCAGCGGTCCTGGCGGCGCTTCTGGTAGGCATGATGGCGTTTCAGGGACTGCGCCTGGCGCTGCGCCGGTCGTAGCCCTGACATTGAAGATGGTGAGGTCTTTGATCACCCCCTGACCCCCTCGCCGCGGCGTGGCGAGGGGGTGTGTTACCCTGTGGCTGAGGGTGCATTTCAGTTTGGTGGGCAAGTTAGACAAACGAGTGTCCACATAGTGTCGAAATCGCCGGACATTATCTGCTCGCGCAGCATCGGCATGATCTGGGCGTTGGGGCGATTCCACTGCATACCAGGTCCAGTCAGTCGCACTTTGAACTGCTTGATCCCACTCTCGACACTGCCTGAGCCGATCGGGTAACCCTCCTCCCAGAATTCCTGGTACCGCATCCGGCGTTTGTGTTTGTGGAAATAGGCGGCCAAATCGGCCCGCTGATAGTCCTCCAGCCATAAGGTGATCTTATGCACGTCGCCTTTGAACAGATCGTCGCGGCGTCGCGTGTACCAGTGTTGCGCCTTACTCGGATCGTTGGGATAGAGAGCCAACGCCGCCTCAGCCAAATGCGCACACGCGTGATACCAATCCACCACCTGCACGCTGTCAGGAAAACACTCATTCACCAGATTCCAAATCCACTCCGCCCCATCCGCCACCACACTCGAGTCAGCCGCCGTCAGCACATTCCGCCGAACTGCCAGTTCCCACAGCGCTGGCCTGAACGCCTCCACCCCTCCCAGCACCGCCCGGTAGCCAATCCGCACCCCGTGCGCATGCTCGACCATCTCCCCACTGCGCGGGTCACGCTCCAGTCGTTGCTCCACATCAAACACCGCCCCAACTTTGAACTCTTTCCACCCTTCCTGGCGCAGATGCACCATCCCCCCGTCTATACTGATCCCCTTGCGCCGCCAGTGATCCCGCCCCGCAGGTGGTAACCTCAGCCGCTCTATCCCACTCGTCGCTTCTTGTCGGCTCAAATACGCCTGCAACCGCTTCCCATAGCGCCCTGTTTGTCGCCACAGACTCACTCCAGGCATCGCACAGTGCCCGATCCGTTCAAATACCTGCGCCGCCTGCTCGTAGGGCAACAACCCACTCAGCCATACCATTTGCTTCGCACGCCCCGGCGAGTACACACTCCGGCTTAAACCCCATCGCTCATCCAGGGGGAAAAATCCCCCTCCCACATCCAGAGCAGTAGTAGTACGCTCGCTTCATCTCTACCAGTCCCGCCTCTGTCTCCAACTGCCGCTTCCGATAACCCTTCATCCGCATCTTGCCACCACATCCCTTACATACCGGCTCCTCACTGCTCGCTGCCTCGCTGTCGTCCACCAATGCCTGAGACACCGCGACTTGCATCCCCTGCCCAACCCGGATCGCCGCTGCCTCAATCTCCGTCAACTCGATCTTGTCAGCCGGCGACTTCTCCGCCAGCATCTTATCAATTAATCCCTCCGCTTCTGCCATCAACCGCGCTTTCAACACCGCTTTCGACTGGGACATCGTTTCCTTCCTCCTTGCACCTGAGTCTACTCATCCTGCCCACTAAAGTGAAATGCACCCGTGGCTGAGCCCGATTTGTCAAACGCCGCAGGGTGTGGTATAATGGATGTGTAGTGAGTGGTGAGCCACTCACTCAGTGGGGGTTCGTCTAGCGGTAGGACAGCGGACTCTGGATCCGTACGCCGAGGTTCAAATCCTCGACCCCCAGCTAGTTGAGTCTTGACAAGTGGCCCTCTGCGAGCGCTATTACCGTAGGGGGCTTTTTGCATGTCTCCGCTTCGCCGTCTGATCACGAACACAGCTCAGTTTGACCCGCCTCAACATCTTGTGTGGTCTTGTCGTGTCCCGTTGCCACGTACACGCTGTGCCCTGTCCGATCAATCCGGGCGCAGACAGCGATCACTCTGCCGGCAGAGATTGCGAATGCAGGTGGGCTGCGGATGGAGCTACAGTGCGCCCATCTCGTGAAGTACTGCCCTCAGCGTTTCCCTGGCCTCTCCGCTCAAAGGTCGAACCGGCCGTCTGGGAGGGCCGACCGGGATTCCGATCATATTCAGCGCATCCTTTACCACAACCGGAAAAGTACCCAGACTGAACGCCAGCCGAAGCGGATGCAGCCTTTCCTGGGCCGCCAGCGCGGCCGCCATGTCCCCACTTCGGTAAGCCTCGTAGATCTCGACCACCAGCTTCGGCACGACACTGGCAGTCGCGGCAATAGCGCCGCGTACGCCGTGATGCAGAGCTGCATAGATCAGACTGTCGCGCCCCATAAGGACCGCGAAGTCGGGTTCGGATTGTCGCACCATCTCGATTGTGAGCGTGAGATCACCACCCGAGTCTTTGATGCCGACGATGTTGGGATGGCGCGACAGACGGGCAGCCAGGTCGGGTGAGATTGAGGAGCCAGTACGTGCGGGATTGTTATAGAGCAGAACCGGCAATCTGGTCGCCTCTGCAATCTCAATGTAGTGCTGACAGAGTTCATCCTGACTCGGATGAATGAAGAAAGGAGTGGTGATGGACACCGCATCAACACCGGCCTGCTCGGCCAGACGATTCAACTCGATGACCTGTCGCGTGGCTGGCGCACCGGTTCCAGCATAGACAGGCACTCTGCCGCGGGTCTCTTCGACGACAATACGCCAGACCCTTGCTTTCTCTTCCGGGCTGAACGCATAGAACTCTCCCTGGCTGCCCATAGGAAACAATCCGTGGACGCCAGCTTCGATCAAATAGTTCACCAACCGGCGCAAACCGGATACGTCAATTTCCTCGTTCTCGTCAAGGGGTGTCACCATTGCCGGGATGATCCCGGCGATTTCCAGAGCCATTGTATACCTCCAGGGTTTGGATGCTCTTATGCAGGCTGAGCTAGTTCTCTCGCAATCGGATTGGCAGCCGTCGTAGTGCCGAGTCAATACGGTCAACGGCTCTCAGGATGTTCTCATATGAGTTGGAATAGGCAATGCGTACATAGCCTTCGCCGTACTGGCCGAAAACCGAGCCGGGTACCATCGCCACACCCGCCTCGTGCAACAGGTGAAGCGCGAACGTCTCGGAAGGCACCCCGAACTCTCGAATGCACGGGAAGAGGTAGAAGGCGCCCCTGGGCCGGAGACAGCTGATTCCCGCCATGCTCTGCAGGGCCTGGCAGAGCACGTCCCTGCGTCTCCGGAACTCGGCGACCATCTGTGTCACGCAAGCCTGGGAACCCTGTATGGCGGCCACAGCACCTTTCTGGGCGAACGAGTTCGCGCACGTAGCTGAATACTGGTGGACCCGGATCATAGCATCGGTGAGAGGTTTGCGGGCAGCCACATACCCGAGTCGCCAGCCGGTCATCGAGTAGGCTTTGGAGAAGCCATTCAGTGTAATGGTCCGTTCATGCATTCCGGGCAGCGCGGCAATGCTGTGATGATGAACGTCGTCATACGTAATCTTCTCATATATCTCGTCCGAGACGACTAACAGGTCGTGGTGCTCCGCTACTTCTGCAATTGACTTGAGCGTTGATTCATCGAGTACCGCACCGGTCGGGTTGTGCGGACTCGTCAGCAATACCATCTTGGTGCGCCTTGTCACGGCACGATTCAGGTCGTCCGGCGACACCATGAAACCGTTCTGTTCGCTACACGGCACGTGCACCGCCACTGCACCGGCCAGCTCTACGCAGTGGAAGTAGTGTGCCCAGGCAGGATCCGGAATCAGCACTTCATCACCGGCGTCCAGAAACGCCAGGCAGACCAACAGCACTGCCTCATTCGCACCGACCGTGACGATGACCTCATTCTCTGGATTGACATGGATGCCATTCTCACGGGCCAGCTTGTCGGCGATTGCGGCTCGCAGCTCGGGAATGCCGTAGTTGGACGTGTAATGGACAAATCCCGCGTCAAGCGCCTGTCGCGCTGCCTCCTTGATGTGCTCCGGCGTGTCAAAGTCGGGGCGGCCGATCTCAAGGTGGATGATTTCGCGGCCCTGTTTCTCCAGTTCCACTGCCGCCTGATATATCTTTCTGATACCGGAAAAGGGAATGCTCCTCATTCGAGTGGCTTCCCAGCTTTGTCGAGGCATGTTGCCCACCCCCGTGTGAGTGGAAAGCGGCTACCAAGTGACTACCGTGACATGCTTACGTTGTGTAGGCCGTGCGCACCACAGGTGACGGCCGCCATGACGGCGTAGACTTCGGACGCACGAACGATGTCCGCTAGCGGGATGTGCTCGTTGTCCGCGTGAGCCAGCGACACATCACCCGGGCCACATATCGTGGTGGCTATGCCCGCGTGCTGCAACAGTGCTCCGTCGGTGAATGCTCCCCAGCTGAGCAGCGCCGGCGGCCTGCCCAGCACCGACCGGATGCAGTCCGATAGCACAACAACAAGGGGATGGTCCGACGGAATATCGAGTGGCGGATGAGGTATACGGTCGAACTCGGGTTCGCGGGATACGACCACGCGACCGATTGGCCTGGCTCGGGCGATGGCTGCCTCGATCTCAGATTGAATGGCATCCGGTGTATCGCCCGGCAACCAGCGCTTGCTCAGCTGAAATACGCAACGGTCGGGTATGGTATTACGACTGGTGCCACCCTGAATGGTGCCGATGTTGTAGGTGGCACAACCCAGTCTGGGATGCGTTACCTTTGCAGCACGTGGCCACAGATCGTTGTGCAGGCTACTGATGATGTGAGCTGCATCAATGATGGCATTCACACCACGTTCGGGCATGCTCTCGTGGGCGGCGCGACCCTCCACGCTGACTCGATAGCGGTCGACGCCTTTGTGTGCCGTCACCAGGTCGAAGCCGGTTGCCTCGCCGATCACGGCCCACGCCGCCTGGATACCGGCCGCGATCAGGGCTGCTGTGCCCAGATTGCCGCGTTCTTCGGACGCGACCGCGGCCAGAGTGAGCGGTCGGCGCAAGGGCACGTTGGCGGCGCGGACTGCGGCCAGCGCACACGCCATCGCCGCCAGACCGGCTTTCATGTCGGCGGTGCCGCGCCCCCACATGCAACCGCCCTCGATCACAGCCGCGAATGGCGGATGGGTCATCGCTGAGGACGGCGGCACCGTGTCCAGATGGCCATTGAACAGCAGTCCCTCTTTCTGGTGGTCACCTGGAAGAGACGCGAGCACGTTGACGCCGATATCCGCAACCTCCTGCCGGCGCGTTTCGATGCCAGCAGCCAGCAGGAATCGCTCCAGCACTCCGGCCGCTTCAATTTCACCCTCAACCGTGTGGCTGGGAACGATGACTAGCTGACGCGTCAACTCGATGACGGCTTCGCTATCGAGAGCCTGTCGCACGCTGCCAATGATGTCGTTCAGTTCACCTATCACGCAGTTGTCTCCCCCTGCCACAATCCGATGGATACATTGGCTTGAGCAGCCGGTGCGCTACAAGCTAAATCCAGTCATAGCCGATCACTGCTTTGGTGGGTGGCCGCGGAAACGCGATTGGACTGTGAGTCAGACGCGCGTTAACCAGTGCGGCCGCTACCTGAATCGCTGTCAATGTGGGATCGATGACTGGCACGCGACACTGCCGGCGCTGCAATTCGATCTCAGTGGCGTGTGCCATTCCTGCCATGCCAGTGCAACCCAGTACCACGACGGAGGCCCCGTCGTCCTGGATGGTCCGGAACGACAGATCGGCCAGTCGCTCCAATGCCTGATGACGGTGCTCTCGCAACGCCAACACCGGCATCTGTATTGACCGTACGGAAGCGAGACGATGTTCCAGGCCATACAGTGCGGCTCGCCGCCACAATGGAGCTACCAAGCTGTCTGTCACTGTCACAATCGAGAAACTGGATCCCAGGAGCGCGGCCATGTGCATCGCAACGTGGCCCGGCCCCACCACCGGCACAGATATCGTCTCGCGGGCGGCAGCCAGCCCCGGATCGAGCATACAGCTGATCACGATCGCTGCGCAGCCGCTCGACTCTGCCTGGCGCGCCTTGCACAATACATCGGGGACTGCCAGGCTCTCCTCGTACTCGGATTCGATGGAAGTTGGCCCGCGATCCAGACCCACAACCCGCACCCGGAACCCCGCCGGTGCTGCCTCCTCGTACAGGCGCTTGGTATCCGGTCGTGCTTCTGTGGGCACGATCGGTGTGATGACACAGATATCAGACAATGGCTGTGTCACAAGATACGTACCCCGGATGGCGTCCTGTCGCTATTGCTGTCGCCTGGCGGGGTCGTCGGGAGGGGGCGGCCTTCGTCACTCACAAGGTGGCATGCAACTCCGCGGTCTGTCCCCACAGATCTGAGCACAGGTACCTCAGCCGAACAGCGGGGCTGCGCCCAGGGGCAACGTGGATGAAAATGGCATCCCGGTGGGGGTGTGATGAGGCTCGGCACCTCCCCCTTCAGCGGTTTCCGTTCGTGGCGCAACGTTGGATCGGGTATCGGAACAGCATCAATCAGTGCTTGAGTATAGGGATGCAGAGGCTGTCGAAACAGATCGGCTGTGGGGCCGATCTCCACCAGTCTTCCCAGATACATGACCGCCACCCGATTGCAGACATGACGCACCACGCTCAGGTCGTGCGAGATGAGCAGATACGCCATACGGTATT
>Ga0101944_10008264_pt1 | contig 10008 bp, 7 predicted proteins | sample DewCreD2012metaG_FD_75245 | JGI IMG/M metagenome (GOLD analysis project Ga0101944, IMG submission 75245) | Hot spring sediment bacterial and archeal communities from British Columbia, Canada, to study Microbial Dark Matter (Phase II) - Dewar... ...
CGAGGTGCCCCATGATATAGTCCTGGAAGCCGCAGCTCTCCTGTCGAATGTGGTGCATGACGGACCAGGGGCAGACCGAATCCCTGCCGAACAGCGCCTTGTAGCACAGTTCTCCCACATGGTTTCCCACCAGCTTGATCAGGGCCTGGTTCATGAACTTGATGCGATGGTCCTGGGAGACGATGTAAATCCCGTCCTCGAGATTGTTGGCCACCCAGGCAAAGATTTCGGATTCGGACTCCAGGGCTTCCTCGATCCGCTTCTCGCGGGTGATGTCCATCAGCACGCCCTGGATGCATAAAAACCGATCTTCATTGTCGCAAATGACCGTTCCGCTCATCTTAACCCATCGGATTTCTCGATCCTCGCGGACGACCCGGTGAACGGAGTGGAAGGACTTGTCCCCCGCCAACGCTCTCTCGAGGTCCGTCCTGACTTTCTCCCGGTCGTCTCCATGGACCAGATCGAGCCAACTGAGGCGCCGCTCCCAAAGCATCTCGAACGGATAGCCAGTGATTTCAGATATATGTCGGTTGAAGATTTCAAAATACCAGTCCCGGTTCAGTCGAAAGTAGAGGAGATCCGTGGCGGAAAAATGAAGCGGGCTCGGATAAACTTTGATATTGACAAGGTGCTGGAGCTCCTTGACCTTCTGTTCCAGCTCTTCGTAGGTCGGTTTGGGCACGGCGATCCTCGCGGAAGTCCCCGGTCGGCGACAAACTCAGAAGCTCCGGCGTCCTATCCGGTGAAATGGCTTCCGTCATCCATAGACAAAACCTATGGATGACTCGATTACTAATGACAAAATTCACATTTCCCTTGACAAATTTCATCTCATCCGGTTAACTATATAGCGCTGTATGCGTGGAATTTCAACAACTTATTCAGTCGGCGGGCGGTGTAATCCTGGGTTCCCGATCCATGGCCCCCCCGCCCACAGACGATTCGGTTGCAGGAGAAAAAATGAGCGCGCAGGATCTAGCCGGCAAACAGTCCATAGGGTCGGCTCTTGTCATCGGCGGCGGCATCGCTGGCATGCAGGCCGCGCTGGATTTGGCCAACTCGGGCTACTACGTGCATCTTTTGGAAAAGAGCCCTGCCATCGGCGGCGGCATGGCCCAGCTCGACAAGACATTCCCCACCAACGAATGCGCCATGTGAATCATCTCACCCAAGCTGGTCGAGGTCGGCCGGCACCTGAACATCAATCTCCTCACCAACGCTCGTCTCGAAAGCCTCAGCGGATCCCAGGGCAACTTCAAGGCCGTCATTCGCCAGAAGCCCCGATTCATCCGCACGGACCGCTGTACCGCTTGCGGGGACTGCGCCAAGGTCTGCCCGGTCAACCTGGTCAACGAGTTCGAGCACGGTCTGTCCGAGCGTAAGGCCACTTATAAGCCCTATGCCCAGGCGATCCCCAGCGCCTTCGCCATCGAGAAGCTGGATCGGTCACCCTGCACCAACGCCTGCCCGAACATGGTCAACGCTCATGCCTACGTGGCGCTCATCGCCCAGGGCAAATACCCGGAAGCCATGGAGGTCATCCTCCGCAACCTGCCTTTTCCTGGGGTCATCGGCCGCGTCTGCCCCCATCCGTGCGAAACGGCTTGCCGCAGGGGGCAGGTGGATGAGCCCATTTCCATCTGCGCCCTCAAGCGCTTCGTGGCGGACCGGGTGGACATCGAGAGCATTCCCCTTCCCAGGATCGAGAAGCGGGAGGAGAAGGTCGCCATCATCGGCTCGGGTCCCGCCGGTCTGACTGCCGCTCACTTTTTGGCACTGGAAGGCTACCAGGTGACGGTTTTCGAAGCCCTTTCCGCCGCGGGCGGCATGCTGCGCGTCGGAATCCCCGACTACCGCCTTCCCCCCGAGATCCTGGACAAGGAAATCCGGGTCATCACGCGAATGGGCGTGGAAATCAAGCTGAATACCGCCCTGGGCAGGGATTTCACCATCGACGGGCTCATGGCCGAGGGCTACAAGGCAGTCTACCTGGCCATCGGCGCCCACGGAAGCCTGAAATTGAACATTCCCGGCGAAGACGCTTCGGGAGTCATGACGGGAGTCGAGTTCCTTCGGCAGTCCAACCTCGGGCAAATCAAGAAGGTGAACGGCCGGGTGGTCATTGTGGGCGGCGGGGACGTCGCTATCGATGCGGCGCGATCCGCTCTAAGACTGGGAGCGGACCAGGTCAGCATTTTCTACCGAAGGTCCGCCACCGAGATGCCCGCCCGCGAGAACGAAGTCGCCGACGCGCTGGCCGAGGGAATCGAGATTCAGTACCTCACGGCGCCTCAGCAGATCCTCACCAAGGACCAGCAGGTCATCGGGCTTCAGTGCGTCAGGATGGAGCTGGGGGCTCCCGACTCCTCGGGAAGGCGCCGTCCGGTGCCGATTCCCGGAAGCGAGTTCGCCATCGAGGCCGAATGGGTCATTCCCGCCATCGGGCAGACCCCCGAGTCCCTGTTCCTGGCCGAAAAGGACGGTATCAACGTCACCCGGTGGGGAACCATCGAGGCCGACGAGATCACTTTCGCAACCAATCGGGAAGGTGTTTTCGCGGGCGGCGACGCTCAAACCGGTCCCTGGGTCGCCATCGGGGCCGTGGCCGCCGGCCGCGAAGCGGCCATCTCCATCGGGCGCTACCTTCGGGGAGAGGACATGCGGGAAGGTCGAAAGGGCATGGAGCTGCCCCAGGACAACTTCGTTCCGATCCCCAAGGAGATCGTCAAGCAGCCCAGGGAGCACCAGCCCACGGTCTCCATGGATTTGAGGAAGACGAGCTTCGCCGAGGTGGAGCTTGGATTCACCGAGGAACAGGCCCAGGCCGAAGCCAGAAAGTGCCTCAACTGCATGGCCTGCTGCGAGTGCCTCCAGTGTGTGGCGGCTTGCAAGGCGGAAGCTGTCGATCATTCCATGCGGGAAGAGATCCTCACCCTGGATGTGGGCGCCGTCATCGCTTCGCCCGGATTCCGGCCCTTCGATCCTGCCCGTTACGACACTTACGCTTACGCGGCACATCCCAACGTCGTGACGAGCGTCGAGTTCGAGCGCATCCTGAGCGCCGGAGGCCCGTTCCAGGGCCATCTCATCCGGCCCTCGGACCACAGGGAGCCCAAGAAGATCGCCTGGCTTCAGTGCGTGGGATCCAGGGAAATCAACCGGTGCGACAACGGATACTGCTCGGGCGTGTGCTGCATGTACGCCATCAAGGAAGCCGTCATCGCCAAGGAACACTCCAAGGACGGGCTGGATGCCGCCGTCTTTTTCATGGACATGCGGACGTACGGCAAGGAATTCGAGCAGTATTACACTCGGGCGCAGGAGAACGGTATCCGGTTCGTACGATCCCGCATTCACAGCGTTGAGCCGGTGCCCGGCTCTGACAATGTGAGCCTCTCTTATGTGACCGAGTCCGGCGAGATGGCCTCCGAGGAGTTCGATATGGTGGTGCTCTCGGTGGGCCTCGAATCGTCGGACGAAGTGGAGAAGCTGGCCGGTACCCTGGGTATCCATCTCGACAAGTATCGTTTCGCCGAGACCAGCAGCTTCGCTCCGGTGGCGACGACGCATCCCGGGGTGTACGTCTGCGGCGTGCTCCAGGGTCCCAAAGATATCCCGCTATCGGTCATGGAAGCCTCGGCGGCAGCCGGCGCGGCCGCCTGCGACCTGGCTTCGGCCCGTAACACCCTCGTTCGGGAAAAAACCTTCCCCGATGAGCGGGATGTGTCGGCCGAGCCGCCTAGGATCGGCGTCTTCGTCTGCAACTGCGGCATCAACATCGCCAGCACCGTCCGCGTCCCGGAGGTGGTGGAATACGCCAGGACCCTTCCCAACGTGACGTATGTCCAGGAGAACCTCTTCTCCTGTTCCCAGGATGCTCAGGATCGGCTGGTGAAGGTCATCGAGGAGCAGCAGCTCAACCGCGTTGTGGTGGCCGCCTGCTCCCCGCGGACACACGAGCCGCTTTTCCAGGAGACCCTGCGCAACAGCGCCCTGAACAAATATCTTTACGAACAGGCCAACATCCGCGACCAGTGCTCCTGGGTGCACGCGGCCGACCCCGATGCCGCCACCGAGAAAGCGAAGGACCTGGTGCGCATGGCTGTGGCCCGGGCGGCACTCATCGAGCCTCTTCCCATGCCGTCGGTTCCCGTGACTCCCTCGGCCCTGGTCATCGGCGGTGGAGTGGCCGGCATGGTGAGTGCCCTGACCCTGGCCAAACAGGGTTTCAAGGCCCACATTATCGAGCAGAAGAACCGGCTGGGCGGCCATGCCCTCAAGCTCCACAAGACCTGGCGCGGAGAGAGCGTGCCCGACTACGTGGTGGGGCTCATCGAGGAAGTGAACAGCCACCCCAATGTCGTGCTGCACCTCAATGCCCGGGTGAGCACCACCTCGGGGTACGTCGGGAATTTCAAGACGCTGGTGATCCAGGATGGAGGCGGTGGCTCCCAGGAGATCGAGCACGGAGTGACCATTCTCGCCACGGGCGCTCATTCCATCCAGCCCGAGGAGTATTTGTACGGAAAGAACCCGAGGGTTTTCCGATGGCATGAGCTGGACGAGGTCTGGGAGAGCGATGTCGTCAGAAACGCCCAGTCGGCCGTCTTCGTGCAGTGCGTCGGGTCCAGGGAGCCCCAGAGGCCCCACTGCAGCAAGATCTGCTGTACCTTCTCGGTCCAGAAGGCGGTGGAGCTCAAGCAGCGCAACCCTGAAATGGAAGTTTACATCCTCTACCGCGATATCAGGACTTACGGGGAGCGGGAGGATCTTTACCGGGAAGCTCGCCGCCTCGGCGTCATTTTCATTCGCTACGATCTGGACCAGAAACCGGTGGTGAGGGAAACGGACGGTGGCGCGCTCGAAGTTCGCGTCACGGATCACATCCTTCAGAGGCCCATCACCATCAGGCCTGACTTCATTACCCTGGCAAGCGCCATCGAAACGCGCGACGTGGATGAGCTCGCCCAGCTCTTCAAGGTGCCCTTGAGCCAGGATCGTTTCTTCCTGGAGGTCCACATGAAGCTTCGGCCGGTGGACTTTGCCTCGGACGGCGTCTACCTCTGCGGTCTCGCCCACTATCCCAAGCCCATCGACGAGAGCATCGCCCAGGCTCAGGCTGCCGCGGCCCGCGCGGCGACGGTTCTCTCGCAGAAGAGCATCCATGTCGAGGGTGTGGTCTCCCAGGTGGATCCGTCCCTGTGCCGCGGCTGCGGCAAGTGCGTGGAGGCCTGCCCCTACGGGGCGCCCCAGCTGACGGAGGTGGCGGAGGACATCTATATTTCCCAGATTCAGGAAGCCCTCTGCAAGGGCTGCGGGGCCTGTGCCGTGGCCTGCCCCACCGGTGCGGCCGCCATCAGGCATTTCAACGACGCCGAGGTGCTCACCATGGTGGAAGCAGCGCTCTGCAAATGAGACGATCCCATGGAGCCAAGATCGCCCCTCTTATAAAGGATGTGTGGACATGAGTGCGGAATTCGAGCCGAAGATCATCGCCTTTTGCTGCAACTGGTGCGCCTACGCCGGGGCCGACCTGGCCGGCGTGAGCCGCATCCAGTATCCCCCCAACATCCGGGTCATCCGAGTGATGTGCTCGGGTCGAGTGTCGCCGGACTTCATCCTGAAGTCATTCCAGATGGGAGCCGACGGCGTTCTGGTGAGCGGCTGACACCTCGGCGACTGTCATTACCTGGATGGTAATGAAAAAGCTCAGCGTGTTGTCGCCCTCACCCGCGAACTCATGGGGCTCATGGGAATGGATTCCGAACGGCTGGCCCTCGAGTTCGTGTCCTCTGCCGAGGGAGCCCGTTTCGCAAGAATCGTGACCGAGTTCACCCAGACGATCAAATCCCTCGGGAAGTCTCCATTGGGGGTGGCCGCATGAACATCGAGCAAGCTGTAAAAGCCTATCAGACCTATGCCTGCCTGGACTGCGGGGTGTGCACCGGAAGCTGCCCCATTTCACGGGTGCTGCCCAGCTTCTCGCCACGCCTCATTGTGGAAAAGGCTCTTCTCGAGCTCGGCGACGAGCTGCTACAGGACCGGGAGATCTGGTCGTGCCTGACCTGCAGCCGCTGCTTCGAGCGGTGCCCGACCAAGATCAACTTCCCCGAGTTCATGCGGGTGCTCCGCGAACAGGCCACGCAGCGGGGAATCTCTCCCGTCCTGTCCCATCACGGGATGCTGCAGTCCATCATGGAATTCCAGGCCATGGGGATACAACAGAAGAAGACCGGGTGGGCCAGCGAGGCCGGAAAGATCGCCGAGACCGGCGACACCTTCTTCTTCGTGGGGTGCATGCCCTATTTTGACGTTATCTTCCGCGACATGGGCGTGGACAGCCTCACCACCAGCCGCAACGTCATCAAGATCCTCAACGCCGGCGGCATCACGCCTGTCGTGTCCGACGAGGAGTGCTGCTGCGGTCACGATATGCTCTGGAACGGCCGTTTCGACATGTTCAAAAAGCTGGCCGAAAAGAACATGGCAATCATTCGCAGATCCGGGGCAAAGCGTGTTGTTTTCAGCTGTCCCGAGGGATACATTACGTTTGTGCACCACTATCCCGAGGCCGTCGGCGAGCTGGACTTCGAAGTGGTGCATTTTTACGACTTCGTTCAGCAAATGCTGGCCGAGGGCACATTGAAGCTCCGAAACGGGGCGGGGACCTACACCTATCACGATCCCTGCCGCCTGGGGCGAATGGCCCACATCTACGATGGTCCACGAACGATCCTCAAAAGCCTTCGGGACAGCCGTTTTGTCGAGATGGAGCGCAACCGGGAGAATGCCGTCTGCTGCGGGACCAGCGGCTGGGCCAACTGCTCCACGTGCTCCAAGCAGATCCAGGTGGAACGACTGAAGGAAGCCAAGGCCACGGGTGCGGACATCCTGGTGACGGCCTGCCCCAAGTGCAAGATCCACCTGACCTGTGCCCTGAACAATCTCGATCTCGATCTGCAGATCAAGGATCTCAGTGTCCTGGTCGCTGAAAACATGGAATCTTAGACCCGAAAGAGGTGTGTTGTGAGCAACGACGTTTTGGTCATCGGTGGAGGGATCGCCGGGATACAGGCGGCGCTGGACCTGGCTGAAATGGGGATCCAGGTGCACATGGTGGAGAAGCTGCCGAGCATCGGCGGAAAAATGGCCCAGCTGGACAAGACTTTTCCCACCAACGACTGCGCCATCTGAATTCTCTCGCCTAAGTTGCTGGATGTCGGTCGACATCCCCGCATCAATCTTCTGGCTTACAGCGAAGTTCAGGAAGTCGGCGGCGAAGTCGGAGCCTTCAAGATTAAGGTTCTGAAAAAGGCCCGCTTCGTCAACCAGGACCTCTGCACGGGCTGTGGCTCCTGCGCCGAGAAGTGCCCGAGCATGGTCGTGGATGCCTACAACGTGGGGCTGGGCCAGCGCAAGGCCATCTACAAGTACTTTCCTCAAGGCATCCCCTCGGTTTTCACCATCGATGCGCCCAACTGCCGACAGCTCGGCCAGGGCAAGAAATGCGGCGTCTGCGCCAAGGTCTGCCAGGCCAAGGCCATCGATTACGAGCAGAAGGATCAGGAAATCGAGATCGAGGCGGGCGCCATTATCCTGGCCACGGGCTACGAGGTTTTCGACCCCTCCGTGATCCCCGAGTATGGCTACGACCGCATCGCCAATGTGGTGACAGCCATGGAGTTCGAGCGGCTGCTCAGCGCCAGCGGTCCCACCGCGGGTCATCTCGACCGCCCGAGCGACATCGCCATGGAGCATGAGCTCGAGGAGCTCGAGAAGGAACACAAGAAGGTCAGCCGCCAGGTGAAGCAGCTGGAGGAGAAATGCGGCAAGACGTCGCAGGAGGCTGCCGAGATGCTCAAGGCCTGCGCCACCATCGAGGGCATCGACCTCCAGGCGTGGTCAGACATGGCGGCCAAGGCCGGGCAAATGGAAAAGCGCATCGCCGAGCTCAAGCAAAAGGTGGCTTCCTTCAGAACAGCCAAGAAGCTCGCCTTCATCCAGTGTGTCGGCTCCAGGGATTTCAGGTTCAACCGGTTCTGTTCCTCCTACTGCTGCATGCATTCCGTCAAGGAGGCCATGATCGCCAACGAGCACGATTCCGAGGTCCGATCGACTGTCTTCTGCATGGATCTCCGGGCAGTGGGTCGAAATTTCGAGGAGTACAAAGTCCGCGGCGGCAAGCAGTCCAACATCGAGTACATCCGGGGGAGAGTGGCGGAGATCACCGAGGACGAGGCCCACAATCCCGTCGTTTGGTACGAATCCACCACCAATCGCCAGGTGGTGCACGAGGTGTTCGATATGGTGGTACTGGCCACGGCCTGCATTCCGTCTGAGGGAACGCCGAAGCTCGCTGGGCTTTTGAACGTGGAGCTCGATCAGAACGGGTTCTTCAAGACCCATCCCCTCGCCCCCCTGAACACGTCGCGGCCCGGCGTCTTTGTGTGCGGGTGCGCCCAGGGGCCCATGGACATTCCCGAGTCGGTGGCACAGGCCAGCAGTGCGGCGGCTCGCGCCGCTGAAGCCGTCTCAGTGCGCAAAGTGGTCGGTTGATCCGAGAGCCCGGTCGGTGGAGAATGAGGTGTCAAAGTGGCTGAAGAAACAAGAATAGGCGTTTTTGTCTGTGACTGCGGCAGCAATATTGCCGGATATCTCGACGTGAAGGAATTGGCCGAATACGCCAAGACACTGCCCAACGTGGTGTTCGTGCGCGAGAACCTCTACACCTGCTCCGAAAGCGGCATCAACGAGATCAAGGCCGCCATCAAGGAGCAGAACCTGAATCGCGTGGTGGTGGCTTCCTGCACCCCCAGGACCCACGAGCCTCTGTTCCGCGGGACCTGCGCCGAAGCGGACCTCAATCCGTACCTTTTCGAGATGGTCAACATCCGGGACCAGTGTTCATGGGTGCACATGCAGGAGCGAGAGGAAGGCACCAACAAGGCCAAGGATCTCATCCGCATGGGCGTGGCCAAGGCAGCTCTCCTGGAGCCCCAGCAGGACATCCAGTCTGAAGTGGACCCGAGAGCCATGGTGCTGGGAGGCGGCATCAGCGGCATGACGGCCGCCATGGCGCTGGCCAACCGCGGTTACGAGGTCACGCTGGTGGAGAAGGCCCCCGAGCTCGGTGGGCTGCTCCTCAAGCTGGACAAACTGGCGCCGGCAGACATGGACGCCCCCGAACTGGCCAGGCAGCAGGCCGAGATGGTGCGCGGCAACCCCAATATCAAAGTTTACACGAGCACGACCGTGGACGAGGTGCAGGGCTACATCGGCCACTTCCAGGTTACGGTCACCACCAATGGGGTGCAGCAGCGGTTTCCTTGCGGCATCATCATCGTGGCCACGGGGGCCGACGTGCTCAAGCCCGTGGGACTTTTCGGTTACGATGGAGAGAAGGTCATCAATCAATTGGAGCTGGAGGAGCGATTCCGGGCCGGAACCTTCGCCGCAAGGCACGTGGTGATGATCCAGTGCGCCGGCGCCCGCATTGAGGAGCGCAAGTACTGCTCGCGCATCTGCTGCATGGTGGCCATCAAGAATGCCATCGAGATCAAGGAGCGCAGCCCCGAGACCACCGTTCACATCCTCTATCGGGATATCCAGGCCTACGGGGTTGAAAACGAGATCCTTTTCCAGCGCGCCAAGGAACTTGGCGTTCTCTTCATCAAGTACGATGTGGCGAGGCCTCCCGTGGTGGAAGCGGACAGGGTGGTGGTCCACCACGAGCTCCTGGGTCGCGATCTTAACCTGCCCCAGGACCTGGTGGTGCTCTCGACGCCGCTCGTCGCCGCCGAGGACAACGAAAGGATTTCCAAACTGCTTCGGGTTTCCATCGACGCGAACAAGTTTTTCCTGGAAGGCCACGTCAAGCTGAAGCCGCTGGATTTTGCCACGGACGGCATCTACCTCTGCGGAAACGCCCACTATCCCGCAACGGTTCGGGAAGCCATATCCCAGGCTCTGGGTGCGGCCTCGCGGGCATCCATCCCCCTCGCCAAG
>Ga0101944_10008265_pt1 | contig 10008 bp, 10 predicted proteins | sample DewCreD2012metaG_FD_75245 | JGI IMG/M metagenome (GOLD analysis project Ga0101944, IMG submission 75245) | Hot spring sediment bacterial and archeal communities from British Columbia, Canada, to study Microbial Dark Matter (Phase II) - Dewar... ...
ACCACCACCCTCATCGACGTGCTTGCGATGGCCGCATAGCGGCGCTACCATGTCCCCGTTTTCTGCGAAAGTCCACACATACAGAGAGCTTCTTGCGGCGAAGTCGGAATACGCCACCGATGCCGCACCAAACGCCGAGGCACCCTCAGTTTCACAAGCTCCGCCGCCCGTGAGCAACAATCGCACTCGTCCTCAACCATATCCGATTTCGAACGGATCGACGCCGAACGATTTTTCGCGCCCCACGTCGTCTCCCGTCCAAGGTTCGGATTGGAACATACCTGACCTTGACTTGGAGTGGTTTGGATTTCGGACTTAGGGTGTTGGGTCTCCAAGTACGAACTCACTAATCGGCAATACAGACGGTACGATCCAACGAAACAGACCTCGCCAGGATACGTTGGGCTGCTGGATGGCCCCGAACAGCCAGTCGTAGAGGTCAACTACGTGGAGGCCGTTGCATTCTGTCAATGGCTCACCGAACGGGAGCGATCTTCGGGTCGCGTGCCTCCCGGTTTCCAATAGCGACTGCCTTTTCGGCAGGAGTGGATTACATTTGCTCGCTGTGGCACTCAGAGGAAATACCCTTGGGGGTCCGAGTACCCCCCGACATATGGGAACTACGACGCTGCCAACGTCGCCGGTTTTTCAGATGACAACCAATACTCCTGTCCTGTGACAGCGAGTGGAAGGAATGAGTGGGGGCTTTACGGAGTCGGAGGCGATGCGAAGGCGTGGGTCATCGCGACACCTAGCGATCAGTATATTGCGTGCGGTGGCGCGTGGTACAGTTCGGGGGAAAAGGGGTTGGCATGCGACTACGAGGACACATACATGGCTGATGGATATGGCGGAAACATCGGAGTCGGTCTCCGTCCAGTTCTCGCAAGTCAGGTGCCCGATTCCGTCTTTCGGCTGCCTCGGTCTAGGAAGCACTGAATGCCGAACCAGAGGCCGGACGTTATCGCGGGAAGCCCGCGAAACGTCAGCCTTATCGTTCGGTGCATGGACAAGATGGAAGCAGAAATGATACTCTGACGTTGGAGGTGATCGAACATGGCCAACACCTACACGGCGGTAACGAAGCAGGAAGGCGGATGGTGGTTCGGGTGGATTGAGGAAGTTCCGGGTGTGAACTGCCAGGAACGAACGCGAGAGTCGTTGCTCGCCAGCCTGCGCACAACGCTGGCGGAGGCTCTGGAACTCAACCGTGAGGATGCCATCCGCGCAGCCGCCCCCAACTTCACCGAAGAACTGCTCACGGTATGAAGCGCACGGAACTGCTCAAGCATTTGCGCGAGCATGGGTGTGTGTTCATTCGCGAGGGTGGAAGCCATTCATGGTGGGGCAATCCAACCCAGACTCGGCGTTCCTCTGTTCCACGCCACACGGAGATCATCGACAATCTTGCCCGTAAGATCTGCAAGGACCTGGGCATCCCTTTCACCAAATGAAGGCACCGAACATCAACCTGGTCCGTACGCGCAATAGCGCGCCGGACAGGTTGGTCGTTAGACGCCCCTGAACCGCGCCGATGCTCGATCGTCTTATGAGGTAGACCATGGCGAAACGAAGGAACAACACAAGCGCAACCGAGACCACCGGCGCCACCGTCGGCTACGAAGCCCAGCTCTGGCAGATGGCCGACGCCCTGCGCGGCAGCATGGACGCCGCCGAGTACAAGCACGTCGTGCTCGGCCTCATCTTTCTGAAATACATCTCCGACGCCTTCGAAGAGCAGCACGCAAAGCTCGTCGCGGAGCAGGCGCAGGGCGCCGACCCCGAAGACCCGGACGAATACCGCGCCCAGAACATCTTCTGGGTACCGCCCGAGGCGCGCTGGGCGCACCTGAAGGCGCAGGCCCGCCAGACCACCATCGGCCAGCTCGTGGACGATGCGATGGCCGGCATCGAGCGCGACAACCCGGCGCTCAAAGGCGTGTTGCCGAAGGACTATGCCCGCCCCGCGCTCGACAAGCAGCGCCTCGGCCAGCTCATCGACCTCATCAGCAACATCAAAGTCGGCGACGAGGCGAGCCGCGCCAAGGACGTGCTCGGGCGCGTCTACGAGTACTTCCTCTCGCAGTTCGCCAGCGCCGAGGGCAAGAAGGGCGGCGAGTTCTACACGCCGCGCTGCGTGGTCAAGCTCCTGGTCGAGATGCTCGAGCCCTACCGCGGCCGGGTGTACGACCCCTGCTGCGGCTCATCCGGCATGTTCGTGCAGTCGGTGGAGTTCATCCGCCTGTCTGCGTGCGGGCACGCACAGGCAGGCGCCCACGCCAAGGGGAACGGCAACGGGGGCAAGGCGAAGGCCGACATCTCGATCTACGGCCAGGAGTCGAACTACACCACCTGGCGGCTTGCCAAGATGAACCTTGCCATCCGCGGCATCGACGGCCAGATCGCCCACGGCGACACCTTCCACAACGACCGCTTCCCCGATCTCAAGGCCGACTTCATCCTCGCCAATCCGCCCTTCAACGTCTCCGACTGGGGCGGCGAGCGCCTGCGCGACGACAAGCGCTGGAAGTACGGCGTGCCACCGGTCGGCAACGCCAACTTCGCCTGGGTCCAGCACATCATCCACCACCTGGCGCCCGCGGGCGTGGCCGGCTTCGTGCTTGCGAACGGCTCGATGTCGTCCAACCAGTCCGGCGAGGGCGAGATACGCAAGGCGATAATCGAGGCTGACCTGGTGGACTGCATGGTGGCGCTTCCCGGCCAGCTCTTCTACTCGACGCAGATCCCGGCGTGCCTGTGGTTTATTGCCCGCGACAAGCGCGGGCAACCCTCACTCCCAACCCCTCTCCCAATGGGCGAGGGGCATTACCGTGGCGGATTCGATTTTTCGGGACAACTCGGGCTCGCGCACGAGCTGCGCAAAAAGGCAACTCCAGCCGAAACGCTGCTTTGGGAATTGCTGCGCGATCGCCGCTTCCTTGGCCTGAAATTCCGCCGCCAGCACCAGATCGGGAGCTACGTCGTGGATTTCTACTGCGACGAAAAGAAACTGGTCGTCGAACTCGACGGTCCGGTTCACGATGCCCCAGCTCGGCGCGCCATTGATCACAAACGCGACGCTTATCTCCGCTCGTTGGGATTAACCGTCATCCGAATCTCCAACCAAAAACTCATTGAACAGACCGAGGAAGCACTGGCCGAAATCGCTTCAGCAACACTCCCCTCTCCCACTGGCAGCAGTGCTGCGACAAATCAGAAACCTGATTTGCAATCTTCGGCGGCAACCCCCTCTCCCTCTGGGAGAGGGGCCGGGGTGAGGGGAACAGGATTTCGCGACCGAAGGGGCGAAATCCTGTTCATAGACGCCCGTAAGCTGGGCCGCATGGTGGACCGCACCCACCGCGAGCTGACCGACGAGGACATCGCCCGCATCGCCGGCGCCTACCACGCCTGGCGTACCGTTGGCCCTCACCCGGCCTCCGGCCACCCTCTCCCAGTGGGAGAGGGTCGGGGTGAGGGTGTCGCGGTTTACCGCGACATACCCGGCTTCTGCAAGAGCGCGACCCTGGAGGAAGTCCGCAAGCACGGCTACGTCCTGACGCCGGGGCGCTACGTCGGCGCCGAGGCGGTGGCTGACGACGGCGAGCCGTTCGACCAGAAGATGCAACGGCTGGTGGCGCAACTGCGCGCGCAGCAGGCCGAAGCCGCCAAACTCGACGCCGCCATCGCCGCCAACCTCAAGGAGCTGGGCTATGGCGGGTAATATTCGTTGCGTTGAATATGGACGCGCCCGCGGCGCTGTGATAAATGCTACGTTTAACATGCGATCCAAACCGAGCCATGATTAACGCAGGCGAAAACAAACAATCCCGCGCTGGCCGTTACGTCCAGCAGCCTGCCGGCTACCGAGCCTTCATCCCGGCGCCACTGCCGCCTGACCCGCCGGTGGATCTGGCCGGTCCGCTACGGGCGCTGCTGTCTGAGGCTGATTACGCCCTGGGCCGACTGGACGGAGCCATCCTCACCTTGCCCAATCCGGACCTTTTCGTGTTCATGTATGTCCGGAAAGAAGCCGTGCTTTCCAGCCAGATCGAAGGCACGCAAAGCTCCCTGCAAAACCTCTTGGCGGCGGAAGCGCGGCTGCACGATCCGGATGCGCCAGCCGACGTTTCCGAAGTCGTCAACTACGTCAAGGCCATGAACCACGGCTTGGCCCGCCTGGCTGAACTACCCGTCTCCGTGCGGCTTATCCGCGAGATTCACTCCGAGCTGTTGCGCGGCGTGCGTAGCGGGCGGCTCACGCCGGGCGAATTACGCACCTCGCAGAATTGGATCGGCCCGGCCGGCTGCACGTTGCAGGAAGCGACCTTCGTGCCCCCGCCGCCGCATGAAGTTCCGCAGGCACTCTCCGACCTCGAACGCTTTTTGCATTCAGAAAGCCCCCTGCCGGTCCTCGTGCAGGTGGGTCTGGCGCACGCCCAGTTCGAGACCATCCACCCCTTCCTCGACGGCAATGGGCGTCTCGGCCGTTTGCTGATTACCTTTCTGCTGACCGAGCGCAAACGCCTCGCCCGTCCGGTCCTCTACCTCTCACACTACTTCAAGCGCCATCGCGCCGAATACTACGACCGCCTCCAGGCCGTGCGCGACACGGGTGACTGGGAGGGCTGGCTTGCCTTCTTCCTGCGTGGCGTGGCCGAGGTCGCGGGCCAGGCGACGCAGACCGTCGCGGCCATCCTGCGCATGCGCGAGGACCATCGCGCCCGCATCACGGAAAGACTCGGCCGCGCTGCGGGCAACGGTCACCGCATTCTGGAAAAACTCTTCGATCACCCCATCGTGACGGTGGCCACGGTGCGCAAATGGCTCGACATCACGCCCGCCGGCGCGAACCAGCTCGTCAGCCGCCTCGTGGACGTCGGTGTCCTGAGCGAGATCACCGGCTACGCGCGCAACCGGCGCTTCCGCTTCGAGCCATATGTGCGGCTCTTCGAGGAATCCGAAGAGGGGCGGGCATGAGACCGAAGGGACGAAATGCTATGACGCGCGAACAGCAGGCCGAGGCCGCCTGCCTGCCGGGCAGGCAGGCCAACCTGAAGGAGCTGGGGTATGGCGGGTGAGTTTGCCGAGACGACGCTTGGACGGCTGATGTCGTTCGCGAATGGCCGCTCAAGCCCTGAGCGAGCCGATGGCTTGCCGTATCCGGTCTACGGCTCAAACGGAGTGATTGGGTGGGCCGCAGAAGCCAATGCAGATGCGGGTTCGATCGTCATCGGTCGAGTGGGCAGCTACTGCGGTTCGCTTTACTTCAGCAAGCAGCGCTGCTGGGTCACGGATAACGCCATTCGTGCAACTGCGCTCGATGGCAACGATTCTAGGTTCCTGTTCTACTTGCTCAGCACGCTTGGCTTGAACAACTGGCGTGCGGGTTCAGGCCAACCGCTGCTGAATCAGGACATACTCAGTCGCATTCCTGCCGCGGTCCCCGAACCGATCGAGCAGCGTGCCATCTCCCACATCCTCGGCACGCTGGACGACAAGATCGAGGTGAACCGGCGGATGAGCCAGACGCTGGAGGCTATTGCCCGCGCCCTCTTCGAATCATGGTTTGTTCGCTTTGATCCTGTCAGACGCAACATGGCCCGAAAGGGGCGCGGGCAACCCTCACCCGCCGCTTCGCGTCACCCTCTCCCACTGGGAGAGGGTCGGGGTGAGGGTGTGGTCGAAAGCCACGTGCGTCACCCTCTCCCACTGGGAGAGGGCCGGGGTGAGGGTGTGGTCGAAAGCCACGCTTTCGACCACTTATTCCCCGACCGCCTCGTGGACTCCGAGCTGGGCGAGATTCCGGAGGGGTGGGAAGTGGGATGCGTGGACGATGAGTTCGACCTCACGATGGGCCAATCTCCGCCGGGCCATACCTACAACGAGGTTGGCGACGGGTTACCATTCTATCAGGGCCGAACGGACTTCGGCTTCCGTTTCCCCACGCGCCGTGTTTACTGCACGACTCCGACTAGGCTTGCAAAGAAGGGCGACACCCTCATAAGCGTGCGAGCCCCGGTCGGCGACGTCAACATGGCCGCGGAGGACTGCGCGATCGGTCGCGGCGTGGCTGCGGCTCGCCATAAGACGGGAAGCCGCTCGTATACTTACCAGTTCATGCTAGCGCAGGCGGATGTCTTCGCCCGCTTCGAAGCGGAGGGCACAGTCTTCGGCTCGATTAGCAAGAAGGACTTCCACGCCATCGCATGCGTGGTGCCTCCGCGAGGTCTCGTGGAGGTGTTCGAACGACGGGTTGCGCCGCTCGACGATCGGATCGAAGTCACCGACCAGGATTCTCGAACCCTCGCCGCCCTGCGGGATGCGCTTTTGCCCAAGCTCATCTCCGGCGAGCTGCGGGTAAAGAACATTGAGGAAATGATTGGGAGAATCGTCTAATGGCGGAGATCAAACTTACACAAGCTGAGGCCGACGCTTTGATTGCGATGGAAAAGCATCGCGTCACGAATGATCGGCATGATTTTCCAATGCACGGCGAATCATTGACCGTGCCGCTACAGTCGCCCGACAAACGGGAGCATTTCTTGCTCGATTTGAGCCGCGGCCGTATCGATTTACAGAAAGTCAAGATGCAGAACCGTGGCCGGCAGGTTGTGGTACTGGTACGGCTCGATCTGGGAGGCGCGCCACATCGCAACCCGGACGACACTGAAGTACCGGCACCGCATCTGCACGTTTATCGCGAAGGCTATGGCGACAAATGGGCGGTGCCCGTTCCCGCTCGACACTTTAGAAACCCGAGCGATCTCTGGATGACGCTCGAAGACTTCCTGCGGTTCTGCAATGTAACGCAGCCGCCGCACATAGATCGGGGACTGTTCACATGATCCAGGACATCCAACGTTTGCTTGACGCCTATCACGCTTGGCTGAAAGACAAGACAGCATTGCGTCAGGTACAAGATTGGGTCGAGATCACGACACCGTATCTCGACCGGCACAATGATTACGTACAGATCTACGCCAGGAAGGCCAATGGTGGTTATCTGCTGACCGATGATGGATACACCATCCAAGACCTGGAGGACAGCGGCTGCAAGCTCGAAAGCCAAAAACGCCAGGACTTGCTACGCATGACACTAAATGGCTTTGGGGTCCAGTTGAATGGCAAAGCGCTGGAGGTCCATGCATCGCCCGAGAACTTCACGCTGCGCAAGCACAACCTTCTCCAAGCGATGCTTGCGGTCAACGACATGTTCTATCTTGCGCAGCCGATGGTTGCGAGCCTGTTCTACGAAGACGTGGTCGCATGGCTTGATCTTCACGATATCCGCTACACGCCGAAGGTAAAATTCACCGGTAAAACGGGTTATGACCACCTGTTTGACTTCGTGATTCCGAAGTCGCGACGGCAACCTGAACGGATCATCCAGACGATCAATCGACCGAACCGCGATACAGCACAAGCCGTGGTGTTGGCGTGGGTCGATACGAAAGAGGTCCGCCCCCCAGATTCACGCGCCTATGCGATGCTTAATGACACGGAGCAACCCGCGCCTCAAGCAGTGCTGGATGCCTTAAGAAACTACGATGTAAAACCTGTTCCGTGGAGTCAGCGCGAGAGCGTGCGCGAAGAACTTGCAGCATGAGCAAGAGCGGCTCCACCGAATCAGGAGTAGTGGCGACGCATGCGTCGCCACTACCAGACGAACCATGGCGCATCTGACTAAATCCGTCGTCGAATGTGCCGCCCTCGCCTGGCTGGAGAGCGCAGGCTGGCGGCCCCACGGCTTTCGATCAGCCGACCCGTACGCTTTCAATCAGCCGAACCATAACCTTGCGATCAGCCGAAGCCAAAAGGTTACGATCAGCCGATGCCCGGGACGGACTTTTATCCCCGCTTCGCCGCCGATCGGTTGACCGAGGCGCTCCACGATTCGCCGGCGGTGCTGATCCACGGTCCGCGCCAGAGCGGCAAGACCACGCTCGCACAGCGCGTCGCCGCGCGCGCGGGTTACGCGTACCTGAGCTTCGACGACGAAGCGATCCGCAGCGTCGCGAGGACAGACCCGGTGGGTTTCGTCGCCGATCTGCCGCCGCGCGTGATCCTGGACGAGGTGCAGCACGTCCCGCAGTTGTTCGTCACGCTCAAGGCGGCGATCGACCGCGACCGGCGCCCCAGGCGGTTCGTGCTGACGGGCTCGACCAACGTGCTGCTGCCGAAGCTCTCCGATTCGCTGGCCGGCCGCATGGCGATCTTGCGCCTGCATCCGCTCGCGCAGTGCGAAATCGAGGGCATGCGGCCGTCGTTTCTCGAACGGCTGTTCGGCGCCGGCTTCAAGATGCGCCCCTTCGAGCGCCTCGGCGCGGGCCTGGCGGAGCGCATCGTGGCCGGGGGGTACCCTGCCGCGCTCAAGCTTCCGGCCGAGCGACGGCGTGCACGCTGGTACGAAGCCTATCTGGAAGCGATCGTGCAACGGGACGTACGCGAACTCGCCCGCATCGCATCGCTCGATATCGTGCCGCGCCTGCTGGCTGCGGCGGCCGCGCAGACGGCACGGCTGGTCAATGTCTCGGATCTGGCCGCGCCGTTTGCGCTCAGCCGGCCGACGATCCGCGATTACCTGACGCTGCTGTCGCGCGTATTTCTGCTGGAAGAACTGCCACCGTGGCACGCGAACCGCGTAAGCCGCCTGGTCAAGACGCCGAAGCTGCATCTTGGCGATACGGGGCTCGCCTGCGCGCTGCTCGGTGCCGACGCAGCGGCGCTGAAGGCGGACCGCGCGCTGCTGGGACAACTGCTCGAGACCTTCGTGTTCCAGGAGCTCAAGCGGCAGGCGAGCTGGCATGAACGGGCGCTCGCGTTTCACCATTTTCGCGATCGCGACGGCTATGAAGTGGACATCGTGCTCGAACAGGGCGCGCACGCGGTGGCGGGGATCGAGGTCAAGGCGGCGGCCACAGTGACGGCCGCCGATTTCCGCGGCCTGCGCAAACTCAAGGACGCCGCCGGCCGGCGCTTTGCCTGCGGCGTGGTGCTCTACGATGGGGCGATGAGCCTGCGGTTCGGAGAAGGTTTCTTTGCCGTGCCGATTCGCGCGCTGTGGGAGGCGCCGTGACGACCGCCTTCACCGAATCCGTCGTCGAAGAGGCCGCACTCGCCTGGCTGGAAGCTGTCGGCTGGCGTGTCGCCCACGGCCCCGACATTGCGCCGGACATGCCGGCAGCCGAGCGGCGCGACTATGGCGAGGTTGTCCTCGCGCAGCGGCTACGCGACGCGCTGGCGCGGCTCAACCCGGCGCTGCCCGCCGAAGCCCTGGAGGATGCCTTCCGCAAGCTCACGCGGCCGGAGGGTGCGGACCTGATGCAGCGCAACCGCGCACTGCACCGCTTGCTGGTGAACGGCGTGACCGTCGAGTACCGCACGCGCGAGGGCGAGGTTCGCGGCGCGCAGGCGCGGGTGCTGGACTTCGACGATCCCGCGGGCAACGACTGGCTGGCGGTGAACCAGTTCAGCGTCACGGACCTGCCTGCCGGTCAGGAGGGAACAGGCACAGCCGCCGGCCGGACGTGGTGCTGTTCGTGAACGGCCTGCCGCTCGCGGTGCTTGAGCTCAAGAACGCCGCCGACGAGGAGGCGACGATCTGGAGCGCGTTCCAGCAGCTCCAGACGTACCAGGCCGAGATCCCCTCGCTCTTCGCGCCGAACGGCGTGCTGGTCGTCTCCGATGGCGTCGAGGCGCGCGTCGGCGCGCTCGGCGCCGGGCGCGAGCGGTTCAAGCCCTGGCGCACGATCGCCGGCGAGGCTCTCGCCGATCCCCACATTCCCGAGCTGCAAGTTGTGAGCGAGGGCGTGTTCGCGCCGCGACGCTTCCTCGACCTGGTGCGCGACTTCATCGTCTTCGAGGACGACGGGAGCGGGCGCCTGGTCAAGAAGATGGCGGGCTACCACCAGTTCCACGCGGTCCAGGTGGCCGTCGGCGAGACGCTGCGCGCGGCGGAGCTTGCCCGTGCGGATCGCGTGGCCGAGCCATTGGGCGGATACGAGG
>Ga0101944_10008268_pt1 | contig 10005 bp, 6 predicted proteins | sample DewCreD2012metaG_FD_75245 | JGI IMG/M metagenome (GOLD analysis project Ga0101944, IMG submission 75245) | Hot spring sediment bacterial and archeal communities from British Columbia, Canada, to study Microbial Dark Matter (Phase II) - Dewar... ...
AAATGATCGGCGAGATTCTCTCGTCCGACGGTTGGGAAGTTGTTGCCGAGGCGGGCGACGGCCGAGAAGCGGTCGAACAATACCAGGCGCATCGCCCGGACGCGGTCACGATGGACATCGTCATGCCGGGCACGACCGGGATTCAGGCGCTCGAGGAAATCATCCGCCTCGATCGCGACGCGAAAGTCGTCGTCGTCAGCGCGCTGAATCAGACCAAGCTCATTTCCGAGGCGATTCGCAAGGGGGCGCAGGACTTCATCGCCAAACCGTTCTTGCCCGAGCAGCTCCAGCAGACCATGCGGAGCTGCGTCGCCGACTCGGTGGCGGTCTAGCGCGCGGCCGGCCGTCGCCGCCGACTGTCTCCGATCCGCTGATCGCGCCGATCGACGCGGTTCGACGCGCGCGGCGAGCGAACCTCTGCGGGCGAGAAGAACAGCCATGCCCGGTCCGGGGAAGCGCGCTGGGCGAGTCCGTGCCCGAAGTCTCCCATCCTGGGCAACTTGCAATCCCTACCGGGGTGACACAGCCGGGGGTTTGAAATAATCCTCCGGACCGGGCATGGTTTGTGTCGTTGGGGGGAAGTGTGGGTCGGCCGGCTCCGCGCCCCGCGGCGCGCCGTCGGTTTCAACTCCGCCTGTCCGGCGGCACGGGCAACGATTCCTCGGCGCTGTTCATCCTCGCCGCACGTCCGGCGTCAACCCGACAACCGGTCAATCAAGCTCCGGAAGCGCGGCATGCGCTTCTCGAGGTAACGCAACCAGGCGTCGGGCCGCCAAAGCTCGACGCACAACGCAGCCCCGACGACCGTGACGTCGCCGCCGTCGCCGACGCGCAGCTCGCCGAGCTCAAGCGCCGCATGGGGCGCGAGTGAGGCGCCGCGGGCGGGTGGCGCGGCTCGGCGTGCTCGGTGCGGTGCTCGCGGGCCCCGTCGCCGCGCAGCAGCCCGTCGTCGCGCCGCCGCACTTCACCCGGCTCGCCCACACCTACAGCATCGTCGCCTGGGACTCCGCGACCGGCGACCTCGGGGTCGCGGTGCAGTCGAAGTTCCCGAACGTCGGCGGGATCGTCCCGTGGGCGCGCGCCGGGGTCGGCGCGGTGGCGACGCAGAGCCTCGCGAACACGGCGTACGGCGAGGCGGGGCTCGAGCTCCTCGCGCGCGGCGCGACCGCCGAGGAGATGCTGCGCATCCTGATGCGGCGCGACACGATGCTGGCCGACCGGCAGGTGGGGGTCGTGGACGCGCGGGGCGGCGCGGCGAGCTTCACCGGCGGCGCGACCTTCGACTGGGCGGGCGGCCGCGTGGGGCGCGACGGCGTGCCGGGCGGCGTCGAGGGCGGGAAGGGCGCCGTGATCGCCGGCCGCGGCTACGCGGCGCAGGCGAACATCATGGTGTCGGACCGCACGGTGCGGAACATGGCCGAGTCGTTCGAGCGCTCCACGGGGACGCTCGCGGCGCGGCTCCTCGCGGCCCTCGAGGCGGGGCAGGCGGGCGGCGGCGACCGGCGGGGGATGCAGTCGGCGGCGCTGCTCGTGGTGCGGGCGGGCGGCGGCTATCTCGGCGCGAACGACCGGCTGGTGGACATCCGCGTCTACGACCACCCGGCGCCGCTCGCGGAGCTGCGCCGCCTGCTCGACCTGCACGTGCTGCACTTCTTCCCGAGCGCGGAGGCCGACCTCGTGCCGATCGATGCGGGGGTGGTGCGGCAGCTCGAGCCGATCCTCCTGCGCGAGCCCGCGGGCCAGGCGGCGAAGTGGCTGGCCGCGCCGCAGGGGCGCGCCACGCCGGCCTTCCTCGAGGCGCTGCGCAACTTCATGTACTGGGAGAACTACGACGTGCGCGTCCGCATGGACGGGCGCATCGACCGCGTCGTGCTGCAGGACATCCTCGCCAAGCGACCAACGACGGAGCGGAAGTGACGACCCCCAGCGCCGCCACGCCGGACACCGCCTTCTTCGGCCATCCCCGCGGGCTCTCCACGCTCTTCTTCACCGAGATGTGGGAGCGCTTCGCCTACTACGGGATGCGCGCGATCCTGATCCTGTTCATGACGGCGAGCGCGGCCTCCGGGGGGCTCGGGTTCGACGTGGGCAAGGCGGGCGCGGTGTACGGGACGTACGTGGCGCTCGTCTACATGCTCTCGCTGCCGGGCGGGTGGATCGCGGACAAGATCCTCGGGCTCCGGAAGTCGGTGCTGTACGGCGGCATCCTGATCATGTTCGGGCAGCTGGCGCTCGCGGTGCCGGGGGCCGCGCTCTTCTATCCCGGGCTGCTGCTGATGGTGCTGGGGGTGGGGCTGCTGAAGCCCAACGTCAGCGCGATCGTGGGCGACCTGTACACGAAGGAGGACGCGCGGCGCGACGCGGGCTTCTCGATCTTCTACATGGGGATCAACCTCGGCGCGTTCATCGCCCCGCTGATCGTCGGCTGGCTGGCGCAGAGCGACGCCTTCAAGGCGACGCTGGCCGGCCTCGGGATCGCGCCGGAGACGTCGTGGCACTGGGGCTTCGGCGTGGGCGCGCTGGGCATGGCGCTGGGGCTCGTGCAGTACGTGCTCGGCTGGAAGCACCTGGGCGACGCCGGGGCGCGGCCGAGCGTGGACCCGGCGTCGGCGGACGGCGCCGCCGCGCGGCGGCAGCTCCTGATCGGCGCGGCGGCGCTGCTCGCGGTCGTGGGCGCCGTCGCCGGGCTCGTCGTGGCGGGGGTGCTGAGCGTGCCGGCGGTGACCAACGCGTTCAGCTGGCTCTACTTCGCGATCGTGGTGGCGTTCTTCGTCTGGCTCTTCTTCTTCGGGACGTGGACGCCGGACGAGTACAAGCGGCTCGTCGTGATCCTCGTCCTGTTCGTCGGCGCGGCGATCTTCTGGTCGGCGTTCGAGCAGGCGGCCTCGACGCTGAACCTCTTCGCCAACGAGAAGACGTCCACCCGCATCCTGGGGTGGAGCTTCCCGCCGAGCTGGTTCCAGTCGGTGAACGCGATCATGATCATCGCGCTGGCTCCGGTCTTCGCATGGCTCTGGGTGAGGCTCGGCCGGCGCGACCCGTCGAGCCCGGCGAAGTTCGCGATCGGGCTGCTCTTCGTCGGGCTCGGGTTCGCCGTGATGGTGGGCGCGGCGCAGGCCGCGGCGGGCGGGGCGAAGGTGAGCCCGCTCTGGCTCACGGTCACGTACCTGCTGCACACGATCGGCGAGCTCTGCCTGAGCCCGGTGGGGCTCAGCTCGATGACGAAGCTCGCGCCCGACCGGGTGAAGGGGATGATGATGGGGGTCTGGTTCCTCGCGGCCTCGATGGGGAACCTCATCGCGGGGCGCGTGGTCGGCTTCCTCGAGCAGTACTCGCCGGCGACGATCTTCACGGCGGTCACGGCGTTCGCGATCGTGGCGAGCCTCGTGATGTTCGCGCTCGTGGCGCCCATCCGGCGGATGCTCGAGCGGCCCACGCCCTGACTTCGGAGTGCGTCGCGGGCGCCGGCTCGTCTCCGCGCGCTGCGGGCCGCTCGTCCTCGGAGCCCGCGGCGCGATCTCCCCGGGCGGCCCGACGCGCGCTCCGACGAGCCGGCGCCCGTCCTGATCCGGCTACGCCGCCGTCGTCCGCGTGCTCTTGAAGATCCGGAAGAGGTAGGCGAGCGAGGGGAAGAGGACCACGGCGCCGGCGGCGAGCGCGACCAGCACGAGCCGCAGCGTCACGGCGGGGGCCGCGGCGTCGCGCACGGTGAGCGTGGGCGGCAGCAGGTACGGGTACTGCGCGAGCCCCCAGCCCGCGACGATGAGGGCCACCTGCAGGGCCACCGCCGTCCGCGCGAGCCGCCAGCGGCGCAGCCACAGGGCGGCCAGGGTGGTGATCGCCGCGACGGCGGTGACCGCCTGGTACGGCACCGCCTGCGCGCTGCGCAGCAGCGACTCCCACACGAGCGGCGCCGCGGTGCGCGCGAGGAGCAGCGTGCCGAAGCTCGCCACGAACACGACGCCACCGGACACGAGGGCGCGGCGCCGGAAGTCCTCGCGGAGCGCGTGGTCGGTCGCCTCCATCGTGAGGTAGACCGCCGCGAGGAAGGCGAAGAGCGCGAGCGCCAGCAGCCCCACCCCGAGCTGGAACGCGCCGAGCCACGGGCGCACGTACGCGTCCACGAAGGTGCCGCTCGGCGCCGGCGGCACGTGGCCCATCGCGATCGTCCCCACGCAGATGCCGAGGAAGACCGGCGTCACCACGCTCGCGACCGCGAAGACGAGCCCCCAGCGGCGCTGCACGTCGTCGTCCTGCCGGTCGTAGCTGCGGAAGGTGAAGGCGGAGCCGCGCGCCACGATCCCCACGAGCATGAGGGTGAGGGGCAGGTGCAGCGTCACCGAGAGCCGCGCGAAGGCCGGCGGGAAGCAGGTGAAGAGGATGACCACGACGAGGATGAGCCAGACGTGGTTCGCCTCCCACACGGGCCCGATCGAGTCCGCGATGAGCGCGCGCTGCGCCGCCTTGCGCGGGCCGCTCGCGAGCAGGTCCCAGACCCCGCCGCCGAAGTCGGCGCCGCCGAAGAGGACGTAGAAGGTCAGCGCGACGAGGACGACCCCCGCCAGCAGCTCCGGCGCGCCCACGTCAGGCACGGGCGGCCCCCAGCGCCGGCGCGTACCGCCGCTCCCACTCCTGCACCTCGGGGCTGCGGATGATCTGGCGGTACATGAGCCAGGTCACGGCGACGGCGAGCAGGAGGTAGAGCACCGTGAAGAGCGTGAACGGGACGACGAGCCCCGGCATCGGCGTCACGGCGTCGGCGGTGCGCAGCACGCCCTGGATGATCCACGGCTGGCGGCCGACCTCCGTGACCATCCAGCCGGCCTCGGTGGCGAGGAAGCCCATCGGCGCGGCGGCGGCGAGCGCGGTGAGCAGGCGCGGGTCGTGCGCGAGGTCGCGGCGGCGGAGCACCGTGACGAGCGCCCAGAGCGCCACGAGCGCCATGCAGAGCCCGAGCCCGACCATCACCTGGAACGACCAGTGCACGACGGGCACGTTCGGCCACTGGTCGCGCGGGATGCGGTCGAGGCCGGTCACCTCGGCCGTCGGATCGCCGTGGGCGAGGAACGAGAGGGCGTACGGGACCTCGAGCGCCCAGCGCGTCTCGCGCCGCTCCATGTCGGGCCACCCGCCGACGACGAGGGGCGCCGACGCCCTCGTCTCGAAGTGCCCCTCCATCGCGGCGAGCTTCGCGGGCTGCCACTTCGCGAGCATCTTCGCGCTCAGGTCGCCGGAGAGGGGCTGCAGGAGCGCGGCGGGGATGGCGAGCTGCAGCGCCACGCCGAGGGCGCGGCGGTGGAAGGCGTTGCCGGGCTTCGTGCGCAGGAAGAAGGCGTGGATGCCGGCCACCGCGAGCCCGGTCGAGGCATAGGCGGCGAGCGTCATGTGGAGCGTCTGCGTGACCGCCGCGGGGTTCAGCATCGCGGCGATCGGGTCGATGTTCGCCGGCCGGCCATCCACGAGCGCGAAGCCGGTGGGCGTGTTCATCCACGCGTTGGCGATCACGACGAAGATGCCGGAGAGGGCGCCGCTCAGCGCCACGAGCACCCCGGCCACCAGGTGCGCCGGGCCCGGCATGCGGTCCCACCCGTAGAGGTAGATGCCGAGGAAGATCGCCTCGACGAAGAAGGCGAACCCCTCGAGCGAGAACGGCATCCCGATGATGGGGCCGGCGAGCTCCATGAAGCCCGGCCAGAGCAGCCCCAGCTCGAACGAGAGGACGGTCCCCGACACGGCGCCGACGGCGAACATGATCGCCGTGCCCTTCGCCCACCCCTTGGCGAGCTCGAGGTACAGCGCGTCGCCGGTGCGGAGCCACCGCCGCTCGGCGAGCACCATGAGCAGCGGCATCCCGATCCCGACGATCGCGAAGATGATGTGGAACGCGAGCGAGATCGCCATCTGCGACCGTGCCGCGAACAGGTCCGACATGCCGGCTCCCGCGTGGGCGACGTGCGTGCTTGTGAAAGTATTCACAAGGCCCTCGTCAACCAACTACCCGCGGCGTCCCGGCAGGTTCGGCGCGGGGGCGTGCACCGGGAGGACCTCGCCGTCGGCGACGACGAAGATGCGCTCGCCCGGCGCGGGCCGCACGACGGCGCCGCCGGTGAGGCCCCCGAACGCGGGCAGGACGCCCACGTCGCGGCCCAGGTGGAAGCACGGCAGGCGCAGCCGCTGGCGCGCCGGCCCCGCGAGGCGCGCGACCGGATGGAGGTGGCCCGCGAGGACGTAGCCGCCGGGGACCGGCGCCGGGTGGTGCGCCAGCAGGAACGGCGCGAGCGCGAGCGGCGCGTCCACCACCTCCACGCCGAGTGATGCGGGGGGGTCGCCGCTGGCGCGGTCGTGGTTGCCGCGCACGAGGGTGACATGGAGGCCAGGGTGCGCCGCGCGCCACGCGGCGAGGGCGTCGCGGGTGCGGAGCGCGTCGCGCCCCACGCGGGCATGGAAGAGGTCGCCGAGCACCACGAGCCGCCGCGCGCCGGTGCGGGCGAGCGCGATGTCGAGGCGGCGGAGGTCGTCGGCGGTACCGCCCCCCGGGATCGGCACGCCGTGGTGCCGCAGCGTGGCGGCCTTGCCGAGGTGCACGTCCGCGACGAGGAGCGTGGCGTGCGCCTCGAGCAGGAGCGCGCGCTCCGGCAGCAGCCGCACCCGGGCGCCCGCCAGCTCGATCCGCGGCGCGCCCCCGTCGCCGGTCACCGGGCCTCCTCGCGCTCGAGCGCCACGGTCATGCGGCGCACGCGGTCGGCGAGCTTCTCGGAGCTGACCTGCTCGCGCGTGCGGTCCACGAGGATCGGGAAGCCGAGCGGCGAGGGGCGGTCCAGGTCCACGATCGTCACGCGCCCGCGTTCGAGGCGCTCCAGCGTGCGGCCGAGCCGCGCCTGCTCCAGCTGGCGCTCGAGCACCTCGCGCCGGGCCTGCCGCAGGAGGAGGTTCTCCGGGTCGTAGCGGGTCAGCACGTCGTAGATGAGCTCGGCCGACGCCTGCACCTGCTTCAGGCTCCGCTCCCGGCCGGGCAGCCCCTGGAAGACCAGCCCCGCCACCCGGGCCACCTCGCGGAACTGGCGCCGCGCGAGCTCCGCGGCGTTGAGGCTCGCGAGGATGTCGTGCAGCAGGTGGCGCGGACTCAGGAGGCCCGCCGCCAGCGCCTCCTCGAGCGGCGCGCGGCCGGGCGAGAGGAGCTCGAGGCCATAGTCGTTGCAGGCGAAGGTGAAGGTCAGCGGGGCATGCTGGCCCAGCCGGTAGGCGAGGAGCGCGGCGAGCCCCTCGTGCACGAGCCGCCCCTCGAAGGGGAAGACGAACAGGTGGTGCCCCTCGCGCGTGGCGACGCGCTCGACGAGCAGCTCGTCGGGCGCGGGGATGCGCGAGCGCGCGGCCTGCAGCGCGAGCACGGGGCGCACCGCCTCCATCTCCGGCCCGTCGAAGCGCCCCTGCCGCGCCTGCTCGAGGCGGGCGCGGAGGGCCGCCGACAGCTCGGTCGAGAGGGGCATGCGCGCCCCCTGCCAGCGCGGGACCGCGCCCGACGGGCCCGGCGCGCGGCGCACCCACGCGGTGAGGTCGCGCACCCGCACGAACTCGAGCGGCGTGCCGGCGAAGATGAAGCGGTCGCCCGGGCGCAGCCGCGCGATGAACCCCTCCTCGACCGTGCCGAGCCTCCCGCCCGACAGGTAGCGCACGGTGAGCGCGGTGTCGCCCATGATCGTGCCGATCGAGAGGCGGTGGCGCAGCGCGACCATGCGGTCGCTCACGGTCAGCACGCCGTCGGTGTCGGTGACGCGGCGGTACTCGGGGTACGCGTGCAGGGCGGGGCCCCCGCGCACCACGAAGTCGAGCACCCAGTCGAGCTCGGCGTCCGTCAGGTCGCGGAAGGCGCGCGTCGCGCGCGCCTCGGCGGCGAGCACGTCGCGCGTCACCCCGCCGCCCAGCGCGAGCGTCACCGCGTGCTGCGCGAGGAGGTCGAGCGGGCGCTCCACCGGCGGCCGGGCCTCGATCGCCCCGGCGGCGAGCGCGTCGCGTGCCGCCGCGACCTCCACCAGTTCCAGCGCGTGCGTCGGCACGCAGGTCACGCGGCTCGCGGCGCCGGGCTGGTGCCCGCTGCGGCCGGCGCGCTGCACGAGGCGGGCGACGCCCTTGGGGCTGCCGACCTGCAGCACGCGATCCACGGGGGTGAAGTCCACGCCGAGGTCGAGGCTCGACGTGCAGACGACGCAGCGCAGGGTGCCGCGCCGCAGGCCCTCCTCGACCGCGTCGCGGGCGCGCGGGTCGAGCGACCCGTGGTGCAGCGCGAGCACGCCGGCCCAGTCGGGCCGCGCGTCGAGGAGCGCCCGGAACCAGAGCTCGCACTGCGAGCGGGTGTTGGTGAAGACGAGGCTGGTGCGGCCCTCCTCGATCGCGGCGACGACGGCCGGCAGCATCCGCGTGTTCAGGTGGCCCGCCCACGGGAACCGCTCGATCGTCTCCGGGATCAGCGCGTCCACGCCGAGCGCCTTGGAGACGAGCCCGCGCACGAGGTGCCCGGGCCGCGGCGCGCCGCCCGCGTCGAACCCCTGGAGGGTGGCGAGCGCCTCGTCGAGGTTGCCGAGGGTCGCCGAGAGGCCCCAGGTGCGGAGCCCCGGGCGCAGGCGCCGCAGCCGCGCGAGGCAGAGCTCCACCTGCACGCCGCGCTTGCTCGCCATGAGCTCGTGCCATTCGTCCACCACCACGCAGGCGAGGTCGTCGAAGCGCCGCGCCGCGTCGCGGTGCGACAGCAGCAGCGAGAGGCTCTCGGGGGTCGTGACCAGCGCGGTCGGCAGCCGCGCGCGCTGGCGCTGCCGGAGACTGGCCGGGGTGTCGCCGGTCCTGGTCTCGACGGTCCACGGCAGCCCGAGGGCGGCGACGGGCGCGCGCAGCGCCTCGGCAGTGTCGGCGGCGAGGGCGCGGAGCGGCGTGATCCAGAGGACGCGGAGGGGCGCGGCATCGGTACGGCGGCGCCGCCGGCGGGCGCCGTCGGGATGCGCCGCCATCCACTCCAGCAGCGGGCCGATCCACGCCGCGTAGGTCTTGCCGGTCCCCGTGGCCGCGTGCACGAGGCCCGACTCGCCGCGCGCGTAGGCCGCCCAGACCTCCTGCTGGAACGGGAACGGCGCCCAGCCGCGCGTGGCGAACCACCGCGCGATCGCCTCCTCGGGGGTGCCGTCGCGACCGATCGCCGGCGGCGCGTCGCCCGGCGCGGTGGCGGCGGCGCGCGCGCCGCTCCGGGTGCGCGCCTGGGCGCGGCGCAGCCGCGCCAGCTCGTCGGCGAGGGCGGAGCCGCCGGGCGGCCCGCCGCGGCGGCGCGTCACGAGGCGCGCTCCGCCCCCGGCACCAGGGCGCGCAGCGTCGCGAGGGTGTCGGCCTCGGCGGCCGGCTTGTCGGCCCGCCAGCGGGCGATGCGGGGGAAGCGGACGGCGAGGCCGGACCGGTGCCGCGTCGAGCGCCGGATCCCCTCGAACGCCAGCTCGAACACGAGCTCGGGGGTCACGGCGCGCACCGGCCCGTAGCGATCCACGGTATGGCGCCGCACGAACGCGTCCACGGCGCGGATCTCCGCGTCGGTGAGGCCGCTGTACGCCTTCGCCACCGGCACGAGCGCGTCGCCGTCCCAGACGCCGAAGGTGTAGTCGGTGAAGAGGCCGGCCCGCCGACCGCGCCCCGGCTGCGCGGCGACGAGCACCGCGTCCATCGTGTACGGGTCCACCTTCCACTTCCACCAGTCGCCCCGCCGGCGGCCGGCGTGATACGGCGACGCCGCGCGCTTGAGCATGAGCCCTTCCGCGCCCCCCGTGCGTGCCGCGTCGCGCGCCGCCGCGCGCGCCGCCCACGTGTCGCCGGGCACGAGCGGGGAGAGCCGGAGCGGCGACCCCGCTCCCTCTGCCGCGAGCAGCGCCGCGAGGCGCGCGCGCCGCTCGGCGAGCGGCCGGTCGCGCAGGTCCGCGCCGCCCGACTCGAGCAGGTCGTACGCCACGAGCACGACCGGCACCTCGCGCAGGA
>Ga0101944_10008269_pt1 | contig 10004 bp, 8 predicted proteins | sample DewCreD2012metaG_FD_75245 | JGI IMG/M metagenome (GOLD analysis project Ga0101944, IMG submission 75245) | Hot spring sediment bacterial and archeal communities from British Columbia, Canada, to study Microbial Dark Matter (Phase II) - Dewar... ...
CAGCCGTGTTCTTCGGCGATGAAATCACCGCGTCCGCCGCTGCCGTGAAGATCGAGCACCAGCGGCACCGGCGTCGCGCCGGTGTAGTTGGTTGGCACGTGGATGTTGTAGCTCCGCTGCTGCCCGGCGAAGGTCATCGTCTGCTCGGGGTAAAGCGTCGCCTCGTCGGGGTCGCTCACGTCAATGTAGAGCGTTTTCACGAGCGAATGGACCGCGCCGGGCTTCCGCACGGTCAGCTTCACGCTGTAAGTGCCCACTTCGGTGAAAGTGAACGATGGATTCTGCGCCGTGCTGTCGGTGGTGCCGTTGTTGTCGAAATCCCACGCCCACGACGTCGGCCCGCCGGTGGACTGGTCGGTGAAATTGACAGTCAGCGGCACGAACCCGTTCGTGATGTTTGCGGTGAAGTTCGCCACGAGCGCGTTGGGATCGTTCGTCACCGTGATGTAGTTCGTGCGCGTGAGCGAGTCCGAGCCTTGCGCGTTGGTGACGGTGAGCTTCACCGAATAGGTGCCCGCGCTGCTAAACAGGAAGGCCGGATTCTGCGCCGTGCTGTCGGTGGTGCCGTTGTTGTCGAAATCCCACGCCCACGACGTCGGCGCGCCGGTGGACTGGTCCGTGAAAAGCACGGCGAACGGCGCGGTGCCGTTCGTGTTGGAGGCGGTGAAATTCGCCACTGGAGGCTGCGGCGGCGCTGGATCGGAGTCGAGCCGCGCGGCGTAGAAATCAATGCTGGAGCCATTGCCCGTGATGGTGTCCGGGCCATACGTGGCGCTGCCGGAGTAGAAGCCGACCACTGTCACGCGGCCTTGCGGATCGAGGCCGAGGGCGAAGTTCACGTCGCTCGTCGCACCGCCGCCATTCGTGGCCCAGACGAGGTTGCCGTTCGCGTCGAACTTCGCCACGAACTGGTCGCTCGCCCCCGCGCTGCCGAGGGTGACGCCGCCGGGAAATGCCAGCCCCGTTGCCGCGCTGCCCGCGCAGTAGATGTTGCCTGCTGCGTCCGACTCGATTTCGCAGCCCGAGTCGCTCGACGCGCTGCCGAACGACTGCGCCCACTCGACCACGCCGAGCGGGCTGAGCTTGATGAGAAACAAATCCTTTGTCGTCCCCGCCGCCGTGATCGTGAAGCTGTCGAAGCTAACCGCGCCCGTGAACTCGCCGCTGACATAGACACCGCCATCCGGCGCGGGATCAATGCCCCGCCCCGCGTCCGCGCCCGTGCCGCCGAACGCACGCGACCACAGGAACGCGCCGCTGGCGTCATACTTCGCCACGAAGATGTCGGACGAACCAGCGGTGGCGTGCGCATTCGTGCCGAGCGTTAGGTTGCCGTCGAATTCGCCGCAGAGCAGCACATTCCCGGCGGCGTCCACGCTGATGCCGCGCCCTTCCTCGTGCGCATTGCCATTCAGGCCGAAGCCCCACTGGAAGAGGCCCGCCGCGCTGAACTTCGCCACGAAGACATCCGCGTCGCCGCCGGCCTTGGTGAGCACGGTGCCATTCGGCAGAGTCAGCGTGGTGCCATTCTGCGCGAAGGGGCCGGTAACGAGGATTTCATCGTTCGGACCAGTGGAGATTTCATTGCCCGCCGCCGTGCCGGAGCCGTTGAAGCCGGTGGCCCACTCGGTCTGGCCTAGCGCGTTGAGCTTCACCAGCAGCACACCGCGTCCGCCCGCGCTCGGCAGCGCGAGGCTCACGGGCTGGCCCGCCGCATTGGTGCCGCAGTCGAGCGGCGAGGTGCCGTAGGTGCCGGTGAGGATCGCCGCGCCGGTCGAGTCGGTGTCAATGTCCACGCCGGACTCCGCGCCCGTGCCGCCGAGCACGCGCACCCAGGCGGGTGTGCCATCGGCGAGGTAGCGGATGACATAGGCATCCGCCCCGTTGCCGACGGAATCGTAGAGCGTGCCGCCGAGCAGGCAGCCCGGCCCGTAAAAATCCCCCGTGATGTAAGTGGCCCCCGTGGCGTCGCAGGCCGCGCCCCGGCAATAGTCGGTGGCCGTCGCCCCGCCGCCGGCGCGCGCCCAGAGCCAGGGGGGTGGATTGTTCTGTGCCGAAGCGGTGGCGGTGAAAAGCAGCAAGGCCAACAGGCCCGCGCCTCGAACTTGGGATGGGTGCCGTGCTCTCATTTGCTATCGTTGTTTTGAGTTGTCCCGCGTAGTGTGCCGAGTGCTTCCATCTCGTCGGCGGAGAGGACGCTGTCCTTGTTCGCATCGAGCCGGTCGAACAACGCGCCGGGCGGTTCGGTGCAGTCGAGCTTACCATCGCCGTTCCTGTGGAGTTGCCCGTCGAGCGGGACCGAGAGGATGGCGCAAGGCCCGGCTGTGGTGGGGCAGCAATTGCGCCGACGCCGACGGCCAGGCCCAGCAGGTTCGGGTAGAGAAGCGGTCGTAGCATCGGGGTTATCGCCAGTGTCCCGGCACCCAGACCCAGCCGTGCGGCACCCGGTTCCAATGTCCCGGCACCCAGACCACGCCTGGCCGCGGTCGCACGACCCAGACGCCGGGTCGCCACACCCAGCCACGTTCCCAAACCCAGTAGCCTTGCACCCAGACATGGGACGCGGAGGGCGCAGGGGGTGGAGTTTCGGCGCGCGGGGCTGGTGGCGGCTCCGGAGCCGTCGCGTTCGGTGACTGCCCTTGGGGTGACGGCGGCACAACCACGGCTGGTGTATATGCCTCCTGGACAACGATCACGCGGCGACGCCGCAAACAACCGCTTGTGGCCAGCACGAAACTGGCGGCCAGCCCAAAGAATAGCACACGTGTGAGGATACCTTTCGCTTTCATGGCGCTTGAAGGTCTGGACAGTTCGGTTGCGGTTTCTGCCCTACTTCGCTGCGGGCTGCCAGCGGTCGCGGGCTTTCTGCCACCACTGACCGCGGACCTGCTGCCATTTCTCGTATTGCTCGGGAGTCAGCACTTCCTTGATCTGCGGCGCCAGTTCTTCGCGCATCGCTTTGAGCCTCTCCGTCCGCTCCTGCGGGGTAAGGCTTGTGTCTTCGCGCAGCGCCCGGAATTTTTCCACCTGCGGCTGGAGGATGGCTTTCAGCTTCGCCTTCTGTTCGTCGGTGATGTTCCATTCCTGCTTGGCGGTTTCCATCCGCTCGCGGGCCTGCGTCCGGCCCTGTTGCCACTTCTGCCACTGCTCCGGCGTGAGAATCTCTTTGAGCTTCGGCCCGTTGTCGGCGCGCAGGGCCTTGAACTTCTCCAGCTTCTGCTCCCGCGTGAGGGATTCGTCCTTCCAGATGTCGCGCAGCTTCTCCCACTGCGGCGCGTAGAGTTCTTTCAGCTTGGCCTTCTGTTCCTCCGTGAGGTTGAGGTCGTTGGCGGCGTCCTGCATGCGCTGCCGCCACTGGGCAACGCGCTGGCCGCCGAACCGGCCTGATTCCTGAGTTGCGGTCTGGGCCGCGCTCCGCCAACACAACGCGCCGGCCACTGCGACCAACGTCACTGCCAACTGTTTGTTCATTGTCATAAGGTTCTATTCGTTCGTTTCGTTCCGGCGGCTGTTACGTGCCTGTGAAGCCCCGCCGTTTGGCTTCACTGCTGATGACGGCGGCCCTCTGTGGGGCGTTACGCGCCGGGCTAACATTCCGCTCAAGATTTCGTGTAACATGACAACGGCGTGCGTCGTATGATACGCGGGTGCACGGCGAACGGCCCAACGCTCCCGTTGAGAGCGCGGAACTGTCGGCAGACCTCGCCGCGTGGCAGCGCGACCGCGATGAGGATGCCGCCCGCCGAGTGATAGCGGCGCTGTATCCGCTGGTCGTGTCCATTATCCGAAGCCGGTTGCCCCGACGGATGGCCGAGGAGGACCTGGCACAGGAAGTGTTTGTGCGGTTCTTTGAGAAGCTGGGCGGCTACGACGGCCGCGCGCCGCTGGCGCATTGGGTGTCGCGCATTGCGGTGAATGTTTGCATTGACGCGCTTCGCGCCGAAGCGCGGCGACCGGAGTTGCGCTGGGCCGACCTGACCGAAGCGGAGGTCGAGGCGCTGACCGCCACTCTGGCGGGCCATGAAGCGACCGCGCCCGAGGCGACCGCTGCGGGCGATCTCGCGGCGAAGCTGCTCGATTCGCTCGACGCGAAGGACCGGTTGATTGTGCACATACTCGATCTCGAAGGCCGCAGTGTGCGCGAGGTGAGCGAGGCCACGGGATGGAATGCGACCCTCATCCGCGTGCGCGCGTTTCGGGCTCGCCGAAAACTGCGCAAACTGCTTGTGCGACTGGAGGAACAACGATGAAGAAAAACGATCCCTGGAAACGACTGGCCGGCGCGGCGCGGCGGTCCGAAAGCGCGCGTCCGCCGTCGGCGGCGGAGATGCCCTTCGGCTTCGATACGCGCGTGTTGGCCCGGCTGCGTGCTCCTGGTGCGGACACGCGGGAGCTTTGGGCGCGGCTGGCGTGGCGCGCCGTGCCAATGGGCGTGGCAGCGCTGCTGGTCTGCTGGGTGGTTTTGCCCACGCCGCCCGCCGCGGACTCATCCGCGACGGACGAGATCGAACAACTCATGCAGGAGGTGTTGAACCCATGAACGCGCTCACGGTCAAGATTGCCGCCAGTCTGGTCGTGCTGTTTGGACTGGGCGCGGCCACGGGTGTCGTGGCGGCCCGCAAGCTGGCGTCACGGCCGGCGTTTGCTCCGGCGCGCGTGCCGTTGGAGGAACGCTGGTCCAAAGCCCGTTTTGAACAATACCGCACGCGGCTGAACCTCTCGCCACAGCAAGTGGCCGCCATTGCGCCGCACTTTCGACGCTTTGGCGAACAAATGCGCCAACTGCGGGACGATGTGCGCGAACGCTTTACCGACTCGTTGCGCGAGTTAAATGAGAGCGTGGCGCGCGAACTCACGCCGGAGCAGCGGAAGCAGCTTTGGAGTATGCTGCAAGAGCGGCTCCAGCAGCGAGACAACGGGTCGGCGACCCCGTGAGCCAGCAAGCGCCATCAGAACGCGCGGCTGCCTCCGGCTTCGCAGCCGCCTACCGGTCTCGCGAGGGAGGTAATGGCCCCGGGGGTTGCTCGGCGGCCGGCCCGTCCCGGGGTTCACCAGACCGCCGTCCCTCGCGTGGCTGGCGTCCCGTCGGGGGCGCCTCATCGCCACGGCGGGTCTGCTGGCGCTTGAGCATTTCGTCGAAAATCTTCCGCTGGGCCGGGGTCAGTTCTTGTCGGACCTTTTCGCGCGCATCCGCCAGCTCCTTGCGCATCTGCGGGGCGATTTGCTCCCACATGGTCCGAATGCGTTCCTGGCTTTCGCCAAGGAGCCGCTCGATACGCTGGCGCTGCTCGGCGGTCAGGTTCAAGGTGCGGGAGGCGTGGAGCATGAATTCCAGCCGGCGCTGCTCCAAGCTGCGCTGCAACTCCGGGGTGGGGCGTCGCGGGAACTCGGGCGTTGGCGGCAGCCATCCCGGTGGCTGTGTGGCGGCCGGGCGCACTCGGGCCGGGCGGGGTTGGGCAGCGGTTTGGCGGACCAGCAGCCCGCCCATGACAGCACCGGCGCCGAAAATGACCACCGTCGCCAGAATGATCTTCCAATTGTTCACCAGACCGATTCGTTCGCCTCGTCCACCGCGGCAAACACGGTGTTTTCGAGTTGTTGATCCAGAGGCTCAGCGGTCGCTCCGGGGGTCGGGGCCACGAGCACCCACAGGCCCAGGAGCAGGGACAAGGCGGCGCAGGAGGCGGCGGCCTGCCAGAAGCCCCGCACCCACCAGGCCCACGGGTCCGCAGCCGGGGACGAGCGCAGCCGGGCCAGTACCCGGCGCTCAAAGCCCAACGGCACGTCCCCCGCGGGCGGTCGCGCGCGGGCGGCGGCCAGGAGCTTCTGCTGGAGTTGGTCCAAGTTCATGACTTGTGGCCGTTCAGACGCCCTGTTTCAGCACGCGGTTACAGATACTTCTCCCGCACCATCCGCGCAAGCAGCCGGCGCATCTGGGCGCGGGCCCGGAAGGCGCGCACCTTCACCCGCGACACCGACCAGCCGGTCAGCGCGGCGATTTCTTTGACCGAGCGCTCCTCGATTTCCAGCATCGTAATGACCAAGCGGGAGGCGGGCGGCAGTTGTTCAAGTAAGCGAGCCACCAGTTGGCGGGCGGCCTCCGCCTGCTCGCTGGCCGTCTCCGGAGCCGCCGCAAAACGCTCCAGCCAGTCGCTTTCCGCGTCGCTCAGGTCGCTGAACGTCGCCTCGCGGTTACGCTGATGCACCCGCAGCGCGTCGTAACAGGTCCGCACCGCCAGCCGCATGAGCCAGTGCTCAAAGGGGGCGTCGCCCCGCCAGTCCGCCAGCTTCTGGAATGCCTTGAGCCAGATCTCTTGGACAATGTCTTCGACCTCGCTGTCCCGCCGGGCGTAGCGATGGGCCATGGCGAACAGCCGCGGCGAGTACTTTCGCACCAGTTCCTCGAACCGGGCGGTGTCGCCCTGCAACACGGCAGCAATGATCTCCGCGTCGGAGCACTCCATCGCCGGCATGTTGCCAAAACCCGACATGCCGGCCAAAGCCGAATTCCCGACCGGCCGCTCGCCCCCCCGCCCCGTCAGCACGAATCGGCCCTGCGTCCGGCAGGACGCCATGCGATCAGGCTGCAGGCAACCAGCGCGACCAGCGAGGCCAGCGCTCCCAGCACAAATGCAGAATCCCGATACACCAACGCCACGGTGTGGCTGCCCGCAGGCACTTCCAAGGCTTGATAGGCGTGGTTGGCCCGCCAAAGCCGGGTGCTCTGCCCGTCCACCGATGCCCGCCAACCCGGATAGTCCGTCTGCGCGATCACCACCCAAGTCGCCAACGCGGACCGCACGTCAAACTCCAGCCTGTGCGCTCGGGCGAGTCGGAGTGTGATCGAGGGGCTGGCGGCGTTGGTGACTTGCACCGCCTCCCGGGCCTCGAGCGGCAAATACACCACGTGCCGCGGGTCGAAACCGGCTGCGAACATCGCCTCCAAAGTGGCCTGCGGGCCTGCAAAAACCGGGCGTTGACCGCCTGTCACCAGGGGCAGGTGGGTCGGCCGCGTTTCCCACTCAAACAGTGCCGTGTCGGAAGAAACATGCGAGACTCCCAAGAAGTCGGCCAACCCGGCTGGCACGTTCGTGCCCCCGTAAAGCCGGGTCCGCACGTCGGCCTCCCAGCGCACATACAGTGAATAGAAGCCGTTGACCTTGGGAATAGTGTTCAGGAGATTGCAGTTGTCATAAAGGGCGCGGCGGACACCCAGGTAGAAATGCACCGGGTTGGGCGTGGACAATTGTCCCAACAGGGCTTGCATGGGCGGGCTGAGCATGGCGCGGTTGGTGCCGAACGCCGGCGGCCGTGCCATGGGCGGTTCAACCGGCCCGCAGGCTGACACCGGCACGGTGGGTTGCAGCCGCGGCGCGTGCGCAAGCGCGTCCATCCCCAGCACCACCAGCAACCCCAGTGCGAGCCAGGGCCGCGCGCGCGGACCGGCCGGGCCGGCCAGGACAGCAAACAGCCCGAGGCAGGCCCAAAGCCAGACCCCCCGCAGCGCGGCGTTGCGCGCCGTCACGGCCACGTTCTCTTCCTGCCCCGGATGCGCGCGCGCAAACAGGGCCACCCCCAGCACCACGGCTGATACCACCACGCCGCTCCACGCCAGTGTCCGCAGGGAACGACCGGCGCCCTGCCCCGACGGCTCGGGCCAGGCCCGCACCGCGAAGGCCGCCAGCAGCGGCAAAGCAAACACTGTGGCCAGAATGTATTTGACCGGGTAGCGCACCCAGCGCAGGGGAGGCAGAACGACTTCGAGCCAACTGTTGACCGGCCAGTGCGGTCCCATCGCCAGCAACACGCCTGCAACAGCCACGGCCGCCAGCCAGGCCACGCGCGGCGTGTGTGCCCGCCAGCACGCCCACCCGGCCAGCGCCATCGCCCCGATGCTTACGTAGTAGGACGACGTCCATTGTTGCTCCGGCTGGCTGTACACGCCCAACAGGCTGGGAGAACTACGGAACAGCGGCACGAAGAAGTTGGCCCAGCCCCACACCGGTAGCGACCAAGCCCCACCAGGCGCAGCGCCGTAGCGGCTGGAGTGGCGGAACAATTCCAGGAACGGCAGAATCTGCACCGCCGTCAAACCGGCCACCAACAAGCCCACCGCGGCGGTCCGGCCCAGCAGTTGAGGCAGGGGAACCGCCCGCCGCCACGCGGCCCCAAGCCACAGCGTCAGCAGCAAGCCCCCGCTTACCAGCACGAACTCCGGTGCCCCGGCCAGCACCTGCATGGCCGAGACCAGGGCAGCCACGACGATGCTCCGCCCACCTGCCAGCCAGGCGCGCTCCACCGTCAACACCACCAGCGGCAGCCAGCTCATGGCGGCCAGATTGCTGGTCCACATCAGATTGTTGAACGCCAGCCCGTTCAGCGCGTAGAGCACCCCGGCCACGCTGGCCGCCCAACCGTCCCCGGTCCACCGCGCCGCCAGCCGCCACATCGCCCAGCCGGCCAGCAGCAGGTGGCCCAGGCAAAAGTAGTTCAGCGACCAGGGCAGCGGCAGCAGCACGTAGAGCAGCGAGGGCGGATAACAGACCGATGTGTTCCACTGGGCCAGGAACGGGATGCCGCAGTTGTTGAGCGGATTCCACAAGGGCAGTTCCCCCTGCGCCACGCTGGCTCGGAAATGCCACGCCACCGGGTAGGTAAACAGCCCGAAGTCCCGATAGAAGAACGAGTGGGTGCCGAGGAGCACTTCCGGATAGCTGGCGAAGACGAACACCGCAAGCAGCAGCACCAGCCGACCCGCTGTGAATCCCGCCCGCCAATCCACCGCCCCGTTCGCGCTTTGATGACCCATCACCCTGGCCGCGAGCAAAGCACCCCGCCCGCCTGCACGCAAGACCTCTCCGCGGCGTCCCCCATGGCCTGAGCGGCGCGGCCCGGCCCTTGCCGGCCGCTGCCCCGCGTCAGCCCGGACGCTGGTTCAGTTCAGCACCAGCCCGCGCCGCAGATACGTGGGCAGATCCAAGTTCTCGCCCCGGTGAATGTTTGGCTCGGTCTTGTCGAACCGCCCGAGGGGCACGGCTTGCAAGGGTAGCGTGCCCTGCTGAAGGCGGCTGACCAGCTTGCGCGTTGCGGCACCCGTGCCCTGCTGGCGGGCCAGGTGTTGCTCGATGCGCTCCAGCGGCAGCTCGGGCGGCGGGGGCAACATGCGCGCCCGCGCGGGCGCCGGAGTCTCTTCGGTCAAGAGGGAGCTGCGGGCTTCGTCTTCGCCCGGCATAGCGCCTTCCCGCGCATCCAGGTCACCGGCCCGCGCCCTGGCGGCCTGCCCGCGCCCTGTTGGCCGGGTGATGACCAGCGTGACCTCCAGTTGCTCGGACAAGCGCTCGTCCACCGCGGCGCCCATCAAAACCTCCGCGCTCTCACAGCGCTCGCTGAGCCGGGCCATGATGCCTTTGACCTCCGCCACGGAGAGATCGGCGCTGCCCCGGAAATTGACGATGACCGACTCCGCCCCACGCAGGCCTTGACCACCTTCCAATGCCGGGTGTGCCAGCAGCCGCTCCATCAGCTCGCGCGCCCGGTCCGGTCCGGATGCGCTGGCGCAAGCCAGCAGGCTCTCGGCGTGGCGGCCGCCCAGCAACTCGCGCAGCTTGTTCAAGTGAATCGGCACCAGCCCGCGCCGGGTCAACAGGCCCAGCAGCCCGCGCAGGTCGCGACCAAACAGATCGTTGGCTGCCTGGCAGGCCTGGGGGAGACTGACCCGCTCGTCCAGCAGGCGGGCAATCTGTTGGTTGGACAGTACCACGACCACGTCGGCCGCGGCCCGCAAGTGGGCCAGGCCCAAGCGCGCCTGTTGCTGGCGGTGGCTGCCCAGAAACTCGAACGGGGTCACGGCACAGGCCAGGACAAGCGCGCCGGCGTCGCGCGCGGCCTGGGCCAACACCGGGCTGATCCCTGTGCCCGCCCCACCACCCAGCCCGGTCAGGAGCAAGACCAGCTCGACCCCCTTGCAGGCGTCGGTAAATCGCGCCAGGTCCTCCTCAGCCGCG
>Ga0101944_10008271_pt1 | contig 10000 bp, 10 predicted proteins | sample DewCreD2012metaG_FD_75245 | JGI IMG/M metagenome (GOLD analysis project Ga0101944, IMG submission 75245) | Hot spring sediment bacterial and archeal communities from British Columbia, Canada, to study Microbial Dark Matter (Phase II) - Dewar... ...
TGCTTGTCATTTCTGCAAACCGTTCTATGCTGTAGCAGGCTATGCGGGAGCGTTTTTCATGGTTCGTTTTTTCCGGTTCTGGTTGTTGTCGTTTTGCTTTGTTTTGGCAACATCGTGTGATTCCCGGGCGACGCCTTCCCATGATGCGGGGCCCGATGCCGATGCCGATGCAGCCGTCAACAGTGACACACCGCCCGATTTCATGAAGTTTCCCGCCAAAGTCAGTGAAATTGTAGACGGCGACACCATTTACGTGCGCTATCTGGACAAACGCATCAAAGTCCGTTTTTTGGGAGTCAATACCCCGGAAACTTACGGAACCGTGGAATATTACGGCCCCGAAGCCAAACAGTATACCCGCGACCGGCTGCCCCTTTCTTCCTGGGTAGGGCTGGAATTCGACGATGACCGGTGCGGGTCGGCGAACCCGCCTTCCTCATGCTATGACGTCTATGATCGCCTTTTGGCCTACATCCGCACACTGGACAACCAGGATCACGGCGCGCAACTGGTCGTCAACGGGTATGCCCGCGTCTATACCAACGAAAATTTCGCCCGCAAAACCTACTATCTCCAGTTGCAGGACGAAGCCATTGCGGCACATCGCGGACTATGGTCACAAGCGAAATAACATTGCGCATCCCTTGCCCGGCGGGGGATGTTTCCCGTTTTTTCCAGATTTCCGAGATTATTTGAACGTGAAGGTGAGCACGTGCTCGCAGATTTGGAAGGCGTCGCCTTCGTCGATGCGCTTGTTGTCGATGCGCATGCCGTTCAACTTGACCTCGCCCGCGGCGATGCGGCCGGGCGGCTCCAGCAGCCCGATGATCGCCGCGCCGGTCAGCGACTTTCCCGCGCCCGACTCGCCGACCACGCCGAGCACTTCGCCCGGTGCGATCGAAAACGACACGTCGTCGACGGCGACCAGCGTGCCGCGCCGGGTCGGAAATTCGATTCGCAGGTTGCGAACCTCAAGCAGCGGCCCGGCGTGGTGCGTCAACGAAAACTCCTATTTCTTGGCGGCCGACACGCCGCAGCCGGGGATCGGTTCTTCGTAGTTGACGCGCGGCTCGAAATCCTGCGACAGCGGATTGTCCTTCTTGGCTTCGAGCCAGTAGCGCGTACAGGGCTTGACGTCGAGCGTCAGCGTGCGCTGCTCGCCGAAGCGGAAGCCCGCAGTCGGCGGTCCCTGCACGACGATCTTGTGCAGACCCGGCTCGATGCGGATCGGCTCGTAGCCGCGCTGGATGTAGTCCTTGTCGTCGACGCGGATGATCGTCACGTCGAAGGTGTTCAACTCGGCCTTCTTCCACCGCTGACCCTGGATGTACGAGAACGTGTCCGTCGTCGCGCAGCCGGCGAGCAAGGCTGCGAGGGAGACGGCGGCGAACCACGAACGCGGGATCGTCATGACACCCTCCTTTGCGTCAGGCGCGGCGATTTGCCGCCCTCGCGTCCAACCTAGCAAAGCGGATGGGCATCTTCCGTAACCAATCGTTGCTAGCGCAACTTGGGATTGAGCGCGTCGCGCAGCCAGTCGCCCAACAGGTTGACCGAAAGCACCAGCGCGACGAGCGCCGCACCCGGGAAGATCGTGATCCACCACTCACCCGAGAACAGGAACTCGTTGCCGATGCGGATCAGCGTACCGAGCGAGGGCGTGGTCGGCGGCACGCCGACGCCGAGGAACGACAGCGTGGCCTCCGTGATGATCGCGGTGGCGATGTGCACGGTGGCAAGCACGAGGACCGGGCCCAGCACGTTCGGCAGCACGTGCTTGGCCATGATCGCGAGCGGCGCGACGCCGATCACGCGCGCCGCCTGCACGTACTCCTTGTTCTTTTCGACCAGCGTGGAGCCGCGCACCGTGCGCGCGTACTGAACCCACCCCGACAGCGCAATCGCCAGCACGAGCACCAGGAAAGCGACCTCGTTGTGCGCCTCGCGCGGCAGCGCGGCGCGCGCGACCCCGTCGATCAGCAGCGCGACCAGGATCGCCGGGAACGACAGCATCACGTCGCAGATCCGCATGATGAACGCGTCGACCTTGCCGCCGACGTAGCCCGAAAGCAGGCCGAGGCTGACGCCGATCACGACCGACAGCACGACCGAAGCGACGCCGATCACCAGCGAGATGCGCATGCCGAACAGGATCGCCGAATACACGTCGCGTCCCTGGTCGTCGGTGCCGAGCCAGTACCTGGGATTGCCGCCCTCCTGCCAGGCCGGCGGCAGCGACGCGTCGAGCAGGTTGATCGTCGCCAGATCGAACGGGTTGTGCGGCGCCACCCATTCGGCGAATACCGCGCAGAACACCAGCGCGACGGCGACGACCGCCGCGCCGATCGCCACCGGCGACTGCCGGAAGCTGTAGACGACGTCGCTGTCCCACCAGCGGGCGAGTAACTCGCTCATTCGTCGTTCGGATTGCGGATTGCGCCGTTCGGATCGCGGATCGCGCTTCGTGCGGTCCGCGATCCGAAAATCGCTAGTCCCCTTTCTTCGCCCCGATGGTCGTCCACTTCAGGAACATGAAGTTGTCCGCGAGCTGGACGGTATTGACGTCCTTCTTCATCGCCCACGCGAGCGCCTGCTGGTGCAGCGGAATGTGGCCGATGTCGTCCTGGTGGATCTTCATCGCCTCGCGGATCATCTCGTTGCGCTTCTTCGGATCGGTCTCGACCGCGATCGCCTTCGTCAGTTCGTCGACCTTCGGATTGCTGTAGCTGCCGAGGTTGAACTGCCCCTGCCCGCCGGCCCCCGGTGTGGACATCAGCGCGAACAGCGGGTTGTGCGAGTCGTACGAGCCCGGCGTCCAGCCGAGCAGGTAGAAGCTCGTGTTGCGCGACAGGATCTTCGGGAAATACGTCGCCTTGCTCTCGGCCATCAGGTTCACCTTGACGCCGATCTTGGCGAGCATCGCCGTCACCGCCTTGCAGATCTCCTCGTCGTTGACGTAGCGGTCGTTCGGGCAGTTCATGCCGACCTCGAATCCCTGCGGATAACCCGCCTCGGCAAGCAGCTTCTGCGCCGCCGCCGGGTCGTACGGCAGGCGCTTGTTCAGGTCCGCCGGGAAACCCTTGATGCCCGGCGCGATCATCAGCGCGGTCGGCTGCGAGGCGCCGCGCATCACGACCTTCTGGATCGCGTTGATGTCGATCGCCTGGTAGAACGCCTGGCGCACGCGCTTGTCCTTGAACGGGTTCTTGCCCTTGACGTTCGAGAACAGCAGCTCGTTGCGCGACTGGTCCATGCCGAGGAAGATCGTCCGCAGCTCGGGCCCCTGCAGCACCTTCAGGTTCGGGTTGGCGGCGATGCGCGCGATGTCCTGCACCGGCACCGGCTCCATCATGTCGATCTCGCCGCTCAACAATGCCGCCACACGCGTCGACGCGTTGCCGATCGGCGTGAAGATCGCCTCGTCGATGTTGGTCTCGATCGACTTGTCCCAGTAGTTGAAGTTGCGAACCAGCGTCGTGCGCACGCTCGGCTCGCGTGCGCGCAGGCGGAACGGCCCGGTGCCGTTGGCCTTGAACGACGCGGTGTTCTCGATGCCCTTGCGCTTGTCGACCGGCTGCGTGGCGCGGTTTTCCTCGCACCACTTCTTGCTCATGATCATCCACAGCGAGATCACGTCGGGCAGGATCGGGAAGGGCTCGTTGGTGACGATGTCGATCGCGTGGTCGTTGACCTTGCGGATTTCCCTGATCGATCCGACGTAGGTCTTGACGTCGGAGCCCTCGCCCTTGGCGCGGTTGTACGAGAAGATCACATCGTCGGCGGTGAACGGCGTGCCGTCGTGGAAGGCGACGCCCTTGCGCAGGTTGAAGCGCCAGACGGTCGGCGCGGTCTGCTTCCAGTCGGTCGCGAGCGCGGGCACCAGCTCGAGCTTCTTGCCGCGGCCGACCAGCGGCTCGTAGATGTTGGCAAGGAAGTTCAGTTGCAGCGACTCGTTCAGCGAGTGCGGGTCCATCGACAGCGCGTCGCCCTGGTTGGCGAACCTGAACGTCCGGGCCGATGCCGCCGGCGCGCCGACGGCCACCGCGGTCACGGCCACGCACGCGGCGAGCGCCGCGCGCGCGAGGGAGAAACGGATCTTCATGGCTAACGTCTCCTTGTGGGTCGCACGATCGATGTTTGCACGCCGTCTGCGCCGCCGTTGTGCCGATCGTGCACGTTGTTCACTGCGCTGCGGCCGGCGCTAGCCGCCGCTCGGCCAACGCGGCGAGCAGGCCCGCGCCGAGCGGAATGACCGCGTCGTTGAAATCATAACGAGTGTTGTGCAGCCAGCAGGTGCCGCCGGTCGCTCCCGCCGCCGGACCCTGCCCGAGCCGGATGTAGCAGCCCGGCTTCGCGTGCAGCATGAACGCGAAGTCCTCGGCGCCCATCGACGGCGGCAGGTTGCGCGCGACGCGTTCGCGGCCGACCAGTTCTTCGGCCACCTTGGCCGCGAACTCGTACTGGGGCGCGTGGTTGATCGTCGCCGGGTAGATGCGCTCGTAGCGCACGCTCGCTTCGCCGCCGAAGGCGTGCGCCGTCGACTGCGCCAGCTCGACGAGGCGCTTTTCGATCAGCTCCTGGATGCTGTGCTGGAACGAGCGAACGGTGCCGACCAGTTTCGCTTCGCGCGGCACCACGCTGAACGCGCCGGGGTGGCCCGCCTGCAGCGAACACAGCGAAACGACCGCCGCATCGATCGGCGCGACGTTGCGCGAAACGATGCTCTGCGCGGCGGTGATGATGTGCGCGGCGATGATCACCGGGTCGACCGTCAGATGCGGATGCGCGGCGTGGCCGCCGCGACCCGAGATCGTGATTTCGATGCGGTCGGCCGCCGCCATCATCGGCCCCGGGTTCAGCCCGATGTGTCCGGCCGGCAGCGCCGGCCAGTTGTGCAGCGCGTAGACCTCGTCGGCGGGAAAGCGCGTGAACAGACCGTCGTCGATCATCGCCTTGGCGCCCGCGTGGCCCTCTTCGCCGGGCTGGAAGATCAGATAGACGGTGCCGTCGAAGGCGCGCGTGGCCGCCAGATACTGCGCGGCCGCCAGCAGCATCGTCGTATGGCCGTCGTGACCGCAGCCGTGCATCAGCCCCGGCCGGGTCGAACGGTGCGCGAAGTCGTTCTCTTCCGCGATCGGCAGCGCGTCCATGTCGGCGCGCAGCCCGACCGCCTTGCCCGAGCGTTCGGCGCGCCCGCGCACGACGCCGACCACGCCGGTCCTGCCGATGCCCGTATGCACCTCGATGCCCCACTGGTGCAGCCGCTCGGCGACGAGCGCCGCGGTGCGATGCTCCTCGAACCCCAGCTCCGGGTGCGCGTGAAGGTCGCGCCGGATCGCCGTGAATTCGTCGTGCCGCTCGGCGACGAAGCTCACCGGCGAACGCAACGCGGAACCGAGGTACGCATTCATCGACAGGACGCGCTGACCACCGAGACACCCGGAGCACGGCGAAAGTCACTTGAGCGCATTTCTCGGGGGCCTCCGTGTCTCGGTGTCGAATTCGATTGCCGTTCAATGCGCCAGCGCGGCGCGGTCGATGCGCAGGCGCGGGTCGACCGCGAAGTACAGCAGGTCGACGATCAGGTTGATGATCACGAACACCAGCGCGATCAGGCACAGGTACGCGGCCATCACCGGGATGTCGGCGAACTGCACGCTCTGGATGAACAGCAGCCCCATGCCCGGCCACTGGAACACGGTCTCGGTGACGATCGCGAACGCGATGATTCCGCCCAGTTGCAGCCCGGTGATCGTGATCACCGGCACCAGCGTGTTCTTCAGCGCGTGGCCGAAGTGAACGGAGCGGTCCGTGAGCCCGCGCGCGCGCGCGAACTTGATGTAATCGGTGCGGAGCACTTCGAGCATCTCGGAGCGCACCAGCCGCATGATCAGCGTGAGCTGGAACAGCGACAGCGTGATCGCCGGCAGGACCAGATGCTGCCACCCTTTCGCGGTCAGCAGCCCGGTCGTCCACCAGCCGAGCGCGACCGTGTCGCCGCGCCCGTACGATGGCAGCACGCCAAGCTGGACGGCGAACACGAGGATCAACAGGATGCCGATCAGGAAGGTCGGCAGCGACACGCCGACCAACGAGGCAGCGAGCAGGAACTGCGACAGCCACGAGTTTCGCTTCAGCGCCGTGTACACGCCCATCGGAATGCCCGCCGCGATCGCGATGATCGCGGCGGCGAAGGACAGCTCGAGCGTGGCCGGCAGCCGCTCCTTGATCAGCGTCGATACCGCGCGCCCCTGCCGCAGGCTGATGCCGAAGTCGCCCTGCGCCGCGTTGGCGACGAAGTGGCCGAACTGCACGAAAAAGGGCTGGTCGAGCCCCAGCTCGGTGCGCAGCCGCGCGCGGTCCTCCGGCGTAGCGTCCTGCCCGAGCATCTGCGTCACCGGATCGCCGACGTACTGAAACAGCAGGAAAGCGACGAAGGCGACCGCCAGCATCACGAGGATCGCTTGCAACAGTCGGCGGACGATGAAGGCGAGCATGGGTCCGTATGCAAAACGCCCGGCGTTGCCGGGCGGTCACGAGCGGGAAATATACCTGCAAAGGCGGCAAGGGCCGACGACCGGTGCCGTGACAATGACCGCCTGTGGCAAAAGCGCCCAGGGAGAATCCGCCTGCTGCGCCGCCAGAAGACGGCCGCGGCGCGACCGACTACCGTGGCCCCGCGCGAATCGCTGCGCGTCCGCCGCAGGAAGAGCGACGATGGCGAACGGTTCTTCGTTGCTTCGGTCTTGGGCGCTGTCGCGGCGAAGCTGCTGAAACCGAATCGTTCCGAGGCGATCCAACCGCGTGCGGGCCGGCGAAAGATCCCGACCGCCCGCGCGACTCATCGAGACCATCGACCCGACTTCGAGGCCGCCGCCGTGACCCGCCGCCAGATCTTCTCCGCCTTCGCCGCGCTCGGCCTCGGTGGCCGCGATGCGCAAGCCGCCTCCCGACCGACCCGCGCGGATCGCGTCGAGTTGCCCGAGGACGAATGGCGCAAGCGGCTGACGCCCGCGCAGTTCGACGTGCTTCGCCGCGAAGGCACCGAGCGCGCTTTCACCAGTCCGCTGAACGCCGAGAAGCGCAAAGGCACGTACCACTGCGCCGGCTGCGACCTGCCGCTGTTCACGTCGGAGATGAAGTACGACAGCGGCACCGGCTGGCCGAGCTTCTACGCGTCGCTGCCCGATGCGCTCGGCTTCAAGACCGACTTCAAGCTGCTGTATCCGCGTACCGAGTACCACTGTGCGCGCTGCGGCGGCCATCAGGGCCATGTCTTCGACGACGGACCGCAGCCGACCGGCAAGCGTTACTGCAACAACGGCGTCGCGCTGAAGTTCGTCCCGGCCGACTGAGCCGCGGGTTCCGCAGCGGCAGGGGTGCGCTGGGCCGACCGCGCATCGATCCCCACGGTCGCCCGTTCCACGCTTACCCGACGGCAGGCCGTCGCGGGTCGGCGCAGCGCGGTCGAGGCCGCGGACACCGAAGGCGAGACCGAATCAGCGACTACGGCGACGGCGCGGGCGGCTTGTCGCCTTGTCGCGGCACCCGCAGATCCGGCGCCGCGCCCGCGCGCCGATGCAGATGGTCGACGAGCAGGCGCGCTGCCGCCGTCAGCGTCTCGCGTGAACGCATGCACACGACAAACCGTCGCGTGGCCCAGGCGTCGGTCAGCGGTACCAGCCGCAGGTCGCGCGCACGCGCATAGGTCTCTGCGGCCTCGCGGGGCACGACGGCGATGCCGAGCCCGGCGGCGACGGTGCGGCAGGCGGCGTCGAACGTCGACACCTGGATGCGATGGCGCAGCGTCTCGCCCGCCATCGCCGCCGCGCGCCGCAAAGTGGCCTGCACCATGCTCCCGGGCTGGATCTCGATCTGCTCGTACGGGAGCGTATCGGTGAACGCGAGCCGGCGCCGGCCGGCGAGCGGATGTGTGGGCGCCAGCGCGACACACAGGCGATCCGCGCGGTACGCGAGCGTGGCGAGCCCGGCCAGATCCGTCGCATCCCAGCACACGCCGAAGTCGACCGCGCCTTCGCGCACCCCGCGCACGATCTCCGAACTGACCCGCTCCTCCAGACTCACGCGCACGGTGCGGTGCCTCGCGAGGAAGGCGCCCACGTCGTCGGGCAGGAACTCGGACAGCACCGACAAGCTGGCGAACACGCGCACGGCGCCGCGCACGCCGCTGGCGAATTCGGCGAGTTCGTCGTGCATGCGTTCCATCGTGCGGAGCACGTCGCGCGCCTGGCGCAGCAGCACCTCGCCGGCGGCCGTCGGTTCGATGCCGCGTCGGCCGCGCTTGACGAGCGGCACGCCCAGTTCCGCCTCGATCGCGGCGATGCGCTTGCTGATCGCCGAGGCGACGATCGCCTCGCGCTCGGCCGCGCGCGCGATGTTCCGCTCTTCGCAAACCGCGACGAACATCCGCAGCGTGACCGGATCGAACGGGCGCTTCATCGCGCGGGATTGTGCCATTCCTGTTCGGAACGACTGCGGTTCCGAAATTGATCGACGCGGCCGCTGCGGAACGTCTACATTCCCGGCCCGAGCCATCCCGTGCGCGATCCGAGAGACTGTCCATGCCCGCCCTTCCGTCCCGAGCCGTGATCCGCGAGGTCGGCCTGCGGGACGGTCTTCAGAGCATCGCGGCGATCCTGCCGACGGCGGACAAGCGCGAATGGATCGCCCGCGCGCACGCCGCCGGCATCCGCGAAATCGAAGTCGGTTCGTTCGTCCCGGCGCGGCTGCTGCCGCAGCTTGCCGACACGGCCGACGTGCTCGCCTTCGCCCGGACGCTGCCCGGGCTGTCGGCTTCCGTGCTCGTGCCGAACCTGAAGGGCGCCGAACGCGCGCTCGAAGCCGGCGCCGATCTGCTGCTCGTGCCGCTGTCGGCCAGCCGCGCGCACAGCCTCGCCAATCTGCGCAAGACACCCGATGAAGTCGTGGCCGAGGTCGCCCGCATCCGCGCGGCACGCGACGCGCGCGGCGCCAGGACGCTGATCGAAGGCGGCGTCGGCACGGCCTTCGGCTGCACGCTGCAGGGGCGCGTCGAGCCGGCCGAGGTGCTGCGGCTGCTGCAGGCGCTGCTCGACGCCGGCGCGGACCGGGTCAGCCTGGCGGACACGGTGGGCTACGCCGACCCCAATTCCGTGCGCCGGCTCTTCGAGCAGGCGCTGCGCATCGCCGGTGACCGCTTCTGGTGCGGCCACTTTCACGACACGCGCGGACTCGCGCTCGCGAACGTGTGCGCCGCGCTCGACGTCGGCGTGGCACGCTTCGACGCTTCGCTCGCTGGCATCGGCGGCTGCCCGCACGCGCCGGGCGCCAGCGGCAACGTCGCGACCGAAGACCTCGCTTTCATGCTCGCCGCGATGGGCATCGCCACGGGAATCGACGTCCCGCGCCTGCTCGCGCTGCGCGCGTCGCTGGCCGAGTGGCTCCGCGGTGAGCCGCTCTTCGGCGCGCTTGCGCGCGCCGGGCTGCCGAAGACTTTTTCGCCCACAGAGATCACGGAGGCTTGAGGAGCCGATGAAAGCATCGCCCGACCGCAACGACCTGCCGCTCGCCGGTGTGCGCGTGATCGAATTCACGCATATGGTGATGGGGCCGACGTGCGGAATGATCCTCGCCGACCTCGGCGCGGAAGTGATCAAGGTCGAACCGCCCGGCGGCGACAAGACGCGCAAGCTGCCGGGACTGGGCATCGGCTTTTTCCGCACGTTCAACCGGAACAAGAAGAGCGTCGTGCTCGACATCCATTCGCGCGAGGGTTACGCGGCCGCGCTCGATCTGATCGGCACGTGCGACGTGCTGATCGAGAACTTTCGTCCCGGGCTGATGGCGTCGGCGGGGCTCGACTACGCCGCGCTCGCGCAGCGCTTTCCGCGCCTGATCTATGTGTCGCACAAGGGGTTCCTGCCGGGCCCCTACGAGAAGCGGCTGGCGCTCGACGAAGTCGTGCAGATGATGGGTGGGCTGGCCTACATGACCGGCCTGC
>Ga0101944_10008272_pt1 | contig 9999 bp, 8 predicted proteins | sample DewCreD2012metaG_FD_75245 | JGI IMG/M metagenome (GOLD analysis project Ga0101944, IMG submission 75245) | Hot spring sediment bacterial and archeal communities from British Columbia, Canada, to study Microbial Dark Matter (Phase II) - Dewar... ...
TGGTCCGGCAATACCAGATCGGCGTGATCGCCATCGGCAATGGGACGGGTTGCCGCGAGACGGAGCAGCTCGTGGCCGAATGCCTGGCCGAGGAACTGAAAGACCAGGACGTGGCCTATGTGATCGTCAATGAGGCGGGAGCGAGCATCTACTCGACCAGCCCACTGGGGCGGGAGGAACTGCCGCAGTACGACGCTTTGCTGCGCGGGGCGATCTCGATCGGCCGGCGGCTTTTGGACCCGCTGTCGGAAATGGTGAAGATCCACCCGGCGAATCTGGGGGTGGGGCTGTATCAGCACGATATGAAGGCCAAGCATCTCAAAGATTCGCTGGATGCGGTCGTCGAATCGTGCGTCAATTTCGTGGGGGTGGATGTCAACTCGGCCAGCCCCGCCCTGCTGCGGTACGTTTCGGGGATGAACGCCCTGACCGCCCGCCGTGTGTACGAATACCGCCGCCAGCACGGGCCATTCAAGAATCGCGAAGAGCTCAAGAACGTGCCGGGCATCGGCGAACAGACGTTCATCCAGGCGGCAGGCTTTTTGAAGATTCTGGGTGGCGAAAATCCGCTGGATGCGACGTGGATCCACCCCGAGAGCTACGACATCGCCCGGCGGGTGCTGGAGAAACTCGGCTGCGACGTGGCAGACTTGGTGACGGCGCTGCCACCCGCCCGCAAAGAGGCGAAAAAAGGGTTCGCCGCCGATCTGCTCGCTCCAGCCCAGTCGGCCACCGCCCCCGCGGCGGACGTGCCCGCCAGCCTGCCATCACCGCCGACCGAGCCGCAGGCGGCCAAGGACACGCTGGCGGCTTCCGCCGAAGCTCACCCCGCGGACGCAGCGGCACCCACTCTCGCCGACGCCCCGGCCGAGGCGGCTGCGGCGACGCCAGTTGGTGAGGCTGCCTCTGTGAGCGGAAGCGACGCGACACCGCTTGCGGCGGCCGAGCTTTCGCAACCCACGGCGAGTGGCCCGAGCAGTCAACCGGCCGAAGGGGCTGCGTCCGACCGTGCTTTCGCGGGCGCGGCGGCCGTGGCACCGTCTGAAGCAGCGGCTACCAGTGCTCCTGCATCCGTCCCGCGGAGGAGCCTGATCGCCGAGCGAGCGGCGCAGGTCGATATCCCGGCGCTGGCAGCGGAGTTGGGGGTGGGCACGCACCTGTTGCAAGACATCCTCACGTCGCTGACGCGCCCAGGTCTGGACCCGCGCGACAGCCTGCCGCCACCGGTCTTCCGCCGCGGGATCATGAAACTGGAAGACCTCACCCCCGGCATGGAATTGACCGGCACCGTGCTCAACGTGGTCGATTTCGGCGTGTTCGTCGATATCGGCCTGTCCGACAGCGGGCTGGTGCACATCAGCCGTCTGGCCGACCATTACATCCGCGACCCGCATGAGGTGGTCGGCGTAGGAGACATCCTCAAAGTGTGGGTCGTCGAGGTGGACAAGACGCGGCGGCGGGTCTCGCTCACCGCCATCCCTCCCGGCACGCAGCGTCCACCGCGGCCGCCACGTCCCAAGCCAGCCGAGAAGAAGCCGGCCGGTCCGCCCAAGCCGCCTGCACCGCCCGCCCAGGCGGCCGGCACATCGCCGCCCGCAGGCACCCCAGCCGCAGCGCGGCCGCCTCGGCCTCCCCGAAGCGAACGCGGCTCCCGTGGGCGCGGCACACCACCGCAGCAGCGTCCCAAGGTCATCGAGCGGCCACCCACGCGGCCGAAAAAGGTTCGGCCAATCACCAAGGCCATGGAAGAGGGACGCGAACCGCTCCGCTCCTTCTCCGATCTGATGCAGCTCTTCGACAAGCGGCGGGCACGCAACAAGCCGCCCGAAGAAGGCCCACCGCCTGAGGCCAGCCCGGGTTGATGTGTCTGGCGACGCTGCGGGGTAGCTCGCGAGCCAAAGTGTGGCCCTCCCGGTAGAATAACGAAACGCCAGGGTGCCCCAGGTTGCTGCGCAACCTGGGTTGACAGGAGGCAAGCCACGCGAAAGGTCATATCGGGCACGCGTCCGCATGGCCTGCTACTGCCGCCTCTTGCAGGCCCCGGTTGGCAAATCAACCGGGGCCACCCGGGGGCTGACGTGCGAGCTGACAGGCAGGTCCGCCTCCCGCCCACCTCGTAGAATGACCAGAGGTCCGCTCAGGGTGCGCCAGGTTGCTGTGCAACCTGGGTTGACAGGAGGCAAGCCACGCGAAAGGTAACGTCGGGCACGCGTCCGCATGGCCTGCTACTGCCGCCTCTTGCAGGCCCCGGTTGGCAAATCAACCGGGGCCACCCTCCGTCCTCAGTAGCATCACGTCCTCCGTCCTCAGTAGCGCCACGTTTCACAAGTCTTTCCCAGATCATTCTTTCCGAACATGAATGTTCCGGTGGCGAACGCGAGCAGCGCGCGCTGGGTCCTGATTTGCGCTAACCCGCATGCCGGATCGCACAGCCGGGCCGATCGGGTGGTCGAACTACGTCGCCAACTGGAAAATCGTGGGTTTTCCGTTCGTGTGCTAGACGACCTGAGCGAGCTGGCACCGCAAGCGGCAGCTCTCCATGCCGCCGAGCGACTTGCGGCCGTCGTCGCGGCCGGCGGGGATGGTACGTTCCGACGCGTTGCGGAAGAAACCCCGCCCGGTAGCCCGCTGTTGGTGTTCCCCCTCGGTACCGAGAACCTGCTGGCTCGTCATTTGGATTTGACAGCCGATCCGCGGGAAGCTGCCGCGGTGATCGACTGTGGCGTGACCGTGCGTCTGGATGCAGGGACGGCCAATGGTCGGCTGTTTGCCCTGATGGTGGGTTGCGGATTTGACGCCGAGGTGGTGCGTCGGCTGCACGAGGCGCGCCAGGGGCATATTTCGCATGCGTCTTATGTCAAACCCATCCTGGAGGTGATACGTAGTTACGAGTATCCGCCGCTGCGGGTGCGTTACCGCTTGGGGGAAGGAAACGAAGGAGAGCCGATCACTGCCCGCTGGGTCTTCGTAATCAACCTCCCGCAATATGCTGGAGGGCTCAAGTTCGCGCCGCAGGCCAGCGGGCTGGATGGGCGACTTGACCTGTGCACCTTCCGGGAAGGATCTCTGGGCTATGGATTGATGTACCTGGGAGGGGTCTTGCTCGGGCAGCAGGAAGCGATGGAGGATTACCGCCATTGCCAGGCCACGGAGCTGGTGATCGAGGCCGACGAGCCGGTGGCGTATCAGATCGATGGGGATCCGGGGGGCGAATTGCCAGTGAACATCCGGGTATTGCCTGGGCGGCTGACGATGCTCGTGCATGCCCACTGGCTGGCCCAGCATCTACCGTCAACGGAGGTGGCGCTGGCATAACGAGGAACAGGGTCGAGAAAATAGAGGGCTTGTGGGCCGTAAAGCGAGGCACCCGATCCTCGGGTCAGCACGCGTGGTTCAAAGCGGAAAGTACCATGGCGCCCGTTCAGGCCGGGCCGTCTTGCCGGGCAGTGGACTGAAAGGATGCAGCCAGGGCACAGTGGGGGCGAGCTGCGATAGGGTAAGCGATGAGTCGTCATTCGGTCGGCACGCACAATCCGGCCCGCATCGGGCCTTACCGCTGCGGTCGCGGTTGCCCGCTGCTGTTGATCGCCGGCCCGTGCGTGATCGAAGGGGAGGAGCTGACGCTCGGGATCGCCCGGCGGCTGAAGGCGATCGTGGAGGGGTTGCCGGTGCAACTTGTGTTCAAGGCCTCGTTCGATAAAGCCAATCGGACCAGCGGCACGGCATTTCGCGGGGCGGGGCTGGAGGCCGGACTGGCGATCCTCGCGGCGGTCAAGGCGCAAGTGGGCCTGCCGGTGACGAGCGACATCCATGAATCGTGGCAGGCCGCACCGGCGGCCGAGGTGTGCGACCTTTTGCAGATTCCGGCTTTTCTGGCCCGGCAGACCGACTTGCTGGTCGCCGCAGCCCGCACGGGGCGGCCTGTGCATGTGAAAAAGGGACAATTCATGGCTCCGGGCGATATGCGGCATGTGCTGCGCAAGCTGAACGACGCGGGCTGCTACGACGTGCTATTGTGCGAACGGGGAACGTTTTTCGGCTATGGGAGGCTGGTGAACGATTTCGGAGGGCTGGTGCAGATGCGGGCCCTGGGTGCGCCGGTGGTATTCGACGCCACCCACAGCGTGCAGCAGCCGGGCGGGCTGGGAGCGGCGACCGGCGGCTGCCGGGAGCTAGTCGAGCCGCTGGCCCGTGCCGCGACTGCCGTCGGGGTGGACGGCTTGTTTTTCGAGGTGCATCCGGACCCGGATCACGCGCCCAGCGATGGGCCGAACATGGTCAGGCTCGAGGATTTTCCGGGCCTGTTGCGGCGGGTGCTGGCGATCCGGGACGTGGTGGAATCTTTTCCTGCGAGCAGTTATGCGCAAGCGTGAGACGGCAAAGAGTGTAAAGGCGGGTCGGGCGTGCAGACGCTGTCCGAGCGGCGCGACGCGGCGGTGGTGCGGCGCGGTGGCACTGGGCATGGCGCTGGCAGCGGCCTGGAGCTTGAGCGGTTGTGCGGAGCCGTCCGCCGGCCCCGAGCCCACTGCGACGGCTCAAGTGCTGCGTCGCGAAGATGCCGGCGACCTGGCCCTGGCCTTGGATGCACTGCGGAAGCTGGCCGAAGGCGATGAAGATGCGCAGCCTGCCCAGCGGACCATTTTCTACTTGAATCAGTGGATTTCCGCGGAGCCGGGCGGGCGAGGCCCATGGGAACCGGATCGGATGCTGCAGACGCTGCCTCGGGCGCTGCGGACCACGCCGGGGCTCGCGCCGGAGGCGCTGCGCCGCACCGAGTTTTCCGTGCACCGTCCGGACGACCCGGAAGCGTGCCCATGGCTGGATGACATCGCCTACCTCCAGCAGAACCTGTGGCTGCGGGACATCGCACGAAGGGCCCGCCGCGAACCGAGCCCGCCCGAACTGGCGGCCTGGCTGAAGACGATCGAGCAGACGGTGGGCCTGCCCGAGGCGGAGCAGCTTGCGGCCGCGGAACGGCTGTTCGACTGGACGGTGCGGAATATCCAGCTCGAGCCGCTGCCGCCTGTGCCGCGTGACCCGGAGGCCACCCCGAGCGGCACGACCGACCCGCTCCCCCCGGCGGCGCAAGGCCAGGTCGGCCCGGGCTACAGCCAGCTTCCGCTGCAAGTGCTGCTGTACGGTCGGGGGGATGCCCACGAGCGCGGTCGTGTGTTTTTGCTCTTGTGCCGGCAACTGGGGATCGATGCCGTCATGCTGGGGATACTCGAGGAATCCTCGCCGATCCCGCGGCCGTGGCTGCCGGCGGTGCTGGTGGGTGGACGGCTGTATTTGTTCGATGCGACGCTGGGCTTACCGATCCCGGGTCCGGAAGGGCACGCGGTGGCGACGCTGGAAGAGGTCGCCGCCCAACCAGGCCTGCTGCGAGCGCTGGACCTGGAGGGAGGGGAGGCGTATCCGGTCGCCGCCAACGATTTGCAGCGGGTGATCGCCTTGATCGATGCCGAGCCGGCGGCGCTGTCGCGGCGGATGCAACTGCTGCAAACGGCGATGCAAACCCGCAAGGAAGTGAAGGAAAGCAGCCGGCTGGCGCTGGCGATCCAGCCCAGCGAGCTGGCCGATCGACTGCGGAAGACGAAGGTGCTGGCGGGCGTGAACCTGTGGCGCGTGCCGTTCGAGGCCATCTGGTACCAGCACAGCCGCTACCAGCTTGCGCAGCGCGACCCGCAAGTCGCCCGGGAGATGGCTGTGCAGGACGCGGTGTTCTCGGCGGCCCGCCCCTTGCGCAAGGCACGCAACCTGCACCTGCAGGGACGCTTCGAGAACGAAGAACGCAAGCCCGGTGCCCGCGCGCTGTACCTGCAATGCCGCCCGCCCGATCGAGAGATCGACGCCCTGCGGACCAATGCGTTCTTCCAGGCCGCCGTGGGGCTGGACAAGACGCTGCCTCAGGACCCCCAGCAGCGTGAGGCGATCCTCGAGCATTACGCGACGATCACCCGCCAGGGCAAGTTCGCTGCCACCTACTGGCTGGGACTGACCTATTACGAAGCCGGGCGCTACGATGTCGCCATCGAATGGCTGGGGGAGCGCACACTCGGGGTTTCTCCGCCCAGTCCGTGGACCAGCGGGGCTCGCTACAACCTGGCGCGCTGTTACGAACAGCTCGGCAAATACGACTTGGCCCGCCGCTGGCTTCAGACCGATACCGATTCGCCTCAGCGCCACGGCAACCTGCTGCGGGCACGCTGGCTGGCGCAGGGCACACGCTGAGCACGGCGACGCGCCACCGGAGAACCGCAGCCGCGGCCGACCCGGTTCCCCGATCAAGCCGGAAAGCATGCTGCGGCCGGCCCCATCGCCAGCGCACGCTCCGCAGACTGCCTCGCTACCGCTCGGCCTGAAGCTCCGCCGCCAACAGCTCCGCCATCCGTCCGACCGCCTCTTCGACGGCCGGCGCCAGGTGCGCTTCGGGGCAAAAATCGCTGCCCCCCACGCACCAGAGCTCGCACCGCGGCGGCAACAGGCCTAGCGCCTCGGCCAGCTCCAGCGTCGCCACCAGCGGCAGGTTATGCCCGAGCGTGGTCTGGGCCAGATGCGGTGCTGGCCAGCCGAAACGCGCCCACTGGCCCGGCGCGATCGCCCCTCGGCAGGCGTCGACCACGATCAGCCGCCGCCGGACCGGCAGCAGGTTCAACACTTCGGCCGGCGGCCCCAGACGCACAAGGCGGATGCGCCCTGCGGGAAGCTCGCCCGCGGCCTGTCGCTGTGCGAGCCGCTCGATCAGCCGCCAGCCCGCCTGATCGTCCCCTGCCAGGCTGCCCAGTCCGACCACGCACACTTCCGGAGGCGTACGCCCGGGCACCTCGCAGGGAGGCGGCAGCGAAGGGGAAAACGGATCTGGCGGCATGCAACACCCTCATGGCCCCGCGGCCACAAGCGTCGTCTCGGGAAATCCGGTTCCTGAAAACGGATTTCCCCGGCCGCGAGGAATGTCTATGGTATTCCACGCGGCGGCCGGATGTGGGCCGGTGCGGTTGCTGGATTGGAAGGATTGGGAACCCTCGCGGGGCCCGCCCGGTTCGGTCCAGGGAGGTGCCATGACCCATTTTTCGCCCTGGTTGGACGGCTCGATCGTGGGTTTGTATCTGCTCGCGACGATGGTGGTCGGGCTGGCGGTCCGCCGCTTTGTGAGCAAAGTCGATCATTTCCTGGTTGCCGGGCGGGAGGTAAACGTCTATCTGGGGGTGGCCTCGCTGGCAGCGACCGAGTTTGGCGTGGTCACCTGCATGTACACGGCCGAGGCGGGCTATCGCTACGGGTTTTCGGGGGCCACGCCCGGGCTGTGCCAGGCGCTGGCGATGCTGGTCGTCGGGCTGAGCGGCTTTTGCATCCGCCCGCTGCGGGCCGCGGGGGTGCTGACCATCCCTGAGCTGCTTGAGCAGCGGTTCGGTCCCACCGTCCGCTGGTGGGCGGGGCTGGTGATCGTGCTGGGCGGGCTGCTGAACATGGGCGTCTTTTTGCGGATGGGCGGGGAGTTTCTGCTCCGCGTCGGCGGACTGTCGGCGGAGTCCGTGTCGTTGGAATGGATGATGACGGGGCTGCTATTGCTGGTGGCCAGCTACACCGTGCTGGGCGGCATGCTCAGCGTGCTGATCACCGACTACCTCCAGTTTCTGGTGATGAGCGCGGGGCTGGTGGCCGTGACGCTGCTGATCCTCGTGCGGGAGGGGTGGGACCATCTGGTTGCCAGCGTCGCCCAGCGGCACGGGCCGGGCGGCTTCAACCCATTGTGGCATCCCGAGCTGGGGGTGCCCTATGTGCTGTTCCAGGTCTTGGTGACGCTGGCGGCGGTGCTCACCTGGCAGACGAGCATCGCCCGGGTGCTGGCGGCCCGCAGCCCGCAGGCGGGCCAGCAGATCTACACGCGCACCAGCTTCTTTTTCGTCTGTCGGTTTTTGATCCCCGGACTGTGGGGCATCGCGGCCGCAGCGGCCCTGGCTGCCAGTGACGCTGTGCCAGCAAGTCCCTTGCAGGCGATGCCGGCGTATCTGGCCCAGGTGGTGCCCACGGGGCTGATGGGCCTTTTGGTCGCGGCGATGCTGGCGGCCGATATGTCGACCGATTCCTCCTACATGCTCACCTGGGGCAGCGTGATCTACAACGACCTCTTGGCGCCCTGGCATCGCGGACGCTGGTCCGAGCAGGTGGGGCTCTTGGTGAACCGGCTGATCGTCGCCGCCATCGGGCTGTTCCTGCTGGGCTACGGCCTGTGGTATCCCTTGCAGGGGAGCGTCTGGGATTATCTGGCCGTCACCGGCACGATCTACCTGGCGAGCATCTCCACGCTTTTGGTGGCGTGCTGCTACTGGCCGGCGGCGCATCGGCTGGGCGCTTTGGCGGCCATCGCCACCGGAGCGGCCATTCCCCTGGGATTCCTGGTGATGCAGCAGCTTCCCGCCACGCAGCCGCTGGCCCGCGTCGTGGGGCCGCACTATGCCGGGATCGCCGCATTTGCGGGTTCCGCTGCGGCCATGGTGCTGGGTTCGGTGGCCGGCCGCTGGCGGGATGCGGTTGGCACCCGACGTGACGATCCGGAGCCATGCCGATGAAACTGGTGGAGATGTTCTGGGCCGGGCTGACGGCCGCGGCCCTCGGGTGGTACGTCGGCGTCACGATCTATGTGGCTGTGCGGGGCGCCAGCGACCTGAGGGTGCTGCTCCGCCGTCTGACGCGACCGCCGCAGACCGATGGGACGCCCCAGGCGGCCGGGGAAGATTGGCAATCCCCTGCGGATGCATCATAATCGGGGCCATCACGCCCAGCATGGGTGCCTGCATCCCTTCCCTCCGGGAGACTTGCCATGTCGCGACTGCTCGCCGTCGGATTGCTTACCCTGGCAGGATGGCTGGGGCTGTGTCCCCTGAAGACTTCCCCTCTGGCCGCACAGGAAGCGGAAAAAACGCCGGCCGATAAACCGCTCACGCCGCAAGAGGCACTGGGCAAAGTGGATCAGAGGGTCACGGTCGAAATGGAGGTCAAGTCCACCGGAGGCAACACGGCACGCTACCTCAACTCGGAAGCGGACTTCCGCGATCCTAAGAACTTCGCCGTGTATATTCCCCAGGCGGCCTTGTTGCGGTTCTATCAGGCCCAGATCCCCGACCCGGCCCAGTTCTACAAAGGCAAGACGATCCGCGTGACCGGTGTGGTCGCGCTCAATCGCGGCCGGCCACAGCTTCGGGTCGACACGCCCCAGCAGATCCAGGTGGTCGAACCGATGGAGTCGCCGCCGGCCAAGTCGTCCCGCACGGTCAAGCCCAAACCCAAGCCGGGCAAAACGCCCTGACAGCCTACGCCGCATGCGTGGCCGTCTCCGGCCGCTGGGCGACGACGGTGCCTTAGCTTCGATTCTTCGTTTGAAACCGGGCCGGCCGCCTCGTTACAATCGCGTGCATGTTGCGGTGCACTGAGGAGTTCCGTCTGCCCTCGGGCCGCTGGACCCGCCGGACGTGGCTGCGTCTGGCTGCCTGGAGCGGCCTGGGGAAAGCGCTGGGCGCAAGGCAAGCGGGTGCGGCACCTGCCAGCCAAGGGGGTGTGCGCCCCCTGGCAACAGGCTTCGGCCGCGCTCGCTCGGTGATCGTGGTGTTCGCCAACGGGGGCCAGAGCCAGATCGACACGTGGGATCCCAAGCCATTGGCGCCAGAGGATGTCCGCGGGGCGTTCCGGCCGATCCGCACTGCGATTCCCGGCGTCCAGGTGTGTGAGCATTTGCCGCAGGTGGCACGCGTGGCCGACCGGCTGACGATCGTCCGCAGCATGTCGCACGAAGACCTGGATCACGGGTCGGCGGCCTACCTGTGCCTGACGGGGGTGTACCATCCCCGCCGCTCGTCCAATCCGCCGCCCAGCCCCAGCGACCAACATCGCCATCGCGTCCGGCAAGCCGCGCGACCGTTGCTTCGATGCGCGTTGCATTGCCATTGCGAAACGATATAAGATACTGGCACGAACGTCCGGTAAGGCAAAACAATGTGTTTG
>Ga0101944_10008273_pt1 | contig 9996 bp, 4 predicted proteins | sample DewCreD2012metaG_FD_75245 | JGI IMG/M metagenome (GOLD analysis project Ga0101944, IMG submission 75245) | Hot spring sediment bacterial and archeal communities from British Columbia, Canada, to study Microbial Dark Matter (Phase II) - Dewar... ...
CGTTCAACCGCGGCCGGTTGAACTTTCGCGCCTGGCGCGATTATTCCGGCGGCGGCATGACCGACTGGGGCGCCCACGGGTTCGGCGGCGCGCTGTTTGCCGCGGGCCTGCACGAAACCGGCCCCGTCGAGATCATCCCGCCCAACGGGAAAGACGTTCCGCTGCTGACCTATGTGTTCGCCAACGGCGTGCGGATGTATCACGGCGGCAGCAAGGCCGGCATCCACACGTTCAAGGGTTCCGAGGGGACGATCTGCGAAGACGACAAGCACAAGCCCGCCCCGTCGATCGTTATTCCCAACTATCGCGGCCGCGGCGGCATCAACGGCGACTTCCTCGAGTGTGTGCGCACCCGGCAGCGGCCGTTCCGCGATATCGAACGGGCACATCGAACGGTGACGGTGTGCCACCTGGGGAATATCGCCTACTGGCTCGGTCGCAGGATCAAGTGGGATCCGGTGAAGGAGGAGATCATCGGCGACGAAGAGGCCAATCGTTGGCTCTCGCGTCCAATGCGCGCCCCCTGGCATCTGGGTTGAACTGCGCCGCCTTCTTCACATCGACTTCATTCCATTCATGGAGAATCCCTCATGCGAACGATCTTGCTTGCCGCGATTACCGTCTTTGCGATTAGTGTTGTTTGTTTGGGCCTTTCTCATGCGGCGGAAAAGCCGGCGGAAGCCCCCGTCTCCCTCGCGCCCGGCGCATCGGCCGAAGAAATCCGCGACGCCTATCAGTCGGCGCTGGCCGAAGCCCTCGACCCGGCGAAACAGAACGAGGGCGATTCGTTGAAGCGCATCGAGCAATTGATCCACTATGCCGCTCGGCCCGGCGCCGAGGCGGAGCGATCGGCCTGCTGTCTGGCTGCGGCGTCCGCCCTCGAGAACGAAAAGACTAGCGCGGCTCAGAAGCTCTGGTTGCTTCAACTTCTCAATTCCGCCGGTCGTGAAGAAGTCGTGCCGGTTCTTTCGAAACTCCTTGCGGGCGCCGATCCGCTGCTGCGCGAGTCTGCCCGTCGCGCCCTGCAAGCGAACCCGAGCGACGCGGCCGCGGCCGCCCTTCGTGCAGCGGCGCAGAACGAGACCTCGCCCGAGTTCCGCGCTGCGTTGATTCTGGCCCTGGGTGCGCGCCGCGATGCGGCCTCGGCGGCCTGGATCGGATCGATGCTGCGGCACGACGACCTGCGCGTGAAGCGGGCGGCCGTCGAGGCGCTGGGCGATTTGGCCAGTGGCGAGGCGGCCGCGGCGCTGGCCGGCTGGCAACCGCCGAAGGAATTGATCGTGCTCACGGCTGAGAGCCACATGAAATGCGCCGAGCGGTTTGCCGCCGCCGGCAAGGCGTCAGACGCTGCCGCCGTGTATCAACGCTATTTGGGCGCGCCGCAGCGCAGCGTGCGTTTGGCCGCATTGGCCGGCGCAATCCGCACCGCCGGCGAGGGCGCTGCGTCGATGATCCTCGGCGCAATCAAAGGCGACGACCCCGACGCGCGTGCCGTTGCCCTGACGGCGGTTGCCGACCTGCCGCAAACGCAACTGGCCGCGTTGGCCCGCGACGGCCGCCACATGCCGCCGCAGTCGGCCGCCGCGCTGTTGGCCGCCCTGGCCGCCCGCGGGGAAAAGGCCGCCCTGCCGATTGCCCTGCAATTGTCTCGATCGGACGACCTCGAAGTTCGCAAGACGGCCGTGCGGGCCATCGGCGACTTGGGCGACGATTCGCTGGCGGGCATGCTCTTCGACATGGTTGTTACCAACGATCCCGACGGCGTTGCCCGCGAAAGCCTGATCCGGCTACCCGGCTCGGGCGTGAATCAGTCGCTCGTCGGCCTATTGGAGAAAACCGCCGAGCCGGCGCGGAAACAAACGCTTGTTGAAGTGCTCGATGCCCGCGGCGCGCCCGAGCTGGTGCCCGCGGCGATTACCCTAGCGAAAAGCGACAACGTCAACCTGGCGCGCGCGGCAGTACGCTCGTTGGGAAAACTGGCTCGGCCGGAACATGCCGAGGCAATCATCGCGCTGCTGCTGGGTGCGCGCAACGAACTCCGCGACGAGTTGGAGCGGGCCGTGATGTTCGTCTGCCAACGGATCGACGGCGCCGACGCCCAGGCCGAGCCGGTAATCAAGGCCTATCAGCAAGCGGATGCGGCGGGAAAGGCCCTGCTGCTGCCTGCCCTCGGACGCATTGGCGGCACAAAGGCGCTGGAAGCGGTTCGGGCGGCCCTTGAAGCGGACGACCCGCTGCGCCGCGCGGCCGTCCGCGCGCTGAGCAACTGGCCCGACGAATCGGCCATCGACGACCTTCTCGCTGCGGCGGAAAACGCCAAGGATGCCGCCGAGCGCGCGATGCTGCTTCGCGCCGCGGTACGCGTGGCCACGGCCCGAGAAGGCAAGCTGCCCGATCCGCGCAAGCTGGCGGTGATCGGCCGCGCGCTGGAACAACTCGAACGCGACCCCGACAAGGCCTTTGTGCTCGAACGCGCCGGCGAAATCCGCCGAGTGGACACATTGAGACTGCTGGCGCCCTACCTCGATCGACCTGCGCTGCGCACCGCGGCGGGTCGGGCGATCGTCAACCTGGCCCATCATGGCGGCCTGCGCAGCCGCGAAAAACAAGAGTACATCGACGCGCTCAATAAGATCATCGCCCAAAGCGACGACCGCGGCCTGGCCGATCGGGCGAAGGAGGAACTGGAACGCAACCAATAGCCGGCCGTGTCTTCCAGACGGCTGCGCGTTCCCGCAATCGCAACGGCCCCGGGGCGGCTACTATCGCGCCGCTTCGCGGGCCGTTATACTTTTTCCGTCGCGGAAATAGGCCGAGGTCGCCGCCGGTACGAATCGATTCGTGCCGGCGAAACCAATCGAGATTGTCGCCGGCGCGAACGAATGCTCGTCGCCAAAACAAGCCGACATCGCCGCCGGCACGAGCCGATCTTCGCCGCCGGAACGACAACGCGAGCGACAACAAGTTCATCTTGGGCAACGATAGAGAAACGAGGAGCGAAGAAGATGAAGATTCAACGCCGAGAGCTGTTTTCGGGCGCCGCCGCAGTCGGTGCCTCGTTGGCCGTGGCCGGTGCGGCCCGCACCGCCAGCGCGATCACCTTGCCCGATCCGCCGAAGCCCGCGGTGCTCAAACTGTCGAGCCAGTTGGGCGTGATCCCCGGCAAGAGCCTGACGGAAAAGCTCGACAAGATGGAACAATGGGGTTTCGACGCCGTGGAGCTGCCCGGCGACATCGTCGGCAAAGAATCGGAATACGAAACGGCCATGCGGAACCGCAAGCTGAAGTTCAGCGCGGTTTGCTTCGGCTCGATGGGCGGCGCGTTGGTTTCGGACGACGTTTCGAAACGCGAACCGGCCAAGGAACAGTTCAAAAAAGTGCTGGCCGCCGCCGGCGCGCTGCAAACCACCGGCGTGATCTACGTGCCGGCCTTCAACGGTCAAACGAAACTCACTAATCAGGAAATTCGGGCCGTGCTGCTCGAAGTGCTGCCCGAGTTGGGCGAATACGCCCTGAGCGTCAAGTCGCGCATCCTGCTCGAACCGCTCAACCGCAAAGAGGCGTTCTTCCTCCGCCAACTGGCCGACGCCGCCAGCATCTGCCGCGATTGCAAGAGCGCAGGCGTGCGGATGATGGGCGACTTCTACCACATGTGCATTGAAGAAACCAGCGATTTGGGCGCGTTCATCTCCGCCGGTCCCTACCTGCATCACGTGCATCTGGCCTCGCGGATTCGCGTGCTGCCCGGCCAAGACGACCGCTCGTTTATCGACGGCTTCCGCGGCCTGAAGGTCATCGGCTACCAAGACTATTGCAGCTTCGAGTGCGGCGTGAAGGGCGATCGCGAGGTCGAAATCCCCAAGGCGCTGGACTTCCTCAAGCAACAGTGGGAACAAGCCTAAATACTTCCACACAGTTGCGAAAGCGGCCGCGGGCGAAGCGAAGCGGCCGATTGCGTGCAGTGTCCGTTTGAGCTGCTTTCGGTTCTTGGCGGTTTTATTTAGCCCGGCGTGTCGCGCGGGGCGATGACGGAACCTCTTCGCGCCAGAAGCAAAGATCGAAGGGGCGGGTGCTGGGCTGAGGCGGCGCGGCCGACCACCGCCGCCGTGTGCGGAGCGATTGCCGGACTTGGAGAATAGGGGCTGCCGGGCGGAGTGTGTGCAGCTCCCGCCGCCCGCAGCACTAACGTCTGTTTTGAACTCGAGGAAAACCGTATGGCTCAATCCAGCACGTCCTCGTCTTCGGACCAGTATCGGCCGTTCGTGCCCGACGAGGTGCAAATGCCCGAATTCACCTGGTCGGCCGTGGTGGTTGGAGCCGTGCTGGGGATCGTCTTCGGGGCCTCGTCGCTCTATCTGGTGCTGAAGGTCGGCATGACCGTTTCGGCCTCGATTCCCGTGGCCGTGCTCGCCGTCACCCTTTCGCGAATCGCCTCGCGGTTGTTGAAGGTTCGTCGCACGACAATCCTCGAAAACAACATCGTGCAGACGGCCGGTTCGGCGGGCGAATCGATCGCCTTCGGCGTGGGGGTTACCATGCCGGCGGTGATGCTCTTGGGCTACGGGCTCGATTGGACGCGGACGATGACCGTGGCCATCTTGGGCGGCTTGCTCGGCATTCTGGCGATGATTCCGTTGCGGCGGGCGTTCATCGTGCGGATGCACGGCCGGCCGGGCGAGCCGGGCAAACTGCTTTATCCCGAGGGCACCGCCTGCGCTCAGGTACTGATCACCGGCGAGAAGGGCGGCAGCGGCGGCCGAACTGTATTTTTCGGGTTCGTCATCGCCTTCCTCCACAAGTTCGCTACGGAAATCCTGGAAGCGCTGCGCGGCATGTTCGCCGTGCCGTTGGGCTTCGTCAACCGTTCGGCCGTGTTCGCCGGCGACTATGCCTCGGAGCTGCTCGGCGTGGGCTACATCATCGGCCGGCGCACCGCGTCGATCATGATGGCCGGCGCCGTCCTCGGCTACCTGATCCTCATTCCGCTGATCTCGTACGTGGGCGACTACGTTGCCGGGGCCGTCCCGCCCGGCGAAAAACCGATTAGCCAAATGAGCATCAAAGAGCTTCGCGACAACTACCTGCTGTTCATTGGGGCCGGCTGTGTGGCCACGGCCGGCATTATCAGCATGTTTCGCACCATGCCGATCATCCTCCGCTCGATCCGCGCGGGCCTGTCGCAAATTGCCGACCGCAGCGATGCGCCCGCCGCCGTCCGCCGCACGCAAGACGATATGTCGATGCGCGTCGTGCTGCTGGGCAGCTTAGGGTTGATCGTGCTGTTGGCTGTGTATTTGGCGGCCGACGTCGGCTGGCAAAGCGCCATCGCCGGGGCGTGCCTGGTCGTGCTCTTCGGGTTCCTCTTTGTTACCGTTTCGGCCCGGCTGACGGGCGAAATCGGCTCGTCCTCAAATCCGATTTCGGGCATGACCGTCGCCACGCTGACGCTCACCTGCTTGATCTTCTTGGCCCTCGGTTGGGAAAGCGCGCAGATGCGTTTGCTCGCTCTGTGCATCGCGGCCGTGGTGTGCATTGCCGCCTCGAACGGCGGCACGACCGCCCAATCGTTGAAAACCGGGTTCCTCGTCGGTTGCACCCCGCGGCTGGCCCAATGGGCCATTCTCATCGGCGCGCTGAGCAGCGCGGTGGTCATCGGCGGCACGTTGCTGGCCTTCAACGCGGCGGGAACCGTCTATAGCAGCAAGCCGCAGAACCTGCCGCAAGTAACGCTCTCGGCCGACGAGATGCGGCTGCTGACCGAATCGCGCCGATATGCCGACCGCGATTGGCTCGTGTGGGACAACCGCCGCGATCCGTTCGTCGCGCTGCCCGACGAAGCGCGACGAAAGCAATTGACCGGCGTCGCCGCGGGTTGCTACCTCGTCGATCCGGAAACAGGCCGGCCCGGGTGGCTGGTCGATCCGGGCATCATGGGCCGGCTGCACGAAACGGACGACGGCACGCCGGTCAAGCGCGACTTCGACGCCCCGAAAACCCAAGTGATGGGCATTATCATCAACGGCGTGCTCCAGCGGCGGCTCAACTGGGGGTTGGTCCTTGTTGGCGCTCTGATCGCGGTGATGCTCGAATTGTGCGGCATCTCGTCGTTGCCTTTCGCCGTGGGCGTTTACGTGCCCATCCAGTTCTCCACGCCGATCTTCATCGGCGGGCTGATTCGCGCCGGGGTCGATTCCTTCACCGCCCGCCGCCAAGCGGCCGCGCTGGCCGAAATCACCGATCCGGAAGCCAAGGCAGCCGCCGAAGTCGAGGCGATACGCAAGTCGGAAACCAGTCCGGGCGTGCTTCTCGCCTCGGGCTACATTGCCGGCGGCTCGATTGCCGGTGTGCTCGGCGGGTTCCTCAACTTCCACGAAACCTGGCCGAAACAGCTCAGCGCCTGGGGCGCCGCCTTGCCCACCGCCGGCTCGGTCGCGGCGGCATTGATCGCCTTTATAATATTGGTCGGTCTGCTCTGTTTCATCGGCGCTCGAGAACCCCGCGAAGAATGAGTTCGGCCGGGCGGCTGAGGCCGCTTCGGCAACCGTCGCCCACGGTTCGAAATGGACCTTGATCCTCGAAGATGGAAAGGAATGCACGATGCGAACCGCCGCTTTCTACCGTTGGACGAACACGTTTCTTTGTTTCCTCCTGCTTCTGGTTGCCATGTCTATACTGCCGATGCCGCTTGCCGCCGATGAAGGGATGTGGTTGTTCAACAACCCGCCTCGAAAGATTCTGAAAGAAAAGTACGGCTTCGAGCCTTCCGACCAGTGGCTGCTCCACTTGCAGCAGTCGGCGGTGCGATTCAACAGCGGCGGGTCCGGTTCGTTCGTTTCGTCGGACGGATTGGTGATGACCAATCATCACGTCGGCGCGGACGCCTTGCACAAGATGAGCACCAAGGATCGCGACCTGGTGGCCGACGGCTACTTGGCCCGCACGCAGGCCGAGGAGCTGCCCTGCGTCGATCTGGAATTGAACGTGCTGATGAGCATCGAAGACGTTACCGAGCGGGTCAACGCGGCCGTCAAACCGGGGATGTCGGCGGCCGAGGCCTTCCAGGCGCGTCGCGCGGTGATGAACACCATCGAGAAGGAATCGCTGGAGGCCACCGGTCTGCGAAGCGATGTCGTCACTCTTTATCAAGGCGGCTTGTATCACCTCTATCGCTTCAAGAAGTACACCGACATCCGTCTGGTCTTCGCGCCGGAGCAAGATATCGCCTTTTTCGGCGGCGACCCGGACAACTTCGAGTTCCCCCGCTACGACCTCGACGTGTGCTTCTTCCGCGTCTATGAAGACGGCAAGCCTGTGCGCCCGAAACACTATCTCGCCTGGAGCCGCGAGGGCTGCCGCGAGGGCGAACTGATCTTCGTGGCCGGCCACCCGGGACGCACGGCACGGCTGAACACCGTGGCCCATCTCGAGTTCCTCCGCGACCGCTCGTTCCCATTTCTGCTCAACAAGCTGCGCCGCTGGGAAGTGCTGCTCGATGTCTATAGCGAACGCAGCGCCGAGAACCGCCGCCGCGCGAAAGACCTGCTCTTCAGCGTGAAGAACAGCCGCAAGGCGCGGCTGGGCGGCCTGGCCGGCCTGCAAGATCCCGCGATCATGCAGCGGAAATTGAGCGACGAGAAAGCCCTGCGCCAGGCGGTCGCCGACGATTCGGCGCTGAAGCAGTCCGTCGGCGATCCGTGGGCCGAGGTGCTTGCCGCGCTGCGCACTTGGGACGAACTGTTCCTCAAACACGACCTGTTCGAGCGAAGCTCGGCCGTGATGTGCGAGCATTACATCATCGCGCGGCACTTGGTCCGCATTGCCGCCGAAGACCAAAAGCCCAATGCCGAGCGGCTCCGCGAATATACCGAGGCGGGCCGCGAATCGCTGCTCCGCGATGTGCTCTCCGAAGCGCCGATCTATCCCGACATGGAGCAGATTCGCTTGGCCGACGGGCTGAGCTTCTGGGCCGAGCAGGTCGGCTTCCGCGACGAGTTGCTGCGAAAGGTGTTGGCCGGCAAGTCGCCCCGGGCGCGGGCAGCCGAATTGATCGCCGGCACGTCCGTGGCCGATGTCGCGTTTCGCAAGAAGTTGCTCGAAGGAGGACAAGCGGCCGTCGAGGCCTCGACCGACCCGATGATCCAATTGGCCCGGCTGCTCGACGCCCCGTCGCGCGAAGTCCGCAAGGCCTACGAAGAGCAGGTGGAAGAGCCTCTGCGCCAGGCCTATGCAAAGATCGCCAACTTGAAGTTCAAACTCTACGGCACCGACCTTTACCCCGATGCCACCTTCACGCTGCGGTTGTCGTTCGGCACCGTGAAGGGATACGCCGATCAGGGCCGCACCATCCCGGCGTTTACCACCATCGGCGGCACGTTCCAATGGGCGGCCGAACACAACTTCCAGCCCCCGTACAACCTGCCGGAAAGCTGGATGAAGAACCGCGAGCGCCTCAACCCGAATGTGCCGTTCAACTTCGTCTCGACGGCCGACATCATCGGCGGGAATTCGGGCAGCCCGGTGGTCAACCGCCAAGGCGAAGTGGTGGGGTTGATCTTCGACGGCAATCTCGAATCGCTCGTCTGGGATTTCGTCTATTCGGACGAATTGGGCCGCGCCACTTCAGTCGATGTGCGGGCGATCATCGAATCGCTCAAGAAGGTGTACAAGGCCGACGATCTGGTGGCCGAGCTGCTGGGGCGATCGAGCCGCGGCGAGGGCAACTGAGCCTGGCCGGCGTCCCGACGCCCAAAGAAAGCCGCCCCAATCGAAGTGCGGTCGCCACAGGCAAAGATCGGTCTGTGCACGCGACGATCGCTGCCCGCAAGGCGGAAAGCGGCCGCTGAAGCAGCGAAGCGGTCGTTTGCTCGCGGCAGTCGCATCTGTTGCGTTGCGCATGGCGCGGCTTCATTGAGCCGGTTCGACCTCCGCTGGCCGGCGGGGGGCCGGCCGCGGCCTCGGCGTTTTAGGGCTGCGGGTGCAGCGGATACCGCGATCGCAATGATGGCGGGGCGAACAATCGCGGCGATGAACACGAGGGGCAACGAGCAGTAGCCCCGCTGCTCGAACGACGTGTTGCCGCGACGCTAATTCGTTGTAAGCGATTCATTAGCAATATGTTCCGGCTACGGTTGCGCAGCGGCGGCCGCCTGCGGCGGCAAGAGCGGTTTCTCCTCGAGCCGCCACCGTGGCATGGTTGACCGTTGCGCGTAGTGCGAGTAGAGTACTTGGTTTCGAATGCGGCGCCGAAGCACGCAGCGGAGGTCGTCGGAGCGTTGCCGTCGCGTCGTTCTTTCGGCGACGGAGAGGTGTCGTCGGGGGGCGGGGCGTCGTCGTCGCTTGTTCGAGCGGCGATGCGTCGCTGGCCGCGGGAAACGCGGCCCCGGGGCGTTAGCGCCAAAAAAGGGTCGTTCCGGAGCGTTTCGCCGTTTTGCAAGTCTTCTGATCCGCGGATTCGAGAGTGACGAAGCGGTACGCTTTCTCTTTTCTGGGTGAGGAACCCGGTCGCTCGCCGGGCGGCTTCATTGCAATGCCCGTCTGAGGGGCGATAATTCGATTATGCTCGCGAAACGTGTGATTCCCTGTTTGGATGTCGATCGCGGCCGGGTGGTCAAAGGCACGAACTTTGTGAACCTGCGCGATGCGGGCGACCCGGTGCAGGTGGCGGCCCGCTACGAACAGGAAGGCGCCGACGAGCTGGTGTTTTTGGACATTACGGCCAGCCACGAAGGTCGGGAGATCATGCTCGACGTGGTGCGGCGGACGGCCGAGGTGTGCTTCATGCCGGTGACGGTGGGCGGGGGCATCCGCACGCTCGACGACATTCGCGCGCTGCTCAACGCCGGAGCGGACAAGGTGTCGATCAATTCGGCGGCTTGCCGCGATCCGCAATTCGTCGCGCAGGCCGCCCGCCGCTTCGGCAGCCAGTGTATTGTGGTGAATATCGACCCGAAGCGGGTGATCCGCGACGGCCGCGAGTTTTGGGAGGTGCATATCAAC
>Ga0101944_10008274_pt1 | contig 9996 bp, 4 predicted proteins | sample DewCreD2012metaG_FD_75245 | JGI IMG/M metagenome (GOLD analysis project Ga0101944, IMG submission 75245) | Hot spring sediment bacterial and archeal communities from British Columbia, Canada, to study Microbial Dark Matter (Phase II) - Dewar... ...
CCCGGCAGACCAGCCTGTATCGGTTACGCAGAATATGGCGCCACAGGCAGGGCCCCATAATCCACGTCGCTGGAGCTAACTTCCGTTAGGCAGCGAGAGCGTACTCGTGAGAGTTCGCAGTTAAGACGTTGCCCGGTGTTTTACGAGGCCTCCGTGCAACCTCGGCGCGCGACCACAGCCCTCCGTCATCCGGTCGAAACCTTTTCGCCCCCACCTTGGGAGCAAACCCGCCCCGCCGCGCCCCTTCACCTCGGAACGCCGCAAGGCAAAGGCACTATACCACCTTCCGCCCACTCCGCGCAACCGCCACGAGCAAACATCCCCGAGACATCCGAAAACCCATAAAAACGTTACCTTGGACCACATAATCCGGTCTCAACATATTTTAATAAAATGGGTTATAAACGAGTCCAGGCGCTTGGACTTCTCGCCTTTCAGGTGCCCTTGGGCCACTGCGCAGCCGCCTTCTCGTCCTTCCCCCTCAGCGGATGGAGATACGCATAGGGCGTGTACTTCAGCACCCACGCCTTCCCGTCCCATATGTAAAGCCGGCCGTCCGGGCCCGGATTCTTCGCGTTTCACTCGCCTTCGTCCGTCACCCAGAACCCCACCTTGGCCCGCGTCGGCTTGAGGGCGTCCTTGAAACGAAGGCGATCAGGAGCACGGCCGTGGCCGCCGTTCGAAATCTCTGCCGTCTTGCAACCGAAAGACAACGGTGGCTTGGTGGAATCGCAGGAGTAATCATCGCTCGATCCTTGCCGCAAGGGCCCAATGCACCTGTGCCTAAAAGATGCCACCTGGCGCAGCGGACGTCGATAGATTTCTCTACGGGACTGGTATCTTTTCCTCCGACTGGCTGCGATGGGCGAAAAGGGAAATGTCCTGCCACCATCACCTTATTCGCGGTGTAGTATCGCATGTGGTATTTTGATCGGATCGAGCCGAAAACCGCATGCCGGAGGCTTTACACTTGTTGAAAACCATTGCCATCGCCCTTGCCCTGCTCGTCGCCACCCCTACCCTCGCCCAAGACACCCCCGATCAAACCAAGGCCGACCTCGCTCAGTTGCTGGAAGGCGTCACCAAGATCGGTGCGCCCGGCAATCCGGGATTTGTCTGCGTCTTCGGACCGCAAGCCTTCACGGTCGTCGCCGGTGGGAAGAAGGACGAACGCGGTGCCGTTGTCGCTGCCGCGCGCCTTGAAAAGGGCCGTCTCGTCGCCTTCGCGCACAACGGCTACTTCGGCAGCGAGGCGCTGAAGGTCGCCGACACCGGCCGCTTGATGGTCAACTGCGTCCGCTGGGCGGCAGGCCAAAAGAAGGAGCCCCGCGTCGCGACGCTGCAACTCGAGGACCTCCGCAAATGCCTCCAGGCGCAAGGCCTGAATGCCAAACCGCTCAGCGAGCCCGAAGCGGCCGCCGCCGAAGCCGATGTGATCATCCTGAGCATGAACGGCCTCAAGCCCGATCAGGAGAAGGCCATCGCCGCCTTCGTCGCGCAAGGCGGCGGACTGATCACCAGCGATTGTCCGTGGGGCTGGCTCCAACTCAGCGGCGGCAAGAGTCTGAAGACCGACATGGTCGCCAACCGGCTGCTGACGCAGGCGGGCCTCGCCTTCGCCGATGGCATTGCCGATCGGACGGCCGATGCGGGCTACGCGGCCGGCGAGGCGCCCAACAAGTTGATCAACGCTTTCGCCGCATTGGATCTGCTGGAAGCCCAGGCGCGCGGGCAGGCCAAGCCGACAAAGGCCGAGATGCAGCAGGCGGGCGCCAGCGTCACTGCCGCGGCTCGTGCTATCCCGCCGACCGACAACCTGCTGCTGCCTCGCATGAAGAAACTGGCCGTCGAGTTCGGCACGCAGGCGCTGCCGCAGCCACAGAAACCGTTGAAGGCGGTCGACGGCCTGGCCCGCGTACTGCTCGCGATGCAGCTGCAGGAACTCGAGAATCTCCCGCCCGAACAGGTCAAGGCGCATCCATCCGCCGCCTTTTTCCCCGGCGCAATTCCCGACGGCACTCCGCGCGCGACAAAGGACCTGAAGATCGACGGCGGCACGCCGGGATGGCACAGCACGGGCCTCTATGCGGCGCCCGGCGAAATCGTCGAAATCGAGTTGAACGGGACCGCCCCCGTCAAAGGCTTGGCGGTCCGGATCGGCGCGCATCAGGACGGCCTTTGGCATCTAGATCAGTGGTCGCGCGTGCCGGAGATCGCGCGCCAGTGGCCGATCAAGGACGCGCAGACGAAGGTGGCGAGTCCCTTCGGCGGGTTGATCTACATCGTCGTCCCCGACGGAGGCAAGATCGGCGAGTTCAAAGTGCAGGTGCGCAACGCCGTCGAAGCGCCGCTCTTCGTCCTCGGCCAGACCGTCGCCAAGGACTGGTGCGAGCGGATCCGCAGGCTGCCCGGCCCGTGGGCGGAACTCGCGACAGCGAAAGTCGTTCTCACCGTGCCTTCGGAGTACGTCCGTAAACTGGATGACCCCGTCGCGCTGATGCAGTTCTGGGACTTGGTGCTGGACGCCGACGCCGAATTGTCCGGCCAGTCGAAGGATCGCGAACGGCCCGAACGAATCGTCAGCGATGTGCAGATCAGCGCCGGCTACATGCACGCGGGCTACCCGATCATGACGCACCTCGACGCCGCCCCGCGGATGGTGGACCTGAACGTGATGAAGCAGGGCGAATGGGGGCTCTTCCACGAACTGGGGCACAACCACCAGTCGGGCGACTGGACCTTCGGCGGCACCGGCGAAGTGACGGTGAACCTCTTCACGCTCTACTGTTTCGAGAAGGTCTGCGGCAAGAAGCCGCGCGAGGCGCGTGACTGCCTGGCCTCGCCGAAGCGCGAGCAGGCGCTGAAGAAGTACTTCGCCGCGCGCGATTTCACCAAGTGGCAGAACGACCCGTTCCTGGCGCTCATCATGTACGTCCAGCTTCAGGAGGCGTTTGGCTGGGAGACGTACATCAAGCTCTTCGCCGAGTACCGCGACCTGCCGAAAGGCGAACGGCCGAAGAACGACGACGAGAAGCGCGACCAGTGGATGGTGCGGTTCTCGAAAGCCGTCGGCAAGAACCTCGGGCCGTTCTTCGAAGCCTGGGGCGTACCGACGAGCGAGAAGGCGCGCAAGGAGATCGCGAGTCTGCCCGAGTGGATGCCGGCGGATTGGCGGAACTGAACGCCAAGCCGACCCGCACGACACCAGCGCCAACCGCCACAACGCCACGTGCGCCGACGGCACGACAACAACGGCAACCTGTGGCCTTTCGTTTCTCTCGCAAGAGTCTGACCTCTCAGCACCGCCACAATCCTCATTCCGTATCTCTGGCGTCCTTGGCGTTTTGGCGGTCAACGGTCGTTGCCGTTCATGTCGTCCTTGGCATCTTGGCGGTACACGGCGCCACCCTCCGTGCCTTCATAGTCCCTTCCGTTCTCTGTGTGCTCTGTGCTCGCCGTGGTGAAAACGCCGTTACGCTTTTTCCTTCGGCGCGATGCGCTTGGCCGTGCGGCGGGCGTAGTAGAAGATCCGTTTGAACTTGTCCAGCGTCTCGATCAGCGTGCTGTACGCATGGATCAGGTGCGGGTCCCTGCCGGCCAGCGCGCGAGCCTCCTCGAGCACCGTCGCGTCGGCCAGTTCGTTGAAATCCTCCTTCATGGCGATGACCGCCCTGGCCGCATCGACATCCTGTTCGGTGAGCGCCTGGTACGCCAGCTGCGTGCCCTTCACCACCCAGCCATGGTATTCCTCCAGCTTGGCCTGCATCTCGGGCGTGATTTCGGCGCCCTGCGCCTTGCGGCGCCGTGCCAGCTCCACCATGCTCAGCGAGATCAGGTCGCCCGTGTTTTCGATGTGGTTGATGCCGGCCATCAGGACCACCAGGTCGCGCGTCTGGCGTTCGGATAGTTTCCGCAGGCTCAGCTTGCCCAGGTATTCCACCAGCGCGCGGTACAGGATTTCGATCTCGTGGTTCAACCGCCGCAATTCCTCGAAGTCCTCGTCGCGCCCGTGCACGATGGCCGGAAGGATGCGGTCGAGCATCTTCTGCACGCGTTCGCAGAGCCGCCGCGTCTCCATGCGCGCGCGGTCCAACCCCACGCTGGGCGTGTCCAGCAGTTCCTCGACCAGATAGCGCGGCGCCACCACCTTCTCTTCGGGCGCCGGTTTTTCGGGATACAGCCATGTCAGGAACCGCGCCATCTGCGGGGTGAAGGTCATGAAGAGCAGCGTGTTGACCACGTTGAAAATCGTGTGCGCGTTGGCGATCTGGCGGCTCATGTCGCTTGGCGAAAGCGCCGACACCGCGCGGGCCAGCTCATCGATGAAGCCGAACCAGAGGCAGACGCCGAGCACTTTGTAGGCCACGTGCGCGAAAGCCGCGCGCCTGGCCTCCCTCGGCTTCCCGATCGATGCCAGCAGCGCCGTCACGCAGGTGCCGATGTTGGCCCCGAGGGTCAGGGCCACCCCGGCATCCAGCGTGATCGCGCCCTGCCCCGCCAGCACGATGATCACGCCGACCGAGGCCGAGGACGATTGGATGACCGCCGTAAAGACCAGCCCGGCCAGGATGCCCAACGCGGGATGTCGGAAGGCCGTCATCAACCGGAGGAAAGCCGCGTTCTGCCTCAAATCGCGCGTCGCGTCGCTCATCAACTGCATGCCGAAGAATATCAGACCCAATCCGAGCAGCATCAGCCCGTACTGGCGCACCTTGTCGTTGCGGGCCACGAAATGGAGGCCGAACCCGAGCGCGACCATCCACAGCGACGCCTTGGTGATCTTGAAGGCCACGATCTGCGCCGTGATCGTCGTGCCGACGTCCGCACCCAGGATCACCCCCAGGGACTGCTGGAAGGTCATCAGGCCGGCCGAAATGAATCCCACCAGCAGCACGGTGGTCACCGACGAGGACTGGATAATGGCCGTGAAGACGGTTCCCGTCAGCACCGCCTTCACCCGGTTCGTCGTCAACCGCACCAGCAGGCCCTTCAACGCATCCCCCGCCGCCGCCTTCAGCGCGACGGCCATCAGGTCCATCCCGTACAGGAAGAGCGCCAGCCCGCCGCAAAGGTACATGGCGATCTCGACGTGGCTCAGGGGAGACGCAGTGGGCACAGGTCACCTTTTCCGAACGAGAAGGGCCTCTCTTACTCAACGTTCCGGGCCTTGTCCAACGCAGCTCCGTCCGCGGAGGGTTCCGCGAACTCGATCGCCCGGATGCGCAGACGTCCCTCCGACACGCCAAAGTGCAGGCGTCCGCTGCGGGGAGCCCCGCGCGCTTCGACCGGCTGCGGGCGGCCGTTGAGCGTGGCCGTCACGCGAGCGCCGCGACAGTCGAAGATCAGATCCTGGTCGCCCTGCATCCGCGCCAGCGCTCTCCGGTCGAAGATCGCGCTGTACCCGCCCTCGCGCCCCTGGCGGATGGTGAACCTCAGGTACGTGGCGTCCGCGACCGTGAACCGGATCCGAACCGCGCCGTCCTCGAAGTCGCGCCGCGTCTGCGCGCAATCCGTCGCCCCCGGTCGATGGGTCAACAGGCCGTCCTCGACCAGCCAGTGCGGCCGATTCCCCTCCACCAGGCAGTCGATGCTGCGCCCGTCGAAGAGCGGTTTCCATCGCGCGACCTCGGCGTCCGCCGCCGCGTTCCGCTCGATCTCACGCAACAGCGCCCGCGCCTGCGCGCCCACCTGCGTCCCGCCATGTTCCTCCAGGAAGGATCCCAGGCGCGCGACGCGCCCCGCACGGTCCTCCGCTGCCAGCCCGTCAAAAAGCCGGGCCAAAGCGGCCTGCGCCCGCTCCTCGGAGGACGGCAGTTGCGGTTGCGGGCGCTCGACGTCCCGCGCCTCCGAAGCCACGGACCCGCCGCGCCGCGTTTCCCACCGATACAGGAAAATGGCGATGCCGGCCAGCACCGCCGCCAGCACCGTCCCGACCACCAGCCGCCACGACCGGCCACCGCGGCTGCCCCTCCGCGGCCGACGGCGTTTCGAAAGGGCCACCACGGGCTGCCCCTTGGACAGGCGTTCGAGGTCCGCGGCCAGTTCGCCCATCGACGCATAGCGGTCCGCAGGCGCCTTGCTCAACGCCATGCGCACCACGCGCGAAAAACCCTCGCTCAGCTCGGGATTCGCGGCACGCGGGTCCGGGACCGGGTCGTGGAGATGGCGCGTCATGATCGCCGCCGCCGTCGCACCCTCGTAGGGCGTCCGGCCCGTGGCCAGGTGGTACATCGTCGCGCCCAGCGAATAGACGTCGGAGCGGCCGTCCACCTCCTTGTCGCCCCGCGCCTGCTCGGGGCTGATGTAATGCGGCGTGCCGATCGCCAGCCCCGACGTCGTCTGATAGCTCTGCTCGCGGTCCAGCACATTCTTGGAAAGTCCCAGGTCCAGCACCTTGACCGAACCGTCCAGACCCAGCATGACGTTCCCCGGCTTGAGGTCGCGGTGCACGATGCCCCGTTCGTGCGCGTACTGCATCGCCTGCGCGACGGCCCGCATCGTCTCGACGATCTTCCGTTCCGGCAGCCGGCCCAGCCGTTTGAGCACCTTGTCCAGCGACTCGCCCCGGCAATATTCCATCGCATAGAAATGCCGTCCGGCATCCTCTCCCGTCGCGTACGCCATCGCGATGCCGGCGTGATTCAGTTTCCCCGCGGCCATCGCCTCGCGCCTGAACCGCGAAAGCGATTCGGGGCTGTCCGTGACGTCCTTCGCCAGGATCTTCAGCGCCACCTGACGCTGGAGCAGCGTGTCCTCGCAAAGATACACGGCGCCCATCCCGCCTTCGCCAAGCTTGCAGAGCAGGCGATAGGGACCCAGTTGCTGCGGCGTCTCGCCGACGCCCTGCTGCACGCGCCGTTCGAGGTCCTGACGCTGCAACGGCGTGAGGGCCCCCAGCGCGACCAGGATTTCCGAGAGGGATCGATTTGAACGCCGCTGCTCGTCGCGCGCGGCCTCGAGCTGCTCGATGCGAACGACACCGGTCTGCAGGACGTACCGGGAAAAAGCCTCGTCCTGGCTCCGTGCGCTCATACCGCCCCTTCCGTTGCCCGACCCACGGCACCGATTCCAACGTGAAGTGTACACGACAACGCGCGCAACCGCCAAGAACCCGGGGAGGCCCGGCGTGTCGCGAGAGCGTAGTCCTATTGGGGCAGGCCGACGCAGATGTTGCCCTCCCTCCAACGTGAGGCGGGCTTTACCCGCATTTTCTTCTGAACATTCGGTTGCAGGAGACGAGCTGCCGCAAGGCGATGCTAGAATTGCACTGGCGGAAGCCGACTCCGATGCCGAGGCCGAGGCGCGGTCCTTTTCAGGAGAGGCGGCCCATCGGCCCGCGGACAGAAGCCGGGCCGCCTAAAGTGTCACGCACCCTGTCGGGCGCAACCGTGTCCGTGCCGCTCGACGCGGGGGTTGGCGGCTTGTAGAATGCGGGGCGAAATTCGGTCGAAGGCGGCCAGGGCAGCGTTTTCGCGAGGGGACTGTTCGGCAAACCATGCGCTCCCTCTGCATACTCGGCAGCACCGGTTCGATCGGCGTTTCGACGCTGGATGTGGTCCGTCGTTTTCCCGGCAAGTTCCGCGTGCGCAGCCTGACGGCCGGGGGCAACGTAAGGAAGCTGGCGGAGCAGGTTCGCGAATTTCGGCCGGACTGCGTGGCGGTGGCGGACAAGGCGAAGGTGCCGGAGCTTCGCGCGCAACTGGATGGCTGGTCGGGCAAGCTGCTGGCGGGCGACGAGGCGCTCTGCGAACTGGCGGCCGAGAAGGAGGCGGAGTATGTCGTTTCGGCGATCGTCGGGGCGGCGGGGTTGATGCCCACGCTGGCCGCGCTGAGGAAGGGCAAGCTGGTCGGGATTGCGAACAAGGAGCCGCTGGTGATGTGCGGGTCGCTGATGCAGGCGGCGGCGGACGAGGCCGGCGCGACGATCCTGCCGATCGACAGCGAGCATTCCGCGGTCTTTCAGTCCGCACGGGCCGGGAACCGGGGCGAGCTGCGCAAAGTCGTGCTGACCTGTTCGGGGGGGCCCTTTCGCAATGCCACGGCCGAGGCGATGGCGAAGGCGACGAAGGCCGAGGCGCTCCAGCATCCCACCTGGTCGATGGGCGCGAAGATCACGATCGATTCCGCGACGCTGATGAACAAGGCGCTGGAGATCGTCGAGGCGCATTTTCTCTTCGGCGTTCCGTATGCGGGCATCCAGGTCTGGGTGCATCCGCAGTCGATCGTGCATGCGCTGGTGGAATTCAGCGACGGTTCGGTGGTGGCGCAGTTGGGTTTGCCGGACATGCGGTTGCCGATCCAGTACGCGTTGACGTATCCGGAGCGCTGGGATGGCGGGTTGCCGGTGCTTCCGCTCGAGCGGATGGCGAGTCTGGCGTTCGAGGAACCGGACCGCCAGCGCTTCCCGTCGCTCGATTTCGCCTATCGGGCGGGCCGCCTTGGCGGCACGGCGCCGGCGGTGATGAACGCGGCCAACGAGGCGGCGGTGGCGTTTTTTCTGGAAGACCGGATCCGATTCACGCGCATCTTCGACTTGGTGGGCGAGACGCTGGCCAAGCACACGGTGCGGTCGATGGACCGGCTGGAGACGGTGCTGGAGGCCGACCGCTGGGCGCGGGAGGAAGTGCGGAAGGCGGTCGGGTAGGACGATCGGGAGGGCGATGCCGTTCAAGATGCGTCCGGCCCGATTCCTGCGGTGAATCGCAGGCGCGGTCGTCGCCATCCGCGCCGGTCGTTCGGGTCCGACGGTATCGGGCGGCGAGGGTGGTGGCTGCGGGTCCTGCAGACCGCGGGTCGAAAGGCCGGGTGCGCTGCTGGGCGCCTCGGAAGTCGGTTACTTCCTGGCGACATTCTGGTAGAATGGACGGGCCGTGGGGAGGACGGGGCGCGCACGGGAGCAGGCATGGCGATTCTCGAACATTACACCTTGATGACCCTGGCGGTTGTCTTCGGTTTTTCGTGGCTGGTTTTCGTGCACGAACTGGGACACTACCTGCTGGCCAAGTGGAACGGCGTGCGGGTGCATGTCTTTTCGATCGGGATGGGCCCGTATCTGTTGAGTGTTCAGAAGGGGGAGACGCTGTATGTCCTTTCGCTGATTCCCATCGGCGGTTACGTGAAGATGGCTGGCCAGGACGACATGAAGGTGGACCTGGCTCTCAGCAGGGATCCGAAGGACTATCGGAACAAGCGGCCCGGTCAGCGTGCGGCGATCCTGGCGGCCGGCGCGGCCTTCAATCTGATTTTCGCCTACCTGGGTTTCGCGCTCTGCTACTGGATCGGCGTGGAGATGCCGGCGCCGATCATCGGCAAGGTCGATCCGCAGTCGCCGCTGGCGCAGGCGGTGTCCAGAGTGCCGGGCGGCAAGACGGAGCCCAACCCGCTGCAGGAAGGCGACGTGATCACGATGGTGAACGGCGAGCCGATCAAGCATTTCTTCGAGCTGACCATGGCGATCGGCAGTGCCGGTTCGAACCGGGACATCTACATCCAGTATCTGCGCAGGGACGCCAGCGGGCGCGACTATGTGCCTTCGCGGTTGCCGGCGATCGTGCGGACCGAGAAGGACGTGGCGGTCGGCGCGGCTTCGGTCGGGCTGACGCAGTACGAAGAGCGGGTGGAGTATCCGGTCGGTTTCACGTGCCGTGAGGAGGTGTACATCAACGCGCTGCCCAGGATCGTGGAGCGGAACCGGCCCGAGCGGCCCAATCCGGCGGAGGAGGCGGGGCTGTTGCCGGGCGACCGGCTGGTGAGCATCGACGGGCAGGAAATCAGGACGGTCTTCGACGTTTTCGGGCAGGTCAAGCGCAGCGAGGGGCGCGAACTGACGTTCGTCGTTTCGCGCCAGGGGCGGACGCTGGAGTTCAAGGTCACGCCGCGTCGGGCCAGCGGGGAGAGTCCGTACCAGGTGGGCATTTCGATGATTGCCAACCCGGTGGATCGGATCGACCCGGACTGCGAGGCGTACAAGGCGGGGTTGCGTGAAGGGGCGTTCCT
>Ga0101944_10008275_pt1 | contig 9995 bp, 11 predicted proteins | sample DewCreD2012metaG_FD_75245 | JGI IMG/M metagenome (GOLD analysis project Ga0101944, IMG submission 75245) | Hot spring sediment bacterial and archeal communities from British Columbia, Canada, to study Microbial Dark Matter (Phase II) - Dewar... ...
TTCCCGCAACTCCTGAGCAATGCCGCCGTCCTCCAACTCCGACAGCAACCGGCCAACTTCGGGATCGGTCGCCCAATCGTGCGTCAATCCCGCCAGCAGCGCCGACTGCTCGGCCCGGTGCGCCGCGGCCGCCTTGGGCATGTTCGTTTCCTGATCCCAATGCAGCACCGCCCCGACCGAACTCAAAACGGCCGTCCGCTTTTGCCGCTCACACAACCGCCGATACGTCTCGTCCATTCCTATCATCGCATCTCCCAGTCTTCATGCTCGTCTTGTCATCCCTCTGTTACGGAGTCACGTCGCGCTGTTTTCGCTTCGCGCCCTTCGCTTTGATTATCGCCACGCTGCCGCGTGAAACAAGCCCTCTGTCATGGCGCGCGAAACACAGCATTGCGCGTCCCTGAAATCGTCCTTGAGACCCTACCGGTCAAAGGGAACGCCGAGATCCTTGCAGATTTTGCGAACGAGTGGGTCTCGAATCTCAGTATGTCGGGGAACAGAGGAACGCCGGTTCAAATCGGGATTGCCCCACCATGAATGCCGGCTTCCTTCGCGGATGAGGACGCAACCGTGCAGACGCAGATGCCTCAAGACCTCGGCGCGTTTCATACCGAGACGGGCTCTTCCGTGTAGTCTGACTCTGCCGCGGCCAAGGCTTCCTCCCGGTTGAACTCCAGCGCCTCGGACAGAGCGCTCTTGAGGCTCTCCCGCAGCGCCTCGCGTGTACGCTCCTGGCAATTCACGCCCGGCACTTCCTCAATCCAGCCGATCCACCAGTCCCCATCACGCTTCATCACAGCCGTATAAGTGTTTGTCATCGCCCATCACCTCGCGCAAAGCCTTGCATTCCGTCCCGCCGGTGTCAAGGCACCGCGCCCCGACCATCCGGAATAGGCCCTCGCCATCCATCGGCGCGTATTTCCGCTGATTCGCGTCTATTCGCGTCTTCCAACTGCTGCGAAGACCTTGGCGGAACCGTCAGTGTTTGTTGCGAGCCTTCGATCCGCGCTCCAGAGAAAGCCCCAAACTGGATCTCAGCGCTTTGCGCATCTCATCGAAATCCGCCTCAGCCTTTGCTGTCCATTCCTTTGTCCCGCGCTTCATACAACACGCGTCCTTTTTCGAGAATCTCGCGCACAAAGCAATCGCCCATCGCCAGGCGTTCCTGCACGGTTTCCGGCGATTTGACCAGCAGGTCCAGAGGAAACGGCGGCCGAAGACGCAAACGGATGTCCAGCGTCTGTTGAACGCTCCGGCCCTTATGAGACATCATGACCAGCAAATCCACGTCCGAATCTTCCGTCGGATGGCCATAGGCATACGAGCCAAACAGCACAATGGAGCGCGACTTGCACTCGTTCGCTATTCGCTGCGCATAGGCCCGGATTGCATTGCGATGAACCATGGCGGCTTTCCGTCAACCACATGACCCTCAAAGCCCAGGCGGCCCCACACCCTCGGGTCAACGGCAAGTCTCCGCGCGTCCATTCGCGCCTATTCGCGTCCATTCGCGGTCCAAGAAAAGGATAAGGCCGGAGAGCGCCTTTCTTTCACGGAAAGGAATGCCCCCGGCCCTTGTTTTTTCCCAGACACGCTTGCGTTTGTCGTACACGCTTCCCCGCGCTTGCGTTCGTAGTTCACGCTTCAGCGTGTGTGTGTCGCGCGCTTCATCACGTCGCAGTTCAGCCGTTATTATCCCATGCCAGACGCAAAGACATCGCCACCACCGCGATGTCTGAACGTTTGATTGAACCCAGGCTTCCACCTACTATTCAGATTGCTCTCCCATCGCTCCAAGGGACTTCGACCGTTTTCGCACGCCCGCCAGGAAAAAACACGCGACAAAACCACCGCAAACAGCGAAAAGGATCACCACGTGTGGAAGATATTCGAGCGTGTTGATCATCCACCGGGCGAAGCCGCCCATGCGCGCGTATAGTAGAGGGCTTTGGCCACGACGCCGCCGACGATCACGAGAACCAGGAACGCGCCGTGGAAGATGAGATTGACGCGTCTCGCGGAGGCAGGAACGCTGGGTCGCGGGAACAGATGGCGCACGAACAGCAGCGCCAGATAGATCATCCAGACGACAAACAGGATCTCGGGGTGGCCGGTAAAGAAACTGAGCAACACAAGGAAAAGGAAGGTCGCGATCTGAACGAACATGAGCTGAGGCAACCGGAATTTGACAACCAGTCCCAACGCGAACCATGCCAGCAAAGCGAGGCCGACAACGGGAGCCGAGGCCTGGCTGAACAGAAAATCGTTGCCCTGCGCGGCCATCGGCGCCAGTCCGATTATGGCGCCCATTGCGGCCAGGCGCCGGGGATGCCTTCGCGCGTTTTTCAGTCCGATTGCCATTTTATCCTCCAATCCTCCCGAGGACGAAAGTCATGAAACTCAACCACCGTTTCGCCCGACGAATGATAGTTGCTGGTGGCGTCTTGAGGCAGGACAAACCGCGCCACGCGCGGCGGCTCCGGCCACAGCCGTGCCGTCGTCGAGACATATACGGCCTTGTGATCCGGCGCGGGCAGTCGGTATCGAACACTCATCTCAAATTCACAGCCCGGCGTCACGGGCGCGTCGAAGAGAAATCCCTGGGGCGTCTGCGTCACAGGGACGCTCGCGCCCTCCACGCGGACGTTGACGTCTTCGGCGAGAGGCGCCACGCCGCGCGTCACGATCGGAAACGCGATCTCATACGAGCGACGCCGAAGATGACGCGCAGCTATCTGAAAGTCGCACTCGAACGTCACCTGGGCGCCCGAAGGAATCGCGCGTACTTCCTCGGAGACAAACGCCAGCGCCGCCGGAGGCAAGTCCACCAGCCAATCCAGCGCCCCATAGATCAATGCGGCCAACAGCGCAAGAAACGCTGTCTTGGCAACCGAACGCGATACGCCAAGAGCCAGTCCCATCGCCCTTTTCCTCCGCTTCGCGCCGCCACACACCACGTCAGTGCCTGGTCTCTTCCTTGCCTTCCTGATACTCCCGAACGCGTCCCTTCTGAACAACCCACAGCTTACCTTCTGCGGACTGCCGCTCCAGGGACGAGCGAACCAGTGTGATTTGATCGAGAATGTCCTGCGTGGAGGGCTTTGAAGGCAGACGGAGCACTATTATCCCTGCATACTGCGACGGGCGAAAGACCAGAGGATTCGAAAACTCCAGGTCAAGCGTGATCAAGCAGCGCTTTTCTTCTACGCACACTTGGATCAGCTCGCTGTCGGATGCTGCGCAAAGCGATTCGTCCAAGACCGTTTGAACGTCGTGACCCGCCTGCCTCAGGAATTCGGCGCCGCGCGAACCCAGGTTCTCGTCCAGTTTGATCTTCATGGTCAGGCCGACAGCGCCTCGATGTAACGTTCCCGTGACATCTCGGCTGCGTAGGCAATGCACGCCCGGATGTCGGCTTCTTCAAGGCCGGGATACCCCGCGAGAATCTCTTCCACGGTTTCGCCGCTGGCGAGAAGATCAAGGATCAGCGAGACCCAGATGCGATGGCCGCGTATGCAGGGCTTGCCAAAGCAGACCTTGGGATTGACTGTGATTCGCGCGAGAAGTTCGTCTCGTTCGTCCATGGGATGCTCCTTCGCTACGCCCAAACCTGAAGAGAAGATGGAACGTAACTGCGGTGAGACGCAAGCCGATTCGGAAGCGCCCTTGTGACGGCCTGTCCGCCAGGGGTAATCTCATGGACCGAGACATCTGAAACTCTTCTCCAAAAAAGCTACCAGAAGAACCGCCTTGGCGATTTACTCCCCGCGAGCATCCTTTCCGCCGCACGTACAGCACGCTTACGCCGAAATCTCCCAAGCGCGCACTGCGCTCTTCTTGTAGTCATCGTCACAATCCGCCGCGGCCATTCCGGCTTCAGCCGCAATCGAGACCGGATTTGTGTCGATAAAGCGCGCAACCCAAGATAACGCCTGTGCCCGGAACCAGGGATCCGGTATTTCTCGAGCTTTGTTCAACGCCTCCAGCGGCCGAACCTTGGCGAGATCGCAAGATTCATCACGCTGTCTTGTCGCATTCATCTCTTTGGCGTGTCTGTTGAGACGCTGGGGCGCATACTGGCCTATGATACCTGCCAGAATTCAGTTGCACCGTTCATCACGCCAGTCGGTTGTGTAGGCGGCGCGCAGGTCGGCCAGGGGCAGGTCGATCCAGTTGTTGACGCGCAGGCGGTCGCCGCCGACGTGGCCGACGTGTTTGAGCGGGACGTTGTTGTCCTCGGCCAGCTGCTGCAGCGAGGGGGCGTTGTCGGACTTGACGCTGATGAGGAAGCGCGACTGGTCCTCGCTGAAGCACACCAGCGCAGGGGGCTTGGCGGTGGGGCGGTCGAACGTCGCGCCGATGGGGTTCGGCCCAATCAGGCACGCCTCGGCGGCGGCGATGGCGAGGCCGCCGTCGGAGATGTCATGCGCCGATTCGATCAGGCCGCTGCGGATGGCGTCGAGGACGAACTCCTGCACGGCGCGTTCGGTCCGGAGATCAAATTCCGGACATGGGCCGACGATCTTGCCGGCATAGGGGCTGCGGCCGGCCAGCGTGGCGGCTTCGTCGTCCGTCATCGGCGGCGCGACGCGCTGCAGATACGCGCTGCCGCCGAGCGTCTTCGCGTCCGGGCCGACGATGAAGATCAGGTCGCCCTCGTTCTTGAAATACGCCGTCGTGATGAACGATTCCTTCTCGATGAGGCCGACCATGCCGATGGTCGGCGTCGGGAAGATGGGGCCTTCGGGCGATTCGTTATAGAACGAGACATTGCCGCCGGTGACGGGCGTGCCCAGCGCGCGGCAGGCCTCGGCCATTCCCGCGCAACACTGCTCGAAGTAGTGGAAGATTTCCGGTTTCTCCGGATTGGGGAAGTTGAGGCAGTTGGTGATGCCGATGGGCCGGGCGCCGGTGGCGACGACATTGCGCGCCGCCTCGGCGACGGCGATCTGGCCGCCCCGAAAGGGATTCAGGGCGCAGTAGCCGCTGTTGCAGTCGGCCGTCAGGGCCAGAAACTTGTCCGTCCCGCGCACGCGAATGACCGCGGCGTCGCCGCCCGGGGCCACGACCGTGTTGGTCTGGATCATGTGGTCATACTGGCGGTAAATCCATTCTTTGGATGAGAAGTTGGGATCGCGCAGGAGCGACAAAAGGGCGTCATTGAGGTTGGCGCGTTCGGCGTAAGGGGCCTCGTCGATGAGGCGGACGCTGTCGTCGGCGGGCGCCTGGGATGGCCGATGATAGACCGGCGCCTCGTTCGAGATGACCGCCGCCGGTATGCGCGCGACGACCTCGCCGTTGCATTCGACGGTCAGCATCCCATCGGAGGTGACTTCGCCGAGGACGTGACAGCCGACTTCCCATTTGTTCAGGATGCGCGCGGCCTCTTCCATTTTCTCCGGAGCGACGATGGCCAGCATGCGCTCCTGCGATTCGGAGAGCATGATCTCGTAAGGCGTCAGATTTTCCGCCCGCAGCGGGACCTGATTGAGGCTGATGCGCACGCCCGTGCCGCCGCGTCCGGCCATCTCGCAGCTTGAGCACGTCAACCCGGCGGCGCCCATGTCCTGAATGCCCTCGACGGCGCCGGAGTCGATCAGTTCGAGCGTCGCCTCGATGATCTTCTTGCCCATGAACGGGTCGCCGACCTGGACGGCCGAGCGCTGCGACTTGGTCTGGTCGGACAGTTCGACGCTGGCGAACGTGGCGCCGTGGATGCCGTCGCGCCCGGTCGAGTTGCCGAAATAGACGACCTTGTGTCCGGGCGTGCAGGCGCGCGCCAGAGCGATCTTGTCGATGCGGATCAGGCCGACGCACATGACGTTGACGAGGATGTTCTCTTCGTAGCAGTCCATGAAGTGCGTTTCGCCGCCGATGGTCGGGACGCCGACGCAGTTGCCGTAGTCGGCGATGCCGGAGATGACGCCGGTGGCGAGGCGGCGCGTGCGCGCCGTTTTCGGATTTCCAAAACGCAGCGGATCGAGCAGGGCGACGGGCCGCGCGCCCATCGTGAAGATATCACGCAGGATGCCGCCGATGCCGGTGGCGGCGCCCTGATACGGCTCAACGGCCGAGGGGTGGTTGTGCGACTCGATTTTGAAGCAGACGGCCCACCCGTCGCCGATGTCGAGAATGCCGGCGTTTTCGCCCGGCCCCTGGACGACGCGCTTGCCCTCGGTCGGAAACTTTTTGAGGATGGGGCGCGACGACTTATACGAGCAATGCTCGCTCCACATCACGGAGATGATGCCCAGTTCGGTAATCGACGGCTCGCGGCCCAGAATCTTGACGGCGTTGTCGTATTCCTCGGGCTTCAGGCCGTGAAACTTCACGATCTCCGGCGTGATCGCCACCGGCGGCGACAGGACGGGCTGAAACGTCGGCGGCTCGATGGTCCGGCTGAAGTCGGCGACTTCCTCCGGCGCCTCGGCGATCTCTGCAATCAAGGCGTCATTCATTGACATATCGAATCTGATCCTGACTGTTCAGGCTTCCCTGCGTTGTTCGCCTTGCCTCACGTGGTTCCGTGTTTCCGAAGGCCGTGATTATGCCCCCTCGCGGCTTCCAAGCAAGCGGTTTGTCTGGCGATGTTCTTCGGGCAGAAAATTCGGTCGATGAATGGAATCCCTGTGCGCGTCAGCGTTTGGAGCCACGGCGGCGGGATTCGGCGTGGCGGATATGGGCCCTGCGCTCGGCGTCGGTCATGGCGCCGGGCGGGCAGATCATCAGCGCGCAGTGGGGGTCGATCAGCGAACGCACGGTCTTGATGACGCTCTCCAGGCGCGATTCATGGACGTTGAGATGGAAGATCAGGGCTTCGAGCGTGCCGCAACCCGTGACCAGAACGCGCCCGTCCTCGCGCAGCGGCGTCGTGGTCCAGCGGCCCGACGTCATGTTGATGTCCCACCGCGCCGGATCGCTCCACTGCATGCGGTCGGCCTTGGGGTAGGGATACTGCGAATACAGCGCCTCGACGTCGGCAGTGGAGGGTCTGGTTGAAGTGGAGCCTGCGGGCTGTTCACTCATGTCGCGGCCTTTGGTTCGGAATGTGATCAGACCTGCAGCCTCCCGGCTTGAATCCCGCACACGGGCAGAGACCCACATTCATATTCGCGGGCTCAACCCGTGCAGACGACGCCAGACTCGCCCCGGTGGTATCACACTATGCGCGCTTTCGCGCGCCCCGAGCCCAGCCGCGCGCCTGTCGCACGAGTGAGACGATCTCCTTCGTTGTGATGTCCGCCTTGATGGAGGGAACATCCAGAGGCGAACGTGGCGACTCTTGAGGAACTATGGCGAACGTGCTCCCGTCTTTTCGCCGGATAAGAACTTTGCCCGAGGATTCGGCCTTGTTCAGGACCGAGCTCAGCTTCTGTCGGGCTTGTGAGCAGGTATAGACATCCACTTTACGCCTCCAGCAGTGTAACCCCGACTTTGGCCGCCGAACGTTTGAGCGGTCCGTCCGCGTCAACGGCCGCCTCGCCGGTCACTCCCACTCAATCGTGCTGGGCGGCTTGCTGCTGATGTCATACACGACGCGGTTGATGCCCTTGACCTCATTGATAATCCGGTTGCTGATCTTCGCCAGCAGGTCATAGGGCAGCTGGACCCAGTCGGCGGTCATGCCATCGACGCTCTGAACGGCGCGCAGGGCCAGGGCATGTTCGTAGGTGCGCTCGTCGCCCATGACGCCGACGCTCTTGAAGGTCAACAGGATGCTGAAGGACTGCCAGATTTTGTAATATAAATCGGCTTTTTTCATCTCCTCGACAACGATCCAGTCGGCCTTGCGCAGCAGATCGAGCCGGTCGGGCGTCACTTCGCCGATGATGCGGATGGCCAGGCCCGGCCCGGGAAATGGCTGGCGCCAGAGCATGCGATCGGGAATGCCCAGTTCTTCGCCGACTTTTCGGACCTCATCTTTGAACAATTCCTTCAGCGGCTCGACGACGCGGCCCTCGGCGATCAGATCGAGGATTTTCTGGACGCGGTTGTGGTGGGTCTTGATCGTCGCCGACGGGCCCTTGGTGGAGACCGACTCGATCACGTCGGGATACAGCGTCCCCTGGGCCAAGAAGTCCTTCTCGCCAAAGTGGGCGAAGAAGACATCGACAAACTCCTTGCCGATGCGGCGGCGCTTTTCCTCGGGGTCGGTGACGTCTTTCAGCTGCGCCAAAAAGCGATCCGTCGCGTCCACATAATGCAGCGGCACGCCCAGCTCCTTGAAGTCGCGCGCCACCGACGGACCCTCGTTCAGGCGCATGACGCCGTTGTCGATGAACACGCACTTGAGCCGCTCGCCCAAGGCCCGATGCAACAGGACCGAGAGGACCGTGGAATCGACGCCGCCGCTGGCGCCGCACACGACCCTGCGGTCGCCGACCTTCTCGCGCACTTCGCGGATCGTGTTCTCGATGAAGTTGCTGATCTTCCAGTCGCGCGGGTCGTGGCAGATGTCAAACGCGAAGTTTTCCAGAATCTGGTGGCCAAAGACGGTATGATGCACCTCGGGATGAAACTGCAAGCCGTAGATGCCACGCTGCGGATTGCCGATGGCGCAGAACTCCGAGTTGTCGGTGTGGGCCAGGCGGATGAAGCCCGGAGGCAGCGCGGTGACGCGATCCTGGTGGCTCATCCACACGCGCGACTCGTCCTCGACGCCCTTGAACAACGTCCGGGCGTCGTCGATCTTCAGCGCCGCATGTCCGTATTCCCGCCGTTCCGAATGCTCGACCTTGCCGCCGAGACTGTGGGCAATCAGCTGGACGCCATAGCAGATGCCCAGGATCGGGCACGTGACCGCGTCGAAGAATCCGGCGGGCAGATGAGGCGCCGACTCGATATACACGTTGGCCGGCCCGCCCGACAAGACCACGCCCGACGGCTTGTATGCCCGTATCTTTTCGATGGGCATGTTGAAGGGAACAATCTCGGAATAGACCTTCAACTGGCGAATCTTGCGCGCGATCAACTGCGTATATTGGGAGCCGAAGTCCAGAATCAGAATCATCGTGGTCGCGTCCGTCCGGGCCAGATTGCTGGCCGAAAATGGTCGAGTGCCGCGGCCGCTTGGCCCACGCCCGCCGTGGAACACACCGCGCGGCCCAATGGGCCGGTCCGCCCCCGCAGCCGACTATTACCTGCAAAAGCAGGGAAACTAATGTTCACGGCCCCGATGTCAAGGCGGATTTTGCAGCGTGTTATTGCGCGCGGCCCGGGGACTTGTCCCTTGACGGGGCCCCCGGTTCCAAAGACCCTTTCGGCTCTTTGACTTGGGAGAAAGCATGTATGGGCCTGCGCGTGTTTTCCAGTGTCGTGCCGCCGTTGGATGTCAACGCCTATGTCGTCTCGGACGAAGCCACCGGCGACGCCGTCGTGATTGATCCGGGCGATTTCTCGCATGCCATCGAGCGCCATATTGCGTCGAACCGCCTGAAAGTCCATTGCATCCTGCTGACGCACGGCCATTTCGATCACACCACCGGCGTCGCCCATGCGGTCCGCGCCACCGGCGCGCCGGTGGTCTGCCACGCCCTGACCGCCCCCATGCTGGCCGATCCGATTCTCAACGGCGCCGAGTTCTTTGACACAAACTATGAACCCGTCACGGCCGACCGAACGGTGGAGGGAGGCGAGACGCTGCGCGCCGGCGCCCTGGAGATCGCCGTGCTCCATACGCCGGGACACACGCGCGGCGACACCTGCTATCGGATCGGTGGCGAACTGTTCTCCGGCGATGTGCTGTTCAATGGCGGCATCGGACGGACCGACCTGCCCGGCGGCGATCATCAGACGCTGCTGCGCTCGATTCGCGAGCGGCTGTTTACGCTGCCCGGAACAACGCGCGTCCATCCCGGTCACGGCCAACCCACCACGATTGACCGCGAGCGGCGGACCAATCCCTTCCTCAACGAATGACCCTGTTCCTCCCCCGCGGCCGCTATGGCTTGGGTTTGCCCGCCATCTGCTGGGCCGCCTCCGCAACCTTCTGTTTG
>Ga0101944_10008276_pt1 | contig 9995 bp, 8 predicted proteins | sample DewCreD2012metaG_FD_75245 | JGI IMG/M metagenome (GOLD analysis project Ga0101944, IMG submission 75245) | Hot spring sediment bacterial and archeal communities from British Columbia, Canada, to study Microbial Dark Matter (Phase II) - Dewar... ...
CACCGCAATGGCAGGGCTTATTGAGCATCAGCAGGGTATTACCCACAGCGCACTGATTGAAAAGTTGCACCGCGTCACGCAGGAGCATCAGGCTGTTTATCAGCAGTACGCGGGCATTGCACTGGAGCAAAAGAATGTCCAGAACAAGCATGTTGTCATCAAGTCGCAGTCATCCCCAGATACCCGGGTGAACGAGAGGAACCAAAAAAAACACCGACGGTCGCAGCCACGCACGCACCACGACACGACGCATGAACCAGAAGCTGATGCAGGATCGTCGGGTGAAATTATTAACATAATCGCCTGAGCGTTGTGCTCCGGCAGTGGGTAGATACTTTTTTATGTTCATGGAACAGATAAGCGTGCTGCAGCCACTCATAACCTGCGCTCTGGATGTTGCGGTCATTGTCGTGCTCCTTGTTCTGTGTATTCGCGTGGGCAAGCAGCGCACCCGTGTTGGCGATATTTGTCAGATACGAGACCTAGAACGGTCATTACAAAAAACACTTGCTGATTCAGTGCGTTTGACTGATGAATTGAGTACCCGCTTTGATGAGACTATGAAGGAGCTTACCCGGCTCCTCCAGCGACTTGACGCAAAGGGGAAGCGGCTTGCTGCTTCCATTGCACGGGCTGAAGAGATGGCTGCGGATGCAATTAGCGTGGGAGATGTTAAGCTCGTAGCGCAGCAGGTGTCGAGCGCAGATGCTCAGATTTTGGGCGCTCTTGCAGATGCTGTGGCGGAAAAGCTTAATTCTGGAGTTGTTGTTTTGGGCGGTGTTGACGACGGCAGGGTTTTGTTTGTTGGCAAAGTTACTCCTGATTTGGTTAAAAGAGGCTGTCATGCAGGCAATCTACTTAGGGAGATTGCCAAAGCGGCAGGCGGCGGAGGAGGCGGGAGACCTGATTTTGCTCAAGCCGGTGGTAAAGATCCTTCGAAAGTGAAGGATGCTCTTGCGATGGCTGCCGATTTGATTCGCAGACAGCTTCAGTCTTAGGAGACTACGGTAAAGATGCGTGTGGCTGCGGCGGTAATGGTATGTTTTATATTGGCAGCGGCGTTTTCGTCCGCGCCCGCCGCAGGATCTAATAAGGTCATATTTATCATAGCCGATGGGCTTGAGCTTGCCGACATTACTTCCTCTGAGTTTAGTAATCTTTACCGCATCAGCTCGCAGGGTTCGACAGGATTACTCTGCACAGGGAATACAAGGAGTTCGTTGGGATCAGTATATGCTGCGGCAAGCGCTGGTGCACCATGCTCAGCGGATGATTCTGCAGCAGATTCGTTTTCGATTTACGAGCCAGTTGACGGCGAGTTTGACGCAGCAGGGGTGGTTTTTGAGCGCCGGATGGGTATACCTGCAGACTCAGGTGTAGTTAACCTGGGCATGCAGAAAATAATTCGCTATAACAGCTTGCATTGCGCTGTTTCGCTGCCTGGCGCACTTGGCGAAGCTATAAAATCTGCACGAAAACGCTCGGCAGTATTCGGCAATTCCGATGTTCTGGGCAGCAGATACAGATTTGGCGCTGTGCTCGCCGCAGACAGCAGTGGCTTGGTTCCTATCGGTGATGTGAGTAATCGGATTTTGAAAAAATCTACCGCTAGTCCTGCTGGCTTCGTGACGGATGTTGATAAACTGTGTTTGATGATCGGTTCAGCTTTGAGTGATGCCGATTTTATAGTTGTAGATTTCGGCGATATTGCGCGTGTCGAACGTATGCGCAGCCGGTGTTCCGATAGTGCATATCGCAGGCACAGGCAGGAAGCGCTTAGGTCTTTGGATAGGTTTTTAGGGCGGATTACGTGTGCGAGCAACAGCGGCTGCACTATCTTTTTAGCTTCTTTTATGCCGCGCGTTTCTGATCAGCGAGAACCAGAACGTCTTAGTCCTATTGTTATCTACCGCTGTAAAAGCAAATCAGGTCTTCTTTTTAGCTCAACTACCCGCACATTAGGATTGGTTTCTATTATTGATATCGCTCCGACAGTTCTTGCAGAACTTGATATACGAAAGCCACCGAATATGATGGGATGTGTGATAAGCGCCCTGCCTGGCGGATTGGATGATCTGCGCAGACTTGATGATACAGCTGCAGTGAATAGTGTTCTGCTGAGACGTGTGCTTGGAATTATCGCAGCAGTTGGGATTTTTTCTTTAACAATTCTATGCGCGGCGCTGATTATCAACTGCAGGTTGTGGTGGGCGCATGCCGCTCGGTTCGGACTAATTTTGTCTCTTTGTTCGCCTGTGGGCATGTTATTTGCCGGAATTGGCGATATGCAGGTGGATAGCTATGCCATTCGCTTGGCTCTATGGACATTTATCACCGCAGCAGTTGCGTATGCTGCGGATTTTCTCGTCAGACGCAGAGTTAAAAATGATAGCGCTCGTCTGTTCGTTTCGCCATTGGTCTCTGCGGCGATAATCGTGTGTGTTGTTCTTTTGATAGATTCTTTCTTTAATGGCAGACTTGCTCGTTTTACTCTGCTCAGCGCGGGAGATTTTTCTGGACTTCGCTTCTATGGCATAGGCAATGAGTATATGGGGCTTTGGCTTGGCATGCTTATAGTATCCATCATATTTGCTCGTGAGATACTTTTACGTGTTGGCGTAAGCAGGAAATTTGTCAATGGAGCAGATGCGGCGGTGAGTGCGCTGACTATCTTTATGCTTGGGCATCCGGCTTTTGGTGCTAATGCAGGCGGTGCGATTGCTGCAGCAGCAGGGCTTTGGCTGGTGTATGTCTCTGGGGTGTTCGACAGGATTAGATTAAGAGATGTTCTGTATGGCGCTGCCGCAGGGGTTGTTTTTGTAATATTGTTGGGTCTGATAGATATGTATGCGTCGGGTAATTCTAAATCGCACATTGGACTTACGGCTTCCGCCGCGAAACAGAAAGGATTGGGATACCTTGCATCTGTAGTGGTTCGAAAACTTGAGATGAATTTTTCGCTCCTTGGGACTAAACAGGCGGCGGCTGCACTTTGGGGTGCCGTGCCATTTGTTTTGCTTTGGTTTACCGGCGTCGAGAAGGCTGTTTCCAGAGCGATTGCGCCCTACAATTCCATCAAAAACGGTTTGCTTGCAGGTCTGCTCTGTCTCTTATTTGCCCTGCTATTTAATGATTCTGGTGTAGTTTCAGCTGGAATTATCCTTGCTTGCTTGGCTGCTGCTGCAGTTGATTTTGCTCTATTTGGGGCTGGAGATAAGGATGCGAATAGCTGCGCTTGATATAGGCGAAAAGACAATAGGTGTGGCTCTTAGCGATGAAACAGCGTCTATTGCACTTCCATTTGGCACTGTACGCCGCACTGAAAGCGAGAAAAAAGACCTCGCCGCAGTTGCCAGTCTTATTGCAGAGCAGGGAGTATCCAAGGTTGTTATCGGACTGCCAATCATGTTGCGCGGTGAAGAGGCTGTTCAGGCTGAAAAGGTGAAATCATTTGCTGAAAAGCTTGCGCGCAGAATTAATGTGCCTATAGTGTTTTGGGATGAGCGGCTTACTACGGTCGAAGCCGAGAAGGCGCTTGCCGAATCTGGGTTTAGCAAGAAGCGGCGAAAAGAAGTTATTGATTCAGTGGCGGCTGCGCTGGTTCTGAGCAGTTATTTGGAAGCGTCTAGAAAAGAGGCTTTAGGTGAATAGTATCATTGGCTATTTGTACGATGGGCGGCATTATCTTATGATATTTATCTGCGCTTTGGCAGTAATTTTTGCGTTTATGTCGTATGCTGCTCTTCCGGTGGGATCACAGAAAAACAGCGCTCTAATTGTAGTGGAAAGAGGCGACAGCATTGAGGTTGTAGGTGCAAAGCTTGCTCGGGAAGGTCTCATTAGGAGCGGTTTGGCTTTTGCTCTGCTTGGCAGATTGTGCGGCGACGCTGGGCATATTCGTCCTGGTGCTTATAGGTTTGACGGCAGCATGTCGGCGTTCGATATGCTGGACAGTCTTTCGCATAACGGAAAGTCAATAGTTTGGATTACTGTGCCTGAAGGTTTCACGGCTGAGCAGGTAGCTGAGAGGGTTGAACGGCTTGGAATAGGCAGAAAAGACACATTTATGAGCCTTGTTATGAATGGATGTCCGGAGAACATTCGCAGGATAGCGCCTTGTTCTGCCGGCAGTCTTGAAGGTTACTTGTTTCCAAGCACTTATCCTGCTGTGCGAGATGAGCATGAGCTTGGATTGATTATTCAAATGCTTGAAGCTTTTCGATCGAAGGTGTATGAGAATATAAAGGACGACCTTCCTGGCGGTGACGATACATCGAAACAAAGTTATCTTCATAAGGTTATTACGGTTGCGTCAATGATAGAGCGTGAGGCTAAAATTGATAAAGATAGGCCGCTTATTTCTGCTGTTATATGGAATCGGCTGAAGAAAGGCATGAGGCTGGAAGTTGACGCAACGGTTTTGTATGCTATTGGCAGTCATCGCCAGAAATTGACTTATGAGGATCTCAGAATAGATTCGCCTTACAACACATATATTTATAGTGGACTGCCCCCTGGCCCTATTTGCAACCCTGGTCTGCCATCTATTAGGGCTGCGCTGCACCCTGCAAAGGTTGATTATCTTTTTTATGTTGCGAAACCGGATGGTTCGCATGTTTTTTCGAGAACTTTTGAAGATCATATAGCTGCAAAGCGCGCTGTTAAGAACGAGGGAGATTGATTTGAGTCTCATCGGGCTTATTACACCTTGTATGTTTGCTGAATCGCTTGCGGCGGTGGATTTGGATGCGCTGTCGTCGGCTGGAATCAGGTATCTGCTTGTTGATTTAGACAATACGCTCCTGCCTTGGAACGAGTATAATGTGCCGGAAGAATCTAGACTTTGGGTAGAAGATGCCAAAAAACGAGGTATGAAGATATGCATAGCTTCAAACACCCGAAATCCGCGCAGATTGAATCAGATTGCAGAGAGTCTGGGTGTATATTGTATTTATAAAGCCGGCAAGCCGCTGGGTGGGAGGCTTTGTTTAGCTGTGGAGGTTATGGACGGCAGAGTGAAGAATACAGCACTGATTGGCGATCAGATATTTACTGATGTGCTGGGCGGCAATCGGCTGGGTATGTTTACTGTTTTGGTAAAGCCAATGCATAAAAGAGAGTTTATTGGAACTAAGGTAAGCAGGTTTTTTGAGAGATTGATTATGCCGTTCATCAAGCGACGGGTTTCGGGAACAAAGCTTGGTGCCGATAAGTCTTTCATGCAGGATTAGGTGAGAATGTTTATATCAGGCAGGGCTAGAGTAATGGGAGTGTTCGGGTTTCCGGTTGAGCACAGCCTTTCTCCGGCTATGCACAATGCGGCAATTCGCGCGCTCGGACTTGACTATGTTTATGTGCCTTTTTCAGTGCCGCCGGAGAATATTCCTGCAGCGGTAGAAGGCATAAGAGCGCTGGGGATTGTTGGAGTTAATGTTACCATTCCTCATAAGCAGTCCATCATACCTTTTGTGGACGAGTTGGAAGATGACGCGCGGATGATCGGCTCTGTTAATACCATAGTTAACAAGGATGGAAAGCTTGTTGGCTCCAGCACTGATGGCGAAGGTTTTTTGCGTTCCCTTGCCGAGGTTGGGTTTAATGTAAGTGGATGCAAGGCTGTGGTGTTGGGTGCCGGCGGCGCAGGAAGAGCTGTATCTTTTGCGCTGGCGCGGTCAGACGCTGGTGTGACAGTAGTTGATGAAGTTGGCGAGAGAGCTTCTGCTTTGGCAGAGGATATATCTTCTAGATTTGGTCAGAATTCGGCAAAGAGTGCAGAGATTGACGATTTGGGTGAGTATGTATCCAGAGCCAATCTGCTTGTAAACTGTACTCCGGTTGGAATGAGTCCTAATTTTGATCGCAGTCCTGTGCCGCAGAGCATGCTCAGAAGAGGTTTGGCGGTGTATGATTTGGTATATACTCCGCTTAGGACGAAGCTTCTTAGAGATGCAGAATCCGTTGGCGCTTTGGCGATAAGTGGGGTAAAGATGTTGGTTTATCAAGGGGCGCTTTCTTTTGAAAAATGGACTGGAGTAAGCCCGCCTATAGATGTTATGGAGCGGGCTGTGCTTGAAGGACTTGGACAGTAGCCCATGGCGCGTTTTGATGTTATAATGTCAAAAGTTCGTTTTTGACGTAGTGGAAGAAGGTTTGCTAAGTGTCTGTTTGCTAGACACGTTTACTGATGGAATAATGTAATATAAATGAGCGGCGCGGAACATGCGCGGTATCATGGTAAGTCAAATAATTGTGCTGCGCGGTTTTGCGGCTGAATTATTGAGAGAAAAATCGCTTTTCCGGCGTGAATTCAAGGATTAAGTGACCTATGGTTATGGCGAAAAAAGACCTTGGCGAGATTTTGGTTGCTAAGGGTATCATTACTGCCGAGCAGCTTTCGCAGGCTCGCGATGCTCAGCGAGCTGCTCCGGGAGATATAGGCAGAATTATTGCCGATCTCGGCTTTGCTGATGAGAAAGAAATAGCAAAAGCTAGAGCTGAGTCTCTTGGGCTTAACTATGTTGATCTGCAGACGTATAAAATAGATTCTGCTGCAGTAAAAAGCATTCCAGAGCACATAGCTAAACGTCACAATGTTATCGCCATTGCTAAGAATGGAGCCAAGGTAACTGTAGCAATGGCGGATCCTTCCAACCCGCTTGCACTTCAGGATGTTCGTTTAGCTTCGGGCGCGCAGCAGATTACTGTGGTTATTGCTGCGGAAGAAGATATTCTAGATGCCATAAGCAAAAGCTACAGCAGTACGGGCGAAGGCGGCGAGGTTGTGCCTGTTGGCAATGGCGGAGGGTCTTCGCTTGCCAGTGGTTCTATCGGCGGGATGTCTTCTTCGATAAGTGAAGCTATAGCTACTTATGGCGCGCGTGAAGAATCGATAGAAGAAGACGAAGCTGCTCTAAGAGGCGCGGCTGAAGAAGCTCCTATTATCCGAATCGCGCATACTATTATACAGCAGGCGATACGAGACGCGGCTTCTGATATACACGTTGAGCCGGATAGAAGAGGGGTTAGAGTTCGGTACAGAATTGACGGCGTTCTGCATGAGATTATGCAGCTGCCTAAATACATTCAGGCGCCTCTCATCTCAAGGCTCAAGATTATGTCTGATATGAACATAGCCGAAAGGCGTGTGCCGCAGGACGGCCGCATCCCGATTAGATGGGAGAATAAAGACTACGATCTTCGCGTTTCATGTCTGCCGACTGTCCACGGTGAGAAGATTGTTATGAGAATTCTCGACAAAACGAGCGTTCTCATTGGTTTGAACAAACTCGGATTTACACCTGAAAATCAAGCTCAGGTTGAAGAACTTACGTCACAGCCAAACGGTATGTTCCTTTCTACGGGACCTACAGGAAGTGGAAAAACCACAACCCAGTATTCTATTTTGCACAGGATAAACTCCGTTGATCGCAACATAATTACTATTGAAGACCCTGTAGAGTATCAGCTCAGCGGTATATCTCAGGTTCAGGTGAACAGAAAAGCCGGATTGACGTTCTCGACGGCATTAAGAAGCTTCCTGCGTCAGGACCCTGACGTGATAATGGTTGGAGAAATGCGCGACCTAGAAACCGCGGAGATCGCGATAGAAGCATCGCTTACAGGACACTTAGTTCTTTCAACACTTCACACAAACGATGCGCCTTCGGCTGTTATCCGAATGATAGATATGGGTGTTGAGCCGTACTTGATTTCGGCTACGGTTATTGGCGTGCTGGCGCAGAGATTGTCTCGACGAATTTGCAATAACTGCAAACAGCCTTATACTGTTCCGGCTAAGGAGCTGAGGCGATTTGGATTTAAGGCGGATGATCCTGAAGAGTCGGTTACTTTGTATAGGGGCACAGGATGTGAAATCTGCAGACATACCGGTTATAAAGGCCGAATAGGTATTTATGAGCTTATGCGAATGAACGATGAGATAGCAGAGCTTGTAGTAAGACGCGCGCCGCTGGCTGATATTCGCGAAGCGGCTAAGGCTAACGGTATGCATGAACTTCGCGAAGACGGACTTATAAAGGTGCTTGAAGGCATTACAACTCCGGATGAAGTTATGAGAGTAGTATTTACCGCAGGACATTAACAATAGCAATCAGTCTGGGCGGATATGTTTTGGAGGCAGGTAGAAAGTGGATCAAGGCACCAATCAGTTGGATGAATTTACGCAGGCGGCTAAGGCTAAATCTGGGTCGAAGACTATTAGCCTCGAAGAGACACATATTGACGATCTTTTGAGGCATGTTGTCGAGAAGGGAGCTTCCGACCTGCATATATGCGTTGGCGTGCCGCCGATTATTCGAGTTGACGGCCAGCTTCTGCCGCTTAACTACGAGCGATTTGCGCCGATGGATACGCAGAGGATGGTTTACGACGTCCTAAGTGACGAGCAGATTCAGCGGTTTGAAGCGCAGTGGGAGCTGGACTTTTCTTATTCGCTTGGAAGGGTTGCGAGATTTAGGGTTAACATTTACAAGGATAGAGGCTATGTGGCGGCGGCGTTTAGACTTATTCCCGCCAAGATTCCTACCATAAGAGACCTTATGCTGCCGCTTGTTTTGGAGGATTTGACTCGTAAACCCAGAGGTATGATATTAGTTACTGGACCTACCGGAAGCGGCAAATCTACTACGTTGGCGGCTATGACCAATCAGATAAATAACGAACGGAGCTGCCATATTATCACGATAGAGGATCCTATAGAATATCTGCATCACCACAAATATTCTGTGATTAATCAGCGCGAAGTTGGACAGGATACGCACGATTTTGCCGATGCGTTAAGAGCGGCGCTTCGCGAAGATCCTGACGTGATTCTCGTTGGCGAAATGCGCGACTTGGAGACTATGACCAATGCGATACGCGCCGCCGAAACGGGTCACTTGGTTTTCTCAACGCTTCACACCAACAGCGCCGCTCAGACAGTTGACAGAATTGTTGATTCGTTCCCCGCTCAGCAGCAGGATCAAATTAGGTTGATGTTATCGAACAGTTTGGAGGCTGTGCTGTGCCAGCAGCTTTTGCCTAGGGCTGGGATGCCGGGAAGAATCTGCGCTATGGAGATTATGATTGCTACGCCGGCAATACGAAACCTTATTCGCGAGTCTAAGACACACCAGATTACTTCGATGATTCAGACCAGCGCGAATGTTGGTATGCAGACGATGGATCAGCATCTTCGCGACTTGTATCTCAAGGGATTGATTACCTATGAAGATGCTATGGCTCGGGCGATGAATCCGGAAGAGCTGCTGAAGATGATTACCACGCCTGGGTCGAGCGGAGGCGGAAGATAGCTAATTTCCGTCATATACGTTGGCGTAAGATGAAAGGGGCGAGTTTAGATGCCGAATTACTCGTATACGGTTAGAGACCAGAGTGGGGCAGTAATTTCAGGCGCTGTTGAGGCTGAAAGCGAAGACCTTCTGCGCCGGAGGTTGATGGAGCAGGGGCTTCAGGTAATTGATATAGCCCAGACTAAGGGCGCTCGAAAGAAAAACCCTGGCGGGGGATTTGGACGTGTTGGGTTGGCAGATCTTTCCGTGTTCTGCCGGCAGTTTTCCACTATGATTGATGCAGGTGTGTCGCTGGTCAGATGCTTGGCTGTTTTATCAGAGCAGTCAACAAACCCTAAGATGAAGCGCATCATTAACGACATACAGGCCGAGGTTGAATCCGGACAGACGCTCTCTCGCGCGATGCAGAAGTACCCAAATGTATTCAACAACCTATTCGTCGGTTTGATTAGAGCAGGTGAGGTGGGCGGCGTTCTGGAAGAGAGCTTACAGAGATTGTCTGGGTTCCTTGAAGCTGACATGGCGCTGAGACGCAAAGTGCGCTCGGCTATGACTTACCCGACGATTATCTTCTTCTTCGCCGTAACTATTGTAGTTGTACTTGTTACTTTTGTTCTGCCTAGGTTTATGGGACTGTTTAAAGACCTGGGGCTAAAGGACGATCAATTCCCTATTACCACACGG